>Ga0307505_10000581_pt1 | contig 38670 bp, 31 predicted proteins | sample 23_S_MG_FD_202183 | JGI IMG/M metagenome (GOLD analysis project Ga0307505, IMG submission 202183) | Soil microbial communities from Populus trichocarpa stands in riparian zone in the Pacific Northwest, United States - 23_S | ecosystem: Environmental > Terrestrial > Soil > Riparian zone > Trees...
GTCGCGTTCGAGGAGGCCCAACGCGTTCCACACGAACGTGGTCTCCCGTCCCCGCGGATCGCGCATTGCGGTCATCAGTCCTTCCGGCGTGTAGTCGAAGGTCGTGGTCTCGCCCGGCGCGGTGGTGATGCTCTCCAGATACGGCGCGCTGCCGAGGATCGTGCGCTGGCCTCCCGGCGCGACGATGGCCACAGCCTCACCGGAGCCGTCCCGCTCGATCGTGGTCGTGTTGCCGTCGTGATCGATGATCGAGTCGAGCAGCGAGCCCGCGTATTCGAAACGCAGCAGCTCCGCGCTTGTTTCTGCACTGACGGTTCGCAAGTGCCGGCCGGATGCGCTGAAGATGTGCACGACCGGGCCGTCATTGATGGCCAGCTCCTGAGCGTTCCCCTGGTATGAGGGAAGAGTGGAAGAGATCTTCCGGAGCAGAAACACGAAGCGCTCCTGGAACCAGATCGTTCCGTCGGGCCCGCTGGTCACGGTGGTGATCTCTTCGAGGTCGCCAGCCGTGGCTCTCGTGCCGTCGGGGACTGACGCCTCCACTCCGGTGCCGGCGACCGTGTTGATGATGCCGGAGGGATCGATCCTGCGGATCTTGGACTCGCCTGCGAAGTAGACCGATCCATCCGCCGTCACGGTAAGCGTGCAGCTATCCAGATACTGGATGTCGATCGTGGCTGCGGTGGCAGGTCCGCCATCTCCGCTCGTGCCTCGAGTGCCGTTGCCGGCGATCGTGTGGATCAGGCCGTCCGGGCCCACGCGTCGGATCCGGAAGCGATCGGCGAAGTAGAGGCTGCCGTCCGGTCCCAGGGCGATGCTGGCGATCTCGCGGAATGTGGCCGCCGTGGCCGGCCCACCATCGCCGGAGAACGAGATCGCACCCGTGCCCGCCACGGTGTAGATCATGCCGTCCGGACCCACGCGCCGCACGCGGTAGGCATCCGACTCGGCGATGTAGACCGAGCCGTCCGGAGCCGTCACCACGTCTGTTGGAAAGGCAAGCGAGGAAGACGTCGCCGGAATGCCATTGGGGCCAGGTCCACCGCCACCCGTTCCCGCGAAAGGCCGAATCATCCCGTCCGGTGTGATCCGCCGGACGATGTTGAGGAACTGCTCGGCGACGTAAAGGGTTCCATCCGGGCCCACTGATACACCGCGCGCGGTCCAAAGCCGCGCAGTGGCCGCGAGCTGAGGCGTGACTGTATCGGCCGGTCTTTGCGGAGGCCATTTGCCGGCCACGTGGACCAGTTGCCCGCCCGGCGTGATCTTGTGGATGAAGTTGAAGGCGGAGAGATAGATCGTCCCGTCCGGAGCGACGGCGGTGCCGTTGATCTCGTCGAGCGCGGCCTCGCGGGCCGGACCACCCGCACCGAGCCATTGCGCGTCGATCACGCCCTTGCGTCCAGCCACCGTCTCGAGCACGCCGGTCGGAGTGGAGAGCTGCTGCGGGATGTCGGTCTTCCGTGAGCCATCACCGCGATAGAGCGTTCGCGTGGTGACGTCGTAGAAGTGATGCGGCGTGAGTGTCCAGCCGCCGAGGCGCAACGAGTCTGCCGTCCATGATCCCAGCACCCCCTGCCATATCTGCGTGGTGATGGCCGGCTCGCGCGAGGCGACACCGGTCCGCACCCCGCTGGCCAGAGCAAACGTCGCCTCGCCGGTCACCGGAAACTCGTACTCACCGTCATAGACATAGATCGTTCGCACGGTGACGGGAGCGCCCGTCGGAACGACACGACCATACGCATCCCGTCCGTCCCAAACGTAGCGGAACGTCACGTTCGGCTGCGGCTCGAACGAGCGCAGCGTGACCTGGCCGGCGATGCTGATCTCGACATCCATGCGCCGCAGGCTGGCCGGCACGGTCGCTCCACTGACGTGGACATCGAGCGTGCGCGAGGCCACGCGGCCGCGCGTACGGTCGCTTTGATAGTGCAGACCCATGCCCGCACCGGTCACTCCGATCACTTCGCCCAGGGTCTGGTTTTCGCACTCGATGATCGAGCCCGCGATCGTCGTCGGACAGCTCCTGGGGGAGAAGTTGGTCGGCTTGCCGGTTGGCGTCACGGCATCCTGCGGAAGCTTCAGACTGACGGTCCAATTGAGATCGACCGGTGTGAAGTGCGATACGAGCACACGCCACAGGGTCGTTCCTTCTCCATACAGGGCGGCGAGTTGCTGGCGTTCGGCGAGATCGAGGCCCAGGTCGTCGACTGCACCATCCCCGTTCGTGTCGACGCGGGCCACACCGGACTCGATGCGCACGATGCGGATCACCTTGCCATCCGGCGACGGCATCCACACGTGACGCTCGAGATCGTAGTAAGCGTGGGGAACGCGCGTTCCGGTGCTGAAGCCGAGGAAGTTCTCGACGTAGAAGGCCACGGGCTTGGAGAACTGCACGCGTTTCGCGCCGGCGGCGAGAGCCTCGTCGGCGGTGAGCTCGACGCAATACGTGTAGCCGCTGGTGGCCGGCAGGGTCGCCGGCATCGCTTGCGGACCGTTGGCTCCGACCGTGTACTCAGTGGCGCGGATGCTCATCGTTGGCAGCGGCTGCGTCGAGCCGTCGGCAATGACCATGGTCGAGACCGTGCCGGCGGCGAAGATCATCGTGGCCCGTCGCGTGCCGTCATTGTCCGTGACAACCGAGCCGCGCGCGACTTGCGGCGCGGGCGCGTTAGCGGTCACGGACGTGACGTTGGGATCGAGGGCGAGGAGGACGACGTCCGGCGCCGTGACGAAGTCGCGCCAGAGCGCGCGGACCTGCCGCTCGGCGGAGAGGAACCCATTGCGTTGGTAGCGGATCGTGAGAGTCCCGCCTCCATTGGCCACCAGATCGAAGCGGCCGTCATTGCGGGAGAGGGTATGCCCCAGCTCCGGGTGATCGGCGATGGTCACGCGGACGGCTGGAAGCGGGTTACCATTGGCATCGTGTACGCGTCCGCGAATCACACCGGCCCGCACTTCGTCGATCGTGCCCGGGGCCACACCTACTTGAATGGGATTCAGACCACTGTAGAGGAATGCCGTTCCCTCCACGAATGAGGGAGCCGTTCCAGCCTCGAAAGGCGGAGCGACCGTCGAGGGATCGGGAGGGACAGGGTCGGGCGGGTTGGGATCGCGCACCGTCAGCGTCGCGCTCGCCATCAGAGAGCCGTAGCTCGCGGTGATCGTGGCTGAGCCAGTGGCCAGCGCATGGGCCAGGCCGCTCGCGTCAATGGTGGCGATCGCGGGATGGCTGCTCGTCCAGAGCGCCGTCGAGGTCAGGTCGGTGGACGCCCCACCCACCGTGACGCCCAAGGCATTGAATTGGCGTGTTTGTCCGGGATCGAGGGTCGCGCTGGCCGGCGAGACATTCAATGCAACGAAGGGAGGAATGTACTCGAAGGCGCCATCGAGCCGTGCGCTGCCACCGGGAGTGATGACCGTGACATCGCTCGGGCCGATTGCGCCGGGCGGGGATTGGACCAGGAGCAGTGTGGAGGTCACATAGGTGAAGGCAACGTCCGTACTGCCGAACAGCACACGCGTCTGTCCCGGAACGAATCCCGCTCCGAAGAGGCGAATCGCCTCGCCACCGACGGGGTCCCCATTGCGAGGAAAGACGTCCGTCAGCACAACCGATGGATAGAGAACGCGAATGGCGTCGTTCTTCGTGTCGGCGATGAAGAGCGCTCCTTCCACTGCAATCCCGGACGGTTGCTTGTAGAGGACCTTCGTCACGTCCGTGCCGTCCACATAGCCCGGCTTTCCACTTCCGGCAACTGTCGAGACCACGCCGCCTGCAACGCGACGGATCTGATGAGTGCCGCTGTCGGCCACGACCAGCTCACCCGCGTCGTCCAGGGCCAGACCGGCCGGCTCTTTGAATTCGGCAAGGCTCGCCGCCCCATTCACGCTGCCGGGATGTCCTGTGCCGGCGAAGGTCGAGACCACACCGTTGGCAACCCTGCGCAAGACGTGATTGCCAGTGTCCGCCACGTACAAAGCGCCGTCCTCGGCAACCGCAATGCCCTGCGGCTTCTTGAACAACGCCTGCAATACCGGACCATTGACAAAGCCTGTGCGGCCGGCTCCGGCGAGCGTGGAGACGACGCCCGCGGGCGTGACCTTGCGGATCTTGTCGTTGCCCGTATCGGCGACATAGAGATTGCCGTCGCCGTCGATCGCGAGCCCGGATGGTTCTTTGAAGCCCGCCTGGGGTCCTGCCCCGTCGCGATCCTCGCCGCGACCGCTTCCCGCAAACGTGCTCACGGTCCCGTCCAGCGTGAGCACGCGAATGACGTGATTTCCCGAATCGGCGATATAGAGACGATTGCGTGCGCGATCGATGGCCACCGCGCGCGGGTCGCGGAACTGAGCCGATGCCGCCGGGCCGTCCACGAAGCCGGCCTTGCCCGTTCCCGCCGAAAGCTGCACCACTCCCGTGGGCAGTACGGCCTGAATCCGATGATGCCCGCGATCGGCCACGTACGTAATGCCGCTCGGCAGCGCCACAAAGGAGCCGGTGGGCTCCTTGAGCACGTCGTGACTCTTCGAGGCTGCGGCCAAAGTGGCGCTCTTCACCATGGGCTGCGGTGTTGTGACCGCAAAGGAGAATACCTCGACCGTGACACTGCCCGCCATGAGTCGCACTTCTCCACTCACCGCACCTTGCGGGACAACGATCTCGAGCAGCGTTGCACTGCGTGCGAGTACTGACGCGGCAAGACGCTCATTGGCACCTCCCGCGAAGGTCACGCTCAGTCCCGGCGAGTCAAGGCCAGTGCCAGTCACAATGGCGTGAGCTCCTGGCGCCGCACGGTCCGGGACGATCTCTGCCGCGCTCACGCTCCCCGAAAGGAGGGAGACCAGGAAAAGAGCCGCCAGCACCATGGGTCGAAGCAAGCTCGCAGTTCCATGCTTCGCGGTTCGTTCGACAGAATACTCGCGGCAAACGGGCCGGCGCCAATCGCGCGCGGAATGTGCAGTTCGAGACATGATCTCTCCGGGTTTACGGTTGAAGGGTGGCGTTCTCTCGACAACGGAGCGTTTGCGGCGGTTTTGAATGGAGTCACGTTCGAGCGTCGAGTGCCGATGCAGTCTAGCCATACGGCCGGAGACGGTCAACGCCACAAAAAAGTCGCATTCAATCCAGCCAGATGTCGGCGCTGGCGGGATCGAGATCGAACAACTCTTCAATGCCCACCGCCGGGTTGCCTGCAACCTCGCGAACTGCCCACAGGATGCGGGCCATGTCTTTGCGGCGTGTGTCTGTTCGGCCGAGTCGCCAGCGGCCGAACTGCTGCCGGCTGGGACAGCGGCCGTGCAGCCTCTCGCGCAGTTTGGACTCGATGCGCGCGGCTGGGATCCCGTGTGTTTCCAGATAGCGCTGCAACAACGTCTCTTTGTGCGGTCCTCGACGGGATGGACCGGACCGCGACTCGTTCACCGGTATGGCGCTCCGCTGAAATTCCGGCCGGGCGTGGAGTCGCTCGTGAAGAGCTCGATGAGAAACTGCTCGATGCGCAGGTGAACGGCGAGGCCGGGCGGGATGCACGCGTCGGCCGCAAGCGCATCCGCGATGAATTGCGGGATGTGGATCAGAAAGGGAACTGTGCGCCAGGCCTCGGGTCGCACATGCGAGAAGTCGGCACCGAGCGCACGCTCAATGTCGAACGCGCGGATGAGGTTGAGCACCACACTGGCACCGATTGCATCGATCCACGCAACCTGGCCGAAATCTGCTTTGGTTGGCTCAGCTTCGAGTGCGCGCGGCCCGTTCCAATGCGACCTGTCGGGCACGCAGACGCCTGGCTCGTCCTGCCTCAGGAGCTCGTCGTGGTAGATGTTGCGCACGTCGTCCACTTGCATCCGCCACAGAGCGGCCAGTTCCTCGAGAGAGTAGTGATCGCGAGGATCGAGAAAGAAGGCGCGGATGGCAGCGAGATGCTCGGCGTCTTCCTCGATGGCCTGAGTGAGAAGCGCCGGAAGCAGCCCGCCCAGAAGGAGAAAGAACCGGCCGAGCGCGCCCCCGACCACTTCGTCGTAGTGCGAGTCCGCCAGCTCGTGGCCATCGCCGGCCACGCGCCCACTCTCGATCAGAAGTGCGCCGAGTTGCGCGCAAGTGCGGTCGTCTGCGCGAAGGACGGCCAGAATCACGGAAGCGGCGCGCCCGACGGCCTCCTCTTCGAGGGTACGCGGATGGGCCCCTTCCGGTTCGGCGCTCCTCATCGATTGGTCTCGCGACAGCACTCAGGAAGTTCGACCTGTACCGGACGGCTGTGCTTAGAATGGCATGTGTACGCGCTCGCCGACACCACCTGAACCACGGGCTGGGGGTCACTCTCACTGGCGAGCGCCGTTACACGCGGCCTCGGCTTCCCGCCTGTTGTCGGACATGCGGGAAGCCGGGGTATTTGACGCTCTCTGCATACCGAGAGCGTCGAGGGGCTGTGCTCTGTCACTCGGCTCTTCACAATGCCTTGATTCCGCATGGGCGGAGAGTCTATCAATATGCACATCCAGCTTGCAACAGAATGTGCATATGACAGGGTGCCGCGGACGCCGCCGACGATCGGCATGCGGCGTTCTTTGCTTGCGGCCGATCGATGGACTGACGATCGATGGACTAACGTTCACAATCATGATGTGCACGGGGCGGCGGGATGGAACTCTTGCGAGACGTCGCCCTTGCGGCGTAGAGTATCTGTTGCATGGCCACAGCGTCGTCGACGTCCGAGAAAGCAGCCGGAAAGCGTTCCAAGAAGGCCGGGGAAGAAGACTCGCTTCCGGCGTTGCGTACCATTCGGATTCAGCGAGGTCTCACACAGGCTGAACTGGCGCACCTGGCCGGCATGCACCGCAACTCCATTCGCAAGGCCGAAGACGGCACGACCCACGAGGTGACGGCTCGAAATGCGAAAGCACTGGCCAAGGCTCTGAGAACGTCCGTCGCGGATCTCGGACTACGGGTACGTTCCGAGGTCGAGGCACGGTCCGTCCGTTTCCGGCGGCTCAGCCTCGAACAACGGCAACTCGTCGATGAGTTGCTCTCGCTGCCAGTCGAAGACTACGCATTCATCCGCGGAGCGCTCGAGAGATTGCGCCGCAGACGGAGGATGACGCAACCCGAGAAGCGTTCCGGCGGATCGCGAAAATGAGGCCGCGACCATGCCTTTCCGCGGAGTCCGTGGCCGAGCTCGTTCGAGGGAACGGAACAGAAGAGGATCAGCTTCATTCGATCGAGTGCGCAACCTGCGCTCGCCGCGTTTCCCTGCTGCGCCGCATCCACTCCGCGGGGCCGGGGCCGGTCGCCGGCGCCGTTGATGAGGTGGAGGTGGTCGTAGCCAGACTCCTGGCCACTCCACGCAGAAACTGGTGGAGAGCGGTGAAGGAACTGGAGTACCGGCGTCCGGAAGTGGTCCGCCGGCTTCTCCGTCTGGGTGTGGATGCCAGGTTGCGCGATCTCGGACTGGCGGTCGATCTTGCGAAGGCCGCCACGGCGATCGGCGAGCTCCTGGCGAATCGTGTCCCCGATGTCGCGGACCTGCGGTTCGAAACCTGGAAGTTCTCCTCGGCGGTGCTGCGCGAAGCGGGCCGGTATGCCGAGACGGAAGCGGCCCTCGCTCGTGCCAATGAGGCGGCGCAGGCGACATCCGATCCGGAGCTGTCTCAGGCCTCGGTGCTCCTCGCGCGGGCGTTGCTCTGCGCCGAGCCAGACATTTGGAGACCGCACGATGCAGCCGCGTTGCTCGATCAGGCCGAGATCGCGTTTTCGCGGCGCGATCCTGGCCGAATGCTAGGCCTGCTCACAGCTCGAGGATTCTTGTTGTTTCGCGCGGGCGCCATGGCCGCGGCGCGTGACATCTTCAAAGTCGTTCTCGAGCAAACACCCGAGTCGGATCGCGAGGGCTATCTAAACGCTTTGAACAATTTCGTCGCGCCCCGCGTCGAACTACGCGATTCGGCTGCTGATGTCGAGCGGGCCATTTCGCTCCTTGTCGAAGAGAATGTCGCTTTGGGTCGCGGCGCCCAGGTTGCGCGCGCGCGATGGTTGATGGGAAGAGTACACCTCATTCGGGGCGACTTCGATGCTGCCGTCTATCCTTTCCGGACCGCGATGGCCACGATCGGAGACAGTGATTCCTCGATCCGGTTTGGACTGGACACGATCGAGGCTCTGCTCTTGGGCAGCCGTCACCACGAGGCTTTCGAACTCGCTCGCGAGCTCGCTACAGCCGCCGTCGCTCTGGAACAACGCGAGCCGAGCCGGCGTCATGGACTGACCGCCCAAGTCTTCGCCTATCTTCGCGAGGCGGCTCAGCGCCAGGTACTGACGGCGGATCTCGTCGCGGATGTGGCTCGCTACCTCGACCGCATCACGCGCCAACGCCCCGTAGCCTTTGTCCCGCCTATGCCGTTGGTGGACATGTAGACTGGCCGTGGAGAGTGACCCACCCCGTACAACCGGAGGGTCACCATGCGAAGAATCTCGCTCGCGCTTGTCTTTCTCGTCGCTCTCGCCACTGTTCCACTCATCGCGGATCCGGCCCATAGAAACCGCGAGGAGCGGGGTCCGCTGGCCCGTTTCGTCCGGGTCGTGAAGTCGATCCTCGGCGTGCAGACGAATGGCGACGTTCTCACACCGCCGCTGCCGGCAGCGCCTCGTCCGTAGGCACGTCAGTCTGCTCCACGCGTCCCCGGTGCCGACACACCGGGGATGGTTGAGAAGCAGTGTCGGGCTCGGTAGAGATCGACGCGTCGTTACGGCGTGTGGGTCGCCGTGGTCAGCCAAGGGTGGTCGAGAGAGAGATTCGCAGGCCCCGCGACTGTGTCAGATCCGCTTCGGAGAGAGCTGCCAACCCCCACCGAACCCACGTCCGAATATAGGCAAGACATCCATCCATGTCTACGTCACAAAAAAGTCGCACGCAGCAATGGGCTCCCTCAGCAGCGTCATTCCCCGCAATTCTCACCAAACGTGTCCCTGGGACACCGTGATCCCAGAGTCTCGGTGGACGACTAGATCGTTGATGCGATCCGGTTGACGACAGTCTGTGGTGCCGCGTCGTCACGCTCCGAAAGACGCCGCGCTTCAAGCGTGGAAGATGAACCGGTTCCGAGAGTTGGTGGCGTTCAAGGTGATTGAGCACGGGCGCGTGGTCGGCGAAGCCTGGGTTCCTCGAGCAGGACTGTCGGCCGAGGAGTGGAAGACCTACGTTCTCACGGTGGCGCGCGCCTGCGATCGCTTGGAGTATCTGTGGACGGGCCGCGACATAGAGGGAGAAGGTCCTAGTCCCTAGTAGCCCACACAACGCCCCAATGCGCATCAACGTCGAAAAGCTCGCGGTGATCAGCAGTTCGGGAGCTGGTGAAGGTCATGATGACCCGCAACCACTCGTCGAGATCCCTGAGCGCAACTCAGATCGCGGGGGTGATGCTGGATCCATGGGCTCGGTCACGAATGCTCAGCGCCGCCGCCTCCTCGGCTGGCGTGCCGCTGCTCCGGCCGCTCCTTCCGCGAGGTGTTTCGCCAGGACCTTCCGTCCGACGAACAGGATCCCGTTCTGCGCAAGACGCAGCATGGTCTTCTCCGTAGAACTGGACGTTCCCCGAGGCAACCCAGAGCCAGCGTTTGACGGTGACGCCGTCCCGCAGATGCGGCCGGATGTAGCGCTTCGCCGCGGTCAGCTTCCCGACGATCGTCGAGATCTCGTCCTGCTTCGCCGCGTGAGGCTCGACCGCGACGATCTCCCCGCTCGGCCGATGACCAAGCAGGTAGTCCCAGCGATTCTCCTGCTCGTGTCCCACCCGCATGCCTTGTCGAGATCGAGGCTGTCATCGAAAGAAGTGCGAATGGGTGGGATCGAAGTAGTCGCGATGCGCGTCCGGAATGGCGCCGAGCCCGTCACAGACGGACTTCTGCAGCGAGGAATTGTCACGCAAGCCGCTTCGCAGGACCGTTCGCTTTCCCTTCCGACGGGTCACGCCTCGTCCTCGTTCACCGCCGTTCTCACCGCGTCGCCGAAGCGGGACGAATACTCCGTCAGCCCTCCCCAGCCGGAGACGCCTTCGTCCTCGGAAGAGGGATCGAGGGCGGAGATCTCCTTCGAGTGGACCTTCCCCGCATCGTCGAATTCGAGCAGATAGGCGCGGTAGTCCTTCGTCAGCGCGCTCTCGGCCACAGGGTGCATCTGCTGCGTCGGGTTGACGTCGAACGCTTCGCAGACGAGTTGCCACGAAGCCCCGTGCTCCTTCAACCTGTTCATCATCCAGAGCATCGTCAGGACGTGTGGAGAGTGCGTCGAGACCGCCACTCGATAGCCTCGCCAGAGCAGATCGAGAACCAGAAGCAGCACCGCGGTAATGGCCTGGGGATGCAGTCCCATCTCCGGCTCTTCCAGCACGACCCAGTCAGTCTCGGCCCGTTTTCGCAGACTGGTGGGCGGGAGGAGATGGTAGAGGCCGAGGAGTAGCGGCGTGAACTCGCGTTGCCCAGCGGTCCAGGTCATGAATGGCAGGTGCATGTCGCCGTGGACGAGCCGCAGCCGGCGTGCGTGCTGGGAATCCTCCTCGATGCCGACCTTCCCTCCGTGAAACACCGCATCGTCGATCTTGTCTCGCAGCGCCTTCTTCAGACGCTTCTCCACCGGAAACAGCGTGCCGGCGTCCTTGCTGCTGAAGCGGTCGAAGAGGTTCTGACTGAAGATGCGCGCGACGACCGGTGTGTCGGCGGTGAGCTTCTGAAACGGGGCCGCCCAGCCATCGCTGATCAGCATCGAGCGATGAGCCGGCACGTAGAAGAGCGACTCCCTCCCATTGCCGATGCGTCCCAGTGTTTTCGGGGTTACCTTTCGCGCCCCGAGCGTGACCTCCGTCTCCCCTTCGCGCCAGGCCAAGCCCATGCCGGTGCCGAAGATGAGATCCATGAGGACATCGGCGCGGCCGTTCAGGTGGCCGGCGGCGCGCAGCGCCTCGACCAACTGCCGGCCGTCCATCGCCACTTTGAGCCACTGCAACGCCAGGCTCTTGCCGGCACCCTGAGGACCGACCAGGACCGTGAGATCGCCCAGAGTCAGACTCACCTCGGCCAGATGCGCGAAGTTGCGAATGTTCAGCGTGACGGGCTTCGACTTCCTGGACCGTGTGTTGCTCGCCATGACTGAACTCTAACTCTTTCCCGCCCACTCCGGACGGCCGGGCCGGGATGCGCGACGCGCGAGTCGGCGGGTGGCTTACGGCGAGCACCTGCAGGAGTCCCGCGTGCGAGCCGAAGCCGGCGCTGAAACGTCGTTCCTGCCGGTCGCGCGCGCCGTCAGTCGGGTTGAAGGTCATGACGACCCTCAACCCACTCGTCGAGATCCCCAAGCGCGACTCAAATCGCGTTCACGATCTCCTCGGCGAGTCCCTTCCACTTTCTCAGGTACTCGCGGCGGTCGTTGTTGTACTTGGCCACGAGTTGGGTGTACTCGTCGAGTCTCCCCTGCCGCTCGTACATCTTCTTCGGCTGCAGGTAGTCGCTGTCGTCGATTCCGGGAACTTCGGTGGCAACGAGGTAGCCAAAGTCGGGATCCTTGGCCCACTGGATGGTGCCTTCGGCGATGGCTTTCACGACGGCGGACGAGTGCTGGATCTTCACCTTCTTCGAGCCCTCGGCCTTCCCGTCTCCTCCGATGGAGCCCGTGTTCATGAGGTATACCTCCATCGGACTGTCCTTCATCAGCTCCAGCATGCGGTTGCCCTGATAGGCGTGCAACAACGGGAAGAACGGGTTGGTGCCGGGGACACGGAGCGACTTGCCGGCTTCGGAGGCTCCTCCGGCGCTCGTGCCTTTCGTCTCGCCGAGCATGAAGTAGGCGGCGGCCAGGGCTCCCTCGAGCTTCACCACCGCGGGGATGATGTTCTCGTTGCGATTGAGGATCAGGAGAAAGTCCGCCTTGGTGATCTCGCGGGCATCGGCGGCTCCGGCGATGTCTTCCATGCGGATGACCGCGCGGCCGTTCGGCGTGTACGACGTGTCGAAGTAGTCGACCTTTCCGTCGCTGCTCTGGGACACGTTCTCCAGGTAGGCGTGCTCGGAGGCACAGGCATGGTAGATCGTCGGCTCATCCTGCGGGTTCAGTCCGAAGGTCTTTGCGAAACAGCCGTTCTCGGTCGCATAGACCTTGCCTCCCGGCATGAGCGCGCAGAAATCGTCTTGCACGGGCTGCGAGTCGTTCTGCTTGGTGAATGTGGTCGTGGTCTTGCCGGTCCCGGAGAGACCGACGATGAGACCCACGCGGTTCTTGCCGTTCACGGGGATGATCTTGCATCCGGCATGAAGAGCCAGCCCGCCCCTTTCGTAGACGAGCTTGTTCCACATCCGGAGGCCGCCCTTCTTCGACTCACCGAAATAGTCGGAGTTGAAGACGCGGGTGATGGAACTCTCGAGGTCGACGGCGATCAGTCGCTCGTCGGGGTAGCCCTCGGCACGCAGGTTGGGCGTGTAGATGACGGTCACCTCCGGCTGAAACTCGGCCAGCTCTTCCGTCGTGGCCCGGTAGTAGAGGATCTGCTGCATGGCCGCCACGTTCGCGTTGGCCTTCTCCATGATCAGCCGGGCCGGAGTCCGGAAGGAGGGATCGTTCCCGATGAAGCCGTCGATCACCAGCATGTCCTGCTGTCGGATGTAGTCGTCCTGCAGCTTCGCCACGCGATCGTACTCGGCGCGGGTGATGGTCTGATCCGAGTGCTCCTCGGGGCGGTCCGTGGCGATGAACGTGGACAGCTTGGACCGCGACACGACGCGGGTAGCCACGTTGAGGTTCTGGAACTCGGTGAGCCGGCTGTTGGGCATTTCCGCTGCGAACTGGCGGAGGTCGTCGGGAGAGGGATTCCAGATGGTCTGCCTCGGCTCCACAGGGAGTGCTTTTCTGCGGGGAGAGTCCGGGCGTGCAGGCGGAGCCGCCGGCACCGCATCCGTTGCGGGAGTCACCAGTTCGCTCATGCGTAGGTCCTTTTGAATGTTGACGTTAGATGCTCAGTGAGCCCGACGCAAGGATCGCGCCGTTTTGTCTTGGTTTGAAGGGCGGATTCTATACAAGTTTCACAGATCCGAGGTAGGGGATTGTCTCCGCCAGACACCCCTGAATCAGGGTCCGAACCAATGACAGAACCTTTCGTAGGGCGCGATCGGGAACTGGCACGTCTACTCACCGCTGCGAGGGAAGTAGCGGCCGGATCGCCTCGAACGATCTTCGTTTCAGGGGTGGCCGGCGCCGGAAAATCCGCACTCCTCCGAGACCGCACTGGGACTGCTCCCCGAGCTCCCGGACGGCGTCCGCGCTCATCGAGGAAGCGGCCGCGGACCGCGATGCGGCCCATTGCGTAGAGACCTGCCGCGCGGCCAACGTCCCGTATTACAACGCGCTGGCACAATTCTTCATCACCTGGGTCGAGGTATCGGACGGCGCCGCTGATGGCCCCGCCCCCCTCGACGACGCGTTTCGCGTGCTGACCACCAACGGCGGCCTCTTGTTTCACTCGGTGTACGCGCTCATGAAGGCGGAGCTTCACGCGAGGACGGGTCAGTGGACCGATTCGCTTGCCGCCACGGAGACAGGCCTGGCGCAGGCGCAGGCGCAGGACGAAGTGCTCTACCTCAGTGAGTGCTCCGTCGAAAGGGCGACGCTCAACTCGCGCTCGGGTCACCCGAAGAGGCGCGGAGCTCCTATGAGGAAGCGCAGGAGGTTGCGCGGCGACAAGGTGCGTACGCGTTCTCTGCACGTGCCCGCGAAGCGCTCGACTCGCTCGACCGGCTGCGCTAAGTACAGCTTCCCGGAAGTCGATGGCCAGTGGGTTGGGTTGTCAGTTGTCGGTTCTCGGTTCGTGGTGATCCATCCGTGGCGCGACTGGGTGCAGACAACCGATCACCGACAACTGACAACCCGAGCACTGGACACTTGTTTTCGGGGGCCTGTACAAGCTAATCGCCCGATCGACGCTCGGGCAGGCCAGCTACGCCGGGGTAGGGAAATCCAGCGCGAGGCCACTCCTTCCATAGAGGTCCTTCTGCACAATGTCTCTGCCTTTCGTCGGACGCGAACCGGAGATCGCTCGCCTGACCGCGCTGCTCGATGGCGTCCTTGCCGGTCAGGGGCAATGCTGCTTTGTGGCGGGTGAGGCAGGCGCGGGAAAGTCGACGCTCATCCGTGCATTGACGGAGGGCGCCGAAGGGAGGGATCCCGATCTCATCTTCGCCATCGGCGCGTGCAATGCGCAGACCGGCATCGGCGACCCCTACCTCCCCTTTCTCGATCTGCTCAACCAGCTCACCGGGAACGTCGAGACCCGGCTGCGGCAGGGATCGCTCTCGGAGAGAAGCGCCTCCCGGCTTCGGCGCATCGCTCAGGTCTCCGCAGGCCTGCTTTTGGAGGTTGGGCCGGACCTGATCGGAACCTTCATCCCCAGTTCTTCGCTGATCGCCGGCGTTGCGAAGTCGGTCGCGGAAAAGACGGGGATGCTGGACCGGCTCAAGATGCAGCTCGACGGCGCGACCGGCGCGACCTCCGTGGATCAGCAGCGAATCATCGAAAGCTACACGGCCATCCTGCGGCGGCTGGCCGCGAAGTTTCCTCTGGTCATCGTGCTCGACGATCTGCAATGGGCCGATGCCGCATCGTGTCTGCTGTTCTTTCATCTCGCGAAGACCCTCGAGGATGCGCGCATCCTGCTCATCGGGACCTATCGCCCCCATGACGTGGCTCTGGGTCGCGGCGGCGAGCGCCATCCTTTGGCCTCGGTGCTCACGGAGCTGAAGCGCTATCGCGGCAACATCGTCGTCGACCTCGACGCCGCCGGCGACGCGCAGCGCAGGGCTTTCGTCTCGGCGCTGATCGACTCGGAGCCGAATCACCTGGACGCCGCCTTCCGCGAGCGGCTCTATGCCCATACTCGCGGTCACGCGCTGTTTACGGTCGAGCTGTTGCGCACTCTGCAAGAGCGCGAATGCATCGTCCGCGACGACCGCGGAGTGTGGACGGCGGCGCCCGGCCTGGACTGGACCATCCTGCCTTCACGCGTGGAGGGAGTGATCGAAGAGCGCATTGGCCGTCTCGAGTCCGAGCTGCGCGATGTGCTTCGCACGGCCAGCGTGGAGGGCGAGAGCTTCACCGTGGAAGTGGTGGCCCACATCGGAAAGATCTCCGAGCGGTCTCTCCTCAAGACTCTCAGCCAGGAGCTCCAGAAGCGGCATCAACTGGTCACGGAAGGCGACGTTCTGAAGATCGGCCGGAGCTACATCTCGCACTATCTCTTCGCCCATGCGCTGTTCCAACAGTACCTCTACAACGGTCTCTCCCGCCGCGAGAAGATGATCCTTCACGGCGAGGTGGCCGAGCTGCTCGAACAGCTCTACGCGGGTCAGCTCGAGCTGGTGACGGTGCAGCTCGCGCATCACTACCGGATCGCCGGCGAGGACCAGAAGGCGTATGAGTATTCGATGCGGGCGGCACGGCATGCCCTCCGCCTCGGCGCCTGCTCCGAGGCGCTTGCGAATGCCGGCGAGGCCCTCGCGGTCCTGGCCGGGTTCCCCGATGCGGACCGCGGGAGCGCGGAGATCGACGCGCTGCTCGTCTGCGCACAGGCGTGCGTGGTGCTGAAAGGATTCGACGGACCCGAGACCGTGGCGGCGTACCGCCGCGCCGCTACCGTAGCGGCTTCGCTCCCTCCCGATCCGAGGACGGTGATCATTCTCATCGGTCTCTGGTATCAGAAGATGACGCGGCTCGACCTGCGGGGGGCGGAGTCGGACGCACGCGAAATGCTGAGGGTCGCCGAGAGCCTGAACGCGCCGGATGCGCGCATCATCGGACGCGAGTCCCTGGCCGTGACGCTCTTCTACCTCGGCGAGTACGGGCTGGCGATCGAGCAGGCGCAGAGGGTGCTCGATCTGGTCGTCCCCGCCGAGGTGCCGCGTTGCATCGAACAGCACGGAAAGGACCCGCGTGCGCTCGCGTTGCAGACGATGGTGTTGTGTGAATGGATCATGGACGAGCGCGACAGTGCCCTCGCGCATCGCCAGTACATGAACGAGGTCCTGACCGCCGGCGGACATCCGTTCTCGCTCGCCATCGCACAGTCGCTCAGCTATCTCTGCCCATGGGTGGATCGCGATCCCGCCACCGCGGCCGTGGAAGCTCGAAAGAGTCTCGAGCTGGCGCAGGCCGGCGGCGCTCTGTTCTACTGCGCATTGGCGCTGCTCTACGGCGCCTGGGGTGAAACGATGACCGGCCAACCCGGCGGACCGCAGAAGATCGAGCACGCATTCCGGCTCCTCAACAGCGGAGGTGGCATCCACCTCTTCGGCATCTACTCGATCATGATGGCCGAAGCCTACGCGCGGGAGGGTCGAGGGGACGAGGCGCTCGCCGCCGTGGAAGCCGGCATCTCCTGCGCGGACGCCAATCATGAGTATCAGTCGATTGCGGATCTCCACCGTACGCGGGGCGATATGCTGCGGTCCATGGGCCGCACGGAAGAAGCGCGCGAGAGCTACCACGCCGCCCTGGAGCACGCGCGAAGGCAGAGAGCACGCCGGTTCGAACAACACGCCGAGGCCGCGTTGCAAATGCTGGAACGCGAGTGCCTCGGCGACCCGCACGGGCCCGATCGTCGCAATGCAAGGGCCGAATGAGCACGCGTCGGATCCTTCACCGCACAGCCATCGAGCTCGAACGACGGATCGAACGGCGCGCCGCCGGACGTCCGATCTCACGGCAGGCCGTCATCAGCCCCTATCGGAGTTTCGGCCGGTCCGGAGAGTTGTTCGTGCGCGGGCGCGTTCTGATCGACAAGCGGATCACTCGCGCGACCACCGCGGAGCCTCTGTGGCGGAACATGCTCAATACCTACCGTCGCTTCCATAGCGATGAGGTCGCAGGCGCACGGATTGTCGCGAGCCATCGCGATACAGTCGTCGAGAGCGTGACGGACGAGGAAGGCCACTTTCAACTCCGCCTCGAGACCGGCGTTTCGCCGGAACAGTTGTGGCACGAGGTGGAGCTCCGCCTTCCACAAACGGACTCGAAGGCCGTGGGATCTGTCCTGGTTCCTCCGCAGAGCGCGGCATTCGGCGTCATCAGCGACATCGACGACACGATCGTCTACACCCATGCCACCAGCCTCCTCGGCATGACCCGCTCGATCATCCGCAACGCCGCCTCCCGTTTGCCGTTCGAGGGTGTGGCCGAGCTCTATCGCCAGTTGCACCTCGATCGGAATCCAATCTTTTACGTCTCGAGCAGTCCGTGGAACCTGTATGAGCTGCTGCACGACTTCATGGACCTCAACGGCATTCCTCACGGACCCATGCTGCTGCAGGATTGGGGCATCGACGAGTCGCGACTGATCCTGGCCGCGCACTCGGATCACAAGCTCGAGCAGATCGGCCGCCTGATCGACTTCTACCCGGAGTTGAAATTCGTCCTCATCGGCGACAGCGGCCAACACGATCCGGAGATCTACCTCCAGGTGATCCAGGGCCATCCGGGTCGCGTCCTGGCGGCGTTCATCCGCGACGTCACGCCCGATCTCCGGGACCGGACCGTGGCGCGCATCCTGGAGCAGTCCAACGCCGCGGGTGTGGAGATGCTCTACGTCCGCGACTCTTCCGAGGCGATGACGCATGCGCGACGGCTGGCTCTGCTCTCGTGAGCGCGCGACTTGGCGAGGAGGGCGAGGAGGAGTAAGCTTTTCGCCGTCATGAGTGCCGATTTCCTGCTTTACGATCCGAATGGGAAGCTGGTCGTCTGTGTCGGTGTGGCAGGTGTGTCCGAGAGTTCGTCCGCCTGGGCTAGGACGATCATGGGCGACCTTCTCGGCTCGCTGGAGCCGCCGTATCTCATTCTGGTGACACGAGACCAGACCTATTTCTGGAGAGATCCCGCGCGCAATCCCGTCCCGGTGGGCTCCGCCCAAACCTCTACGCTTCTCGAGCATCAATTGAGGATCTTCCATCCCCGCTCTCTCTCCGAGATCTCACCCTACGCATTGGAAGACGCCGTTTACGCGTGGTTGTTCGACGCCACATACATCGCCAGCGAGGTGCCCGATCTCTTGCGCGCCATCGGCTTCATCGACGCCGTTCGTGACGGCGACATCAAGGTCATGTCCGCTGCGTGATCGTTTACGTGGAGACGAACTTTCTCCTGGAGCTCGCTCTCGACCGCGAGCAGGCGCACAGTTGCCGGCAGTTGCTCGATTGGAGTCACGACAACTGGATTGAGATGAGGGTGCCGGTCTACGCGCTGGCTGAGGGTCAATCCGCTCTCGTTGGTCTGCGGACCGGTCGACTCAAGGTGATCGAGTCGCTGCGATCGCAGGCGCGCGATCTCGCAAGGATGACTAGAAGTGAGACTCTCGCCCGGATGTGCAAGGAGGCGGCGGAAGCGCTGAGCGCTTCCAATGAAGTCGATCACGCCAGTCTGAATGAGGTCATGCGCGAGGTGGGTGGAACGGCCTCTTTCATCCCTTTGAGCAAGGCTGCGGTGGAGCTGGCCGAGATTGTTCGTCGGCAGGGTGCCGTCAAGGGGCATGGAGATCTGATGATCTTCGCCTCCATTCTCGAAGACCTCAGTGAACGCGGATGGACAGGCACTCCGGATTCAGCGCTATTCGTCACCCGCGATCAAGACTTTGGCGATGACGCCAGCCAATGGATTCGTGGGTATGCCTGCGAACTGCTCAACTCCTACGACGCGGCTGTGGCCCGTCTGAAAGGGACCATCGAATGAACGAGCTCGTACTCAATGCCTTGCGCTCGCGCATCACGCGTGTATTTCCCGCGCAGATCCATGCCGCGGTCGGGCCGCTGTCCGAGGATCAGGTGTGGTGGCGTCCGAATGAGGCCTCGAACTCGATCGGGAATCTGGTGCTGCATCTGACGGGCTCGCTCAACCATTTCCTGAACCGCAACATCGGCGGCATCGACTACACACGCGATCGAGCAGCGGAGTTCGACGAACGGCGCCCGGTCCCAAAAGCCGAACTGCTCGAGCTTTTCGACGACATGGTGGCGCGGGCCGGGCGCACGTTCGACTCCATGACTCCGGAACGGCTGAGCGATCCGTCCCCCGAGCCGAAGATGGCCACAATCGTGTTCGAGGATCTCGTCAACGTCCTCGCGCATCTTGCCAACCACACCGGGCAGATCGTCTGGATCGCCAAGATGCACCTCTCGGGCGGCATGGGCGATGTCTGGATCCACACCCACCGCGATCAAGGTGCCTGGAAGCCGCGCTCGTAAGTCTTCTTCGGTTGTCGGGCAGTGGTCGGGGGCCAGTCGAAGCGTAGAACTGAGGAACCCCAGCTTGTTCAATGGCGAGTGGATCGCGCGCGCCTCTTCGGTTGCTCGACGCCGGCGGCTTCGAGAGTCAGCCCTGCGCCAGTGGAGACCGCCAGCGCTACCCTCCCCGCTCGCGCAGAGAGATCGAAGGCCCGCGGAAAGTAGGAGGGTGAACACAAGAGCCGTTCGACAAACCCTCCCGACTCCCGGATCCGGACCGCCACCATGTAGTGAATGAAGGCGGGCCGGGTGAGCTGTGCCAGGCTCACGTATGCGACGCTGTAGGCACTCCCGTCCCACGCCACGCGTGGACCTGCTGCATCGGGCGCTGCCACCGAAATCGAGCGCCCGGCCTCTTGCTGCGGAGTGAGCGTCCTGCCTCCAATCCCGTCGGCGTCGCCCCAGACCACAAAGTAGTTGGTTCCGTTGGAAGTCACATCCGGAAACCGCGCATTCGCCGCCGCCACCAGAACGGGCGCGAAGGTCGAAGGAACCGCGTTATCGTCCAATGTCAGCGCGTAGACATCATTGACGGGCGTCGATGTGTGCCAAACCAGCGCGAACCCCTCCCCGTTCGACGCTGACGCCAGCGCTCCGAGTGGCGACGGGGACGGAGTCGTGACCGGCATCGGCGGGACGCGCGCGCCGCCGGCCGGATTCAGAAGAGTCACATAGACATTGTCGAGCGTCCCGATCCAGCTCACCAGATAGCTCTCCCCGTTTGCCGCGACGGCAATCGGGCCCGCGGCGCCGTCACCGATGCGAACGATCGGCCCCGCGGGAGCCCCGTCGCTTTTGAGGCGAAGAGCCATCACGGCCCCGGAAGTCTGGGTCCAAACCGCGATGCCCCGGTCTCCGATGGCGGCTACGTCCGCGCTCTCGGCAAACTCCGTGACGAGAGAGCCAGCCGTGTTGGAACTGCGCGACGCTTTGACACGAACCGTTGAATCGACGCGCCAAAGCACGAGCGTGTCCTCGATCGTGTCCGCGATGGCGACCTGTGCCGGTGAGGCTTGAGTCACGGTCTGAGGCGGTCCAAAGGGCGCGGCATTCATCGTCCACGAAAAGAGGAACAGCGCGGCGAGGATCAGCGTTCGTTGGGGTCTCATGTCGTCTGGAGATACGGATCGCGCGCCAGGTTCGTTGGATAATGGCGCCGCATGAGAATCGCGGTCATCGGTGCGGGCGGAGTGGGCGGCTACTTTGGCGGAAAGCTCGCGCACGCCGGACTCGACACCACGTTCCTCGTGCGCGGCGCGACTCTCGACGCACTCAGGAATCGCGGCCTGACGGTCGAGAGCCCGCTCGGCGATTTTCACGTGGCCGCCGTGAACGCCACCGATGACCCGCGTACCGTGGGACCCGTCGACGCGGTGCTGATGGCCGTGAAAGCGTGGCAGATCGAGGAGGCCGCGCGGAACCTGGGTCCGCTCCTGGGCCCCGAGACGATGGTCGTGCCGCTTCAGAATGGGATCGAGGCGCCGGAAATCCTCGCCGCACTGCTCGGACGCAAGCACGTCCTCGGCGGACTCTGCGCGATCGTCAGCTTCGTCATCGCACCGGGTCACATCCGCCATGCGGCAGCCGATCCCGTGGTGATGTTCGGTGAGCCCGACAACGTTCGAAGCGAGCGTGTCGGGAAACTGCTCCGAGCCTTCCTCGGTGCGGGAGTCCAGGCGGAAGTTCCCGCGGACATCCACCGCTCGATGTGGACCAAGTTTCTCTTCATCGCCACGCTGAGCGGGTTCGGAGCTTTGACGCGCGTCCCGGTGGGCACGTGGCGCTCGATCCCCGAGATCCGCGCTCACGTGACCCTGGCCCTGCACGAGACCGTGGCCGTCGCTGCCGCGAGCGGTATCGACCTGGGACCGGACGCGGTCGAGAAGACCTGGCAGCGCTACGATTCGATGGCTCCAGCCTCCACGGCTTCGTTGCAGCGCGACGTGATGGAGGGCCGTCCTTCCGAGCTCGAAGCGCAACTGGGAGCACTGGTCCGGCTGGCGCGAGCATCAAACATCCCGGTGCCAGTGACGGAGTTGGTTTATCACGCATTGCTCCCGCAGGAGCGACAGGCACGGGGCATCAGTTGAGATACCATCCGCGCGAATGAGCCAGCCCGCCATGGACGGCGAAGAACACCCCGCGATCACGGAGGCCAAACGCGTTTTGGAGGTCGAAGCCGCGGCCATCCTCGGCGTGATCGAACACCTCGGCGACTCCTTCGTGGCGGCTGTCGAGACCATCGCCCTCTGCCCCGGACGCGTGGTGACCATGGGCGTCGGCAAGTCCGGCATCATCTGCAAAAAGATCAGCGCCACCCTGGCCTCGACGGGCACGCCATCGTTCTTCATGCATCCGACGGAGGCGATCCACGGTGATCTGGGCATGATCGTGCGGGGCGATGTGGTGCTGGCGGTTTCCAACTCCGGGGAGACCGAGGAACTGGTCCGGCTGCTGCCGAACATCAAGCGCATCGGCGCCGAGGTTGTGGCCATCACCGGCAACACCTCCTCGACCCTCGCCCGGGGCGCCGACCATCACCTGTCCGCGGCCATCTCGAAGGAAGCCTGTCCGCTTGGGCTCGCACCCACGGCCTCGACCACGGCCACGCTCGCCCTCGGCGACGCACTGGCCATGGCCCTCCTGGTCCGTCGCGGTTTCCGCGAAGAGGACTTCGCGTTTCTCCATCCAGGCGGGAAGCTCGGCAAGCGCTTCCTGCGCGTGGAAGACCTCATGCATCGCGGTGCGGAAGTTCCGCTCGTCCGCGAGTCGACCGTGATGCACGAAGTGATCTACGAGATGTCGAAGAAAGGCTTCGGCATCGCCGCGGTCGTCGACGAGTCAGGAATTCTGCAGGGCGTCATTTCCGACGGGGACCTGCGCCGGCTCCTGGTGCAAGACGAGCATCTTGTGCGGAAGAGCGCGGGCGAGTCGATGAAACGCAATCCCGTCACCGTCAGCGCACACGAGCTGGCCTCGGTCGCGCTGCAAGTCATGGAGCAGCGGAAGATCACGGCTCTCTTCATCGCCGATGAGGAGAAGCGCGTGGAAGGTATCATTCACATTCACGATCTTTGGGGTCTGGAGTTGTTTTGAAAGTTCCGTGCACGAGAGTTGAGCTTTGAGAGAGAACGACGAGAGAGTCGTGCTTCGCTATCGCGATGGCCGGACCGAGCGTGTGGGGCTCGATCCGATCGACCCGACGCGCGAAATGGTGGTCACACGCGGCGACGACGGAGAGCACGAAGAAGTGTCCTTCACCGAGCTCAAAGCCGTGTTCTTTCCGCGCATCGCCCCCGATGAGGAGCTCGAGCCCGCCAGCGGCATGCGCATCGCCGTGGAGTTCAACGATGGCGAGGTCATCCGGGGCTCCGCTCACTACAACCCCGAGCGCAACGGCTTCTTCCTCTATCCCGACGACCGGACGAAAAACGACCGGATCTTTGTTGTCAACTCCGCGATCGTCTCCATCGAGGTCGAGAAGCTGTAAACGCGACCGATGTTCGGCGCGCGCGTTGCTGGTTGTCCCTTGCCGGTTGTCCATGCGTTTTCGCCCGGACGACGACTGCCGGGCCACTGTCAACCGACCATAACCGGAGGTTCCTCTTGCGACACTTTTTCACACTTGCGGCGGTCGTGATCGCCGCAACGACTCTTCATGCCGCTCCGACCGCGCTCGACAAAGCCACCACGGCGATGTCCGGCACGGAAGCCACGTTCACTCATCGGTTCACGGCAAAGGGATTCAAGACCAGCCAAGTCGAGAACGGCACGGTCCTGTTCGGGACGTTGCCACGCATGCGCTGGAGCTACACCTCTCCGGAGAAGAAGCTGTTCGTCTTCGACGGGACCAACTCGTGGTTCTACGTCCCCGGCGACAAGCAGGCCACGCATGGCCGAGTCACCGAGGAGCGCAAGCGCGAGCTCCCCTTCCTGATGCTGGGCGACCCTGCCGCTCGCGACCGCGCCTTCATCGTGAAGCAGCAGACCCGGGGCAAGAACGTCGTGACCACCTTGCAGCCGCGCGACCGGGCCTCCACCGTCCGTACCGTGACGGTGACCATCGCCTCCACGACCAACCTCATTCAACGCATCGAGTACACGGACCGCGACGGCAATCAGACATCGTTCGATTTCACGGGCTACCGCAAACGCGCGACCTCGGCGGAGTCGTTCTCGTTCGCTCCCCCGGCCGGAGTGCAGGTCATCCAGGCAGACTGACCCAGACAACCAGTAATCAGCAGCATTCAGGGAGGATTCGTGGCGCAGGAGTTCTCATTCGACATCGTCTCCAAGACGGAGATGCAGGAAGTGGCGAACGCGGTGCAGCAGGCTCAGAAGGAGTTGGCGCAGCGCTTCGATTTCAAGGGCAGCAAGAGCACGATCGAGTTGACGGCCGAGGAGATCGTGCTCACCAGCGACGACGAGGGAAAGCTGCGGAGCGTCAAGGAGATCCTGGAGTCGAAGCTCGTCAAGCGGCACGTCGCGCTCAAGGCTCTGGAGTACGGCAAGCTCGAGCCGGCGCAGATGGGCACGATCCGGCAGAAGGCCAAGATCGTTCAGGGCATCGAGATCGAGAAAGCCAAGGCCATTGTGAGGACGATCAAGGACGCCAAGGTCAAAGTCCAGGCGTCCATTCAGGCGGATCAGGTCCGGGTCGTGGGCAAGAGCAAAGATGATCTCCAGCGCGCCATGACCCTGGTGAAGGGCAACGATTTCGGGATTCCACTCCAGTTCACCAACTATCGCGGTTGAGCGCACACTGGCGGATCGACTATTCTTCGCGCCGTGACCGCTCCTCGTACCCTGAACGGGCAGACGGCTTATGCCGATCGTCTCCTCGGCCTGCTCGCCCCGAAGCTCGAGCTGGTGGAAGAGGAGCTGCGCCGGAACTTCCGCTCGAACATCATTACCATCCGCGACGTCGGCGAACACATCCTGGGAGGAGGAGGCAAGCGCCTTCGCCCCGCTCTACTGCTGCTGGTTGCGAAGATGGTCCGCTACGAAGGCAACCGCGATGTTCTCTACGGCGCGGTCGTGGAGTTCATCCACACGGCTACGCTGATCCACGACGACATCATCGACGAGGCCAACGTCCGGCGGGGCCGCACCTCCATCAACTACGGCTGGGGAAACAACCTGACCGTCCTGGTGGGCGACTACATCTTCATGCACTCGATGGCCATGGCCCTGGCCGAGGGGAACCTGGACATCCTGCGCCTGCTCTCGGACGCCACCATCAAGATGATCGAGGGCGAGATCCTGGGCACCGAGCAGAACGGCCGGGTCGACCTCAGCGTGGAAGACTATTTCGACATCGTCGGCCGGAAGACCGCGGCCCTCTTCGGCGCGACGTGCCGGATCCCCGGCTACTTCGTCGACCTGCCCGAATCGAGCACCCTGGCGTTGCACACCTACGGCTACAACCTGGGCATCTGCTTCCAGCTCATCGACGACCTGCTGGACTTCACCTCCAGTACGGAGATCCTGGGCAAGCCGGCGCTGTCGGATTTGAAGGAAGGGAAAGTCACGCTACCGCTGATCCTGGCCATGCCCCGCGCGACCGCGCGGGAGCGGGAGATCATCACCAACGTGGCCTCCCGGAAGTCCTTCGAGGATCTCGACCCTGCGGAGATCCTGGCCATCGTGAATCGTTACGACACCCTCCACGAGACTCGCGAGATCGCGCGCGACTACGCCAACCGCGCCCGAGCCGCCCTCGAGCCCTTCGCCCCATCCTCCGCGAAGGAAGCCCTCGACCTGGCCCTCGACTTCGTCCTGGACCGAGATCGTTAAGGCGGCACGGCCGGCGGCGCCGTTGTCAGTTGTCGGTTCTCAGTTGGGAGGTGATCCTTCCACGGCGCGCAGACAACCGATCACCGACAACTGACAACCCGACCGACCGTACACTTGCCTCCGGGAGCTGTACTCACGAGAGCATCTCCATGATCTCGGACATGCCTGCGCGGGCGCGACGGGTGACGGGATCTTCATCGCCACCGGCGGAGAGGCGGATGACCTTGTTGTACTGCTCGATGGCGCGGGTGTAGTCGCCGAGGCAGCGATGATAGATCTCGCCCTTGCAGAGCTTGGCGTCGAGGTTCATCGGATCGAGCTCCAGGATCTTGTTCAGAAAGATCATGGCCGCGTCGTACTTCTGCTCCTCCATGGCCATCCGGTAGCGCAGGCGATAGAGGGTGATGAGCTCGTTGTTCTGAGGATCGATCCAGGCTCCCGGCAGGTAGGTGAGCAGCGTGGAGAGCAGCCGGCCCTTCATCCCGGGTTGAGTAACCGGAACCGAGCGCTTTACCCTGATCCGTTCTTGCCGCATGCCCACCCTCCCGCGCACTGACTCAACTCCGAATGAACATAGTTTAGGTTCATCCGGGCTGATCGTCAAGACGTTGACCATTGCGTCGACTATTGCTGAGCTCATCACACGCGTCAGGCGCAGACGCCTGGCCCTCTCCATTCGGAGCTCCGCGCTGCCCTCACCCGTACCCTGCACGGTCCTCCAAGGAATCATGGAGCCCGCGTCTACGCCCGGGATAAAACTGCTGCTACCATCCGCGGTCATGCGTATTGCGGTCTATCCTGGAACCTTCGATCCACTGACCAACGGCCACCTGGACATCATCCGCCGTGGCGCGCGCCTGTTCGATCGCGTGCTCGTGGCCGTGCTGGAGAACGAGGGAAAGTCACCGGTGTTCTCGGTAGCCGAGCGGATGGAGCTCATCTCCCGCTGTACCCGCGACGTCGACGCGGTGGAGGTCCACTCCTTCAAGGGGCTGCTCGTCGACTTCATGCGCCGCGTGAACGCCACGGTGGTTGTCCGCGGCATCCGAGCCGTCTCGGACTACGAGTACGAGTTGCAGATGGCGCTCATGAATCGCGAGCTCTACGACGGAGCCGAGACGATCTTCATGCTCCCCGCGGTCGAGTACACCTACGTTTCCTCCCGGCTGGTGAAGGAAGTCTTCCGCCTGGGCGGCGACATATCCTCGCTGGTTCCCGGCCCCGTCCTGGAGGCGCTCAAAGCGTCCAGCCTGGGTCGCTGAAGTCCAGCTTCCCGTAAGTGAGTGTCCGCCCGGCGCTGTTGTCAGTTGTCGGTTCTCAGTTGGGAGGTGATCCTTCCACGGCGCGATCGGGCACAGACAACCGATCACCGACAACGGACAACCGAAGCTCGATCACGACCGCGGATCGAGCGCCTCCCGGAATCGCTCGCCGATGATGTTGAACGCGGCCACGGTGGTGAAGATGGCCAGGCCGGGAAACGTGATGAGCCACCACGCGTACTCGACGTGCTCGTAAGCCTTGGAGAGCATGCTTCCCCAGGAGGCGGTGGGAAGAGGAACGCCGAGGCCTAGAAAGGAAAGCGCAGATTCCGTGAGGATGGCCCCGGCCACACCGAAGCTGGCGGAGACGAGCATGGGAGCCACGGCGTTCGGAAGGAGATGCCGAAAGATGATGCGCGCATCACGGGCACCGCTCGCGCGCGCGGCCTGCGCGTACTCGACGTCCCGAATGCGCAGGAACTCGCCGCGGATGTAGCGAGCTTCGCTCGTCCATGAAGTCAGTCCGAGGGCGATCATGATCGTGGCCATGGACGGCTTGAACAAGGCCACGATTCCCAGCACCAGAAACAGGAACGGGAAACAGAGCACCACTTCGATCAGCCGCGAAACGATCCAGTCGGAAGCGCCGCCGTAGTAGCCGGCCATGGCCCCGAGCAGGGAGCCCACCACGAGCGCGATGGCTGTGGCGAAGAAGCCCACGGTCAGCGAGACGCGCGCGCCGTGGATCATCCTCGCCAGGATGTCCCGTCCCAGATCGTCCGTGCCGAGCAGGTGCACGCGTCCGGGCGCCTCGAGACGCTCGCCGAGGCTCACGGAGTTCGGCGAGAACGGCACGGGAGGCCAGTACGCGACGATCGGATTGGAAGGAGGCAGCTCGATATCCGGGTCGTTGATCCAGAAGTCGGCCACCGCCGGGAACTCCCAGCCGGCGGCCGTCTTCTGCGCCAGAGGCTTCCGGTTCGCGATCGCCGGCGCCAGTAGCGCCACGACGGTCATCAGCGCCACATAGCCGAGGGTGAACGTGGCCAGCCGGCTGCGGCGGAAGCGGCGCCAGGCCAGCAGCCAGGTCGACTCGCCTCTCACTCGTTCCCCTCCCCCACCCGAACCCGCGGGTCCGCGAAACCGTAGAGGATGTCTGCCAGAACGGATGCCAACAACGTGACCACGGCCGTTACCACGGTCAGTGCCATGACAATTGGGTAATCTCGCGCCAGGATGGCGTTGTAGTACAGCAACCCCACGCCATCCCATTGGAAGATCTGCTCGACGATCACGCTGCCGGACATCAGGTACGGGATGGTCAGCCCGAACAGCGTGATCATCGGGATCAACGCATTGCGGAAGGCGTGGTGCCAGATCACCGCAACGGGACCGGCGCCTTTGGCGCGGGCCGCCACGATGAAGTCCTGGCGAATGACCTCGGTCACCGCGGACTTGGAGAACCGCGCGAAGATGGCCAGTTGGGCGTACGACAGGGTGATCACCGGCAGGATGAGGTGCTCGATCCGGTCGGCGAAGCGATCCCAGCCCGACAGTTGGCTGTGGTAGTCCGAGACCATTCCGAACAGGGGAAGCAGGTCGAAGCGCACGGAGAAGAACCGGATGAGAAGCAAAGCCACCCAGAAGCTCGGCAGCGAGTAGAGCAGGAAAAAGCCCAGCGCGGAGGCACGCTCGGCACGCCGGCCACTGCGCGCCGCGCTCCACAGTCCGATCGGCACTCCCAGCCCAGCCGCCACGAGGAAGGCCACGAAGTTGAGCTGAAAGGTGGCGGCGATCTTCTCAAAGATGACCGCACGCACGGGCCGCCGGTCGATCACCGAGTGGCCGAAGTCGAAGGTGACCGCGCCCCGCAGCCAGTGCAGGTATTGCACGGGCAACGGCTCGTCGAGATGAAACTCCTTCCGCAGCGCGTCCACCGTCGCCGGAGTGAGAGTGTTCAACCCGGCTCGTCCCATGAAGAACGTGATCGGATCCCCGGGCACGCTGTGGATCAGAACGAAGGTCGCGACAGTGATGCCGAAGAACGTCAGGACCGCATAGAGCAGGCGGCGGACGATGTAGGTGGTCATGGCTCGACTGCAATCCCGCACGTTCGCGCCTCGATGGGCACGGGCCGCGGGACCTGGTCCGTGCCGGAGGCGCGCCGGTGACGACGACTCATTTCGCGGGACGATCGTGCGTCCGCTGCGAACTTGGCAACCACCATCCCAACTCTCCGGGCAGCCAGCGGAACAGACCGTAGCCCCGGCTGACCTCCACTCCGCGCACGCGACGGTTGAGGGCCCACTTGGACGACACTTGTACCGTGAAGGTGTACGGTTGGTCGGCCGCGACGATCTCGTGAATCTTCCAGTAGAGCTCCTTCCGCTTCGAACGGTCGAGCTCCGTGCGTGCCGCATCGATCAGGCGGTCCACCTCCGGATTGCGATAGAAGCTGAAGTTCTGGCCTCGGGGCGGCACCTGTGAAGAGTGCAGAATCGAGAACGGATCCGGGTCCGCGTCCAGCTCGAATGCGAGATACGCGGACTCGTAGTTGCCGGACATGATCCGTTGGAGCGCGACGGACGGATCGAGCGTCGTCAGCTCGATCTCCACACCGATCTTCTTCAGTTCCGCCTGCACCATCTGTGCGAACTGCGCGGTCGAGGCCGAGCCGCTCATGATCAGCAGATCGACCTTGAAGGGACGTCCGTTTCGGTCCAGCGAACCATCGCCATTCGAGTCCCTCCATCCCGCACTCGCGAGCAACGCCTTGGCCCCCTCCGGGTCGTAGCGCACCGGAGGAACATTGGGGTTGTAGGCGTAGTCGTCCGGGGTGAACGGGCCACTCATGGCCCGGGCCGTGCCGTGGAAGAGATCCTGGATGACCGCCTCGATTGGAATGCACATGGCCAGCGCGCGGCGGACGCGGGCGTCGTTGAGGTGCTCGTTCTGGGTGTTCCAGGAAATGAAGTTGAAGCTGAAGGTATAGAAGCGCCGGAAGTCAATGGTCTTGGCCAAGGTGGCATTGCTCCGTTCGCGCATCCACACATCCGAGGCGATGCGGCTCTCGTCGATGTCCCCGCGCTTGAGTGCATTCCATGCCGTGCCGTGGTCGACGATGATTTTGAGGATGACTTTCTGGATCGGCGGCTTGGCGGCCCAATAGTCCTCGCGGCGTTCCAGGATGATCTCCTTGCCCGGATCGTGCTTCACCAACCGGTAGGGACCGCTGCCCACGGCCGTGTGGTTGTAGTCGGCGCGAAAGTTTCCCTTCGAGTAGACGTGCTCCGGGAGGACCAGCACGTCGTTGAAACGCATCAACTGCGTGGCGCGCGGCTCACGAAAGGCGATTTCGATGGTGTGCTCGTCGAGCACGCGGGTCCGGGCCATGTCGAGATGCTCGAACGCACCCACGATCTGCACGGCCTCCGCCGCTGGATCGATGATTTTGCGCAGGGTGAAGAGCACATCGCTGGCCCGCACCGGCGATCCGTCCGAGAACGTGGCCTTCTCGTTCAACTCAAACCGAAAGAGCTTTCCCCCCTCGGAGACATTCCAGGACTTCGCCAGGCCGGGGATCGTCTGCAGGTCCTGGTCGAGATAGACCAGCGGGGTGTACAGCAAGGTGGCGAGGTGCCGATCGTAAATCGACACCATGGAAACCGCGTTGAGAGTGACGATGTCCGATTCCAACCGCCGAATGAGCGTGCCGCCGTCCTGGGGACGGCCATCGTCCACGACGGCCTGCGGCGAAGTCGGCTTCTCCGCGCGCCGCTCGTCACGGCCGCAGGCGAATGAGAGCAGCAGAATCGCGAGGAGGACCGCAAAGCGACGAATCACGCGGGCGATTATAGACGTACGTCTGTGCGCCGCGCGCCGCTCGTCCGCATCGAGGATGGATCCGGCCCGGCTCGAGACCGGATCCTTCACGAACTGCCGGCTCGTGTCCTACCGAGCTGGCACGGCTTGCGTGGCCACGTTGTACTGTCCGTCCACGGCGCGCACGATCACGAACTTCCCCGAGACCGCGCTGCGATCGAGACGGAACGTTTCGTCGCGGGAATCGGCGATGCCGTCGATGGGGATGAGGCGTATCCAGCGGTCCGCGTCCACGGAGTACTCGACCTTGCCGATCGCGGAAAGGGCATCGGTGATGCGCACGGTGATCTCGGCGCCACTGCCGGCGACGACTTCGATTCTCGGCGCAGTGTTGTCGACTTGAAACTCGACTCCTTCCCGGGTGTCGCTCAGAGAGCTCTCCGGATTGTCCAGCGAATCACTGGCCACGAGCCGCAGTTCGTATCGCCCATCCGGAAGCTGGGAGGTGTCGAAGTTGAGCTGGGTCTCATTGATGTTCTCCCGAAGCCGAAGCCAGCGATCCGTGCCCTTCGCATCGGACCCTTTCGGGCGAAGCCAGAGCGAGTAGCGAATCGAGTCGCCGTTGTCGTCGGAGGCACGCCAGGACACCGTGCGAAAGCCCTTGCGGAACATCCGCTTTCCCTGCTCCACGCCGGCGCGCTCGCGGGGCGTGTCCAGACTGGTGAAGATGCCGTACTCGTCGGGATTCGTGGCCTCGACGACCTGCGGTGCGGAAGGATAGGCCGAGCTGATGAAGACCACCGCCGGCTCCTGCACCGCGATTCCCTCGATCTTCGGGGCCACGTTGCGGTTGATGTAGGCAACGGTGACGCTGTCGATGGCCGCGCCGGCCGGAGCCTTGGGCATCGTCAGCTTCCACTGGAGGTACTGCGCCGAAGGCGCGGCGATGTTCCCCTCGAGCGAAGTCTGGGGCATGGTCCACGCGCTCCAGGTGCCGTCCGGAGTGCGCGTGTTTCCGCTGCGAAAAGAAATGGCGATGGTGCCGCCGTCGAGGTTGCGCCCCTCGATCCGGTAGTGGCCGAAACGGGAGAACCGCTCGGCGTCGCGAGCAGCCGACCGAAACTCCGGGTTCGCCGCGCCGCGCCGCTCCATGCGATAGACGGCGCCGGTATTCGTGGTGGTGATCACGTCTCCGGCTACGGAAACGATCTGTTTCTCGGGCACTGCCCCGATCAGAGAGAGCTCGCCGTCCCGGAGCTCGTAGATGCGACCGTTCGGACCGGTGGCCAACAGCACGCCTCCTGTCTCGCTGCCACTGACGGCATAGACCATCTCCCGCTCGAACTTGCGAACGGTCTCCACGAAGCCGTCCGGATCGATCCGGTAGACCTCGGCCGACCCACTCTGTGCCGCGGCACTGGCAGCGCCGTCGTCGAACGAGAACGACACTTCCGCTGTCGCCGAAGTCTCCCCTTCTTTCTTTGCCTCACCGGCGGTCGCTCCGGCCGACTGCTGTTGTTGCTGCTGGCCACTCTTCGGCTGAGCCTTTGCCGGAGCACTGGATGGCAGCACGTTGCTGACTCCCGCCGCCCAACCCGTACCGCTCGGGTCGACGTACAACGAGGCGATCTCGCTCAGCGGCGAGTCGAAGATGGCGTGGGCGCTGCCGTCGCGTGCGACGCGATAGATACGGCCCTTGCCCGATGCACCGGCCAGAATGGTGCCGTCCTTCTTCACCGCCAGTGAGCGGATGTGGGTATCGGTGGCGTCGTAGAGGACCTTGCCTTCGCCTTTGGCGTTCACGCGGAACAGTTTTCCATCCACGCCTGTGGCCACGGCCAGCTCACCACCATCGAGTCCTTCGAGCGCCCAGATATAAGCCTGGCCGGGATCGAAGAACACCGAGTGCTTGCCGGTCGCGGGGTCGACGCGATAGACCTTGCCGTTCGGCGAGCTTCCCACGAGCAGCGCACCATCGCGGAAAGTCACGGCGTAAATCTCCGGCTCGGGAGCCGTGAACAAGAGCTCCAGCTTCGCGTCGCGCAGGCGGTACACCTTGCCTTCGTTGCCCGTGCCGAAAAAGCGGTCGCCATTCGGCGCCGCGGTCTGCGAGAGCACGAAGGGATCCGTGAACGTGGCCAGCTTACGCATGGCTGGCGCGACGAGAAGCTCACCGCGGGAAGTGATGGCAAATCCTTCCAGCTCCCCGCTGAGAAACTCCTCGGCGGACTGCACCCGCCAGAACTGGGGGGCGACTGCGAAGGACTGGGTTGCGATGACCAATGCCGAGATCAGGATGAGGGAACGGCGCATGACTTCCTTTCAAAATGGAACGGCGGGCTGAAGCCCGCCGTCATCATCAGCGGACCTTGGGCCCGCCGCTCCACAACGATTCGTGAATTCTTTTCTCAGAGGGTCGGCCTGACATCGAGATCGATCTTCAGTGCACCATCGACGATGTAGCCGAGGGGGCGGGCATGTTGCCCGGCGGGATGGTACTTCACCACGGCCTGAGCACCGTTGGACGTGTCGCCACTCACCACCGCACGCATGGAGGGCGGCAGGTTGGGCAGGTAGACGCCGGAAGTCACCGCTCCCTCTCCCGTCGAGTACAGTCCGACGGTGAGATCCGTGGCCGGTCGAAGCCGCTGCAACACACCGAGGACCTGCTCGAGAGTGCGCGGATCGGGAGGAACGAGCGTGAAATCGATCGCGTTCATCACCGAGCCGCTGCCCACCAGCAAATACGCCGGCCCGGCGGCCTGATCGTCGGGGATGCGCACGTCGAACGTCTCGACGAATGCCTCTCCGCGGAATGGCTTGAGAACCGTCCGCACCTGCACGGTGTCTCCCGGCGACACGCGGCCTTTGTCGGGCTGCACGAGCGCCGCTTCCATCAGCTTGGCGATGCGCAGGTCATCGTCATGGCGAAGACGGATCTTCACGCTCTCGATCTCCGCGTCCCGGAACTCATTGGACATCACATAGCCGGAGACGAGGGCCAGGTACTGCGGAATGGCCTGGCGCGCCTGCTGCCCCGCGAAGCCCTCGCGGACGCGAATCGTGTCGAAGCCTTTGAGCTTGATCTCCGACTCCATCAACACTGTGCGCTCGCCCGCGGCGCGCTGGGCATTGGCCACGATCGAATCGGTGACCATGGCCAAGAGGAGCGGAGACAAGTACGAGTGGCGAACCACGTTCACGTTGTACTTCTGCGCGGGGCCGGCGCCGTCGAGAGTGACCTCGACGGGGATCATGTCCGCCTTCGCGCCGAGGATTCCCATGATTCCGGCGGCCCGATCCTGACGCAGCACGCCGACGATCGGTCCGGTGTTGGAGAACTTGAACGAGCTGGCCACGCTGGGCAGCACGGTCACGACCTCGGAGGTGGCCATCGGGAAATTGATCTCACCCATGTCCAGGAACGGATGTCCGAAGGCATAGACGTGCTCGTCATCGATGTACGTCACCGTGCCACTGGCTGCGACGTTGAAGTCGCCGGTGAGCAGCACCGCACCAACAGGGTCGCCCGGCTCGAAGGTCGTCTTCTGCGGCGCCGCAGTCGTCGAAGCCGAGGACGCTCCTGCCGGTACCGTGACAAATCCGAGTTGCTCGAAGTAGGGCGAAAAACGCTGCACCGTCTCCGGTGCGAAGCTCGAGACTGAGATCGGCAGCGCGATTCGCGTCGCGCCGCCCATCGCACTGACGGGATGCGCCGCCGACATCGTTTTCAGGAAGAGCTTCAGCGCGGTTTCCGGCTTGTCGCTGGAGAGTGCCTCGATGAGCTCGATGCCTGTCATGCGCGGCGTGGCACCGGCGGGAAGTGCTCCGGCAGGCCGGACGACCTGGGAGAGCTTCAGCATTTCTTCAATGGGAGTGATGCCGGCAACGGGCTCTTTCGAGAACTGCCAGGCATAGGCGAGAGCACCGATGACCTTGCCGTCGATGAAGATCGGCGAGCCGCTCATGCCCGCGATGACGCCGGCCCGGCGAACCACGGGAGAGTCGACCCGCGCCAGGATGAGATTCTGCCCCGGTCCAATGTTGTGCAGCAGCCCGAGGATCTCCACGTCGAACTTCTCGACCGTCGTGCCCTCGAAGACCGTCAGGCCGTAGCCCTTCATGCCTTTCTGGACCTGCGACAGCGGCATCCGTTCCGCGGCCTCAACCGTAGACGCGAACACAATCACGACAGCAGCGGCGAGAAGAGCAGCTTTTCGGCTGAGCACGAGCGATGTAACCACGCCGGACACCGGGCCATTTCGCCGGTACGCCACACTTGGGTGAACGACCTCCGCTGGGTTCGGTCCGGTGCTGAGGCTGGCCGGAACCGAGTCTCTGGGACGGGGTGCTGAGTCCTGGGTGCTGACGAGTCGCCCTCGGGTCGCGACACTACCGCGTAGCGGTACCTGGAGTTTGGACATTTTCGTGGGCGGTCATAGCGAGCCGAGGAGCGCCGGCGTCCCCGCCGGCTGGCCATGCGGCGACCCGCCGCGGGCGGGGGCATTCGCAGCCGAAATCCAGCATCGCGAGACGAACGTCCTTCGCGCAAGGCGCGCTCCCCCGCCCGGGGCGAGGACGCCCCCCGGCCAGCCGGCGGGACGCCGGCGCTCCGCTTTCGCGCTCCGCTAACGCGGGCGAGGTGGCCGCCTTCGGCGGGCCTAAAAATGTCCAAACTCCAGCGCAGCCGGCCTTGCCGTCCTAGACCGACACCTTGCCGTCGCGGATGTGGATGATGCGTTTGGCTTCGCGGGCCACGTCGTCTTCGTGCGTGACCATGATGATGGAGTTGCCGCGGGCGTGCAGCTCGTGGAAGAGGTCGAGGATCTCGCGGCCGGTTTGCGAGTCGAGGTTGCCGGTGGGCTCGTCGGCGAGCAGGAGCGAGGGCTTGTTGACGAGCGCGCGGGCGATGGCGACGCGCTGCCGCTGGCCGCCGGAAAGCTCGTTCGGCTGGTGTCCCATCCGGTCTCCCAGTCCGACCGCGGTCAGGGCTTCTTCCGCCAGACGCCGGCGCTCGGCGCGAGGAATCTTCGCGTACACGAGTGGGAGCTCTACGTTCTGCAGCGCGGTGGTGCGGGCGAGCAGGTTGAAGGTCTGGAAGACGAAGCCGATCTTCTTGTTGCGGATGGCCGCCAGCTCGTCGTCGTTCAGCGTCTCCACCGGCACACCGTCGAGGACGTAGGAGCCCGAGGTCGGAGTGTCGAGACAGCCGATGATGTTCATGAGCGTCGACTTGCCCGAGCCCGACGGACCCATGATGGCCACGTACTCGCCCTGCTCGATGGTCAGATTGACGCCATTCAACGCGAAGATCTGTTGTGGCCCGAGGTCATAGACGCGAGTGAGCTCGCTCATGACGATGAGGTTCTGTGGCTGACTGATCGGAAGTGCGCTCATGGGTTCGTTCGTGTCCTTTAGCTGCTTTGCTGCATGGCTCCGAGGGCCGCGAAGCCGACTCTCACGAGGATCAACACGACCCACAACGAGACCACGATGGCGGCCGACTTGGCCCACGACTGCTTCGAGAGCGCTGCAAAGCCTGTGATGAGAAGTGCAATCGTCCAGATCGTGAACGCGTCGATGGCCGAGAGCAGAGTGAACAGCACTGGCTGGTCCTTCATGTCCACGAGAAAAGCGGGATTGGATTTCACCGCGGTGGCACCCATCGTGGTCGGGTCCGCGGTTCCCTGAGCCACGACCACGATGGTCAGAACGATCCCGAACAACACGAGCGGGATCCATGCGTAGAGTGTCGCGGAGAAAGCCTGTTTGAACGTGCCGCTTCCCGCCATCAGGCGGAAAGCGCCGAACAGGATCAGCGCGACGATCAGGTACCAGAGCACCGCCAGCAGCGGAGCGACGTACATCGTGACCGAGATGAAGGCCTTGGTCATCTTCTGGGCCTGCTCGACCTCGGAATCGGTCATGTTCGGACGGCTCTTCTTGATGGCCTCAGCCTGCTGTGCCGTCGCCGCGTCCCAGTCCAGATGGGGCAGAGTCAGGAACGTCGTCGCGTAGCCGATGGCGACGATCAGCAGCAGAGGAATCAGGAAGTCGGGCTTGCGGGCAATGTCCGCAAAAGTCTCCGCGGGAGAGAAGAGCACTCCCACGATTCTCTCGAACGAGTTCTTCGCTGGAGCGGTCGGAACAGGCTGCACCGGGGAAGACTCGATCGAGCCCATCGTCATTTTTGCGCCTCCGCATTCGGCACCCAACTGCCGTAGTTCAGCCAATTGTACTTGTCCAGCCAGCGGCCCAGCGCCGGCTCTTCGGTCCGGTCCGGAGTGCTCAGGCGAATGTCATGAACTTCGAGGATGTCGCCGACGGCGCGGTGGAACGCCGCCACGGCCTTGTTGTAGCCGATCATGGCCTGCAGCTCGCTGACCCGCGAGTCGGAAAGCTGTTGCTGAACTTCCAGCACCTGGAAGTTGGTGGTCATGCCGTTCTCATAGCGCTTCCGTTCCGCTTCGACGTTCCGCTCGGCAGCTTCGCGCGCCGCTCGCGTCGCGGCGATGGTCTGCGCGAACTCGTCCACGGAGCGCGCGGCGGAGCGCACTTCCACGGCGATGTTCTGCCGCGTCTGCTCCAAGAGGGTCTGCGACTGTTGGAGATCGAGCTGCGCCGCCCGTGCATCCGCGCGCGCGCCGATGTTGAGAATGGGCACACCGAAATTGAAGCCGACGCTCCAACCCGGGAAGTCCAGGCCGGCGATCTGCGAGAAGGTATCGGTGTAGGGGTCGGTGATCACCCGGCCGGTCGGATCGCCGTTGGCATCCAGCTCGGCGCGGCGTCCTGCCTGTCCCTCCAGACCGTAGTTCGTCACGAAGTTGACCGTGGGCAGCACCTGATTGCGCCGGTAGAGGGCCTGGATGCGGGCATTCTCGATGACGAGGTCCTGCTGGGTCATCTCGGGACGGTTCGCAAATGCCCGGTCGACGGCCTGCTGGAAGTCGATGGTCATCGGCGTATAGGTGACGTCCTCGCTGGGCAGGATCGGGCGATCCCACTCCGAGGTCGGGAGGTTGAGAAGCGCACGGAGATTGTCCTCGGCGTTGCGCACGCTGGCCACGGCCCGGATGAGCTGCTCTTCCGTGGTGGCGATGGTGACGCGTGGCTGGAGGATGTCCAGCGGCGCCGAGGCTCCGACGTCGATGCGGATCTGCGTGATGCGGGCCTGATCGCGCGCCAGGAACAGGGACTCCTTGACCACGCCAACAGCCCGGCGTGCGTAGATGAGGTCCAGATAGGCCTGCTCGACCTCGCTCACGGTCTGCATCACGCGCGTGCGGAACGCACCCTCGGAGATGCCGAGATTGTTGCGGGCGATGGTGATGCCCCGCTTGGTGATGTCCACCCCGAAGTTCTTCAGCAGCGGCTGAGTGAACGTGAAGTCGACGCCGTTGCCGTACTGTGGGTTGACGAACGTTCCGCCGCCGATGACGGTCGCGCGGGAAGTGTCGATCGACACCCGGTAGTCTCCGCCGGTGGGGATGACCTGACTGAGGCCTGCCCTCAACGTCGTGGACCGCCCTCCGCTGGGCTCGAAGGGATTGCTGGTTGGACTCCTGGTGCTTCCGTGGGTCAGGCTTCCATCGGTGATGAAGTCGAAGAGGCCGTACTGGCCGCGCAGATTCTGGTCGATGATCCGGTACTCATAGGTGTCGAGTTGAATCCCGAGGTTCTGCTGCATGGCCGTGCTCAGGGCCTCATTCAGCGTCAGTCTCATTGCGCGCGGATCCGTCGCGTCGCGGTCGGTTTCGGCGCTGATGGCCTCGGTCGTGCGCGGCGCCGGCGTCTCCTGCGCGACGAGCGCGGTCGCAGCGAGCGACAGGGTAAAAATTGTGATCAAGCGTCGAACAGCGGTCATGCAAGTCCTCCCAGACACGCCTCTAGTACGTAAGGATGAGTTGATGGTTTCGTCGGTTGGCATCCGACGGACCGGGGTGATTCTAGATCAAGCGCTTGCCCGCCTTCCGGCAAAGACGCTTCGGGACGCCCAGGACGCCCCGGAAGATTCAACCTGCTGCCGTTCTCGAAAGGCGATGGCATGGTCCCCACCCTTCATACGTGCGGAAAACGAATCCGTTGCGTGTCAGGGCGCGGGGATGCAGGGGAGGACGAGGCTTGCTACGCAGATTTCGAGATGACGTGGCTGTCATCCCGAGCGTCGAGCGAGGGACCTGGGCGGGCGGGGCGCCAATCATGTGCCTCCTGCCCCACCCGCCCAGGTGCCGCTCGACGCCAAGAAACTCCCAGTGTTTGCAGGGTCAAAATGCACACTCATCGGAGGCTGCATCGCCCCCCTCATCCGGCCGATGGCCACCTTCTCCCCCCAAGAAGCCGGGGGGAGAAGGCTCTCGATTTTCGTTCTCGCGATGAATCACTCAAACTCGCGATGAGCACACACCGAGAGCCTTCTCCCCTCCGCAGAGGGGAGAAGGTGCCGAAGGCGGATGAGGGGTCTCCCTCGTGGCAGGTACGCAGCCT
>Ga0307505_10000582_pt1 | contig 38668 bp, 36 predicted proteins | sample 23_S_MG_FD_202183 | JGI IMG/M metagenome (GOLD analysis project Ga0307505, IMG submission 202183) | Soil microbial communities from Populus trichocarpa stands in riparian zone in the Pacific Northwest, United States - 23_S | ecosystem: Environmental > Terrestrial > Soil > Riparian zone > Trees...
GCGCGTCTCGTACACGTAGAACTCCATGCGGTCGAGCTCACGCAGCAGGTCGTTGGGGAACTCGATGTCGGCCTTGTCGATCTCGTCGATCAGTAGCACGGCCGGCTGCTCGGACGTGAACGCCTGCCACAGCACGCCGCGCACGATGTAGTTGTCTATGTCCTGCACGCGCGCCGATCCGACCACATCAGCGAGTTGCGAGTCGCGCAGGCGGCTCACCGCGTCGTACTCGTACAAGCCCTGCTGCGCCTTGGTGGTGGACTTGATGTGCCACGCGAGCAGTGGCATGCCGAGCGCACTGGCCACCTCTTCGGCCAGCATCGTCTTGCCGGTGCCCGGCTCGCCCTTGATCAGCAGCGGCCGTTGCAGCGTCAGCGCGGCGTTGACCGCGAGCTTCAGGTCGTCGGTGGCGACGTAAGTGGCGGAGCCTTCGAATCGGGACATGGTGGGCGCAGGGGAGGCGGGTTGCGACGCGCCGGCGATGGGTCGGCAACGCGGCGACAGTCGGGCTTTCCGAGTATACGCAGTGCAGCGCGTTAGCTTCTGACGGCGCTCAGAGTCGATTACAATCGCGCGCTGCGCAACGGGAGGGGCGCTCCGCCTGCTCGCCCGCGCGAATCACCGAATCGAGGACGGACGCGCCGCATGAAGGTAGTACCAACCTTGCTCGTCGCCACGCTGGCGGCACTGCCGCTGGTGGCGGCAGCTCAGGACAAGAAGGCCGCCGCCGCGGCCGACGCGCCGGTGTCGATGTGCATCGGTTGCCATGCGATTCCCGGCTACCAGGCGTCGTTCCCGCAGGTCTACCGTGTGCCGAAGATCGGCGGGCAGTCGCAGCAGTACCTCGAGGCCGCACTGAAGGACTACCGCCAGGGCAACCGCAATCATCCGACGATGGTCGGTATCGCCAAGGGCCTGACGGACGAACAGATCGCCGCGGTGGCTGCGTACTACGCCGCGCGCGGCAAGAGTGAGTAGGAGCGGGCCGCGATGAAGCAGATGAACTCGATGCTGTCCGTTTCTGCCGTTGCGTTGCTTGCGATCGTCACGCTGCCGGCGCAGGCCGCCGACGTCGCCAAGGGCGAGCAACTGGCGCAGGCGCAGTGTGCAGCCTGCCACGGCAAGGACTTCAAGACGGGCATCGATCCCAGCTATCCGAAGCTTGCGGGCCAGTATCCGGAGTATCTGGAAAAGGCGCTGCGCGACTATCAGAGCGGTGCGCGCAAGAACCCGATCATGGCCGGGCTCGCGAAGCCGCTGTCGCGCGCCGACATCCAGAACCTCGCCGCGTATCTCAGCGGCCTTCCGGGCCCGCTCAGCAACGAGAAGCGCTGACCGGCGCGAGCCCGGCCGTCTTCAGTCGGCCGACGCGCGGCGCGCCACGCACTCCAGGTAGCGCGCGCTCATCTCGTCGGGCGGCAGCGCCTGTCCCGCGCGCTGCGCGGCCCAGATCACCTCGCCCAGGCATTCCATGACGTCGTGCGCAGCGGCGTGCGCATCGCCGCTGCGCGCGGCGAGCCGCTGGTACGCGGCGCGGATGCCCGGTGGCTGGTCGATGGACAACTGCTCGGCGATCGCCAGGTGCATCGACAGATGCAGGAAGGGATTGGTACGGCCGTCGTCGACGCGGTACTCGGCCGCGGCGGCCGCATCGGCGCTGGCCAGTGTGTCGTGGTATTCCGGGTGCTCGGTGATCCAGTCCAGCGCCATCGTCTCGATGGGCGTCAGGATCTCGCCCGCGCGATGCTTGCGCCACGTCTCGCAGAAGAAGCGCCGCACCTCCTCCTTGCTGGGCGTGAACATCGTCAATCCTCGCGCGGCAGCGGCATGCGCGCTGCCGCGCGCGGCGCGGGCGTCTTCGTCTTCGGATGGTATTCGCACCACTCGGCAATCGGGCAGCGCCAGCACTCGGGCGTGCGCGCCTTGCAGATGTAGCGGCCCAGCAGGATCAGCCAGTGGTGCGCGTGCAGCTGGAACTCCTCCGGCGTGAACTTCAGCAGCCGCTGCTCGACCATCTGCACGTTGTTGCCGGGCGCGAGCTTCGTGCGGTTGGCCACGCGAAAGATGTGCGTGTCCACCGCGATGGTGGGCTCGCCGAAAGCCACGTTGAGGACGACGTTCGCGGTCTTGCGGCCCACGCCGGGCAGCGCCTCCAGCGCCGCGCGGTCGTGCGGCACTTCGCCGCCGTGCTCGGCAATGAGTCGATCGCACAGCGCGATGACGTTGGCGGCCTTCGTGCGGTAGAGCCCGATGGTGCGGATGTAGCCCTCGAGCCGCTGCACGCCCAACGCGGCCATCGCCTGCGGTGTGGGCGCATCCTCGAAGAGCTTGCGCGTCGCGAGGTTCACGCTGCGATCGGTGGCCTGCGCGGACAGCACGACGGCCACCAGCAGCTGGAACGGCGAGCCGTATTCCAGTTCGCTCTGCGGATGCGGGTTGAGGCTGCGCAGCCGTTCGAAGATCGCACGACGCTTGGCGGGATTCACGGCGGCGGGCTCAGCGATGCGCACCGGCCTGGCGGCGCGCGCGTGCGCGTGCTATCGCGGCCTGAACGGCAGCCTGCCGCGTGTCCGCGGGAGCGGACGCAGCCTGCACGCTCGTGACATCAATGGTGGCGAGCCGGTCGCGCCGCGCGTCGTGGCGCATCCGTGCCGCCTGCGCGTCCGCGTCGCTCCACGCACGCAGCGGCGCGACGTCGATCATCGCGATGCAGTCCACCGGACACGGCGCGACACACAGGTCGCAGCCGGTGCACCACGCGTCGATGACCACGTGCATGCGCCGCGCCGCGCCGACGATCGCATCGACCGGGCACGCCTGTATGCACAGCGTGCAGCCGATGCAGCGCGGCTCGTCGATGACGGCGACGCGCAGCAGCGTCTCGGCGCCATTGGCGGGGTTCAGCGTCAGCGCGGGTTTTCCGGTCAGTGCCGCGAGTTTCTCGATGCCCGCTGTGCCGCCTGGCGGGCACTGGTTGATACTCGCAGCGTCCGCGGCGATCGCTTCGGCGTAGGGGCGACAGCCGTCGTAGCCGCACTTCGTGCACTGCGTCTGCGGCAGCAGTGCATCGATGCGGTCGGCGAGCGAGGGGCGGTCGCTGGAAGTCACGGTGTTGCCGGGCCGCGCCGGGTGCGCGGCCGTTTTCAGACAAGGTCAGGCGTGTTCGCGGATGAATCCAGCGATCTGCGGCGCGACCTGTTCGCGCCAGCGGCGACCGCTGAAGATGCCGTAGTGGCCCGCGCCGTGCACCGTCAGGTGCCGTTGCTTGGACTTCGGAATGCCGGTGCACAGGTCGTGCGCGGCCTGCGTCTGGCCGCTGCCCGAGATGTCGTCCAGTTCACCCTCGATGGTGAACAGCGCGACGCTGCGGATGTCCGCCGGTTTCACCAGCTCGCCATGTACCTTCCACGTGCCGTTGGGCAGGCGATGCTCCTGGAACACGATCCTGATGGTGTCCAGGTAGTACTCGGCCGGCAGGTCCAGCACGGCGTTGTACTCGTCGTAGAACGCGCGATGGCTTTCGACGTCCTCGTTGTCGCCCTTGACCAGATCGAGGTAGTAGTCCCAGTGCGAGTTCAGGTGCCGGTCAGGGTTCATCGCGACGAAGCCCGCGTGCTGCAGGAAGCCGGGGTAGACCTTGCGCAGGTAGCCCGGATACGACGTCGGCACCTTGAAGATCACGTGACGCTCGAACCATTCATACGGCTTGCGCATGGCCAGCGCATTGACCTGCGTGGGATTGCGGCGCGTGTCGATCGGGCCGCCCATCATCGTCATCGACTTCGGCAGTTTCGGATCCTTGTTGCTGGCCATCAGCGACACCGCCGCCAGCACCGGCACCGTCGGCTGGCACACCGAGATCACGTGCACGTCGGGGCCCAACGCCTGGATGAACTCGATCACGTAGCCGACGTAGTCATCGAGGTGGAACGGGCCGGCGGCTACCGGCACCATCTTGGCGTCCACCCAGTCGGTGACCCACACGTCGTGATCGGGCATCAGCGTACGCACGGTGTCGCGCAGCAGCGTCGCGTAGTGGCCGGACAGCGGTGCCACCAGCAATACGCGCGGATCGGCCGCGCGCCGGCTGCGCGCCGGCAACTCGCGCCGGAAGTGCAGCAGCCGGCAGAAGGGCTTGTCGATCGCCACTTCCTCGACGACCGCGACATCGGTGTCCCCGACGCGCGTGCTGGTCAGTCCGAACGCAGGTTTCTCGTAGAGCTTGCCGATCCGGTGCAGCAGGTCGTAGCCGGCCGACAGGCGGCGTGCCATTGGCGTATAGGCCAGCGGGCTGTAGGGACTTGAGAAAAGCTGGGAGGTGGCTTCCGCCCACACTGACATTGGGGACAGGAAGCGGCGTTGCAGCTCATGCAGGTGGTAGAGCAAGGCGGCCTCCGCAATCAGGTTCGACGCCCTTGGACCCTGTCAGCAAGCTCAGCACCCGTTATGCCCTCCCGAGGCATGTGGACAAGCTCGCGGATGGTAAACCAATCCGTGCAGACCTCAGTCGGACGAAAAGGCGCCCAATGCGCGGCTGGGGGCCGGGCGCTCAGCGCTCCAGCAGGCCGCGCTTGTCGCGCACGTCCTTCCAGTCGTCGGCGTCGGGCGGGTGCGCCTTCATGCGCGTGATCGACGGCCACTGCTTGGAAAGTTCGACGTTCAGCGGAATGAAATCGCGCTGATCCTCGGGCACGTCTTCCTCGGCGTAGATCGCATTGACCGGGCACTCGGGAATGCATACCGCGCAGTCGATGCACTCGTCGGGATCGATCGCCAGGAAATTGGGGCCCTCGCGGAAGCAGTCCACCGGGCACACGTCCACGCAGTCCGTGTACTTGCACTTGATGCACGATTCAGTGACGACATGCGTCATCCAGTTGCTCCTGTACCGCTTGTGTCCCTGTGGATGCGTCGCTGATCGACCGGGGAATGCAACGACTCGCAAAGCCGGTATTGTAGTGGACTGCACCGTGAGCCGCGGGCTGCTCCGCACTCAGTTCGTACCCGCCGCGCGACGCCGCGGCGCCTGCAACGAAGGATCCGCTGCATGACCACCCGACGTGAAGTGTTGCTGCTGTCGACAGCGGCCTGCCTGGCCCCGGCGCTGCGGGCGCAGCCCTCAGGTACGCCAATGAGCGCGCCCATCAGGATCGGCGAGATCAACAGCTATTCGACGATCCCGCAGTTCACCATTCCGTATCGCATGGGCTGGCAGCTCGCGGTCGAGGAGGCGAACGCGGCGGGCGGGTTGCTGGGCCGCAAGGTCGAGGTGATCTCGCGCGACGATGCGGGGCGTCCCGACGACGCGATACGCCTGGCCACCGAACTCGTGTCCAGCGCGCGCGTCGATCTGCTGGCCGGCACCTTCCTGTCGAACGTGGGGTTGGCGGTGTCGGAGTTCGCGTTGCGCAACAAGGCTCTGTTCGTCGCGGCCGAGCCGCTGACCGACGCGATGGTCTGGGAGAAGGGCAACCGCTACACGTTCAGGCTGCGTCCCAGCACCTTCATGCAATCGGCGATGCTGGTCGAGGAGGCGGTGCGCCTGCCCGCGCGGCGCTGGGCGATCGTCGCGCCCAACTACGAGTACGGCCAGTCGGCGGTGGCGAGCTTCAAGGCGCTGCTGAAGGCACGGCTGCCCGACGTGCAGTTCGTCGCGGAGCAGTGGCCGGCGCTAAACAAGCTGGAGCCCGGCACCACGGTGCAGGCGCTGATCGCCGCGCGTCCCGAGGCGATCTTCAATGTGACCTTCGGTGCCGACCTGCCGAAGCTGGTGCGCGAAGGCAATCTGCGCGGCCTGTTTCCGCGCGTGCCGGTGGTGAGTCTGCTGTCCGGCGAGCCGGAGTACCTCGACGTGCTGAAGGACGAGACGCCGGTAGGCTGGATCGTCACCGGCTATCCGTGGGACCAGATCGACACGCCCGAGCACGCGAAATTCTTCAATGCGTACTACAAGCGCCACAAGGACACGCCGCGGCTGGGCTCGGTGGTCGGCTACGCGACCTTCACCGCGATCTTCGCGGCTATCGCGAAGGCGGGCAGCACCGACACGGAGAAGCTGATCGCCGCGCTGCGCGGCCTTTCATGGACCACGCCGTTCGGTCCCGCGACGTTCCGTGCGCTGGATCACCAGTCGACGATGGGCGCCTACGTCGGCAAGCTCGCGCTGCGCGACGGCCGCGGCACGATGGTCGGCTGGCGCTACGCCGACGGCGCAAAGTATCTGCCGACCGATGCCGAAGTGAAGGCGCTGCGTCCGGCGGAAGCGATGAAATAGCGGCGGTCGCGCACCGGGCCCGCCCGCGCTGCCCGCTGACTGATTCGCACATCTATCGCCGGTTTCCGCTTCCCGCTCCGTGGATCTCGTCGTCGGCCAGTTCCTGACGGGTCTTTCGTACGGCTCCACGCTGTTCCTGGTCAGCTCGGGCCTTACGCTGATCTTCGGCGTCACGCGCGTCGTGAACTTCGCGCACGGCGCGCTGTACATGCTGGGCGCGTATGTCGCCTATGCGGCGACGAGCGCGCTGCCGGCCACGCCGCTGGGCTTCTTCGGCGGCGTACTGCTGGCTGCATGCATCGTCGCGCTGGCGGGCGTGCTGATCGAGTTCGTCGTGCTGCGGCGGATCTACGCGGCGCCGGAGATCTTCCAGTTGCTCGCGACCTTCGGCGTCGCGCTGATCCTGCAGGACGTGGCGCTGGCGATCTGGGGGCCGGAGGAACTGTTCGCGCCGCGCGCGCCGGGCCTGAAGGGTGTCATCGAGGTCGGGGGTGCCTTCGTGCCGCAGTACAACCTGCTGCTGACGCTGATCGGCCCGGCGATCTTCGGCGTGCTGTGGTGGGTGTTCCGCCACACGCGCTGGGGCACGATCGTGCGCGCGGCCACGCAGGACCGCGAGATGGCGGGCGCGCTGGGCATCAACGAGCGGTGGCTGTTCTCCGCGGTGTTCGCGCTGGGAGCGGGGCTGGCGGGGCTGGCCGGCGCGCTGCAGATACCGCGCGAGACCGTGAACCTGCAGATGGACGTGACGATCCTGGTCGAGGCGTTCGTCGTCGTCGTCGTGGGCGGTCTGGGCTCCATCACCGGTGCGTTCTGGGCGTCGCTGGCAATCGGCGTGCTGCATGCGTTCGGCATCTGGCTGCTGCCGCAGTCCACGCTGGTGCTGGTGTTCGTGGTGATGGCGGTGGTGCTGATCGTGCGGCCGTACGGCCTGCTCGGCCGGCCGGAGGTGGCCACACGCACGGTGCGCGCCGCCACGCACGCTCCGTTCGTGCCGCTGCCGGCGCGCGCTCGGCTGGCGATGCTGGCCGCGCTGGCGGTGGCCGTGGCCGCACCACTGCTGTTCGGCGACTACGCGCTGGTGCTGGCCACCGAGATGGCGATCCTGGCGCTGTTCGCTGCGAGCCTGCAACTGTTCATGGGTCACGGCGGGCTGGTGTCCTTCGGGCATGCGGCGTTCTTCGGCCTGGGTGCGTATGCGGCGGCACTGCTGGTACGGCACGCGTCGCTGCCGTTTGCGGCGGCGGTGGTGGCCGCGCCGCTGGCGGCCGGTGCTGCCGCGGCGCTGGCGGGCTTTTTCGTGCTGCGCGCGCAGGGCGTGTACGCAGCGATGCTGACGCTGGCCTTCGCGCAGATCCTGTGGTCGGTGGCGGTGCAGTGGGTCGATTTCACCGGCGGTGACAACGGGTTGCTGGGCATCTGGCCGCCGTCCACGTCGCGGCTCGTCTACTACGCGCTGACGCTCGCCGTCGTGGGACTTGCGTTGCTGGCGCTGCGCCGCGCGGCGCTTGCGCCGTTCGGCTATGCGCTGCGCGCGACGCGCGACGCTGCGGAACGCGCCGAAGCGCTCGGCATCGACGTGCGCCGCCTGCGCTGGGCGGCCTTCATCGCAGGCGGTGCCTTCGGCGGGCTGGCGGGTGCCCTGCAGGTGTTCCAGAAGGGCGCTGTATTTCCCAACGCGCTGTCGCTGTCCACTTCTGTGGATGCGCTGGTCATGGTGCTGCTGGGCGGACTGCAGACGCTGTCGGGCCCGGTCGTCGGCGCGATCGCATACCACGCACTGGCCACCGAACTGCTGCGCCACGCGGAGTACTGGCGGCTTGCGCTGGGCGTGATCATCGTCGTGGTGGTAATGCTGGCGCCGCAGGGCATCGTCGGCACGCTGCGTGCGCGCTGGAGGGCGATGAGCGCAGCGCAGGGCCGCTCCCAAGCAAGCTCGCACCGCAGCGCGCAGCGCGAAGGTTCCCAATGAGCGCAGCGCAGGGCCGCTCCCAAGCAAGCTCGCACCGCAGCGCGCAGCGCGGAGGTACCCAGTGAGCGCGCTGGCTCCGCAAAACATCGTCGTGCTGGAAGTGCGCGGCCTGTCGCGCGCGTTCGGCGGCGTGCGCGCGGTGGACGCCGTGTCCTTCGACCTGGCGCGCGGCAGCGTGACCGCGCTGATCGGACCCAACGGCGCGGGCAAGTCCACGCTGTTCAATCTGGTCGACGGCCAGCTGCCTCCCGACGCCGGCAGCATCCGCTTCGACGGCCGATCGCTGATCGGCATGGGTACCGCGCAGCGCACGCGTGCCGGCATTGGCCGCACCTTCCAGGTCGCGCAGACCTTTGCATCGATGACGGTGCTGCAGAACGCGCAGCTCGCGCTGCTCGCTGCTGCGGGCGAGTACGGTGCCGTCGGCGCACCGCTGGATGGGCGCCGGCGCGATGAGGCACTGCGCCTGCTGCAGCAGGTGGGGCTGGCCGAGCGCAGCGCCGAGCCGGCGGCCAGCCTCGCCTACGGCGACCTGAAGCGTCTGGAGCTCGCGCTGGCGCTGGCTGCCGCGCCGCGGCTGCTGCTGATGGACGAACCCACGGCCGGCATGGCGCCGGGCGAACGCACGGCGTTGATGACGCTGGTGGTCGCGCTGGCCGCCGAGCGGCGCACGACGGTGCTGTTCACCGAGCACAGCATGGACGTGGTGTTCGGCTTCGCACAGCGCGTGCTGGTGCTGTCGCGCGGCAAGCTGATCGCCGACGGCGCGCCCGACGAGGTGCGTGCCGATGCGGCGGTACAGGCGGTCTACCTCGGTGGTGCTTCAACATGACACTGCTGGCGCTGCGTGATGTCGACGCGTGGTATGGCGCCGCGCAGGTCGTCTACCGCGCGTCGCTGACGGTGGCGGCCGGCGAAGTGGTGGCGCTGATCGGCCGCAACGGCGCCGGCAAGACCTCGCTGCTGCGCGCGATCATGGGACTGATGCCGCGCACCGCAGGCGACATCGCCTTCGCCGGCGCCTCGCTCGCGCGGCTGCCGCCGTATGCGCGCGCGCGCCGCGGACTGGGCTACGTGCCGGAGGACCGGCGCATCTTCACCGATCTGACGGTGCGCCAGAACCTGGAATTCGTCGCGCGCCAGCGCGACGATCACGCGGGCTTCGACACCGCCGAACTGCTGCGCATCTTCCCGAACCTCGCCGGCATGCTGGAGCGCCCGGCCAATCAGATGAGCGGCGGCGAGCAGCAGATGCTGGCGGTGGCGCGCACGCTGGCCGCGAATCCGCGCGTGGTGCTGCTGGACGAGCCTTCCGAAGGCATCGCGCCGATCATCGTCGAGCGCATGAAGGCCGCGGTGCAGGCGATGCGCGCACGCGGCGTGGCCACGCTGCTGTCCGAGCAGAATCTCGCCTTCGTCAGCGGACTGGCCGATCGTGCCGTGCTGCTCGAGCAGGGGCACGTGGTGGGCGAGGCGACGCGCGAGCAGATCACCGGCGACTATCCGGCCGTGCGCAAGGTGCTGGGTCTCGGATGACGCTTCGGACCGGCGTGCATTCCGCCCGCGCCGTCCTCCCCATACAATCGACCGCATGATCATCCAGTCGCTGCTCGACACCGATCTGTACAAGTTCACGATGATGCAGGTCGTGCTGCACCATTTTCCCGGCGCGCACGTCGAGTACCGCTTTGCCTGCCGCACGAAGGGCGTGGACCTGACGCCGTACGTGGACGAGATCCGCGAGGAAATCGCGCAGCTCGTCACGCTGCGCTTCCGTGAAAGCGAGCTCGAATACCTGCGCGGACTGCGCTTCATCAAGAGCGACTTCATCGATTTCCTGGGGCTGTTCCAGCTGAACCTGAAGTCGATCCGCATCGAGCGCAACGCCGCGGTCAACGGCGGCATCGAGATCCTGATCAAGGGCCCCTGGCTGCACACGATCCTCTTCGAGATCCCGGTGCTGGCCATCGTCAACGAGGTGTACTTCCGCAACAGGCAGCCCGATCCGGACTTCGCCGAGGGTCGGCGCCGCCTGCGCGCGAAGATCGCGCTGATCCGCGACGATCCGGCGCTCGAAGGCGTGCGCATCGCCGACTACGGGTCGCGGCGGCGCTTCTCGCGACTGTGGCACGACGAGGTGCTGGCGACGCTGAAGAAGGAGCTGCGCGAGAACCTGGCCGGCACCAGCAACGTGCTGTATGCGGCCAAGCACGGGCTGACGCCGCTGGGCACGATGGCGCACGAGTACCTGCAGGCCTGCCAGGCGCTGGGCCCGCGACTGCGCGACTCGCAGATCTTCGGCTTCGAGATGTGGGCGCGCGAGTATCGCGGCGACCTGGGCATCGCGCTGTCGGACGTCTACGGCATGGACGCGTTCCTGCGCGACTTCGACCTGTACTTCTGCAAGCTGTTCGACGGCGCGCGGCACGATTCCGGCGACCCGCTGCAGTGGGGCGAGCGGCTGCTCGAGCACTACGAGCACCATCGCGTCGATCCGCGCACGAAGACGCTGGTGTTCTCCGACTCGCTGGACTTTCCGCGCGTCGTCGAGCTGTACACGCGTTTCAAGGACCGCGCGCGCATCGCCTTCGGCGTCGGCACCAACCTGACCAACGATCTGGGCTACACGCCGCTGCAGATCGTCATCAAGATGGTCCGCTGCAACGGCCAGCCGGTCGCCAAGCTGTCGGACTCTCCGGAGAAGAACATGTGCACGGACGAGGCATACCTCGCATACCTGCGCCAGGTGTTCGAGATCAAGGCGCCGGCGGTCGAAGCCGTCGCGGCGAAGTAGGGACATGCCGATGAAGCTGGTCCGATGAAACTATCCAGATTCGCCCGCGTGCGCTTCACGCACGCGCCCACGCCGCTGGAACCGATGGCGAACCTCAGCAAGCAGCTGGGCGGCCCCAATCTCTGGGTAAAGCGCGACGACTGCACGGGCCTGGCCACCGGCGGCAACAAGACGCGCAAGCTCGAATACCTGATGGGCGAAGCGCTGGCGCAGCGCGCGGACGTGGTGGTCACGCAGGGCGCCACCCAGTCGAACCACGCGCGGCAGACCGCGGCTGCGGCGGCGAAGCTGGGGCTCGCCTGCGAGATCCTGCTGGAGGACCGTACCGGCTCGACGCAGGATGACTATCGCCGCTCGGGCAACGTGCTGCTGGACCGGCTGTTCGGTGCGTCGCTGCAGCACGTGCCGGGCGGCACCGACATGGACGCGGCGATGGCGGCCCGCGCCGACGAACTGCGCGCGCAGGGCCGGCGGCCGTACGTGATCCCCGGCGGCGGTTCGAATCCTGTCGGTGCGCTGGGCTATGTGACCGCGGCGCTGGAACTCGCCGAGCAGGCGACGGTGGCCGGTCTGGACATCGACCTGCTGGTGACGGCCACCGGCAGCACCGGCACGCAGGCCGGGCTGCTCGCCGGTCTGGAAGGCGCGCGCTGCGGCATTCCGGTGCTGGGCATCTGCGTACGCGCGCCGCGCGACGTGCAGGAGCAGAAGGTGCACGCACTGGCGCAACGCACGGCCGAACTGTTGGGCGTACCCGGGGCCGTGGCGCGCGACAGCGTGGTCGCGAACTCCGACTACGTGGGCGCCGGCTACGGCATCCCCACCGACGGCATGCTCGAGGCGATGGAACTCACGGCGCGCACCGAAGGCATCGTTCTGGACCCGGTGTACTCGGGCAAGGCGATGGCCGGGCTCATCGACCTGGTGCGTCGTGGCGAGCTCGCACGCCACCGCAACATCGTGTTCCTGCACACGGGCGGTGCGGCGGGCCTGTTCGGCTACGTTCACGCGTTCGCGCCGCGGCTCGGTCTGTAGGCAGAGGGACGACATGCTGGGCGTCATCGGCGGCATGGGACCGCTCGCCACCGCAGACTTCTACCTGAAGCTGCTGCAGGCCACGCCGGTGGCTCGCGACGAGGATCACATTCCGACGCTGATCCATTCGGTGCCGCAGATTCCGTCGCGACCTGCGGCGATGCTGCGCGGCGGCCCGTCGCCGCTGCCGGAACTGCTGGCGGCGCGCGATCGCCTGCTGGCTGCCGGCGCCACGCTGCTCGCGATGCCCTGCAATACCGCGCATCACTGGCATGCCGAGCTGGTCGAGGGCTGCACAGCGCCGTTCCCGCATATCGCCGACGCGGTGGCTGCAGAACTGCCAGCGGGCGTCCAACGCATGGGCATCATCGCGACCGCAGCGACACTGGCCGGCGGCATCTACCAGCGCCGTCTCGATGCGCGCCTGCAGTGGCTGGCGCCGGACGATGCGCAGTTCGACGCCGCGGTGCAACCCGCGATCGACGCCGTGAAGTGCAATGCAGCCGCGCGTGGTGGCCCGCTGCTGGTGCCGGTCATCGAAGGACTGCTCGCGCAGGGCGCGCAGTGCGTGGTGCTGGCCTGCACCGAGCTGCCGGTGGCGCTGGACGCCATCGCATCACCGCTGCGCGTGCAGTGCATCGATTCGACGGCTGCGCTGGCGCGCGCCTGCGTGCGCGCGTGGTCCGCGCAGCAGCGGGTCGCGTCCCTATAATCGCGCGCCATGCCCAAACTGAGCCAACGCGCCGAGTCGCTCGGCACCGAGAATGCGTTCGTCGTGCTCGCCGAAGTCAACCGGCTGATCCGCGGCGGTGCAGACATCGTTTCCTTCTGCATCGGTCAGCCGGACTTTCCGACGCCGCTGCACGTGCAAGACGCCGCGATTGCTGCGGTGCGCGAAGGCCGGCACGGCTATACGCCGTCGGCAGGCATCGACGAGCTGCGCGCCGCGGCCGCGCGCTCGATGGGCGCGCTGCGCGGTCTGGACATCACGGCCGACGAGGTCGTGGTGGGCGCCGGTGCCAAGCCCTTCATCGCTTATACGATCGCATCGGTCACCGACCACGGCGCGGGCGACGAGGTCATCTTCCCGGTGCCGGGTTTTCCGATCTACGAATCGCAGATCGTCGCCAACGGTGCGGTGCCGGTGGCGCTGCCGCTGCGCGAAGCGCGCGCCTTCGCCTTCGATCCGGCCGACCTCGCCGCGCGCATCGGGCCGAAGACGCGGCTGCTGATCCTGAACACGCCGCACAACCCCACGGGCGGGCTGCTGACGCGCCGCGACCTGGAGGCGATCGCCGACGTGCTGCGCGCGCACCCGCAGGTGTGGATCTACGCGGACGAGATCTACAGCAAGCTGGTGTACGACGGCGAGTTCGTATCGATCGCCGCGCTGCCCGGCATGCGCGAGCGCACGGTCATCTGCGACGGCGCATCCAAGACCTACGCAATGACCGGCTGGCGCATCGGCTTCGCGGCCAATGCGACGCTGGCGCCGGTGTTCACGCGCTGGATCACCAACACCGAGTCCTGCGCGTCGCAGATCAGCCAGTGGGCCGCCGTGCAGGCGCTCAACGGCCCGCAGCAGGATGCCGACACGATGCGCGAGCGTTTCCACCAGCGGCGCGACCTGATCGTGCGGCGGCTGAACGCGATACCCGGCTTTCGCTGCGCGTCTCCCGGCGGCGCGTTCTACGCGTGGCCCAACGTGACGGAGGCATGCCACATGGTCGGCGCGGCGGACTCGGAGGAGTTCCGCCGCCGCCTGCTGGACGCCGGCGTCGCGGTGCTGGCCGACATCCACTTCGGTCCGCGGGTGGAAGGCGAGGGGCAGCACATCCGCTTCTCCTACGCGGCCAGCGAGGCCGCGATCAATGACGGCATGGACCGCATCGAGGCCTTCATGCGTGCATCGGCGCGCTGAACGCGTGACAATGCGCGTCTCATCATGAGCACTGAGCCCGACACGACGCGCGCGCGCGACGCGATCTTCCAGCGCATCCGCAGCGCACAGAAGCGCGCGGCACCCGGCGAAGCGGATCGCGCTGCGGCCGAGGACTATCTGCAGCGCCACCCGGCCGGTCCGCAGCCCGCGCCCTATGCTGACCTGCTCGTACAGTTCCGCGCGATGGCCGAGCGCATGGCGAGCACGGTGGACACGGTCGCGACACTGAACGATGCGCCGCGCGCGGTCGCGCTGTACCTGGCTGCGCAGGGTCTGGGCAACCAGGCGGTCGCGTGGCCGGCGTTGCGCGAGCTGCCTTGGGCCGGCGCCGGACTGCAGATCGCGTTTCGCGCACCGCAGCGCGACGAATCGCAGGGCGTGCAGCCGGCCGACACGGTCGGCATCACCGGAGCCTTCGCGGCCATCGCCGAAACCGGCACGCTGGTGCTGCTGTCCGCGCCGGACACGCCCGCGTCGACCCACCTGTTGCCGGAGACGCACGTCGCCGTGCTGCGCGCCGCCGACGTGGTCGCGACGATGGAAGACGTGTTCGCGCGCCTGCGCAGCGAGTGCGGCGGCGTGGCTGCGATGATGCCCCGCGCGCTGAACATGGTGTCCGGGCCGTCGCGCACCGGCGACATCGAGCAGACCATCGTGCTGGGCGCGCATGGTCCTTATCGCGTTCACGTGGTCGTCGCGCTGGCCTGATACGTGACGCCGACGCCTGGTCTGCTGCGTTCACTTGCGGCGCTCGTGCTGCTGCTGGCGTCCACCGCCAGCTCGGCCGCGCCGGCCGCCGACGCGGCCGGCGCAAGCCTGTCACTGGCGTGGGTCATTCCGTTCGCCGGCATGCTGCTGTCGATCGCACTGCTGCCGCTGCTGACGCCGGCCTTCTGGCACCACCACTACGGCAAGGTCGCCGCATTCTGGTCGCTGGCGACGCTGCTGCCTTACATGCTGAAGCTGGGCGGCGGCGCCGCGGCCCATGCAGTGGTGCACACGATGATCGCCGAGTACGTGCCCTTCGTGCTGCTGCTGCTGGCGCTGTACACGGTCACCGGCGGCATCTATCTGCGCGGCAATCTGCGCGGCTCGCCGCTGGTCAATACGGCCGTGCTGGGCGTGGGGACCAGCATCGCCAGTTTCCTGGGGACCACCGGCGCGTCGATGCTGCTGATCCGCCCGCTGATCCGCGCCAACGATTCGCGCCGCCATCGCACGCACGTCATCGTGTTCTTCATCTTCCTGGTGTCCAACATCGGCGGGTCGCTGACGCCGCTGGGCGATCCGCCGCTGTTCCTGGGCTTTCTGAACGGCGTGGACTTCTTCTGGACGACGCGCACGATGTTCGGCCCGATGCTGCTGACGTCGGTCATTCTGCTCGCGCTGTTCTTCGCGATCGACAGCTGGTACTACTCGCGCCCCGGCGAGCGACTCGCGACCGATCCCACGCCCGAAGCGCCGCTGCGCCTCGAGGGCTGGATCAACGCGCTGCTGTTCGGCCCTCTGATACTGCTCGCGGTGCTGATGTCAGGCATCTGGAAGCCGGGCGTGACCTTCAACGTGTTCGGCGTCGACGCCGAGCTTCAGAACCTCGTGCGCGACGGCGCGATGATCGGGCTGACGCTGGCTTCGCTGTACCTGTCACCGCGCATGCCGCGGAAGGCCAACCACTTCGAGTGGGGGCCGATGGTCGAGGTCGCCAAACTGTTCGCCGGCATCTTCATCACGATCATTCCCGTCATCGCGATACTCAGGGCCGGCCGCGACGGCGCGATGGCGCCGCTGGTCGCACTGGTCAGCCAGCCCGACGGGCAGCCGAACGAGATGATGTACTTCTGGCTGACCGGCGCGCTGTCCAGCTTCCTCGACAATGCGCCCACCTACCTGGTGTTCTTCAATCTGGCCGGCGGCGACGCGCAGCAGTTGATGGGCCCGCTGTCCGCCACGCTGGTCGCGATCTCCGCGGGCGCGGTGTTCATGGGCGCCAACACGTACATCGGCAATGCGCCGAACTTCATGGTCAAGGCGATCGCCACGTCGCGCGGCGTGGCGATGCCGAGCTTCTTCGGCTACATAGCGTGGTCGGGGCTGATCCTGCTGCCGATCTTCGCGCTGCTGAGCTGGGTATTCTTCCGATAATCGCTGCCGACCGCGGCAGAAGCAAAGGACCATCGATGATGCGAGTCGCCGTCACCCGGCGCATCTTTCCGGAGCTGATCGAAGGTCTGCGCGCGGACTTCGAGCTGGTCGACAACCAGAGCGATGCGACGTGGACCCCCAAGGAACTGCACGCGGCGCTGGCCGACGCCGATGGCGCGCTGCTGACGTCGGGCGAGCGCATAGACGACGCGGTGCTCACGCAGTCGCCGCGGCTCAAGGTCGTGTCCAACGTCGCGGTGGGCTACAACAACCTCGACCTCGCTGCCTGCACGCGGCACGGGGTGCTGGCGACCAACACGCCCGACGTGCTGAACGAGGCCGTCGCCGACCACGCGTGGGCATTGCTGCTGGCTGCGGCGCGGCGCGTCGGCGAATCCGAGCGCTGGCTGCGCGCGGGTCTGTGGAAGCGCTGGACCTTCGACATGTACCTGGGCGCCGAAGTCAGCGGCACCACGCTGGGCATCCTCGGCATGGGTCGCATCGGCCGCGCCATCGCGCGCCGCGCGGCGGGCTTCGGCATGAAGGTCATCTACCACAATCGCAGTGCGGTGCCGCCCGAACTGGCCGAAGGCGCGCGCGGCGTCACGCTGACCGAGTTGCTGCAACAGTCCGACCACCTGATCCTCGTGGTGCCGTACACCACGGCCGCGCACCATCTGATCGACGGCGGCGCGCTGGCGGAGATGAAGCGCACTGCCGTGCTGGTGAACATTGCGCGCGGCGGCATCGTTGACGACGCGGCGCTGGTGGCCGCGTTGCGCGAGGGCCGCATCGCGGCGGCCGGGCTGGACGTCTACGAGAACGAGCCGGCGCTGCATCCCGGCCTGCTGGAGCTGGAGAACGTCGTGCTGACGCCGCATATCGCGTCGGCCACGCGCGCGACACGGCAGGCGATGGCGCAGCTCGCGATACGCAACCTGCGGGCAGCGCTGGCCGGCGAGGTGCCGCCGTCGCTGCTGAACCCCGAGGCGCTGGATCACCGGCGCCGCTGACCACCCTTCACCGCGGAACTGCGATGCCCGACATTCACATGGTGCGCCGCCACAGCCTGTCGCTGGTCAAAGCCAAGGACCTGGCGCAGCGCGCCGCCGACGATCTGGCGAAGGAGTACGACCTGGTCACGCGCTGGGTCGGCAACACGCTGCACTTCCAGCGCAGCGGCGTGCAGGGCGCCATGCACGTGAACGACGAACGCATCGACCTGGAGGTGACGCTGGGCTTTCTGCTGAAGGCGTTCAAGGGCAGCTTCGTGAAGCACATCGAGCAGGAGTTCGACACGCTGCTGGCCAAGGACAAGGACACGCCCAGGCCCGCCGGCAAGGCCCCCGCCGCGAAGACCGTGAAGAAGCCGGCACGCAAGGCGCCGGCCAGGAAGTAGGCCGTTGGAGGCTGCGCGGTGTGGCGTGTACCGCGCCCGGCCGGCCCTTCTTCAGCCGCCCGCCGCTCAGCCCTTCAGGTCGTCGATCAGCGCGACGTACTTCTTCATCGCGTCGTCGCTGCTCGTGCCCTTGATCTCGTTCCAGGCGTCCCACTTCGCGCGACCCACCATGTCGGTGAAGCCGGGGCGCGAGCCCTCGACGTCGCCGCTCGATGCCTGCTTGTACAGCGCGTAGAGTTTCAGCAGCGTCTGGTTGTCCGGCCGTTCGGGCAGGGTCTTGGAACTGGCGACGGCTTTTTCGAATTGCGCTTTGAGGTCGCTCACGGCATCTCCTTGGTTGGCGTGCGGCTGTGAAGCATGCCACGGCGCTGCAGCTTCGTGCACCCATCGTGCGTCGTATGATAGCCAGCGACCCTCGACGGTCGGCGGTGCCGTGCATGCCGCAGAACAACAGTGCTTCGACGGGAGACGATATGAGCGCAGCGCAGGGCCGTCCCAAGCAAGCTCGCACCGCAGCGCGCAGCGCGGAGGTACTCCAGTGAGCATCATGGACAGGCGCGAGCGGCTGTCGCCGGTCGATACCGCTTGGCTGCGGATGGACTCCAAGGCCAATCTGATGATGATCGTCGGCGTCTACGAGTTCGGCGGCGACGTCGACTATCAGAGGCTGCAGCACCGCATCGAGCGCACGCTGCTTACACACCCGCGCTTCCGCAGCCGTGTCGTGGAGGACACCGCCGGCTACGCGTGGGAGATCGACCCCGACTTCGACCTGGACTGGCACGTCGCCCGCACCGCGCTGCCCGGCCACGCATCGACGAAAGAGCTCAAGCAGTTCGCCGCACGGCTGGCCGGCACGCCGCTGGATGCCAACCGCCCGCTGTGGCAGTTCCACCTGGTCGACAACTACGCCGGCGGCAACGCGCTGGTCGTGCGCATCCACCACTGCATCGCCGACGGCATCTCGCTGATCGGCGTGCTGATGGAGCTGACCTCCGACAGTCCGGAGCTCGACAAGCGCGACGAGGCGCCGTCGGCGCTGCGCCGCAAATCGTCGGCAGGTGCCAGCGGCGATTGGCTGCGTCCGCTGACCGACGCCGCAGTGCTCGCGCTGGACACCACCGGCGACGTGGCCGCTCGCACGCTGCAGGCTTCCGCGGCGCTGCTCGACGGCCCGGACTCGGTCAGCGATTCCGCGATGGACGCCGCGCGCGTGGCCACGCAGGCGACGCGCGACCTCGCGTCCGTGCTGCTGATGTCCGACGATTCGGTGACCAGTTTGAAGGGCATGCCGTCCGGCACGAAGCGCGTCGCGTGGAACGAGCCGCTGCCGCTCGACGACGTGAAAGCCGTGTGCCGTGCGCTGGGCTGCTCGGTCAACGACGTGCTGCTCGCCTGTGCGGCCGGGGCGCTGCGCGGCTACCTGCGCGAGCGCGGTGAGGAAGTGGACGGCGTAGAGCTGCGCGCGATGGTGCCGGTGAACCTGCGCGATCCGCGCCACTGGAAGGATTTGGGCAACAAGTTCGGTCTGGTGCCGCTGCTGCTGCCGGTGGGCGTCGAGAATCCCATCGCACGCGTCTACGAGGTGCAGCGCCGCATGAACGCGCTGAAGGGCAGCTATACCGCGGTAGTGACGATGGGGCTGCTGGGACTGTTCGGCTTCACGCCGCGCTGGGCGCAGAAGCCGGTGCTCGAGTATCTGGCCAGCAAGGCCACGGCGGTGATGACCAACGTGCCGGGGCCGCATCAGTCGCTGTACCTGGCCGGCGGACTGATCCGCCGCATGATGTTCTGGGTGCCGCAGTCCGGCGAGATCGGCGTGGGCGTGTCGATCCTGTCCTATGCCGGCGGCGTGCAGTTCAGCATGATCACCGACCGCGCGCTGTGCGACGAGCCGCAGCGCATCATCGATCGCTTCACGCCGGAGTTCGAGAAGCTGGCGCTGGCGCTTTGCATGTTGCCGTGGGAAGGCGTGCCGGACGCCAATGGCGCGGAAAGCTGGCTGTTCACGCATGTCGATGCGCCGGCGCCGATGCCGGCCGGGCGCAAGGCCGCATCGCCGCGGTCAGCCGCACGGCGCAAGGCCCGCAAGCGCGCGGCAGTTCCGGCCGCAACCCCCGCGACGCCATGACCGATGCGCTGTACCGCAGCGACGCCTATCTGCGCGACTGCGATGCGGTGGTGACACGCGTCACTGAGGACGGCGTCGAACTGGACCGTACGGTGTTTTACCCGCTGGGCGGCGGACAGGCCGGCGATGCCGGCTGGGTGGTGCTGGCCGACGGCACGCGGCTGCGCGTGGCCGATGCGCGCAAGAGCCGGCGCGACGATGCGACGCCCGACGACACACTGCACCTGCTCGACCCCGCCGAGGACTGGCGGGGGCGGCTGGTACCGGGCACGCCGTTGCGCGCCGAGATCGACTGGGAGCGGCGCCTGCGCCACATGCGCTTCCATACGGCCACGCACCTGCTGTGCGCGGTGGTCAGGCAACTGGTCGACGGCTGCAGCATCACGCAGGACTACGCGCGGCTGGACTTCGCGATGACCGATCCGCTGGACAAGGCGCAGGTGCAGGAAGGGCTGGACCGGCTGATCGCCGGCGCCCATCCGGTGGCTGCCGAGTGGATCACCGACGAGCAACTGCGTGACAGCCCGCAGCTGGTGAAGTCGATGAGCGTGCACCCGCCGCTGGGCTTCGGCCGCGTGCGCCTGCTGCGCGTGCAGGACGTGGACCTGCAGGCCTGCGGCGGCACGCACGTCGGCAACACCCGCGAGATCGGCGCGGTGCGCGTGTCGCGCATCGAGAAGAAGAGTGCCCGCACGCGGCGCGTCGTGCTGGCCTTCGACTCGCCGCCCGCGGCGGCAATCCATCCGTAGCCCGTCCGAACGCCGGGACTGCCGGGCGTATGACCCGTTTCCGCGCGATTTGCAGCGCGCAGGATTGCGGTCAAATGCGAGCGGCGCGTAGACGGTACGCCTCGGGAAAACACCGATACGCACAGTGACCGCCGCCGCCGAAGGTCCGGCAAAGGACCGCGCGACGCGGCATCGGCGATGGAGGAGGGAACCAGCATGATGCGACGTTTGGCAAGCAATGCCGCAATCGGCGCCGTGGTCGTCGCGGCGGGTCTGCTGCAGGGGGCGGCCTTTGCGCAGGCCAACAACGCCGGCACGGCCGCTCTGCGCGCGGTGATCGTGCTCGACTCTTCGGACTCGGCCAGCGACTTCCTGACGCTGGCCGTCGCCAACACCGGGCTGAGCCGCCTGGCCGGCGCGCGCGCGATACTGCTGCCGCAGCGCGACCTGACCGACGCGATGCGCGCGACGCGCACCGGCGAGAACGACATCATCATTGCGCCGCCGCACGTCATCGCGTCGGCGCTGATCCACGGCTACGAACTGATCGCCAACACCGGCACGCAGTCCAAGTACGTGCTGGTCGGCAGCACGGGCCTGAAGTCGCTGGCCGACCTGAAGGGACGTCGCGCCTACTTCCCGCAGCAGGACTCGCTGCGCAGCTACGTCGCGCGCGGCCTGCTGGCGCAGGAAGGCATGACGACGCGTTCGCTGAAGCAGGTGACCTACGGCCAGACCAGCGGTGCGGGCCTGCTGACGGTGGCGGGCGGTGCTGCCGAGGCAACGGTCGCGCTGGAAGGCGAATGGCTGGAATGGAGCAAGGCGCAGAAGACGCCGGGGCAGGTGCTGGCGGTGTCGCAGACGATGCCGGGCGGCCTGGCCGTAGTCGTCAAGAAGTCGCTGCCGGCCAACGTGAAGACCGCCACGCTGCAGTGGGTGACGTCGCCGGACTTCATCATCCCGGGCGTCGGGCGCTTCCGCTCCGCCACCGACGCGGGGCCCTACGAATACGTGGCGAGCCTGGGCATCTTCACGCCGGCCGAACTGACGGGGGTGAAGCGCGTCAGCGCGCGCGAGGCGATGGAACTGGCCGAACAGGGCGCGCGCCTCATCGACGTGCGTACCGAGAAGGAATACGCGGCGCGGCATGCGCGCGGCGCGGTCAACCTGCCGTACATCGAGAAGAGCCTGAAGGAGATCGACTACGACGCAAGCAGGGACCAGTTCCCGGGCCTGCCGTCGCTGAGCAAGGGCGATCCGCTGGTGTTCTTCTGCAACGGCGCCGAATGCTGGAAGTCCTTCAAGGCCTCCAAGGCCGCGCGCGACGCCGGCTATACGCGTGTGTACTGGCTGCGCGGCGGCATGCCGGAGTGGACCGCGCAGGGGTTGCCGACGGCGCCGTGAGCGCCGCGTAGCTCGGTCCGCACCCGCCTTAGACTCCTGCACTGGCGCACGGCCGCGCCGGCGGAGGAGACATGAACGCACCCGAAAAGGCCCGTCTCGGCGCCGATGCGCGCACGGACGCCGCGCGCGTCGTGCGCGCACCGCGCGGCACTGTGCTGTCGTGCCGCAGCTGGCTCACCGAAGCGGCGTACCGCATGCTGCAGAACAACCTCGACCCGGAGGTGGCCGAGGATCCGCAGCGGCTGGTCGTCTATGGCGGCATCGGCCGCGCGGCGCGCGACTGGGCAAGCTTCGATGCGCTGCTGGCGGCGCTGCGCGAACTCGAAGACGACGAGTCGCTGCTGGTGCAGTCGGGCAAGCCGGTCGGCGTGTTCCGCACGCACGCCGACGCGCCCCGCGTGCTGCTCGCCAACTCCAACCTCGTGCCGAAGTGGGCGACGTGGGAGCACTTCAACGAGCTGGACCGCAAGGGTCTGATGATGTACGGCCAGATGACGGCCGGCAGCTGGATCTACATCGGCAGCCAGGGCATCGTGCAGGGCACCTACGAGACTTTTGCCGAGGCGGGGCGGCGGCATTTCGGCGGCGCTGGGGCAACGGGATGGGCCGGTCGCTGGATCCTGACCGCCGGGCTGGGCGGCATGGGCGGCGCACAGCCGCTGGCCGCGAGTTTCGCCGGCGCGGTGTCGCTGACCATCGAATGCCAGCCGTCGCGCCTCGCGTTCCGGCTGCGCACGCGCTACCTGGACAAGCAGGCGCGCGACCTGGACGACGCGCTGGCGCTGGTGCAGCAGCACTGCGCGCGCAGGGAGGCGGTGTCGATCGGCCTGGTGGGCAACGCCGCGGAAATCCTGCCCGAACTGGTGCGCCGCGCGCGCGCCGGCGGACCGAAGCCCGACCTGGTCACCGACCAGACGTCCGCGCACGACCTAGTGCACGGCTATCTGCCGGCGGGCTGGACGGTGGAGCGCTGGCAGGCCGCACAGGCCGATCCGGCGCAGCACGCGGAGCTCACCGCGGCGGCCGCCGCGTCGTGTGCGACGCACGTGCGCGCGATGCTGGACTTCCAGTCGCTGGGCGCCAAGGTCGTGGACTACGGCAACAATATCCGCCAGGTCGCGCACGACCAGGGTGTGACCGATGCCTTCGACTTCCCGGGCTTCGTGCCCGCGTACATCCGGCCGCTGTTCTGCGAAGGCAAGGGGCCGTTCCGCTGGGTCGCGCTGTCCGGCGACCCGGAAGACATCCACCGCACCGACGCGAAGATCAAGGAACTGTTCCCGGCGAACACGCACGTGCACCGCTGGCTGGACATGGCGCGCGAGCGCATCGCGTTCCAAGGGTTGCCCGCGCGCATCTGCTGGCTGGGACTGGGCGAACGCCACGTTGCCGGGCTGGCGTTCAACGACATGGTGCGCAGCGGCGAACTGAAGGCGCCTATCGTCATCGGCCGCGACCATCTGGATACGGGATCGGTAGCGAGCCCGAACCGCGAGACCGAAGCGATGCGCGACGGCACCGACGCGGTGTCTGACTGGCCGTTGCTCAACGCGTTGCTGAATACCGCGGGCGGAGCGACGTGGGTGTCGCTGCATCACGGCGGTGGCGTCGGCATGGGCTACTCGCAGCACGCGGGCGTGGTCATCGTCGCCGACGGTTCGGAAGCCGCCGCGCGGCGCCTGGCGCGCGTGCTGTTCAACGATCCGGCCTCCGGCGTGATGCGCCATGCCGACGCCGGCTACGAAGCGGCGATCGCCTGCGCGCGCCGCAACGGCCTGAAGCTGCCGATGCTGAAAGCCTGAGGGTCCGGACGCGTGACCGCCGCGCTGACGATAAGACCCGGCCGGCTGCAGCTCGCGGAGTTGCGGCGGCTCTGGCGCGAACCGCTGGCACTCGCGCTAGTCGGCGACGCATGGGCGGCGATAGACGCATCGTCGCAGGCGGTGGCGCGCATCGTCGCGCGTGGCGACGCGGCCTACGGCATCAATACCGGCTTCGGGCTGCTGGCGAAGAAGCGCATTCCTGACGCCGAACTCGAGCAGCTGCAGCGCAACCTGATCCTGTCGCACTCGGTGGGCACCGGCGAGCCGCTCGACGACGAGGTGGTGCGGCTCGCGCTGGCGCTGAAGATCGCGAGCCTCGCGCGCGGCCACTCGGGCGTGCGGCGTCAGATAGTCGACACGCTGCTCGCGCTGGCCAACGCGGACATCCTGCCGTGCATTCCGGCGAAGGGCTCGGTGGGCGCTTCCGGCGACCTGGCACCGCTCGCGCACCTGACGCTGGCGCTGTTGGGTGAAGGCGACGTGCGCGTGCGCGGCGTGCGCCAGCCGGCGCGCGCAGCGTTGGCCGCCGCGAGCATCGCGCCGGTGGTGCTGGGCGCAAAGGAAGGCCTGGCGCTGATCAACGGCACACAGATCTCCACCGCACTGGCGCTGCACGGTCTGTTCATGGCCGAACGCGTGTTCGAGGCTGCGGTGATCACCGGCGCGATGGCTGTGGATGCCGCCAAGGGCAGCGATGCGCCTTTCGACGCGCGGCTGCACGCGCTGCGCGGGCATGCAGGGCAGATCACGGCAGCGCGCGCGTATCGGGAGCTGCTGGCCGGCAGCGCGATACGCGCATCGCACCTGGTGGACGACGACCGCGTGCAGGATCCGTACAGCCTGCGCTGCCAGCCGCAGGTGATGGGCGCGTGTCGCGACCTGATCGATCAGGCGGCGCGCACGTTGCTCGCCGAAGCCAATGCGGTCACCGACAACCCGCTGGTGTTCGCGCGGCGCGATGACTCCGCGGCCGACGAGGTATTGTCGGGCGGCAACTTCCATGCGGAACCCGTCGCATTCGCGGCGGACACGCTCGCGCTGGCCATCGCCGAAATCGGCGCGCTGTCGGAGCGGCGCATCGCGCTGCTGATCGACGCGACGCTGTCGGGCCTGCCGCCGTTCCTCGTGCGCGATCCCGGCGTGAACTCCGGTTTCATGATCGCGCATGTGACAGCCGCGGCGCTGGCTTCCGAGAACAAGTCGCTCGCGCATCCGGCCAGCGTCGACAGCCTGCCCACGTCGGCCAACCAGGAGGACCACGTCAGCATGGCGACCTTCGCCGCGCGCCGGCTGCAGGACATGGCCGCGAACACCGCGACCATCGTCGGCATCGAACTGCTGGCCGCCGCACAGGGGATCGACTTCCACCGGCCGCTCGCCACGTCGCCGCGGCTGGCGGCCGTGCACGCGCTACTGCGGGCGCGCGTGACGTTCTACGACGTCGACCGCATCCTTGCGCCCGACATCGCTGCGGCCACCGACCTGGTCGCCGCCGGCGCGCTGGGGGATGCATGTCGCGAACTGTTCGCGCCGGTCGCATGACGGATATGTCGACCTGGCAAGGGCGGGTCGATGCAGCCGAAGGGCCGCTGGGGCAGCGCTGGCATCAGGTGATCAAGCCGCTAAGCAGCCTCACACCGGCCGGCACGACCGTGCTGCTCGGTTTCGCCTGCGACGCCGGTGTGGTGCGCAACCTCGCGCGACCGGGCGCGGCGCAAGGCCCCGCGGCCATCCGCCACGCGCTGCGCAACATGCCGGTGCACGAATGCCAGGCACTGGCCGACGGCGGCGACGTCGTCTGCGAGGGCGATGCGCTGGAAGCCGCGCAGCAATCGTTGTCCGCGGCCGTGGCGCGCGAGCTGGCGGCCGAGCGCTTTCCCATCGTGCTGGGCGGTGGTCACGAAGTGGCGTTCGGATCGTTCAGGGGGTTAGCTGCGCACGCCGCGCAGCGGGCAGGCGTGCCGCGCATCGGCATCGTCAACTTCGATGCCCACTTCGATCTGCGCAAGGACGTGCACGGCACTTCGGGCACGCCGTTCCTGCAGATCGCGCGTGATTGCGAGGCCCGCGGCTGGCCGTTTCTGTACGCGTGCATGGGCGTCAGCCGCTATGCAAATACTGCCGCGCTGTTCGCGCGCGCCGACGAGCTCGACGTGCTGTGGCGGCTCGACGAAGCGATGGGCGACGCGCAGTCTGCGCTGGCATCGTTCATCGCGTCGACGGACGATCTTTACCTGACGTTCTGCCTGGACGTGCTGCCCGGCGCGGTCGCCCCGGGTGTCAGCGCGCCGGCCCCGCGCGGCGTGGGACTCGACGTGCTGGAGCCGCTGATCGATACCGTCGTGGCCAGCGGCAAGCTGCGGCTGGCCGACATTGCCGAGATGAACCCGCGCCACGACGTCGACGGCCGCACGGCAGTCGTAGCCGCGCGCATCGTCGCGCGCATCGCCAACGGTGTCGCGCGCGGGGCAGGCCATGCAGTGCGATAGCCTGTGGACCAACATCCACGTGGCGACGATGGCGGAGGGCCACGGCTACGGTGAACTGACCGACGCCGCGCTTGCGGTGCGCGACGGCCGCATCGCGTGGCTGGGTCCGCGCGCCGGGCTGCCGAAGGATCTGCAGACACGGCAAGTCCACGACGGTGGCGGCGCCTGGATGACGCCGGGGCTGATCGACTGCCACACGCACATCGTCTACGCCGGCAACCGCAGCGACGAGTTCGAGGCGCGGCTGAACGGCGCGACCTATGCCGACATCGCGCAGCGCGGCGGCGGCATCCTGTCCACCGTGCGCGCCACGCGCGCTGCTTCCGAGGACGAACTGGTCGCGGCCAGCGCGCCGCGCGTGCGCGCGCTGCTGGCCGAAGGCGTGACGACGCTGGAGATCAAGTCCGGCTACGGGCTGGACCTCGACTCCGAGCGCCGCATGCTGCGCGCCGCGCGCCGCATCGGCAGCGAGCTGCCGGTGACCGTGCGCACGACCTTTCTGGGCGCGCACGCTTTGCCGCCGGAGTACGCCGGGCGTGCAGACGACTACGTCGCGGCTGTGTGCGACACGATGCTGCCGGCGCTGGTGCGCGAAGGGCTGGTCGACGCAGTTGACGCCTTTTGCGAGCACATCGGCTTCACGCCGGCGCAGACCGAACGCGTGTTCGCTGCCGCGCACGCGCTGGGTGTGCCGGTGAAGCTGCATGCCGAGCAATTGTCCGACCAGGGCGGCGCTGCGCTGGCCGCTCGCTACGGCGCGCTGTCGGCCGACCACCTCGAATGGCTGTCGCCCGCGGGCATCGCGGCGATGGCACGCGCCGGCACAGTCGCGGTGCTGCTGCCTGGCGCCTTCTACTTCCTGCGCGACACGCGGCTGCCGCCGGTGCAGGCGCTGCGCGACGCCGGCGTACGCATCGCCGTGGCCACCGACTGCAACCCGGGTACGTCGCCGCTGACGTCGCTGCTGCTGGCGATGAACATGGCGTGCACGTTGTTCCGGCTGACGCCGCAGGAAGCGCTGGCAGGCGCGACCGTGCAGGCTGCGCACGCGCTGGGCATGCAGGAGGAAGCTGGCGTGCTGGCGCCTGGGAAACGAGCCGATTTCGTGCTGTGGAACATCGCCCGGCCGGCCGATCTCGCATATGCGATGGGCTTCAATCCGTCCCGCATGGTCGTACGGCACGGTACCGTGGTCTCATCGACGGTATGACTACCGACGCCCATCGCATCGTCATCGTCGGCGGCGGCGCCGGCGGTCTGCCGCTGGCCACGCAGCTCGGCAAGCGCTACGGCCGGCGCGGGCCGGTACGCGTCACGCTGGTGGACCGCAGCGCCACGCACGTGTGGAAGCCGCTGCTGCACGAAGTCGCGGCGGGCCGCATGGATGCGGACACGCACGACCTCGACTATCCGGCGCTCGCGCACTGGCACGGCTATCGCTTTGCGCAGGGCGCGCTGGCCGGTCTGAACCGCACGCGGCGCGAGGTGGTGCTGGATGCGGTGCGCACAGCCGACGGCGAGGAAATGCTGCCGCGCCGTACGCTGCCCTATGACACGCTGGTCATCTGCATCGGCAGCACCAGCAACGACTTCGGCGTGCCCGGCGTCGCACCGCACGCGGTGTCACTGGATACGCGCGAGGACGCAGAACTGTTCCACCGCCGCCTGCTGGCCGCCTGCGTCCGCGCCGACGTGCGCGCCGCGGCCGGCGAGCCGGCCGACGTGAACATCGTGATCATCGGCGCCGGCGCAACGGGCGTCGAACTCGCCGCCGAGATCCGCCAGACCACGCGCGCGCACGCCGGCTACGGCCTGGAGCACCTCGATCCCGCGCGCAACATCCGGCTGACGCTGATCGAGGCGGCGCCGCGCATCCTGCCGCCGCTCGGCGAGAAGCTCGCGACCGCCGCCGCCGAACTGCTGCAGCGGCTGGCCGTCGACGTGCGCACCGGGCAGCGCGTGACGGCGGTGGACACCGAAGGTGTCAGCACCGAATCCGGCCACTTTTTCAAGGCCGACCTCGTGGTGTGGGCCGCCGGCATCATGGCGCCCCCGATACTGGCCACGCTGGACGGCCTGGAAACGGATCGCGCAAACCGGCTGGTCGTCGGGCCTACGCTGCAGACCACGCGCGACGAGAGCGTCTTCGCCTTTGGCGACTGCGCGGCCGCGCCGTGGCTGGGCCACGCCAGCCCGACGATCCTGCCGCCGCGCGCGCAGGTTGCGCACCAGCAGGCCACGCTGCTGGCGAAGTCGATGAAAGCGCGCCTCGCCGGTCGGCCGCTGCCGACGTTCCGTTTCCACGACTTCGGCTCACTGGTGTCGCTGGGTGAGTTGTCGGCCGTCGGTACGCTGATGGGGCGGCTCGCGGGAGGCAGCATGCTGATCCAGGGTCTGGTCGCGCGCGTCATGTACAACTCGCTGTACAAGATGCATCAGGTGTCGATACATGGCGTGGTGCGCGTGGCCCTCGACTCGCTGGGCCGCGCGCTGCGCGGCCGGCTGGAGCCGCGGGTGAAGCTGCACTAGGGGGCGGCGCCACGCCGTGCTGGTGTCAGCGGGCAGCCTTCAGACGAGCCGCGTAGTGCTGCGCGCGTGCCTCGTCGCCGGTGGCGCGATACAGCAGCTCGAGCTCCTCGAAGACGTAGGGATCGGGCTCGCTGTCCGCGTCCCACGCGCGCTCCAGTTCCAGCTGCAGCGCGATGGCTTCGGTATAGCGCTGCTGTTCGCGCCATGTCCGCGCAATCATCCAGTCGGCGATGCGTACGCTCTTCTTGCGACCCATGCGCTCGTGTGCGGCGCGCGACAGGCGGAACTGCGCCAGCGCGCCGTCGTAGTCACCCTTCAGACGCAGCGCATAGCCGACGTTGTTGCGCAGCGAGCCTTCCCAGCGTTTCGCATCGGGCTGGTCTGACCGCTCCATGTGGGCGATGGCCTTCTGGTTCCACGCCAGCTGCTGGTCGGGCGCGTCGTCGACGAAGGCCATCATGTGCAGTGCGTCGATAGCCAGGTAATCGAGGCGCGCCTGCTCGGCCAGCTCGAAGGCACGCAGGTAGGCGTCGCGCGCCGTCTGCCGCGCGTCGGGCGTGCGCTGCTCCTTCGAATGCGTGGCCGATATCCACGTGCGACCCAGTTCCAGCCAATGGCGGACCTGCACTTCGGCAGAGGCGTTCGGCAGCGCAGGCTCGACGCCGGCCAGGATCTGCCGCGCATTCGCGAAGTCCTTGCGCAGCCCCCAGGTGCGCGCGATCTGCGTCTGCAACACCAACTTTTCATCGGCCGTAGCGCCGTCCATCGCTGCGGCGAAGCGCTGCTCGCTGACCTCCGGTTTGCCGTAGTTCCACAGCGCGTCGATATCGATGGCCATCGTCGGTCGCGACAGGGTTGCCAGCAGCACAACGGGAAGAATCCGCACTCGTGTCATTGCGCGGCAGCGTAGCACTGCGTTTCAGTGAAAGTCCCTGCTCGAAACGGCAAGCGTCCCCAGCAGCGTCGAGTGATCCTCGAGCCGCGCGGCGATCAGGTGCACGATGGGCGTGACGCCGGTGATTACGCGCTCGACGTGGCCGTAGACCGTCATCAATCGGGAGCGCAGCAATGCACGCCGGTACTTCTTGCCTGTGTTTTCCCAGACGACGACGTTGACGGTGCCGGTTTCGTCCTCGATGGTGACGAAGGTCACATTGCTGGCGGTGCCTGGACGCTGGCGGCAGGTGACCAGGCCGGTGGTGCGTACGCGCTGCTTGTCGCGGGCGTCGCGGATGCCGGCGGCCGACAGATAGCCGCGCGCGTTGAAGCGTTCGCGCAGCAACGCCAGCGGATGGCGACGCAGCGTCAGCGACGTGTTTTGATAGTCGGCGATGATGTCCTGGCCCTCGGTGGGCGGCAGCAGCTCGATCTGCGGCTCCGCGGCGCTGTGTGCGGCCAGCGGTGCGGTGCGCGGCGCATCGACATCCACGCCCAGCGTGGCCCACAGCGCGTCGCGGCGGTGGCCGGCCAGCGCTGCCAGTGCATCGGCGGCAGCCAGCGCATTGATGGCGTTGCGGGTCAGTTCTGCGCGCCGTGCCAGATCCTGCACATCGGCATAGGGCCGTTCGCAACGCGCGGCGGCGATGCGTTTACCCGCCTCCTCGGAAAGGCCGCTGACCAGCTTCAGTCCCAGCCGCACAGCGGGCACTGCGGGATTAGCCGAAGAAGGTTCGAGCGTGCAGTGCCAGTCGCTGGCCATCACGTCGATGGGCCGCACCTCGACACCGTGCTCGATCGCGTCGCGCACCAGTTGCGCCGGCGGGTAGAAACCCAGCGGCTGCGAGTCGAGCAGCGCCGCGCAGAAGGCGGCCGGTTGATGGCGCTTGAGCCAGGCGGACTGGTAGACCAGCAGCGCGAAACTGGCGGCATGGCTCTCGGGGAAGCCGTATTCGCCGAAGCCCAGCATCTGCTTGTAGATCTGCTCGGCGTATTCGGAAGTGCAGCCGTGCAGCACCATGCCGGTGACCAGCTTGTCGTGGAACGGTTCGAGGCCGCCTCTGCGCTTCCACGCGGCCATCGCCCGGCGCAGGCGATCGGACTCGCCCGGCGTGAATCCGGCCGCGACGACGGCCAGTTGCATGACCTGCTCCTGGAAAATGGAAACGCCGAGCGTGCGCTCGAGGACCGACTCGACGCCCTTCGTCGGGTAATCGACCGGCTCGATTCCCTGCCTCCGTCGCAGATACGGATGCACCATGCCGCCCTGGATCGGCCCCGGCCGCACGATCGCGACCTGGATCACCAGGTCGTAGAACTCGCGTGGCGCCAGGCGCGGCAGCATGTTCATCTGCGCGCGGCTTTCCACCTGGAACACGCCCAGTGAATCGCCGTGACACAGCATGTCGTAGACCTGCGGGCATTCGCGCGGCACCTCGGCCATCGCCGTCGGCCCGCCGCCGAAGCATCTGATGTGGTCGAAGGCGCGCCGCAGGCAGGTGAGCATGCCCAGCGCCAGCACGTCCACCTTCAGCAGACCCAGCGCGTCCAGGTCGTCCTTGTCCCACTGGATGACGGTGCGGTCCACCATCGCCGCGTTCTCGATGGGCACCAAGCGGTCGAGCCGGCCTTGCGCGATGACGAAGCCGCCCGAGTGCTGCGACAGGTGGCGTGGAAAGCCCACCAGTTGCTGCACGAAGCCGGCCAGTCGCACGATGACGGGGTTGGACGGATCGAAGCCTGCTTCCTCGAAGCGCGCGGGATCGGGCCGGCGACCGTCCCACCACGCCATCGTCTTCGCCAGCTTGTCGACCTGGTCCAGCGACAGCCCCAACGCCTTGCCGACGTCGCGCAGCGCTCCTCTCGGGTGGTAGGTGTGCAGCGCGGCCGTCAGCGCAGTACGCTCGCGGCCGTACCGCTGATAGATGTACTGCATGACTTCTTCGCGCCGCTCATGCTCGAAATCGACGTCGATATCGGGCGGTTCCCGGCGCTCTCTGCTGACGAAGCGTTCGAACAGCGTTTCGGTCAGCGCCGTATCGACCTCGGTGATGCCGAGGCAGTAGCAGACGGAAGAATTGGCTGCCGAGCCACGGCCCTGGCACAGAATGTCCTGGGAGCGCGCGAACTTCACGATGTCGTAGACGGTCAGGAAGTACGGTTCGTAGCCGAGGTCGGCAATCAGCGCGAGTTCGTCCTCGATCGATTTGCGTACCTTGTCGGGCAGGCCCTGCGGGTAGCGCCCGCGGGCGCCTGCGTAGGTTTCGTGCCGCAGCCACGAGGCCGGCGTTTCGCCGGCCGGCACGACCTCTTCCGGGTACTCGTAGCACAGTTCGGCCAGCGAGAAGACGCAGCGCTCGGCGATCGCCTGTGTCTGCAGCAGCAGCTCGATGGGATAGAGACGTGCCAGCCGATGCCGCTGGCGCAGATGGCGTTCAGCATTGGGCGCGAGGTGGCGGCCGCACTGCGCGACCGGTGTCTTCAGCCGTATGGCGGCCAGCACGTCGTGCAGCGCCTTGCAGCCGGGCACGTGCATCTGTGCGTCGCCGGCAGCCACCAGCGGCAAACCGGTCGCGGCGCCGATGGCCTGCAAGGTGGCCAGCACATGCGCGTCGTCCGGCCCGCGCGTCAGTTCGCAGGCCATCCAGCTCGCGCCGGGCTTGAATTCCGCGAGCCAGCGCGCCTCCCGTTCGATCGCAGCAACGCGCGCAGCGTCGAAGGGTTCACGCCAGTGACGTTGCGGCAGCAGCAATACCAGCACGTTGTGCAGCCAGGCAGCGTGGGCTTCGAGATCAGCGCGCGACAGCCGGTAGCTGCCCTTGGCAGCCTGCTGCCGTCCCAGGGTCACGAGCTGGCTGAGGTTGCCGTAGCCGTCGCGATTGGCGGCCAGCAGAACCAGCTTGGCGTCCGGCGCGACGGCTTTCCCTTCACCTTCGGTGAGCTGGATCTCGGTGCCGTGGATCAGCCGGAAGTCTCGCGCGGCCGCGTCGTCCTGGCTCAGCTCCTGCAGCGCCAGGTGAGCGCGTACCGAGCCCGCAAAGGAGCACTCGTCGGTGATCGCCAGTCCCCGATACTCGAGCGCCAGCGCGCGCCGCACCAGCTCGTGCGGATGGGAGGCGCCGCGCAGGAACGAGAAGTTCGACAGGCAGTGCAGCTCGGCATAGGCCGGGGCGGAAGCGGATGCGGTCATGCCTGAATCGCCGGCGGGGCGCATCACGCGAACAGCCCGTGCAGGAACCAGCCGCGCGGGGCGGCGAGTTCGCGGTAGATCCACAGCAGCTGTCCGCGGCGGCTGCGTGCGACGAAGTAGTCGCGGTGTACGGCGCGAACCGGGGAGCCCGAGGCGGGGCCGGCATGATCCCACCAGCCTGTTTCGATGCGTTCGGGGCCGATCATCAGCGCCAGCGGCTCGCTGGCGTAGGTAGGCGTTTCGCCTTGCGACTCCTCGTTGCCTGCCAGCGGCTGCGGCGATGGCAGCAGCAGCAGCGGCCGCGGCCCGGCCGCAGCAGCGCAGGGCGGCGATGCGCGTTCGCCGATCTGCAGCGCCAGCGGCACTGCACGCCACGCATGCTCGGGGCGGTGATTGTCCACTGTCTGCAGCTGGAACACGCGCTCGGAGCCCAGCCGCGCATGCAGCGTTTCGGCGAGTTGCAGCCAGTCCACGTTCAATGATGCGGGCTGCGGCAGCAGGCTCGCATTGATCGCGGCGAAGGGCTGCGTGCAATCGACGTTCAGCGCCAGCGTGACGGCGGCCGCCGGCAGCCGCTCGCGCGACAGCCGTTCGGCGAGCAGCGCGGCCAGCCGCCGCGCATCGCGCTCGGGTGCCGCCAGCGCGATACGGATGGTGGTGGGCGGCGGCGCGTGGTTGCGGTTGGGGCTGTAGCCCAGCACGAAGTCGATCTGCGTGGTGCCGGCATCGCGGGCGCGCAGCCAGCCCTCCAGCGCGGCGAGTAGGCGCTGCGCCGGGATCATCAGCTGCGCGGCCTCGGTCAGATCGGCTGGCAGTTCCAGGCGCGCGGCAAAGCGCGCGGGCGGCTCGAAGAACGGCTGCGGATCGCTGCGGCGGCCGCAGATGCGGTCCAGATCGTGCAGCTGTTCCGCACCGAAGCGCTGCGCGAAGGACTCGCGTGGCAGTCGCAGCACGTCGCCCAGCGTCGTCAGGCCCAGCGCGTGCAGCGTCTGCACGGTGGCGTCGTCCCATTCAAGTACGGCGAGCGGCAGCGTCTGCAGCGTACGCGCTGCCACACCGTGCATCTGCGCCAGCGCCAGCATGCGTGCGGCACGCGGCCGTGCGGCTTCGGCCAGTGCGCCTTCGTAGCCCAGTTCCGCGAGCCCAGCGGCGATCGTGCCGTGCAGCGCTGCGTGGCCGCCGTACAGGCGCAGGCTGCCGCCGATTTCCAGCAGCACGCCGTCGGGCTGCAGCACCACCTGAGACGAGAACTGGCCGGCCCAGCATGCGAGTTCGGCCAGTGCCGCGCGTTCGCGCGTGGCGTTGCATTCCAGCGCAACCAGTTCGCACGCCAGCGCCTGTGCGGCGGCAAGCTTGATGCCCGGCGCGATGCCGGCTGCGCGTGCCGCGGCGTTGCAGTAGCTCACCTGCAGCCGTTGCGGCGGGCCTTCGACGATCGCCAGCGGCAGCGCCGCCTGCAGCGGCTGCGGCAGTGCGCGCTGGGCCAGCTGCAGCGGCAGCGCAGGCAGGAGGAGGGCGAGCCACAGGGCCACGGTGCAACGCGGGCGATGCCCGCTGCAGTCAGCGAGCGCGGAACGCCGGCATGGCGCCGGCCGTCTTCGCGACGACCATCAGACCGAGCATCAGACCAGCACCTCGTCGGCCGGCCGCCGTGTACCCAGTAGCGCTGTGGCGGCCGGCGTGACGCGAGACAGCCACTGCGGCCACGCTGCGGCAGGCGGCTGCTGCGGGGCCAGTGTTTCGGTGTCCACCTGCGCGTGCTCCCAGTGCGCAGGCCGCAGCGCCAGTGTGATCGGATCCAGCAGCGGCCGGCCGCGCCGCTTAAGCAGCGTGACGGCGAGCTGCGTACCCTGCGCGGCGAGTTGCAGCCGCAGCACGGCGGGCGAGGGCGCCAGTGCGTGGCTGGTGGGCCGCAGCACGAAAGCCAGCGTCTGGTGGCGCTGCGCCAGCAGGTGCAGGCGACGCAGCGTGCGGAAAGCGCTGCCGATGCCGGGCGGCAGCCAGCTCACCACCGCGCCCAGGTGGCGTGCGCGCAGCGACTGCTCGGCCGCCCACAGCCCCTCGCGCGGTGTGGCCGGCTTCACGAAGATCGTGCGTGCCAAGTCCAGTCCCGCGGTGGCCAGCGCTGGCGCGTAGGGGATGGGCTGCGCAGCGGCAATGGCCGGTGCGGCCGAAGGAGCATGCGCTGGCGCTGAATCCACCGGCAGCACCCACACCGTGCAGCGATGCGCGCGCGCCAGTTGAGCGAGCGCCGGCGCGAGCAGCGACAGTTCGCCGATGCCGGCGTCGTCGGTCAGCACTTCGATCAGTTGCCCCTGCGGCCAGCCGCCACCCGGCAGCTCGCGGTCCAGCGCGGCGAAACCGGTAGGCAGCGTGAGGCCGGATATATCGTCGGCCATGCGTTCGTCGGCACGCCATAGCGGCACCCGCATCAGGCGCGCATTCGCAGTGCTGCTGCCGGTGGTTTGCAAAAGCGAAAGCAACTCCGTGGCCGCACGCATGTGCGTCCTCCCTGAAGAAGAAAACGAAGGGACGAGGGCGGTGCGGCTACAGCGCCGGGCGTATCACGCCGACGGCAATGCCCTCGATGGCAAACGGATCACGCCGCAGATCGACGACGATCGGCTCGAAATCCGGGTTCTCGGCAATCAGCTCCGCGCGCGCGCCGCGCAGCTTCAGGCGCTTGACGGTCACGTCGTCTCCCAGCCGCGCGACGACGATCTGCCCGGAGTTCGCCTGCGAGCGCTTGTGCACTGCCAGCCAGTCGCCTTCCAGGATGCCGGCGTCGCGCATGCTCATGCCGCGCACTTCCAGCAGGTAGTCGGCGCGCGGGCGGAAGGTGTCGGGATCCACCATCGGGCGGGCGATGAGGTTTTCCTGCGCGAGCAGCGGGCTGCCTGCCGCCACCTTGCCCACCAGCGGCAGACCCACCTCCTGCGCGGCGTTCATCAGCTCGCGCACGCTGTCCTTCAGCCGGATGCCGCGCGACGTGCCGGACACCAGTTCGATCAGCCCCTTCTTGGCGAGTGCCTGCAGGTGCTGCTCGGCCGCGTTCAGCGAGCGGAAGCCGAAGGCGCGCGCGATCTCGTCGCGCGTGGGCGGCGCGCCGCTTTCGGTGAGCGCCTGACGGATGAATTCGAGGATCTCCGACTGGCGCGGGGTGATCATCGGGGAGGATGACGACGATGCGTGAGGGGCCTGAGGTGCCATAGTGGCCTCCGGATGCTGCGTTACTGTTAATGTATACAGTACTGAACGGAATAGCAAGGGGTGGGTTCGGAGCAGCGCAGCGAATCCAGCGGCGAAGCCAGCCCGGCGGCGCTGCTGGCCAGCCGCCGCTCGATGCCGCTGCGCGGATCGACCGCCAGCGCAGGCGCCGCGAACACCCAATGCCAGGCCCAGCTCGACGCCGCGCGCGGAAACTTCACCTCGAGGGCCTGCGGCAACCAGACGCCCGCCCGCCCGGCCGCTCGATCCTCTGCCCACAGCGCCCGCGAGCGCGCCGCCTGCGCGCGCAGGGCCTCGTGCAGCGAGGCTGGCAGCATCATCACCCGATCCTTGCCGCCCTTGCCATCGCGCACGACGATCACGCGCCGCTCAAAATCCAGGTCCTTGATGCGCAGGCGCAGCGCTTCCATGATGCGCAGCCCCGCGCCGTAGAGCAGCTGTGGAAGCAGCACCTCGTCCGACGGCAGCACAGCGAATAGCCGCGCCACTTCGTCGCGTGACAGCACCACCGGCACCCGCACCCGCTGCCGAGGCCTGCCGATCGCCTGCATCCACGGCAGTTCCACACCGAACACATGCCGGTACAGATACAGCAGCGCACACAGCGCCTGATGATGCGTGGACGGCGACACCAGCCGATCACTGGCCAGATGCGCGAGAAACGCCTCCACTTCCGGCCCACCCATTTCCTTGGGATGTCGCAGTGCATGAAAGTGCACGAAGCGTCGCACCCACTGGACGTAGCTTTGCTCGGTCTTCAGGCTGTAGTGGTCATAGCGAATCCTCTCGCGCAACTGATCCAGCAGCCGGGTGGAACGCAGCGGCGGAAGAGAGCCCATGCACGCGCCTCCATTAGTACTGTATATTTATACAGTACTGTGCTGGAAGTCAAGCTTTGATGCGGGTTTCGGACAAGTTGAGGGTCCAACTTATCCTGCAGGGATGAGTTATCCTGCAATCAAGACGATGACTAATTCGAGTTAGGCCTCAATCGCGTGCTTAGAAATGTCGATTTCGCTATCAGCTCTAGAGCAGATCATTCGTAGCGAGTGGTGCGCGGAGACGGCTTGGACGCCAAGCGAATGGTCGTCAGCCAAACCTGCCGCCGGGCAATGTTTCTCGACGTCGTACGTCGTCAAGTCTTTGCTTGGAGGTGAAATCGTGCACGCAGAAATTTTGCCGCACGCTCAGCCGAAGCAGCGACATTCATGGAACAGATTCGTCGGCGGCTTCGAAATTGATCTTACGCGCGAGCAATTGTCCCCTGAGCAAGGACTGCTGATGTGCGACTTGCCAGAAGATCTGGTGTGGTCGTTTGGTGGAAAGCAGGCCGAGCTGCTGCTGCAACGAGTTTTGCTTCGCTTACAAAGCTTGGCCCAAGGCGGAACATGATGCCTAACTGTTCGTTGCAGAGCCGACGCCTACGGCGCGGCTGAACTTTGACGTTATGCGTCACGAAGCGCCGTCGCACTTCGCAGCGCCCCGGCGTAGACTTTGATATCCGCTTTGCTGGAGCAGCCTCATGTCCGCCCTACTTGACGAGATCTCGAAGAAGGCCAAAACACTTGCCATTGAAGAGCGGGCGCAGCTCGCTCAAGAGTTGCTTGAGTCAGTCGAGCGTGACGCCGATCCGGACGTTCAGGCTGCGTGGGAAGCCGAGATTGCGAACCGCATCGCCAAGTACGAGCGCGGAGAAGCGAAGCTTATCCCTGCGGAAGAAGTCTTTGCCAATGCTCGCCGTCTCACGAGGTGAAGGCAGTTCGCTTCCTTGAGGAAGCACAGGACGAGTTTCTTGAACAGATTTCGTACTACGAGGAGCATCAGAAGGGACTCGGGGATCGGTTCCGCGAGTCTGTTGAAGCAGCGACCGCCATTGCCGCCGTGCATCCGAAGCTCGGATCGCCATGGAAGCTACGCACGCGGCGCGTCTTTCCCAAAGGCTTCCCGTTCGCGGTTGTATACCGCATCGAAGCTGCAGAACTGGTCATCTTTGCGGTTGCTCACTTCAAACGCCGACCCACCTATTGGCGACGCCGAAAGTGACGCATAACTCGTCGCTCCAGCGGACGCGCTAAAGCGCGCCGCTGAGCTCGGACGTTAGGCTTCATGGAGAGATGCGCAGTGCTCCATCCGAACCAGTTTCAAGTCAACGAAGCTTGGATCGCATTCAAGCTGAACGACGAGCCGATCCATACTGAACAGGATGGTGACTTCGACTTCATCGCGCTGATGGACGCAGCGAGTTGCTTCATTTTGAGTTCTGCATCTATCCCAGTGACGATGGCTGAGCCCTCGCGGATAGAGCTGAAACGATTGCTGAAGCAGGGCCAAGCCCACAAGAAGCAGTGGCCGAGGACGCTGTTCATTCCTGGCGATCTGCCTGCACAGAACTTATCGGCCGAAGCTGGTCGGCTCGGCATCACCGTCGTTCGGGTTGCGGAAGATCAGCTTATGCTCTTCATTAGTGAAGCCAAGAAAGGCTTCAGAGAGCGCTTCGGAAGGGGCGGCACGCAGTGAAGGCGGAGCCTAACTCTGCGTTGCAGAGCCGACGGAACTTCCCCCGAAATAGTTGACACCTTGGGCTAACGCTCGAGGGGTGAGGATGGGAAGGCCTGGGTTAAGGAAGAAGAATTGCTACGGTGAGGAGTTCAA
>Ga0307505_10000583_pt1 | contig 38502 bp, 36 predicted proteins | sample 23_S_MG_FD_202183 | JGI IMG/M metagenome (GOLD analysis project Ga0307505, IMG submission 202183) | Soil microbial communities from Populus trichocarpa stands in riparian zone in the Pacific Northwest, United States - 23_S | ecosystem: Environmental > Terrestrial > Soil > Riparian zone > Trees...
ATGCTGTCCATAGGGAAATCGCCCCTTCCACTCCTCGTCAGCAGGCCTTGTGGCGCGACATAGTTAATTACCCGTAAAGTCGCGCCGATGGGATGGCGCGCCCGTTCCGGCGTCACGCCTCCGCCGGCGGCATCACAGCATATAGCGCATCCGGATCCGCTGCCGCACGGCGCCGCCGGTGACGTCGAACGCCGCCTGGGCGAAGCTGGGCGGCCCCATTACCACCGGCGCATCGCGCGAGAAGCCGTAGCCTTCCCTGGGCATCATCAGCAGCGCGCGGTCCATCCGCCCGTTGTTGTTCTCGTCGTGGATCAGCGCGATGGCGTAGCGGCCGGGGGCCACGCCGGTGAAGTCGAGCGAGACCGCCCCATCGGCCGACACCGCGAGCTCGCGGTCGCCGGGCCCGCAATCGGGGAAGCCCTCGGCATGCGACGTCAGGCAGGCCCGCACCACGCCCTTGGCCGAGCGCAGCCCGGTGACGTCGACGTGGACGTCGGCCCCGGCGGGCGGCGCCGCCGCCGCCAGCCACGGCGCCGCGATCAGCGCGCCGAGGGCGAGGACAGGCCGCGGTCTGTGCCGCACAGGCGGTCCCAGAAGCGAAAATAGAGGCCGTAGTTGCATCGGTACTCTTCATGATGACGCTGGTGATGACTGGCGGTTATCAGCCAGGCTCCCAACTTCGAATGAACGAGGCGCCGGGGAAACATCTCCCAGCCCATGTGGTTGGTGACGCCCATCACGGTCATCACCGCCAGCACCAGGGCGAGCATCGCGGCATGGATCGGCAGCGCGAACACCAGCGCCGGTATCACCACCGCGCCGGAGACCGCCTCGAGCGGGTGGAAGCTCATCGCCGCCCAGGCCGTCGGCGGGCGGCTAGCATGGTGCACCGCGTGCGCGGCGCGGAACCACGCCGGGCGGTGCAGCAGGCGGTGGGTCCAGTAGAACCAGGTATCGTGCAGCGAGAGGTAGAGCAGCAGCGACGCCGGCAGGTACCACAGCGGGTACGCCGCGACGTCGGTGTAGATCAGCGTCCAGCCGCGCTCCTGCCAGCCCCACGCGACGATCCCCGCCGGCACGCCGTAGATCGCCGCCGAGGCGAGCGACCAGCCCACCTCGCGGCGGATCTGCGGGTCGAGGCCGGCGTAGAGGCCCGGATGACGCCGCCGCGTCAGCCACGCGAACAGCCCGCTCGAGGCGAGATAGCGAATCGCCATGATCGCGGTCATCGCCAGCGCGGAGAGGGCGAGCGCGTTCATCGGGTCCGTTTCGCCGAGCAAAGGTTGCTAGGGCTACGCTGTCCAGGAGACAGATTCGAAACCGTCACCTTGCCTTTCGTGCAACTCGAGCAAGGGCGGGCGCGGCAGGGCATGGCGCGCGGCGTATCACCGTCGCCACCGTGTAGGACAGCGTATTCGTGCCCCGCTCAGCCGTGCCCCTGGCCCCAGGTCGAGCAGTGCGGGTCGAGGCCGACGAGCTGGCGCCTGAGCGCGGTGCGGGCGAGACGCTCGATCTCGACCTTGCGCCGCGCGGCGGCGAGCGGCTGGCTCGGCGCGGGCCGCACGATCTCGGCGTCGTAGGCGTCGGCGACGATCACGCCGCAGCACTCGGGCCGGAAGTCGGCGCCCTCGAGACAGGCGCGGTCGAGCCCGGGCGGCAGGCCCCAGTAGAAGCGGTCGCAGAACTCGAGGTAGTCGGGCCACTTGCCGTCGCCGAGCAGGTCGCCGCGCGCGGTCTTGATCTCGACGATCACCACCTGGCCCTTGGCGTCGATCCCCATCAGGTCGGCGCGCCGCCCGTTGCGCAGCGGCATCTCGGCCAGCGCCCAGATGTCGTTCCTCGCGAACAGCCGGCAGATCCCGCGCGCCACCGCCTGCGCGCGCCGGTCGAAGTCGTCGGCCACGGCGGCGAGGGCGGAAGAGTCGGTCATGTCGCGAGTGTTGGAACAGATGCGGAACGCGGTCAAGGGGCCGGGAAGGCTCGCCGCGCTGGCGGTCGCGGACCGGCCCCGCTACGCTGGCGCCCGACGGGGGCGGCATGGCGCAGCGCAAGACGCAGATCGTGGTGGTCGGGGGCGGGGCCGGCGGGCTCGAGCTGGTCCGCCGGCTCGGCGCCCGTTACGGCCGCGCGCGGCACGACATCATCCTCGTCGAGAAAAGCCGCACCCACATCTGGAAGCCGCTGCTTCACGAAGTCGCCGCCGGCTCGCTCGACGCCAACCTCGACGAAGTCGGCTATCGCAGCCACTGCCACCGCTGGGGATATCGGTTCTTCCTCGGGGCGCTCGACCATGTCGACCGGGAAGCGCGGCAGGTGATGCTGGCCCCGCTGCTCGACGAGGACGGCAGCGAGCTGATCGGCCGCCACGCCATCCGCTACGACTGGCTGGTGATCGCGATCGGCTCGGTGTCGAACGATTTCGGCACGCCGGGAGTGGCCGAGCACTGCATGTTCCTCGACGACCGGACCGGCGCCGACCGTTTCCGCAACCGCCTGCTCGACCACTGCCTGCGCGTGTCGCGGGCGATGAGCCGGGACCCGGCGGCCGACGCCCACGTCCGCATCGTGATCGTCGGCGGCGGGGCCACCGGGGTCGAGCTGGCGGCCGAGCTGTACAACTCGGCCGCGGCGCTGCGGCACTACGGGCTCGAGGTATTCGACGAAAGCCGGCTCCAGGTCACGCTGATCGAGGCCGGGCCGCGCATCCTGCCGGCGCTGCCCGAGCGGATCGCCGACGCGGCGCGCGAGGAGCTCGAAGCGCTCGGCGTGCGCGTGCTGCCGGGCGTGCGGGTGACCGAGGCGGCCCCGCACGCGATCCTGACCGCGGACGGGCATCGCATCGACGGCGACCTGATGGTCTGGGCGGCCGGGGTCAAGGCGCCGCCGCTGCTCGCCGGGCTCGGCCTCGAAACCAACCGCGCCGGCCAGCTGGCCGTGCGCGACACGCTGCAGACCACCCGCGACGAGCGGATCTTCGCGATCGGCGACTGCTGCTCGTACACTCCTCCAGACGCCGACCGGCCGGTGCCGCCGCGCGCCCAGGCCGCGCATCAGATGGCCAGCACCGCCTTCGCCAACCTGGTGCGAGCAATGGAGGGCCGGCCGCTGAGGCCGTTCGTCTACCGCGACCACGGCTCGCTGGTCTCGCTGAGCCGGTTCTCGACCGTCGGCAGCCTGATGGGCAGCCTGGTCGGCGGCCGCATGGCGGTCGAGGGGCGGCTGGCGCGGTTCGTCTACACCTCGCTCTACCGCATGCACCTGATCGCGATCCACGGCTGGATAAAGGGCCTCGCGCTGCTGCTGGTCGGCCGCGTCAACCGAATCATCCGGCCGCGACTGAAGCTGCACTGAGCGGCGAATCGGGCCGAATCAGGCGATGCGGCGGGTGGTGTTCGCCGGCAGCAGCGACAGGATCGCGCCGCGCGCGGCAATGAACTCGCGCCACAGCGCCATCGCCGCGGGACGCGGGTCGGCGCCGCGCGCGCTGACCGCGAGCAGCGCGGCGATGCCCGGCTCCATCACCGCGGCGAGGTCGGCCACTCCGTTCTCGGCCTGCTCGCGGCGCCAGGCTTCGGCGTCGCGGATCAGCGCCGGGAAGTTGCGCAGCTCGGGAGTCGGCCGCTCGGGTTCGACCCCGGCCAGCGCGGCGACGACGTTGGCGGCGTCGGCCAGCGCCGCCCAGCGCATCGAGGTCGCGCTGGCCGAGCTGCGCTCGAGCGTCGGACGGGCATGGCCGGATGCGGCGGTGAAGGAGGGCGGAACGGCGTTCATGCCGAGCGGATTAGCGCCCGGCTGCTTGCCAATTGGTTACCCCCGGGATTCCGGGCTCATTCGTCGTCGAGCGAGCCGAACGGATCCTCGTCCTCCTCGTCGAGGCCGAGGTCGATGTTGGCGGCGCCGGCCTCGCCCGATTCGAGGCGGTTGTTCTCGGCGCAGACGTACTCGCGGATCTCCCAGTCGGGCCGCCGCCGGTACGCCGCCTGGCTGACGAAAGGCGCGGTCAGCACTTCGGGATCGGTGATCGTGGTCTCGATCCTGAGCACGTCGGGTGCCTGCAGCCAGATCCGCTCGCGGATGCGGGTGGTGGGGGTGTTGGGAATGCCCATCGTCAGGTTGGTGAGCGGGCTGAAGCCGACCGTTTCGACGATCAGCGTATCGCCTTCCCAGCGGCCGATCGAAGTGCCGTTGAACAACAGGTCGGGATCCTCGGGCAGGTCGCGCCCGTCGGTGTAGATGCGGCGCTGCTGGCCGTAGGCCTCGGCGAAAAGCGTCACCTTGTCGGGCTGGAGCGCGATCTCGATCGGGTAGGGCTGGTTCATCACGCTGGGCATGCCGGGCGGGATGCACATCGCCTGGGCGAACTGGCTGACGCCTTCCTCTTCCTGCTTCCTGCGGAACGCGTCGAGCCGGGCCTGCGCCGCCGGGGTCAGCTGCGGGCGCGCGGGCGGACCGGCGTCGCCGAGCGCGCGGCGGTCGGCGCCCCACACCCCGCCGAAGTCGGGCAGCGCGGCCAGCGCTGCATAGGCTTCGGCGCGCGGCACCGCCGCTTCCTGCGCCGCCGCGCCCGCGCCCACGGCCACCGCCACCGCGGCGCACGCGCCGATTGCCCAAGCCCGCATCACGACCCTTTCCGAAACCCTCATCCGGGCGAAAGTTTGCGGCGCGTCAATGCGCGAAGTCAAGCACGGGTTGATTATGTCCGGCATTTGCTGGCAAATGGCGGCGCAACGCTCACCGCCGGCTCGCGCGGATGGAGCGAAGGAGAGCATATGTCGACGAACCCGACCCGCCTGAAGGCCGTTGCCGCCGCCGCGCTTGCCGGCATCGCCGCGCTCGCCGCGCCGAGCGCCGCGCACCATTCGACCGCGATGTTCGAATGGGGCAAGGAAGCCAAGCTCGACAACGTCACGGTCGAGCGCTGGGAATGGACCAATCCGCACACCTTCCTCTACGTCCGCGACGCGGAAGGGCGGCGCTGGGCGTTCGAGGGGATGAGCCCGAACCACCTGACGCGTGCCGGCTGGTCGAAGCGCTCGGTCAACCCGGGCGACCGCGTCGACCTGACGTACTACCCGCTGCGCGATCCGCGCCGCGGCGGCTTCAACGTCACCGTGACCAAGGCCGACGGCTCCAAGCTCAACCAGTTCGGCGGGCTCTGAGCCGCCGCCGCGCTTAAGGCTTGGCGGGCCCGCCCCGCGTTGCTAACGCGCGCCTTCCGCACCCGTAGCTCAGCTGGATAGAGCGCTGCCCTCCGAAGGCAGAGGTCACAGGTTCGAATCCTGTCGGGTGCGCCAACAACTGCCAGCCAACCTCCTGAAATACGGAGGAAACTGGGTCGACGGTATCCCCTCTCCCCCACATGCGTTCCCACACTTCTTGGCGACCATGGGCGGACTTGAGAGAACCATGGCGAACCGGGCGTGCCGTTTGGCCTGTCGGTCGCAGTCCCTTAATCCCACGGTTTCGGTGCGCCGATTGGTCGGACCGAGACGTAGTCCGGATCGCCGAGCACGAGACTCGGTTCGGAGTCGGAGCGCAGCGCAGGACAATCCTGTCGGGTGCGCCGGCCTTCCCTCCTATTCCCACCCCCGCTCGAGGAACCGCAGCGCGCAGCCCGCGAGCACGGCGGCGCCGCGCGGGAGGGCGGTTTCGTCGACCACCATGCGGGCCGAATGGATGCCGCAGCAGCCGGCCCAGTCGCTGCCTTCGGCGGCGACGCCGATGAAGGCCATCGCGCCGGGCACTTTCTCGAGCACGTAGGAGAAGTCTTCCGCGCCCATGATCGGGTTCTCGAGCCGCTCGAACCCGCCGCCGGGAAGCTCGCCCGCCACGGCCTCGACCAGGTCGACCGCGCGCGGGTCGTTGATGGTCGGCGGGAAGCCGTCGGTCACGGTCACTTCGGCGCGGCAATCGTGCGCGGCGGCGATGTGCTCGGCGAGGCGGGCGAGGTCGCCGCGAACCGCCTGGCGCCGCGCGGGCGAAAGCGTGCGGATCGTGCCCCTGAGCACCGCGCGGTCGGGGATCACGTTGTGGGCGCTGCCGGCGTCGAGCCGGGTCACCGTCACCACCGCGGCCTCGGCCGCCTCGTAGCGGCGCGTGACCAGGGTCTGGATCGCGGTGACGATCTCGCACGCCACGGGGACCGGATCGCGCGTCTGGTGCGGCATCGAGGCGTGGCCGCCGCGCCCCATGACCGCGATCTCGAGCATGTCGGCCGCCGCGAGCAACGTCCCCGCGCGGCTCGCCAGCACGCCGTGGCGGTAGTTGGGCATGATGTGCAGCGCGAAGGCGGCCTCGGGCAGAGGCCGGTCCTCCCCGCCTCCCAGCAGCCCGTCGCCCAGCATGAAACGGGCGCCGTGGAAGCCTTCCTCGCCCGGCTGGAACATGAAGCGGACCTCGCCCGCCAGCTCGCCGCGCCGCTCGCACAGCATCCGCGCCGCGCCGGCCAGCATCGCGGTGTGGGTGTCGTGGCCGCAGGCGTGCATCCGCCCGGGGATCGCCGAGGCGAAGGCGAGCCCGGTCTCCTCCGCCATCGGAAGCGCGTCCATGTCGCCGCGCAACAGCACCGTGCGGCCCGGCCGCGCGCCCTGCAGCGTGGCCACCGCGCCGGTGCACGAGGGTCCTTCGCGCCATTCGAGCGGAAGGTCGGCCAGCTCGGCGCGGACCTTGGCCAACGTCAGCGGGGTGTCGAGTCCGAGCTCGGGCTCGGCGTGGATGGCGCGGCGCAGCGCGACGATGCGCGGGGCAAGGCCCTGCGCCTGTTTGAGGAGATGTTCGGAGAGCATGGGCATGTCCTAAACCTCCCGGCCCGGCCTTGTCACGGCCCGCCGCGGTATCCATCTGCGCGGCGGCGCGGTTAACCGCCGCGCCATGAGCCCCGGCCATGTCCGGCCCGGCTGTGGCCGGGGGGCGACACTGTTTGGATTTTCGCCAAAAAGCGTAGTATCTTGGGGGCGTGGGGGATTAAGGCGCCGACATGCACGGGACCGTTCATCTGTTCGACCGCTTGCCGCAGGTCGCCCGGCCCGCCGCTCCCGCCGGCGGCGCGGCGGCCCCCGTGCGCCAGGTTCCGCTCGTCGGGATGATCCGCAACCTGCGCAGCCACCGGCAGGCCGCGCCGCTGCCGGAATGGAGCGGCCGCGCCAACCTGCTGGTCGAGACGCCCGGCAAGCGCGGCGAGCTGCAGGAAGTGCTGGCCCGCTTCGCCGAGCGGCGCGTCGACTACATCGTCGTCGCCGGCGGCGACGGCACCGTGCGCGACGTGCTGACCTGCGGCGCCGGTTATTTCGGCGAGAGCTGGCCGCCGCTGATCATCGTGCCATGCGGCAAGACCAACGCGCTCGCGGTCGATCTCGGCCTGCCGGCGAAATGGAGTCTCGAGGATGCGCTCGACGCGCTCGCTGCGGGTCATGTCGAGCAGCGCCGCCCGCTGGTCGTGGCGCAGCGCGACAACGCCGACGCCCGGGTGCAGGGCTTCGTGTTCGGCGCCGGGGCATATGCCTCGGCGATTCAGCTCGGCCAGAAGGCGCACGACAAGGGTGCGTTCCAGAACCTCGGCGTCGGCGTGACCGCCATCTGGAGCTTGTTCCAGGCGATGTTCGGCTCGGCCGGCAACCTCTGGCGGCGCAGCACGCCGATGCGCCTGCTCGATGGCGAGGGCCGCGAGCTCGATCACAGCGGGCACGGCCGGCCCGACGAGCGCTACCTGCTGTTCGCTTCGACGCTGGGCCGATTTCCGGCCGGGATGCGCCCGTTCGGGGATCCGCCCGAAGGCCTCGCGGTGGCGGTGATCGACAGCGCGCACCGCGGCCTGCTGCTGCGCCTGCCGCTGATCTTCCGCGGCCTTGTCAGCGCGCGGATGCGCCGGTTCGGCTACCACGTGCTTCATCCCGAGGCGCTCCAGGTCGACATCGCCGAGCGCTTCATCCTCGACGGCGAAGCCTTTCCCGGCGGGCGCTACCGGCTCTCGCTCGGTCCCAAGCTCCGCTTCGTCGTCCCGTGACGGGTGGGCACCGGGCCTAGCTCTCTTGCCGCGCGGCTGGGCGCGGCGCTGGACCGCCCGATCGATCCCGCGGTGACGGCTTTCGCGGCTCAGCTCGGCGAGGAAGCCGGCGCGGCGGCGGTGCTGTTCTACGGCTCCAACCTGCGCACCGGCGCGCTCGGCGGCGTGCTCGATTTCTACGTCCTCCTGCCCGGCGAGCGCGAACGCGGGATCTGGCCGCGGGTGTCCTATCGCGAGCGGCGCCACGCGGAGGGCGTGCTGCGCGCCAAGGTCGCGACCATGACGCTGGCCACCTTCGCGGCGGCGGCGCGGGGCGAAACGCTCGACACCACGATCTGGGCGCGCTTCGTGCAGCCGAGCGCGCTGGCATGGTCGCGCGGCGAGGCCGCGGTGACGGCGGTCCGCACGGCGCTGGAGGCGGCGGCGGCGACCGCCGCGCGGCTCGCGGCGGTGGTCGGTCCGGCCAGGGGCCAGGAGGAGGAGTTCTGGCGCGCGCTGTTCCGCGCCACCTACCGCGCCGAGTTCCGGGTCGAGCCGGCCGGACGCGAGGATGCGATCCTGTCGGTAAACCGCGCGCACTTCGACGGGCTGCTGCCGCTCGCGCTGGTCGAGGCGGGAGTCCCCTTCGCGCAGGACGGACGCACGATCGAACCGCAGCCGGACGCCGCCGCGCGCAAGGCGGTGCTGCGGTGGTGGGCGGCGCGGCGCCGGCTCGGCAAGCCGCTCAACCTCGCGCGCCTCGCCCGCGCGGTGGGTACCTTCGAAGGCGGGATGCGCTACGCGGCGTGGAAGGTGGAGCGCCATACCGGACTGCCGGTCAAGGTCACGCCGATGCGCGAGCGGTTCCCGCTGATCGCCGCTCCCGGCGTGCTGTGGCTGCTGTGGCGCGCAAGGCGGCGCGAAAAGACGGCGGAATAGCCGGACCGCGCTACATGTAGCGCATGCGGATGGTCATCGCCTTGACCTCGTTGCCGAGGCTGAAGGCGGCCTTGGTGTGGCTGGGCTTGCCGAGGTTGAAGATGTTGAAGCTGGGGTTGTTCGAAGCACCGCCGCCGTCCTGCGTCAGGTCGGTCGAATCGTTGTCGTTGACGTCGTGGCGGACCGCGATGCCGTAGCTGCCGGGGCCGGGCGCGGGCATGCACACGCTCATCGTCCCGGCGCGCGCCGGCAGCTCGATGCGGTTGAGCCAGCGCCCGGTCTCGAGCCAGTCGGCCCGCGTCGCGCGGTAGAGCTGAACCCTCAGCGTTCCCCGGCTCGACTTGACGTCGGTGATGCTGATGCGAATCGCCGGACCCTCGCCGCGGCACTTGGCGGCGTCGTGGCGCAGGTACTGATTGTACTGCGCCTGCACCGGCGCGGCAGCGACCAGCGCCGCGAGACCGGCCGCGAAGGCCAGCACGGGGACGGCAGGGCGAAGGCTTGTCGGCAGGTTCATCTCGATCCGGGGCGAATGTAAGGAGGGAAGGCGCGAGGGCCAAGGGCGCGCCGGACGATCCCGGCGGCCGGCGGGAGAGGCCGAACGCATGGTCCGGGAGCCGTGAATTTGCGGTGAACCGCGATCAGACGTCCGCCACGATGCGCCCGCCGTCGAGCATGACCTGGCGGTCCGCGAGCCCGGTGAGCAGCCCGCGGTGGCCGATCACCACGATCGTCAGCGAGCCCTTGAGCCGCTCGACCGCGGCGGCGACTTCGGCTTCGGCGGCGGCGTCGATCGCGCTGGTCGCCTCGTCGAGGATCAGCAGCTTGGGCTCGCGCAGCAGCGCACGGGCGAGCGCGATGCGTTGGCGCTCGCCGCCCGACAGCTGGCGGCCGCCTTCGCCGAGGTCGCAGTCGATCCCGCCCGGCAGCTCGAAGGCGAATCGCGCCGCGGCGCGCTCGAGCGCGCTCGCCAGCTCGGCCTCGCTCGCTTCGGGCCGCGCCCACAGCAGGTTGTCGCGCACGCTGCCGGCGAACAGCACCGCCTCCTGCTGCATGTAGGCGACCTGGCTGCGCCAGGCGCGCCTTGCCGCGGCGTCGAGCGGCTCGCCGTCGACCAGCATGCGCCCGGCGGCGGGCACCAGCAGGCCGCCGAGGATGTCGGCAAGCGTGCTCTTGCCGGCGCCCGAATGGCCGACCAGCGCCAGAGTCGAGCGCGCGGGGATCTCGAGCTCGATGCCGTGCAGCGCCGTGCGGCCCCCGGCGAAGGCGAATTCAACGCCTTCGAGCCGGATCGACCGCTCGAACCGCGGCGGCGACCAGCCCGGCTCGACCGGCTCGGCGCGCGCCTCGACCTCGGCGATCAGGGCGGCGACCTCGTCGAGCGCGGGGCGGGCATGGGCGAAGTACTGGCCCGCCTCCTGCAGCGCCTGCAGCTGCGGCAGGGCCCGCGCGCACAGCGCGACCAGCGGCAGCAGGACCAGCGGGGTGACCCCGGCGTACTCGATCGCCAGCCACACCACTGCGGCGAGCAGCGCCGCGCCGCCGACCTGGAGCGCGGCGCGGGCCACGGCGCTCTGCACGACGAACGCCAGCTCGGCGCGGCGCAGGCCGGCGAACGCATCGCGCGCGGCGTCGATCGCGCGCTGCTCGCGGCCGTAGCTCTTGTAGAGCCTGAGGCCGCCGAGGCTCTCCTCGAAGCGGGCGTAGATGCCCTCGTACGCGCCGCTCAGCCGCACGCCGAGCTGGCGGGCGGAACGGCGCAGGCCGCCGTAGAGCGCCAGCACCGCCGCGCCGACGCCGAGCATGGCCAGCGCGACCTGCCACGACAGCACCAGCGCCGCCGCGCCCAGGATCGCGAGATTGACGGCTATGGTCAGCGTCCTCAGGCCCTGGTTGATGGCTTCCCAGACCCGGTCGATGCTGGTGATCAGCAGCGCGCGGTTCTGCGACTGGCGCATCGCCGCGAGATGGCTCCAGTCGGCGTGGAGCAGCGCCGACAGCGCCCGTGCGCGCAGCCCGTCGATGACCCGCGCGGTCAGGCGGGCGGACTGGTAGCGGTGCCCGACCTCGGCCAGCGCGCGCACCAGCACCAGCGCGACGAACATCGCCAGCAGCAGGCCGAGCGAACGCAGTGCCTCCGGCAGCAGCCCGGCGGGTCCGCCGTCCGCAGCCGCGCCGGGATCGAGCGCCTGCAGAACCGGTACCAGCAGCAGCAGCCCGATGCCTTCGGTGAGCGCGATCACCAGCATCAGCGCGAGGATCGCCGCCACGCGCCGCGCGCCGGCGAGGTGCAGCACCATGCTCCACGGTGTCTCGGCGCGCTTGCTCACCGGGCGAACAGGCCGCGATCGACGCGCGACGGCGGCAGCTCGGCGTAAATCGAGACGTCGCCGCCGGTGACGATGCGCTCACCCACCTTGAGCCAGGCGTGCGCGGCGAAGCCGGCCTCGTCCTTGCGCACGCCGACGCAGATCCGCGAGCCGACCCCTCCGCGCGCCAGCCAGCGCCGGCCGGCGAGCGCCTGCACCACGCAGTCCGATCGCCACGGCACGCGCAGGCCCATGATCGGCACGATGTAGGCGACCCGATCGACCAGCGACTGCTGCCGCGCGCTCAGCGGGGCGCGGTCCTCGTCGCGCTCGAGCAGCGGCAGCTCGCCGGGGGGCAGGCGCCGGAACGCCGCGTTGGCGAGCGCCAGCTCCCAGCAGGCGATGGCGACGTCGCGCCACACGCGCGGGCCGCGCCTCCAGGCCGTGCCGATATCGTGCCCCAGTCCCACATGTCACCTCGGGGCGCGGTGTCCGGCGGCGTCCGGCACATGTCAAGGGCGAGGCTGGCGCGCCGCGCGGGGTTGTGCCAACGCTGGGCGCGGCAGGGACGGGCAGGGGTCGTCGGTGAGCGGGTTTGCGGCCATTTTCCGGTTCGACGGCGCGCCCGCCGACCGCGCCGCGCTGGCGCGCATGAGGGGCGCGATCGCCTATCGCGGTCCGGACGGCATCGCCGAATGGTCGAACGGCGGCGCGGCGATCGCCCACCTGATGCTCCACACCACGGCCGAATCGATGGAAGCGGCGCAGCCGCTCGAAAGCGAGGATGGCGGCCTCGTGCTGGCGATGGACGGCTGGCTCGCCAACCCCGAGGAGCTGCGCACCGACCTGCTCGCCCGCGGCGCGGTGCTGCGCAGCCGCGCCGACGCCGAGCTGGTGCTCCGCGCCTACGAGATCTGGGGCGACGATTGCCCGAAGCACATCGACGGCGAATACGCGTTCGTGATCTGGGACGCGCGCCGGCGCGAGGCGTTCTGCGCCAGGGATCACGCCGGGCTGCGGCCGTTGCACTACCACTGGGACGGCAAGCGCCTGCTGGCGGCGAGCGACATCGCCGGTGTGATGGTGGCGGAGGATTTCGAGCAGCGACCCAATCGCGGCATGATCGCCGAGCATCTCGCGAACGAATGGTATTCGCGGGACGAGACGCTCTGGCAGGGGGTGATGCGACTAGTTCCTGCGCACAGCATGAGAATCGGCGCCAACGGTATCCGGTCGCGGCGTCATTGGCTGCCAGAGCCCGAGAAACGCATCCGCCACTCCACTGACCTGGACTATCAGGCGCACTACCGTGAGGTGTTCGATGACGCTGTGCGGCGCAGTTCGCGCACGCATCTGCCGCTCGGCTGCGACGTAAGCGGCGGGCACGATTCCTCGGCCGTATTCGGAGTGGCGCACCGGCTGCTGCGCGAAGGCCGGCTGCTGGCGCCGGCTCTCAACGGCTACACCTACGAACCCGGACTCGACTGCCCGCCCAAGGATGACGAAATCGTCTATGCGCGGGCGGTCGGCATGCATCTCGGCGCGACGATCCGCGAAGTGCCGATGTTCGTGGCCGACCTCGAATGGTATGCCGGGCGTCTGCGGGCGGAATGCGACATATCCACCTATCCGAACGTCTCGCTGATCGGCCACATGGGCGCGGCGCTGGCCGCCGACGGCAGCCGCGTATCGCTCAACGGCCACGGCGGCGACGAATTCCTGGCAGTTCCGCCCGTGGGTTATGCCGAGCATCTGGCCGAGGGCGACTGGCGGTCGTTCGTGGGCAGCTTGCGTGACGATGGCCGCGCGTTCGGATGGAAGCGGGCGTTGTGGATGGGCGCTCGCTTCGGCATCGGGTCCAATCTACCGGCGGGAGTGCGCGCCTGGCGGCGCGAGCTTCGGTGGCGCGCGGATTCCGGTTCGGACGGGCGAATGCTGCTCACCCCGGAACTGCGCGAGATTCTGGACGCGCGGCGAGACGAGTGGGAACGACGGCTGGACCGCTCTGCCGCCAATGCGGTGCAGCGAGGCATGCTGGCGAGAATCGACGATCCCTTCGCATCGTACATGCACGAATTCTTGTCGCGCAACGCAGCGCGACTTGGCTACGAGACGCGCAGCCCAATGTACTCGCGTCGGTCGATCGAGTTCGCACTCGCAATACCGGATCGTCAGCGGCGCCGCGGCGATCGGCAAAAGGTGATCCATCTCGCGGCGCTCGCTTCCGATTTGCCCAGGATCGTGCTCGATCGGCGCGACAAGGCAGGCGCCGATTTCCTCTTTGAGCAAGTGCTGGACAAAGCCGCAAACTGTGTGTTAACGCCTATGTTGCAGCGCGGCATCGACTGGATCGAGCCGACGGGCCTGATGCATTTGTTACGTCAGTACGACCGTGGACCCAGGGAGAACAGGCCCGTGTACGAGTTGTGGGCCGCTTGGGGATGCGGGTGTTTGTTCGCCCGAGTGGTTTAAGGCTTCGAATAACAAGGAGTTAACTTATGTCCAATGCGAACCAAAAAGTCCCCACCCAGCGGCGCAGCTACACGTCTCCCTCGCTCACGGTCTACGGCTCTGTCCGCGATCTGACCGGCGGGGCTTCGGGAGCCAACGGCGAAAAAGTCGGCATGATGGCCTGAGTCGTTCCCGGCTTCACGCTTGAAGCCTGGAAGGGTGAAGGCAAAGAGGGCATTGCGCCATGAGTGATGTCCTCCAGGACCACCACGTCTATCTTTCGGACGCGGTTCGCCAGCGGAAATTCGAACAGGCTGTCGCCGGCGTCGTGAGGCCGGGCGACCTGGTCGCGGATGTCGGCTGTGGATTCGGCATTCTCGGCCTGATGTGCCTCAAGTCCGGCGCCTCGCATGTGTGGGGCATCGACCGGACCGAGGCCATCGAGATCGCACGCGAGACGATGGCGCGCAGCGGCTTCGCCGATCGCTATACATGCGTATCGGAGACGTCCTTCCGGGCCAGCCTTCCCGAACGCGTCGATGTCGTGATTTGCGATCATGTCGGCTATTTCGGCTTCGATTACGGCGTCATAGCGGTGCTCGACGATGCGCGTCGCCGATTTCTCAAACCCGGCGGAAAGATCATTCCCGAGCGGATCGTGCTGCAGACCGCCGTGGTGGAATCGGCAGGTTGCCGTAAGCTCGTGGGCGCCTGGGACGGCGAGCCCATTCCGGCCGAATTCAACTGGCTGCGCGAGCATTCCGTCAACACCAAGCACTGGCACCATTTCAATCCCGAAGACATGGCGTCGGTGCCAAGCGAGCTCGGTGTCATCGACTTGCGCGAGGACAGCCCGGGCAAGCTGTCCTTTTCGAATCGCCTCGAAATTACGCGCGATTGCGAGCTCGATGGCCTGGCCGGCTGGTTCGAATGCGAGATCCATGACGGCATTTGGATGACCAACTCGCCATTGTCGCCCGACCAGATTAACCGGGCTCAGGTCTTCCTGCCCTTCGCCAAACCGCTGGCCGTCGAGGCGGGAGACGTCGTCGAGATGGACCTTTCGGTCCGTCATGAAGAATTCATCATCGCCTGGAGCGCGCGCGTCGTTCGCACTGGGCAAACGACGCGACAGTCGACTTGGGCGAGCACGATCCTGGATCTCCGCGACCGCACGCCCTCGTCGTCGCGAATACCGAAGCTGGGCGCAACCGGCGAGGCGCGCCGGGCCTTGCTGTCCCGCGTCGATGGGCAGGCGACTGAATCCGAGATCGAAGAGGCAATTCGGGACGAATACCCGGACCTGTTTCCTTCTGCCGATCAGATCTCGTCGTTCGTGCGTCACGAGTTGGGCAGGAGCACGCGTTGAGTCCGGCCTTGCAGCAGCACCCCGCTTGCGAGCAGGAGCCGCTCGCCGGGCCGGCCTATGCCAAATGGCGCTCGCCGGCCGGCGAAGTCGCCGCCACGTTTCACCGGCATCCCGACGGCTACCTGGTTCGCTTCCGCGATTGCGCCGACTTCGTGATCGCGCTCGATCGCGGCACTGTCACCTGCGCGCCGGTGCCGGGTGTTGCCCCGCAGATGGTCGAGGACATCTTCCTCAATCAGGTGATGCCGATGATACGCGGGCAGGAAGGCGGCCTGATCATCCACGCAAGCGCAGTCACGATCGCCGACGGCATCGTGGGCTTCATGGGCTCGACAGGCCGCGGAAAGTCCACGCTCGCGGCCGCTTTCGCGCGCCGCGGCTTTCCGTTCCTGTCCGATGACGGACTGACGCTGACCGTGGAGGATTGCCGCTACATCGCCCATCCCAACCGGCCAACCTTCCGCCTTTGGCAGGACAGCCAGTGGGCAGTCCTGGCGGGTCGGGAGTTTCCGCCCGAATACGACGATGAGAAAACGCGCGTGGTGGCCGGGGAGTCGCTGCCTTTCCAGGCCAGGCCGCTACCGCTCCGCGCGCTATATCTGCTGGGTACCGGAGACAGCGCGGCGCCGCGCATAGAGCCCCTTTCCCAGCGGCAGGCGGTGGCCGAGCTGATGAACCATTCGTTCCTGCTCGACGTCGAGGATCGGTTGCGCCTCAAGCGTCATTTTGACACACTCGCCCAAGTGGGGGAGGCCGTGCCGTGCTTCTCGTTGGACTATCCGCGTATCTACGGGATCCTGGACGAAGTCATCGGCGCGGTCGTGGACCATTCGGCCAAAGGGATCGGGGTTTCGTGAAACTGACTGCAGAAATCCGTCTTTCCGACGACGTGGTAACGCGCGATGTCGGGGAAGAAACCATGCTGCTCGACCTCGCGAGCGGCACCTATTTCGGGCTCGATCCCATCGGCGGGCGATTCTGGCAGCTGCTCGAGGATGGCAAGTCCGCCCTCGACGCGCGCGACGCGCTGCTCGAGGAATATGACGTAGAACCCGACGAGCTGGAGCGCGATCTCGAGAGCCTGCTCGCCGAGCTCACTGCGAACGGGTTGGTTTGCCCCGCCGCCTGACCAGCTGCCGAAGCGGTCAGAAAATCTGGTCGATCTCCGCCATCTGGGCAAGCTCGGGAATGTCGAACAGACGCGCCCAATTCTTCGGCTGCACCAGATCGGCCGTGCCGAACGGGACGTAGTGCAGGAACAGCAGGTCGCAGTAGCGCCGGCCCGGTCCCGGCGGCAGGGCATCGCGGTAATGCCACTGGTTGCTGCCCGAAAAGAACACCGCGTCCCCCGGCTCCAGCACTTCGGCGGTGAAGGCAAGCTCGCCGCTCGCGCGCAGCTCCTCGGCGTCCCGCTCGCGCAAGCCCTCGAGCGTGTCCGGCCAGCGGACGGGCTGGCTGAAATGAATCGGCCAGGGCTCGCTCTGGGCGATGCAGATGTCGAGCGTCCACTTGGCCGACGGCGTGTCGAGGTGAGGCGGGCACACCCCCATCCGGGTGTACAGGCTGAGGAAGTTGTAGCTCGGCTCGACCGGCTCGCCGGCGACGTCGGAGACGAGGTCGACCAGGCTGGTCTGCAAGGCAGTGAACTCGGGCCAGCGGCGGACGATGAAGCGGCCGAAGCTGTTCATCTCGTCGGTACGGAGCCGGTCGATCGGGATCGAGCGCACCGCCTCGCGGATCCGCTCGAGCTGGCCATCGGAAAAGAAACCCGGGAGGAACCGCTGCCGATAGCCGGGCGGGACGCGCAGCACGTCGAAGCTTGCCACGAATTCGTGCAGACGGCCCGGCGCGACGCGCTCGACGATCGACCTGGCCTCGATGAACTTGGCCAGCCAGACCGAATCGTACCAGTTGCTGCGAGCAGCCGTGCCCGCACCGCGTGATTGCGTGGCTCTCAAGACCGGAAACCCCCCGAATCCTTCAGATCGGATTCTTCCGGGCCCTTGTACCACGCTTAACAAAGCGAAAAAGCGACAAAAATGGACCTAATGCGGCGTAGAGCGGCGCGAACGCCGGGCCGAGGCACAGGGCTTCGGCGTCGCGCGGGTCGCTCAGCGCGAGCAGCAGCTGGCGCGCCTTGCCGCGCCAGCCCGGCAAGTGGCGCAGAACGAGCGAGTTGTAGGCCAGCTCGACCGGCAGCTGCGCCCAGCTCCGGCCGACGGGGATTCCCTCGGCGCGTACCAGCCGGCCGACGATGCGCGCCGCGTCGGCTCCGGCAAGGACGGTCCCGCCCGTGGCCGCCGCGGCCTGCTCGATGCCGCCGTCGAGCGCGCTCAGAATTTCGTCGGCGAGCCGCGCCGGTCCGGGCGGCAGCGCGCGGGGGTACCGCGCCACGTAGCCCGCGCAATCGCTCGCGCCTCCACGGCGCACCGCGCGCGCGACGTCGGCGAACCATTTCAACCGGAAGTCGACCAGGTTGTAGAGCGCGTGCTGGCACAGGTAATAGGCGTTGAGCGGACCGTCGAGCGCGCGCAGCAGACCCCGCGCGGTCTCGACCTCGCTCGACGCCGCCAGGAGTTCCGCGAACGGGACGGGCAGCCAGTGCGGATTGAGCGTCGGACGGAAATGCAGCTCGACCAGCTCGTTGAACACGGGCCCGCGATAGTCCCACACATTGGCCAGCCGCATGTGCATGGCGCGGGCCGCGGCCGGCGGATCCGTTTCCGGCCAGCGGCGCGTCAGCCCCGCCCTCCGCAGCACCGCGTCGGCGGCGGGGAGATCCTCCGGTGCGATCACGACGTCGATGTCATTGGAGGCGCGCAGCTCCGGATGCGGCGCATAGAGCAGATGCGAAAGCCCGACCCCCTTGATCAGCAGCGAGGGAACTCCGGCTTCGCCCAGAGCGCGCATGAGCCGGACCGCGATCGTCACGTGCGCGGCCTGCAGCGCGCTCTTGGCCACCAGCGCCTGCTGGATGCGGGCGGCCGGCTCGTCGGGGATCGCGCCCGGGGCGATCTCGCCGAGCCGGTGCCGGACGACCTGCTCGACCTCGTGGTAGAACGCGAGCTCGGCCAAGCGCTCCCAGTCGAACGACGGACGGGCGAGCAACGCCGGAGCTGCGCGGCGCAGCTCGGCATCGCCGAGCAGCGCGCAGGCGGCGGCCAGCGCGAACTCGGCGTCGAAGGGCGGGAGCGGGCGAGCCATCAAGCCATGCGTCTGCGTCTTGCGCGAATAGACGGCATCCGCCGCGGGGGCGCAAGCACCAACGGCGGGCACCCGCCGTGTGGAAAAGGCGCGGGAGCGCGTTGTTAACCGATTCGGCGCGGCCTACTCGTGAGAGCAAGGCCCTCCAGCAGCACGGATCATGCCCGCACCGCTCATCTCGCCCTCGATCCTATCGGCCGACTTCGCCCGGCTTGGCGAGGAAGTGCGCGCGATCGACGAGGCCGGCGCGGACTGGATCCACGTCGATGTGATGGACGGGCACTTCGTCCCCAACCTGACGATCGGGCCGGCGGTGGTCGCTGCGCTCAGGCCTCACACCGCCAAGCCGTTCGACGTCCACCTGATGTGCGCGCCGGTCGACCTGTGGATCGAACCGTTCGCCCAGGCCGGCGCCGACATCATCACCATCCACCCCGAGGCCGGTCCGCACGCGCACCGCACGGTCCAGGCGATCAAGGCGCTCGGCAAGCGCGCCGGGATCTCGCTCAATCCCGCGACGCCGGCCAAGATGCTCGATTACCTAATCGACGAGATCGATCTCGTCCTGGTGATGAGCGTCAATCCCGGCTTCGGCGGCCAGGCCTTCGTTGCCAGCCAGCTGCGCAAGATCGAGGCGGTCCGCAAGATGATCGACAAGGCGGGCCGCGAGGTGCGGCTCGAGGTCGACGGCGGGATCACCCCCGATACCGCGCGGCTCTGCGTCGAGGCCGGAGCCGACGTGCTGGTGGCCGGTTCGTCGAGCTTCGCCGGCGGACCGGCGCGTTACGCCGGGAACATTGCCGCGCTGCGAGGACTGGGATGACGGAGCACGCGGTCCGCAACCGGTTCGTCACGGGCGCGCGCGCGTTGACCGAAGGAGTGGAAGCGATGGCCGTCCCGCTCGCGGGCGGCAAGGAAGAGGAACTCGTCGAGCCTCCCGCCGCGCCCGCGCCGGCCGCCGAACTGATCGAGCCGGGCGCGAGATCGTTCGGGGCCCTCGCGCTCGCCGACTTCGACCCGCCGGCGGTCTCGGCGGGCGAACGGCTGATCCGCCTCGCCTACCGTCTCGGCGTCTCGGGCCATTCGCTGACCGCGCCGTTCCGCAAGCCGGTCAAGCCGCGACTGCTGGCGACCGTCGACACCCCGCTTAAGGGCGATGCGGTGGCCGGCACCGCGCTGCGCGCCGGGCATTTCCTCGTCCACGGGCTCAAGGCGCCGATCGCCCAGGTCGATTTCTCTCCCGCGGCCAAGCCCGCCCCGCCGTTCGAGCGCGTCGTGCACGGCTTCACCTGGCTGCGCGACCTCGAGGCCTGCGCGCCGCGGCCGCAGTGCGCGCAGACCGCGGAGCGGGTCCTGGCGAGGTGGATCGAGGCCAACGGCAACCCGGACCCGGGCAGCCGGAAGAAGGGCGCCGCCTGGAAGGTCGGGCATGCCGGTCACCGACTGCTCGGCTGGCTGGTGCACGCCCCGCTGATCCTGTCGGGCAGCGACAAGGCGCTGCGCGCGCGCACGCTCGCCGCGATGGAAGAGACGGCGCGCTGGCTCGACCGCAACCACGGCAAGGCCGACGATTCCGCCGACGCGCTTGCCGCGTGGTGCGCGATCGTCGCGGCCGGTCTGCTCCTGCCCGAAGGCAAGCCGCGCCGGCTGTTCGGCGAGGCCGGGCTCGCCCGGGTTCTCGGCGAGCTGGTCGGCCACGACGGCGGCGTGCTGTCGCGCAGCCCGCTCGGCCAGATGGAGGCGATCGCGCTGCTGACCGACCTTTCCGCCTGCTACCGCGCCACGCGCCGCGATCCGCCGCAAGCGGTGGAGACCATGCTCCAGCTGCTGGTGCCCCCGCTGCTGGCGCTGACCCACGACGACCGCGGCCTCGGCAACTGGCAGGGCGCCGGCGCCGTGCCGGGCGAGCGCGTCGCGGCGCTGGTCGCGGCGAGCGGGGTGCGCACGCGGCCGCTGCGCGACGCGCGGCAATGGGGTTACCAACGCGTCGTCGCCGGCAAGACGATCCTGCAGTTCGACGCCGCTCCGCCGCCGCTGGCGCGCCACGCGCGGCACGGCTGCGCCTCGACCCTGGCGTTCGAGCTGTCGCAGGGCGGCGAACGGCTGGTGGTCAATTGCGGCGGCGCGGCGTTCGCCGGAGGGCTGGTGCCGGTGCGGATCGAGCACGGGCTACGCACCACCGCCGCGCATTCGACGCTCGTGCTCGGCGACGCCAACTCGACCGCCGTGCTGGTGGGCGGCAAGCTCGGCGCCGGCGTCGGCGAGGTCGAGGTCGACCGGCGAACGCTGGCGACTGAGAGCGGCGGCACCGCCACCCGGCTCGAAGCCAGCCACGACGGCTACGTCGCCCGGATAGGCCTGGTCCACCGCCGCATCCTGATCCTGCGCGACGACGGCAGCGAACTGCGCGGCGAGGACCTGCTCGTTCCCGCCGGACGCAAGGGCAAGCGCGGCAAGGTGCCCTACGCGATCCGCTTCCACCTCGGCCCGTCGGTCGAAGTCTCGGTGCCCGAAGGCAGCCGCGGCGCCACGCTGGCGCTGCCCGACGGCGGCTACTGGCAGTTCGTCGCCGGCGAGGGCACGCTCGAGCTCGACGAAAGCATCTGGGTCGATGGGGACGGCCGGCCGCAGCCGGTCCAGCAGCTTGTTATGCAGGGCCTTGTTTCGCGGGGCGGCGGCAGCTTCTCGTGGCTGCTCAAGAAGATTCGGTAGCGGGACCGCGCTCCACCCGTTAGGCGCCCTGACATGACACAAATCCCGATCCGGCGGGCCCTGCTCTCGGTGTCCGACAAGAGCGGCATGGTCGAGCTTGCCTCGCGCCTCGCCAAAGGCGGGGTGGAGCTGGTCTCGACCGGCGGCACCGCGCGCGCGCTGCGCGATGCCGGTCTGCAGGTCCGCGACGTTGCCGATGTCACCGGCTTCCCCGAGATGATGGACGGGCGGGTCAAGACGCTGCACCCGCTGATCCACGGCGGCCTGCTGGCGGTGCGCGACGATCCCGAGCACGCGGCGTCGATGGAAGCGCACGAGATCGGCGCGATCGACCTGCTGGTCTCGAACCTCTACCCGTTCGAGGAGACGGTGATGCGCGGCGCCGACCGCGACACGATCATCGAGAACATCGACATCGGCGGCCCGGCCATGATTCGCTCGGCGGCCAAGAATCACGCCTTCGTCACCATCGTCACCGACCCGTCGGACTACCCGGTGCTGCTCGAAGAGCTGGCCGCGAACGACGGCGCGACGACGCTGGCCTTCCGCAAGGCGATGGGCGCCAAGGCCTTCGCCGCCACAGCGGCCTACGATTCGATGATCAGCCAGTGGTTCGCGTTCGCCGACCAGGGCCGGCTGTTTCCGGAGATGCTGGCGATCAACGGTCGGCTGGTGAGCGAGCTTCGCTACGGCGAGAACCCGCACCAGAAGGCGGCGATCTACGCTCCGCTGGGGCCGCATGTCCGCGGCCTGGGCCAGGCCGAGCAGGTCCAGGGCAAGGAGCTCAGCTACAACAATTTCGCCGATGCCGACGCCGCGCTGGAGCTCGTCGCCGAGTTCGCCGGGCAGGACCCGGCGGTCGCCATCGTCAAGCACGCCAACCCCTGCGGAGTGGCGCAGGCGGCCACTCTGGAGGAGGCGTACCGCGCCGCGTTCGATTGCGACCGCGTTTCCGTGTTCGGCGGTATCGTCGCGGTCAACCGCCCGCTCGACGAAGCGACCGCGGCGGCGATCACCGAGATCTTCACCGAAGTCGTGGTCGCGCCAGGCGCGGACGAGGCGGCGCGCGCGGCCTTCGCCGCCAAGCCCAACCTGCGCCTGCTGCTGCTCGACGAAATGCCGAACCCCCGGCGCGGCGGCCTGCTGGTCAAGCCGATCGCCGGGGCGCTGCTGGTGCAGAGCCGCGACAACGGCGCGGTGGCCGAGGCGGACCTCAGGATCGTCACCCAAACCCAGCCGACCGAGCGGCAGATGGCGGATATGCTGTTCGCCTGGACGGTGGCGCGCCACGTCAAGTCGAACGCGATCGTGTTTGCCAAGGGCGGGGCCGCCGCCGGCATCGGCGCCGGCCAGATGAACCGGCGCGATTCGGCGCGCATCGCCTCGATGCGGGCGCAGGAAGCCGCCGCCGCGGCGGGCTGGAACCATCCCCGCACGATCGGCAGCGCAATGGCTTCCGACGCCTTCCTGCCCTTCGCCGACGGGCTCGACGTGGCGATCGAAGCCGGCGCCACCGCGGTCATCCAGCCGGGCGGGGCGATGCGCGACGACGAGGTGATCGCCCGCGCCGACGAGGCCGGCATAGCCATGGTGTTCACCGGCATGCGCCACTTCCGGCACTGAGGCCCGGTTGGCACGCGGCCGACGGTTCCTATATGAACGCCTGCCAACGAGACCGTTCAGAGAGTCTCAACAAGCTCCGGGATAGGACCGATGGGACAGATCGACAGACATTCGGACAGGATCAATGGGCCTTTTCGCACCCGACTTTTTTCGCTCCTTCTTCGTCGGTTTCGGCGTGAGCGCCGCGATCATGGCGGCGTTCGTGATCGCGTGAACCCGGCGCGGGCCCTGCTCGCCGCGGGCGCGCTGGCGATGGCCGCGTGTTCGCCCGCCGTCGCCGCCGAATCCACCTTCGCCGCTCCGGCCGCCCAGCGCACCGCCAAGGAAGGGCGCGGGCTCAAGACCGCGATCTTCGCCGGCGGTTGCTTCTGGGGCGTCGAGGCCGTGTTCAGCCACACCCGGGGCGTGACCAGCGCCGTGTCCGGCTATCACGGCGGCACCGCCGCCTCGGCCACTTACGATCTCGTGTCCTCCGGCGTCACCGGCCACGCCGAGTCGGTCAAGGTCACCTACGATCCCTCGGTCGTGCGCTACGATCAGCTGCTTCGGGTGCTGTTCTCGGTCGTCGCCGATCCGACGCTCAAGAACCGCCAGGGGCCGGATGTCGGCGCGCATTACCGCGCCGCGATCGTCCCGCTCACCGCCGAGCAGCGCCAGGTGGCGAGCGCGTACCTTGCCCAGATGCGCTCGAGCGGAGTGTGGGACAAGCCGATCGTCGTCGAGATCGAAACCGCGCGGACGTTCTACCCGGCCGAGGAATACCATCAGGACTTCGCCCGCAAGAACCCCAACCATCCCTACATCCAGCGCTGGGACGCGCCCAAGGTCGCCGCGCTGCGCGAGATGTACCCGTCGCTGTACCGCGCGACGTTCCAGACCGGCTGATTGCCGCCCGGCCGCTGGCCTCCTATATCGGGTCCATGGCCGGGCATAACCATCACGAACACTCGGGCGACAAGCTCGTCGCGGAAGCCGAAGGCGTACTCACCGCCGCGGGCGAGCAATGGACCGCGATGCGCGCCGACGTGTTCGAGGCGCTCGCCGCGCAGGACCGGCCCGCCTCCGCCTACGATATCGCCGAAGCGGTCGGCAACCGGCGCGGCAAGCGCGTGGCGGCCAACAGCGTCTACCGCATCCTCGACCTGTTCGTGCGAACCAACCTCGCCAACCGGGTCGAGAGCGCCAATGCCTATCTCGCCAATACCCACCCCGGTTGCCGCCACGACTGCATCTTCCTGATCTGCGACGATTGCGGCCAGGCGACCCACCTCGACGACGACAAGCTCACCGGGGCGCTGCGCGAGGCGGGCCGCGGCGCGGGCTACGCCGACGTGCGCCCGGTGGTCGAGCTGCGCGGGATCTGCGAGGAATGCGCGAGCTAGCACTCACGAATTGCTCAGGTATTGATTGGCCGCGGTTCATCGACAGGCGCGGATCGCGCGTGTAAGCCCTCTGCCCAGATGACGTCCCGCCACCAAACCCCCCTGCTCGATACCGTCGATACGCCCGAGCAGCTCCGCGAGCTTGAGCGCAAGGAGCTGCGCCAGCTCGCCGACGAGCTGCGCGCCGAGATGATCGACGCGGTCGGCACGACCGGCGGCCACCTCGGCTCCGGGCTCGGCGTGGTCGAGCTGACCGTTGCCGTGCATTACGTGTTCGACACGCCGACCGACCGGCTGATCTGGGACGTCGGCCACCAGGCCTATCCGCACAAGATCCTGACCGGCCGCCGCGACCGGATCCGCACGCTGCGCCAAGCGGGCGGCCTGAGCGGGTTCACCAAGCGCAGCGAGAGCGAGTACGATCCGTTCGGCGCGGCGCATTCCTCGACCTCGATCTCGGCCGGGCTCGGCTTCGCCATTGCCAACAAGCTGGCGGGCGCGCCGGGCAAGGCTATCGCCGTGATCGGCGACGGCGCGATGAGCGCGGGCATGGCCTACGAGGCGATGAACAACGCGGAGGCGGCCGGGAACCGGCTCGTGGTGATCCTCAACGACAACGACATGTCGATCGCGCCGCCGGTGGGCGGCCTGTCGGGTTATCTCGCGCGGCTGGTGTCGTCGGGCAAGTTCCTCGGCCTGCGCGAGCTGGCGCGGCGCTTCGCCCGCAAGCTGCCCGACCCGCTCCACCGCGCCGCCCGCCTGACCGACGAATACGCGCGCGGCATGGCGATGGGCGGGACCCTGTTCGAGGAGCTCGGCTTCTACTACGTCGGGCCGATCGACGGTCACGACCTCGACCAGCTCGTGCCGGTGCTCGAGAACGTGCGCGACGCGGCCGAAGGCCCGTGCCTGGTCCATGTCGTCACCCAGAAGGGCAAGGGCTATGCCCCGGCCGAGAACAGCGCCGACAAGTATCACGGGGTGCAGAAGTTCGACGTCATCACCGGCGAGCAGGCCAAGAGCGCGCCGGGCGCGCCCGCTTACCAGAACGTGTTCGGCGAGACGCTTTCGAAGCTTGCCGACAGCGATCCGCTGATCTGCGCGATCACCGCCGCGATGCCGAGCGGAACCGGTGTCGACAAATTCGCCAAAGCGCATCCCGAGCGCGCCTTCGATGTCGGCATCGCCGAGCAGCACGCGGTCACTTTCGCAGCCGGCCTCGCGGCACAGGGCATGCGGCCGTTCTGCGCGATCTACTCGACATTCCTGCAGCGCGCCTACGACCAGGTCGTGCACGACGTGGCGATCCAGAACTTGGCCGTCCGCTTCGCGATCGACCGTGCCGGGCTGGTCGGCGCCGACGGTGCGACCCATGCCGGCAGCTTCGACGTGACTTATCTCGCCACGCTGCCAAATTTCGTGGTCATGGCCCCCGCCGACGAGGCCGAACTCGTGCATATGACCTACACTGCGGCGTGCCACGACTCCGGGCCGATCGCGTTCCGCTATCCGCGCGGCAACGGCACCGGCGCGGCGCTGCCCGACAAGCCGGAGCGGCTCGCCATCGGCAAGGGCCGGATCGTTCGCCACGGCAGCAAGGTCGCGCTGATGTCGCTCGGCACCCGGCTGGCCGAGGCGCTCAAGGCCGCCGACCAGCTCGAGGCCAAGGGCCTTTCGACCACCGTCGCCGACATGCGCTTCGCCAAGCCGCTCGACAGCGAGCTGATCCGCAAGCTCATGGCGACGCACGAGGTCGTGGTGACGATCGAGGAGGCCAGCATCGGCGGCCTCGGCGCGCACGTGCTGACCATGGCGAGCGACGAGGGCCTGACCGACCCCGACAGCGCGTGTGGGGGCCTCAAGATCCGCACCATGCGCCTGCCCGACCGTTTCCAGGACCAGAACGCGCCCGACAAGCAGTACGACGAAGCCCGCCTCAATGCCCCGCACATCGTCGAAACGGTGCTGGGCGCGCTGCGCCACAACAGTGCCGGCGTGGAGGAAGCGCGGGCCTGAGCCGCGCCGCCGTGCGCCAGCGACCCGCACAGGCCGGCCGCAGCCTCCCGCCGGTGCGCCGCGCGGACTATCGCCCGCCGGCCTGGCTGGTGCCGGAAATCGCGCTCGAATTCGACCTCGATCCGCAGCGCACGCGGGTGCGGGCGCGGCTCGATGTGCGGCGCGGCGGCGAGCACCGCGAGCCGCTGCGGCTCGACGGCGAGGGGCTCAGGCTGCTTTCGGTCACGGTCGACGGCAAGGCCGCGGCGCACAAGCTCGACAAGGCCGGGCTGACGATCAGGCTCGCGGGCGAGCGCGCCATGGTCGAGACGCTTGTCGAACTCGTCCCCTCGACCAATACGCAACGGGGCCTGTTCGTGCTCGGCGCCGCGCTCTGCACCCAGTGCGAGCCCGAACACTTTCGCCGCGTGACCTTCTTCCCCGACCGACCCGACGTGCTCAGCCGCTTCACGGTGACGCTGCGGGCCGACAAGGCGCGCTTCCCGGTCCTGCTCTCGAACGGCGAACGCGCCGGCGCGGGCGACCTCGCCGACGGTCGCCACTGGGCCGAGTGGCGCGATCCGCACCCCAAGCCCTGCTACCTGTTCGCGGCTGTAGCCGGCGACCTCGTGGCCGACAGCGATCACTATGCGACCGCTTCGGGCCGTGCCGTCGGCCTCGGCATCTGGACCGGGCGCGGCGCGCCAGCGACGACCGCGCATGCGATGGCCTCGCTCAAGGCGGCGATGCGCTGGGACGAGCAAGCCTACGGCCGCGAGTACGACCTGTTCGAGTACAACGTGGTCGCCCTCCCCGGCTTCCGTTTCGGCGCGATGGAGAACAAGGGCCTGGCGATCTACGAGGCATCGCAGGTCCTCGCCGATCCGGCCACCTCGACCGACGCCGATCTCGACGCCGTCTGTGCGCTGGTGGCGCACGAATACTTCCACAACTGGTCGGGCAACCGCGTCACTGTGCGCGACTGGTTCGAGCTGGCGCTGAAGGAAGGATTCACGGTCTTCCGCGACCAGTGCTTCAGCGCCGGGCGCGGCTCTCCGGTCGTCAAGCGGATCGAGGACGTGCGCGCGCTCCGCTCCGCGCAGTTTGCGCAGGATGCCGGCCCTCGCGCGCACCCCGTGCGGCCGGAGAGCTACGCCGAGGTCGCCGAGCTGTTCACGCCCACGGTTTACCTCAAGGGCGCCGAGATCGTGCGCATGGTCCACACCGTGCTCGGCCCGGCCGCCTTCCGCGCCGGGGCCGACCTGTTCTTCGCTCGCCACGACGGGTCCGCGGCGACCTGCGAGGACTTCCTCGCCGCGATGAGCGAGGCGGGCGGCACCGATCTGGCCGGCTTCGCCGCGTGGTACGGCTGGACCGGCACGCCACGGGTCCGGGCGAGGCTCGAGCACGGCGGCGGACGGGCCCGGCTGACGCTGGCCCAGGAGCGCGCCGAGGGCGAACCGGCTTTGCCGATGCCGCTGCGCGTGGCGCTGCTGGGCGCCGACAGCGGCGCCCCGCTCGGCGAGCGCCTGGTGGTGCTCGAAGGCCCGGCGGAGATCCTGTTCGAGGCGATCGCGGAGCGGCCGGTGCTGTCGATCAACCGCGGCTTCTCCGCTCCGGTGCTGATCGATGCCGAGCGCGCTGTCGCCGACCTTGCCGTGCTGGCGCGCCGCGACGACGATCCCGCCGCCCGGTGGGACGCGGCGCAGCAGCTGCTGGCCGCGAGCGTCCGTGCCGCGGCCGCCGGCCGCACCGATCACGGTACGGCGATCGAGGCGGTCCGGGCCTTTCTCGAAGAGCCGGGCCTCGAGCCGGGCTTCCGCGCCGAGGCGGTGGCCCTGCCCGGTCCGGCCAGCGTGAGCGAGGGACCCGGACCGGTCGATCCCGGACGCATCGTCGACGCGTGGAAGGCGCTGCGCGCCGAGCTCGGCCGCGCGCTGGAAGCGGATTGGCGCGGCCTGGTTGCCGCTCCCGCTGCCGCCTACGACTGTTCGGCCGCGGCCAACGGAGCGCGCCGCCTGCGGCTGGTGGCCCTCGGGTATCTCCTCGCCGCGGGTGCGGCCGATGCCGGTCAATCGGGGCTGCGCCTCTACGAGGCGGCGGACAACCTGACCGACCGTGAAGGCGCGATGCGCGCCCTCGCGGATTCCACCGCGCCCGAACGCGCGCAGGTGCTGGCGGCGTTCCACCGGCAACACCGGGCCGATCCGCGGCTGCTGGACCGGTGGTTCTCGGCGCAGGCGCTGTCGACGCGCGTCGACACGATCGAGGCTGCCCCGCGCCTCCTCGCCCATCCCGACTTCACCATCGCCCACCCGACGCGTCTCGATGCCGTGGCCGGCGCCTTCGCCGCCAACTTCGGAGCGTTTCATCATCCGTCGGGGCGGGGGTATGGCTTCGTCGCGGAGGTGGCGCTGGCGGCCGACCGGATCGAGCCGGCCGCGGCCGCCCGTTACGCGCGGGCCCTGGCCGACTGGCGGCGGTACGAGCCCGGGCGGTCGGCGCTGATGAAGGGGCAGCTCGAACGCATCGCGGCGAGCGCCGGCATCTCGCCCCTGCTCGCGCAGGGCGCCGCGGCGTGCCTCGCCTAGCTCGACACTGGCGCGGATGCGCTGGACCTAGCGCATCCGGCAGGCCCTGATCAGCCCTGCGGCCGCGTAGCCGGGTGGATGCCGGCTTCCTGCGCTTCCATGCCCGCCTGGCTCTGGCCTTCGAGATCGTCGCCGACGTTGTCGTCGCGCAAGGTGTCGAGGTGCATGAGGCGCTTGATCAGCGGGCTGATCACCACCACCCCGACCCCGACGCCGACCGCGATCCAGCCGACGGTGGAGTAGACCTCCAGCACTTGGGCCTTGCCGGCCGCTTCGCCGCCGATGCCCTCGGCTCCCGTCGCGGCGGCGATCAGGCCGGCGACGAAGTTGCCGGTGGCCGAGGCGAAGAACCAGGTGCCCATGATCAGCGAGGCGAGATGCGTCGGAGCGAGCCGATTCATCGCGCTGAGCCCGACGGGCGAAAGGCACAATTCGCCGGTGGTGTGCAGCAGGTAGATCAGGAAGATGAAAATGACCGGGGTCATGGCCTCCATGCCCACCGCCCGCGCGCCGAACACCAGCACCAGGAAGCCGGCGCCGAGCTGGACCATCGCAAGTCCGAACTTGGCCGGGGCGGACGGCTCCAGGCCCTTGCGACCGAGCCAGGTCCACAAGGTGGCGAACAATGGTGCCAGCAGGATGATGTAGATCGGATTGATCGACTGGAAGATCGACGCCTCGACTCCGGCCCGGTCGACGTAGCGGTCGGTGAACAGGTTGAGCGAGGAGCCGGCCTGCTCGAACAATGCCCAGAACAGGATCGAGCCGAAGATCAGGAACATCGCCGCGAAGATGCGGTCGCGGTCGTGCGGCTCGAGCTTGGTCACCGCGGTCCAGACCACGTAGATCACCAGCAGGGCGCCGAACACGCCGAGGATCGAGCCGACGATCGCCTGGTTCTGCACCAGCCACCAAGTCACCGCGACGGCCAGCAAGCCGACCAGGTAGAGGACCCATTCGAACTTCATGCCCATGAAGGGCGCGGCCAGCTGCTCCGGCACGGCGGACTCGCCCTTGCCCTCGAGGAGCGGCTTGAAGATCACGAACACGATCAGGCCGAGCAGCATGCCTACGCCCGCGGCGCCGAAGCCGTAGGCCCAGCCGTAGGTCTGGCCGAGGTAGCCGGCGATGATCGTGCCGACCGCGGCGCCCACGTTGATGCCCATGTAGAAGATCGTGTAGGCGCCGTCTCGGCGCACGTCGGTGCGCGGGTAGAGCTGGCCGACGATCACCGAGATGTTGGCCTTGAGGAAGCCCGAGCCGACGATGATGAAGGCCAGCGCGGCCCAGAACACGTTGATCATCGGGTTGGCCTGGCCGAGCCCGCCGTCGCCCTCGAACGCCATCAGGAAATGGCCGATGGTGAGCAGCACGGCGCCGAACAGCACGGCCTTGCGCTGACCGAGATAGCGGTCCGCCAGGTACCCGCCGAGCACCGGCGCGATGTACACCAGCGCGGTATAGGCGCCGTAGACGAGCGAGGCGTCCTCGTCCGAATAGAGCCAGTGCTGCGTCAGGTAGAAGATCAGCAGCGCGCGCATGCCGTAATAGGAGAAGCGTTCCCACATCTCGGCGAAGAACAGGACGTAGAGGCCTTTCGGGTGGCCGGCGAATTCGCGCTTCGCGGACGTCACGATCGTGGCACCGGCGATCAGCAGCAGGACGAGGAACGCTGCGGCGACGGCTACGATGGTTTGCTGAAGGGTCACGCCTGGCTCTCCCGAAGGTCTTTCGCCGGGGCGACCGGCGTGGCTGCGGCAACCTAGCGCCAGATTCGACCCTGTGAAGGGCCTTTCGTTGCAGGAGAAACCTTGTCGCTCGCGGGCCGCCGCGCTTGACCCGCCCCGCTGTATTATGGCACTGCATCACCTATGGCCGACAACCGCCCCGTCTACCTGCGCCTGCGCGACGAGATCGCCGCGGCGATCATCGAAGGCCGCTACGGCGAAGGCGATGCCCTCCCGTCGGTTCGCGCCTTCGCCGCCGAGCGGGGAGCCAACCCGCTGACCGTGGCCAAGGCCTACCAGCAGTTCCAGGCGGACGGGCTGATCCGCGTCCAGCGCGGGGTGGGGATGTTCGTGCGCGAAGGCGCGGCGGAGCAGCTGCGCGCCGCCGAGCGCGCGCAGTTCCTCGAGGAGGAATGGCCGCAGATCCGTGGCCGCATGGCGCGGCTCGGCATCGATCCAGCGGATGTCCTGGACGACGCGTGAGCCAGGCCCGAGCCGAGCGGGCTGATCCGACCCGGCCGGAATAGTATCATTCATCAACTTTTTGCGGGACCCGATTGCGCGCGGGCGGGCTCTCTGCCAAATTGGTGCCAAGGGTCGTCGCGGCCGCGCCCGCGCCCGCGGGATCGGGGCGGCGAGAGCAACGAAAACTGGCGGCGCCGCATCGGGCCAGCCGGGGGGAAAAAGAATCGATGATCAGATCCGAGCTCCTGCAAGCGCTTTCCGCCGACAATCCGGACCTGCGGCCCGAAGAGGTCGAACAGGTGGTCGATATCTTCTTCGACGAGATTGCCGCGCGGCTGGCCGAAGGCGGCCGGGTCGAGCTGCGGGGCTTCGGAACCTTCTCGACCAGGCTGCGCAACGCCCGCGTCGGCCGCAATCCGCGCACCGGCGATCCGGTCGAAGTGCCCTCCAAGCGGGTGCCCTACTTCAAGCCCGGCAAGGAAATGCGCGAGCGGCTCAACACCGATTGAGCGACGGCACGGCCGGCTGCCCGCGGCGTTCCCGACGCACGGGCGGCAAGAGAAAGGGCGCGGATCTTGCGATCCGCGCCCTTCCCTTATTGCGGCTTCGGTCAGTTGCCGAAGTTGCGCTTCACCGTGAGAGCCCAGGTGCGCGGCAGGGCGGGAACCGCCGTCACCAGGCCGAGCGAGCGCGAGATGTCGCTGACCGAGTGGAAGTAGTACTTGTCGAACACGTTCTGCACTTCGAGGGCGATTTCCCAGTCCTCGTCGGCGGTCCGGTACCCGATCCGGGCGTTGCCGAGGAAGCGGCTGTCGAGGCGGCTCCAGGGGCTGTTCGTAGTGTCGGTGAAGATCTCCGAACGGTACGAACCGTCGAACCGGAAGATCGCCGTGCCCGGGCCGACGTCGGCATCGTACTGGATGCCGAAGCTGTAGGTCCAGTCGGGGGTGTACGGGAAGGTCTCGCTCCCGTTCAGGCCCGCCGGCGCGACCGACGCCGCGTCGTAGTTGATGTCGATGTAGCTCACCGATCCGTCGAGCGACAGGCCGTCGACGGGATAGATCGTGGTTTCGAGTTCGAAGCCCTTGACCTTGGCCTCGCCGACGTTGGTCGGACGAAGGCACGGCGACGACGGACAGGCCGACAGCTGGAAGATGATGTCGGCGTAGTCGTTGTAGAACACCGCGCCGTTCAGCCGCACGCGCCGGTCGAAGAAGTCGCTCTTGAAACCCAGCTCGTAGGTGATGAGCGTTTCCGGATTGAACGGCTTGATCTGGTTGCACGGCGGCGCCGGGATGACGGTGCCGTTCGGGTTGTACTGGAACGGTCCGCATTCGCCGGTCGCGGGTCCGAAGAACGGCCGCGGGTTGACGCCGCCGCCCTTGTATCCGGTCGCGATCGAAGCGTAGGCTAGGAAGGCGTCGGAGAAGCGGTAGTCGGTGACGAGGCGCCAGTCCCACCGCTGCCCCTTGAACGCGCCGTCGAGGGCATAGATGCCGTTGAGCAGGCAGTTCGGGCTGTTGCCGATGCCGGTCGGGCCCGCGGTCGGCGCCCCGCCGAAGAATTCGCATCCCGGCGGCACGGTCCCGTCCGGGTTGCTGCGGAAGTAGGTATAGGTCTTCTCGTCCCACGAGCGGCGCAGGCCGCCCGAGACCGACCATGCGTCGAACGGCCGGAAGGTGGCGTTGACGAACAGGGCCTTCGACGTCGACGGGGTCGTGTCCGGCCCGTGGATGAAGTCGATGCCGGCATAGTTCAGGTCGACGCGGGCGGTGTAGCTGCCGTCCTGGTCCATGTAGAACCCGCCGAGCGTGTATTCGACCATCCCGTCGGCGAACTCGCCGTTGAGGCGCAGCTCCTGGCTCCAGGCGCGGTGGTCGAGCCGGTTGTCGAGCTGTGCCACGGGCACCGGCGTGGCGTCCTGGTCCTGGCCGAACTTGGTCGTGTATTCGCGCCACGAGCCGACCCAGAACAGCTCGAGGTTGTCCATCAGGTCGACCGTCACGTCGGCCATGATGCCCCAGCCGTTGAAGTCCTGGTTCTGGAGCGCCGCGTAGGGCTTGAACGGCGCCTGCGTAGTCGGCTGGGTGCCGTCGAGGAAATCGGCGTAGCTGATGTAGCGCCGGTCGCCGTCGTATAGCGCCGTGCTGAGCGTGTCGCAGCTGTACGGGCCGGCTGGCACGAAGCGGCAGTCGATCGGGATCGCGGTGCCGTCCTTGCCGACGAGCCAGCCGGGCTGGCCCGGGCCGGCGCCCTGGCGCAGACCGGCGAACGGTCCGCCGGCTACGGTATTGGGCGTGTAGACCGGGTTGGTCGCGCTCTGCGGCAGGCCCGCGGCGAGCAGCACGGTCGGCTGCGGTTCCGAGCGTTCGCGGGTGTAGTCGCCCGCGAGGTTGATCTCGACGGAGGACGTCGGCTCCCACTTGAGCGCGAGGCGCCCGGCGATGATGCCCTGTCCGCCCTGCGTGCCGACCACCGGATAGGCGCCGCGCGCGTTGTTGGCGCGGACGTTTCCGGTGGGATGGGCGACGCCGTAGTCGAGCAGGTCGACATAGCCGTCGCGGCCCTTGGCGATGCCCGAGACGCGCATGGCGAGCTGGTCGTTGACGCGGAAGTCGGCCATGCCGCGCACGTCGACGCGGTTGAACGAGCCGTAGGTGACCGCCAGCGAACCCGAGCCGTCGCCGCGCGGTTCGGCGCTGAACAGCTTGATCGCGCCGCCGATCGAGTTCTTGCCCGCGAGCGTGCCCTGCGGGCCGCGCAGGATCTCGATCCGGTCGAGGTCCATCAGCTCGAGCAGCGAGCTCGACAGCGTCGGGATGAACACGTCGTCGATGTAGATGCCGACGCCCGGGTCGAGCGCGTAGTTGAAGTCGGTCTGGCCGACGCCGCGGATGTAGGCGATCAGGCCGGTGCCGCCGTTCTGCGGCTGCGGCGTGAGCGAGACGTTCGGCGCCTGGGCGGCGACTTCCGCGATGTTCGTCTGGCCGCGCGCTTCCAGCATCTCCGCGTTGACCGCGGTGATGGCGATCGGCGTATCCTGCAGGCTCTGTTCGCGGAACTGCGCCGTGACGATGATCTCGTTGTTGCGGCCGTCGGTGTCCTGTTCGGCCGCGCCCGACGCATCGGCCTGCGCGTAGGCGGGCGAACTCAGGCAGGCGGCAAGTGCGAGCGACGACACGACGCCGAGCGTCTTGAACTTCATCAGGCTTCCTCCCGTGGCGGGGCCGCTTAATGGCTCCCGAATTGATCCCCGTATGCCCGTCCTGCGGTCTTCGGCAGCACCGGACGGCAAGTCAGAAAGGGGCCGGACCGGGCGAAAGGACCGGCGCGACCCGCTTCCTCACTCGAATTTGTAATAGCCTATGTCGAAGTTGCGACAAAGTGCGACGCGCAATCTCTCGCGTGTAAGCTTGGCCGGTGTCGCAATCAGGCAACACACTTCGCACGCGAACGATTTCGAATCTTGCGCGGGGCGGCACGATCGCTTCGCATGCGAACTGGACGCGGGCGCGCCGCGAACCTACTGGTACGGCAACGATAACGGGCGTGGGGACATGGGGATGGCGACGGCGGCGACACCCGGCGGGGGAACCAACCGCGCTTACGAGCTGCGTGTGCTGGTGCTGCTCGGGCTGGCGTTCGGCTTCGCCTACTTCGACCGCATGGCGCTCACCTTCCTGGCGCCGTTCGTCCGCGAGGACCTCGGTCTCAGCAACGAGGAGATCGGCTGGGCCAATTCGGGCCTTTCGCTGACCTGGGCGCTCGGCGCGTTCCTGATCGGCCGCTGGTCGGACAGGATCGGGCGGCGCAAGCCGTTCCTGATCGGCGCGCTGGTGCTGTTTTCGGTCTGCTCGGTGCTGTCCGGCCTGTCGTGGAGCTTCGAGACCCTGCTCGCCACGCGCGTGGTGATGGGCGCGGCCGAAGGGCCGTTCCTGCCGATCTGCCTCGCGATCATGGCCGCCGCCTCGGGCCCGACCCGCCAGGCGCTCAACGCCGGGATCGTCCAGAACGTGTTCGGGCCGATCGTCGGCACCTCGCTGGCCTCGTTCGCGCTGGTGCGCATCGCTGTCGCCTACGACTGGCAGGCGGCGTTCTTCGTCGCCGGCGTGCCCGGGCTGATCCTCGCGCTGCTGATCTGGCGCTACGTCGACGAGCCGGCACCGGCGCCCGTTGCGCCTCGATCGGCCACCGACGACGCCCCGCCGATGCGCAGCCTGCTCTCGCACCGCAACATCGTGGTCTGCTCGCTGGTCAGCGCCTGCGCGGTCGGCTCGATCGTGATCGGCTCGATCTTCATGCCGCTCTACCTCGACGGCCCGCGCGGCTACGACGACCTGACCTGGAGCAACGTGATGGCGATCGTCGGGTTCTGCCCGGCGGTCGGCGCCATCGTCATCGCGCTGTGGTCGGACCGGATCGGGCGCAAGCCGCCGCTGATCGTGTTCACCTTCATGATGGCGCTCGCCCCGGCCGCGCTGCTGTGGTTCGAAGGCTCGGTCACCGTGCTCACCGTGCTGATGTTCGTGAGCTGGATGGGCCTGGGCACCTTCCCGCTGTTCATGGGCGTGATCCCCATCGAGACCGTGGGCCGCGCGCGGGCCGCGACGGCGATGGGCCTCGTGGTGATGATCGGCGAACTGACCGGCGGCGTGTTCGGCCCGCCGATCGCCGGCCGGCTCGCCGACAGCTTGGGGCTCGAGGTCGCGCTCTACATTCAGGGCGTGCTGGCGATCGGCGCCGGGCTGGCGGCGCTGTTCGTGGTCGAGACCAATCCTCGCGTCATCGAACGCCGCAAGCTGGCGATGGCGGCTGCATGAGCATCGAGCGCCGCCAGGTGGTGATCGTCGGTGCGGGTCCGGTCGGCCTGCTGACAGCGCTCGGCCTCGCCCGGCAGGGGGTCGAGGTGACCGTGCTCGACAGCGAGCCCGAAGTGGTCCGCAGCCCGCGCGCAGCGGTCTACTTCCACACCACGATCTCGATCCTCAGGAAGCTCGGCCTGTCGGACGAGGCGCACGCGATCGGCCTCAGCTCGACCGAGTTCAAGATGCACTGGCTCGAGACCGGCGAGGTGATGGCCTCGGACATGCGCGACGCGCTCGAGCCGGGGCAGGAGTTCGAGCACAACCTGCACTTCGGCCAGCACATCCTCGCCGAGCTGGTGATGCGCCACCTGGCCGAGCTGCCGGGCACGCAGGTGCTGTGGAACCACACGGTCAAGGCGCTCGCCCAGGCCGCCGGCGACGTGCGCGTCGCCGCCGACACCGAGGACGGCGAGGTGGTGTTCGAGGCCGACTGGGTGATCGGCACCGACGGCGCCCGCTCGACCGTGCGCAAGCTCGCCGGTCTGCCGTTCGAAGGCTTCACCTGGCCCGACCGCTTCGTCGCCACCAACATCGAGTACCCGTTCCTCGACTACGGCTTCTGCAACGCCAACATGGTGGTCGACCCGGTCAACTGGGCGGTGGTCGGGCGGCTCGGCCGCGAGCCGCTGTGGCGGCTGACATACGGCGAGGACGCCAGCCTCGACGAGGCCTCGATCCTCGAGCGCCTGCCCGAACGCTTCGCCGCGATCCTGCCCGATCCCGCCGTGCCGTACCGGATCGACAACTTCTCCCCCTACAGCGTTCACCAGCGCTGCGCCCCCACGTTCCGCGTCGGCCGGGTGCTGCTCGCCGGCGACGCGGCGCATGCCTGCAATCCGTGCGGCGGGCTGGGCTTGACCGGCGGCGTGATCGACGCGGATAACCTGTCCGACGTGCTCGGCGCGGTGATCGCCGGGCGCGCCGACGACAGCGTGCTCGACTTCTATTCGCGGGAGCGCCGCCGCGTGTTCATGGAGGTGACCTCGCCGATGTCGACCAACTTCAAGCGGCTGCTGTCCGAGAAGGACCCCGAGCGGCGCGCGGCCGACAAGGCGGCGATGTTCGCCGAGGCGCACCGCGGCAACGCCGACGTGCGCGCGTCCTCGCTCGCCGAGCTGATCAAGGGCGCGGCGATGCCGGTCGAGCCGGTGCCGGTATGAACCGCCGCGATGCCCTCACCCTCATGGCGGCCGGCGCCGCAATGCCATTCCTTGCGAGCCCCGCGGCCGCACAGTCCGGGACCGAACGCATGCAGAAATGGGCCTACAGCACCGAAGGCTTCGAGCGCATCGTCCACCGCATCGACGGGGTCGAGACCGTCACTTACGCGATCGGCCCGGATGACGGCAGCGCCGAGCCGCTGGTCTACTTCCACGGCGGCGGCACTTTCCACGGCTTCGAATGGGCGCGCGCGCTGGCGGACGACTTTCGCGTCTACTGCCCCTACCATCCGAACTTCGGCGAGAGCGGCGATGCGGCCTTCGACGAAATGGGCGATTACGTGTCGCACTACGAGCTGCTGTTCCCCGCGCTCGGGCTCGACACCTTCCATCTCGCCGGGGCCTCGATGGGCGGGCACATGGCCGCGCGCTACGCCGCGGCCCATCCCGGCGACATCGACAAGCTGGTGCTGAACGCGCCCGCCGGGCTGATCTCGGAGCACGCCGCGATGCCCGATTTCAGCAAGGTCGCGCCCGCGGACCTGCCGAAGATGTTCGTGACCGACCCCAAGTGGATCGAGCCGTTCTGGCCGGCCGACCCCTCGCCCGAATGGCAGGCCGTGCGCGACCGCGAATCGCGCGCCGCTTTCGCCTCGCGCGAGGACATCTCGGCCACCGACCGCGCGCTGCGCGAGGGGCTCGAGGGCTTCGACCGGCCGACGCTGCTGCTGTGGGGCGAGAACGACCGCATCGTCCCGCCCGGCTATGCCCGCGACTGGCGGGAAGTCCTGCCGCATGCCGAGCTGGCGGTGGTCCCGAACGGCTCGCACCTGCTGCTCGACGAGTTTCCCGCCGCCGTGGAAGTGCTAAGGACGTTCCTGAGAGGTTAGCATGCACGAGGCCGAAGAGATCGTCTGCGACGTCGAGACGACGATGAAATACGTCGTGCGCGGCGAGAAGGCGACGTTCCACGCCGGCGACCGCTCGAAGAGCTACTGGCCGGTCGACGAGCATCCGGTGACGATCCACGACGTGAGGCCGATCCGCGACCGGTTATCCTTCGACCGCAACGGCTTCGTGGTGGTCGACGAGCCGACCGACGTCACCGAGTTCACCGACAAGGACGAGCTTGCCCGCTACAGCCGCCAGGTCGAAGCTCTGGTGCAGCGGTTGACCGGCGCGGACAAGGTGGTGAGCTTCGGTCCGATCGTGCGCACCAACGCCACCGGCGCGCACGGCCACAACCAGCCGGCGCACGGCGCGCATGTCGACTACGGCGCGCGCACCGTGGCCGACTTCACCCGCGACCTCTTGCCCGCGGAGGAGGCCGAGCGACGGCTCGCCGGACGGCACATGCTCCTCAACGTGTGGCGGCCGATCGTGATGGTCGAGAGCGCGCCCTTCGCTGTCTGCGACGCCAGCACGGTCAGGCGCGAGGACCTGTTCGACAGCGAGGTCGTCGGCGGCCTCGGCGACTTCAACCGCCGCTCGCTGTGGGGCTTCAACCTCGCCTGGGATCCCGGCCACCGCTGGTACTGGGTGCCGCACATGCAGCCGTGGGAAGCGCTGGTGTTCAAGCTGTTCGACAGCGATCCGGACGCAGTCCAGTTCACCGCTCACAGCGCGTTCGAGGACCCGAACACCCCGCCCGACGCCGCGCCGCGCCAGAGCATCGAGGTGCGGACGATCGCTTATTCAGCCTAGCCCTCTCCCCTTCAGGGGAGAGGGT
>Ga0307505_10000584_pt1 | contig 38496 bp, 31 predicted proteins | sample 23_S_MG_FD_202183 | JGI IMG/M metagenome (GOLD analysis project Ga0307505, IMG submission 202183) | Soil microbial communities from Populus trichocarpa stands in riparian zone in the Pacific Northwest, United States - 23_S | ecosystem: Environmental > Terrestrial > Soil > Riparian zone > Trees...
CGGCACCGACCTTCAGCTGCGCTCCAGCCTGATGTCCGGCGGCGCGGTGGGGATGGTGACGATGACCGCCTCGCTCGAGACACTCTTCGCGGAAGGCGCGATCAGCGATGGCGTCTATCAGAGCGTCATGCGGAATTATGTCTCTGCCTGAGACCTCCCTGCCCGAGGTGGCGGCCGCGCCCGATTCGCGCGACGATCCCGAGTTCCGCGCGACGCTCGTCGCCGCGCTGGGGTCCGACTATCGGCTGGGCGAGGTGATCGGCGAGGGTGGCTTCGGCCGCGTGTACGCCGCCGAAGACGTGCGGTTGGGGCGCAAGGTGGCCATCAAGGTCATTCGCCCCGACCTCGCCGGCGCGCGGGCATTCATGGAGCGCTTCCGCCGCGAGGGGATGGCGCTGGCCAAGTTCCGTCACCCGGGAATCATCCCGATCTTCGACATCCGTGAGGTGAACAACCTCATCTATTACGTGATGCCGCTCATCGAGGGGAAGACGCTGCGCGCCTACCTGGACCGCCGCGGTTCCCTGGCTCCGAAGGAGGCCCACCGCATCCTGCTCGACCTGTGCGAGTGCCTCGGCGCCACGCACCGCGCCGGCATCATCCACCGCGACATCAAGCCGGACAACGTCATCCTCGAGGGAATGCTCGGCAACGTGCTCCTCATGGATTTCGGCATCGCGAAGGGGATCTACGACGGCTCCTCCACGATCAGCGGCGTCATGGTCGGCACGCCGACCTACATGTCCCCCGAGCAGGCCAGCGGCGACGAGATGGTGGACGCGCGCAGCGACATCTACTCCCTCGGGGTGCTCGCCTACCACATGCTCGTGGGTCGCCCCCCCTTCACCGGCGCGAGCGCGCACTCGGTGATCGCCGCGCATGTCGCCGACCGCGTCACGCCCATCCGGACCATCAACCCCTCGATCCCGAAGTCATTCGCCGACGCGGTGGAGAGGTGCCTGGCGAAACACCCCGAGGAGCGCTTCCAGTCCTGCATGGAGCTGTCCTACGAGCTGCAGAAGGTGAGCTTCGGAACGGAGTCACTCCCCGCCACGTACCGTTCGCGCAACTACGCCATGCCCTTCTTCGCCGGTATGGCCGTCGCAACGGACCTGCTGGCCATGATCGGGACATCGAACCTGCTCCTGCTCGACCGCGGCGACCTGCTCTGGGCCACCGCGGCGTTCGCCTTCCTCGCGCTGGTGTGCTCCCCGGTGGCGCGCGCCGCAACCGTTCCCGCGTCGGAGCTGTGGCTCGAGCGCGCGGGCCGGCTGTTGCGGCGATAGACGCGACCATGTCATTCCGAACGCAGTGAGGAATCTGCAGTTGATTCGCCAGCACTGCAGATCCCTCGCTTCGCTCGGGATGACAACCGCGGCCTAATCGGCCCGGATCGCCTCCAGCGGATCCACCCGCATCGCCCTCCGCGTCGGCACGAGGCACGCCGCCGCCGCCACCATCGTGATCACGCCCGCCACCGTGACGAACGTCAGCGGATCGGACGGTGACACGCCGTACAGCAGCGATGCCGTGAGCCGCGAGAGCCCGTACGCGCCCGCGATGCCAAGCCCGATCCCGATCGCCGCGATCGTGAGCCCCTGCCCCATGATCATCCGCATCACCTGGCCGTTGTCCGCGCCGAGTGCCATGCGGATGCCGATCTCGCGCTGCCGCTCCGTGACCATGTACGACAGGATGCCGTAGGTGCCGATCGCCGCGAGCGTCAGCGCCACCACCGCGAAGATTCCGAGCAGCAGCGAGAGGAAGCGCTGGCGCGTCACCGAGGCGCCCACCACATCGTCCATCGTGCGCATCTGGATGATGGGAAGCGCCGGATCCGACTCGCGCACCGCCCGGCGGATGGCCGGCGCCAGCGCGTCGATCGGGCGCGTGGACCTGAGCACCAGGTTCATCTGCGTGAACGAGAAGCCCACGAGTCTCGGCAGCTGGTCGTTGAGGAGGTAGAGCTCCGTGCCCACCGGCTGGTCGAGCCCTCCCTGCTTCACGTCCTTGGCCACGCCGATGATCGTGAACCACGGCGGGTTCGGCCCGAAGCTCGGCTGTACGCGCTGCCCGATCGGGCTTCGGCCGGGGTAGAACCGCTTCGCGAGCGCCTCGTTCACCACCACCACGGGGCCGCCGTTCACGTCCGAGTCGCTGAACGACCTTCCTTCCACCAGGCGGATGCCCATCGTCTCGAAGTAGCCCGGCATCACCGTCTGGTAGTAATCCACGTTCTCGGCAGGCTGGCCGTCTCCCGGCGCAGGGGTGTAGCCCTCGAAGTCGGTGTCATTGGCATTGACCTGCCTGAAGGGCGGCAGCCCGCTCATGCCGGACGCGCGCTCCACCCCGGGGATCGCCTCCAGCTTCTGGCGGATGTCCGAGTAGAACTGCACGCGGCGCTGCGAGTCGGGATAGGCCGCCTGGGGCAGCACCATCCCGAAGGTGACGCGATTCGACGTGTCGAACCCCGCGTCCACGGCCGTCAGGTTGTTGAACGAGCGGATGAGCAATCCCGCCCCGATCACGAGCATCACGGCCAGCGCGATCTCGACGGTGACCAACCCGCGCCGCACGCGATTCCGCGTGGCGTTTGCGGTCGTGCGCACCCCGCCCTCCTTGATGGCCTGGGTCACCGCCTGCGCTCCCATGTGCAGGAGCGGCGCGAGGCCGAACACCAGCCCCGTGGCCAGCGCGATGAACACCGTCACGCCGAGCACCGCCGGGTCGAGCGTGATCTCGGCGGCGCGCGGGATGCTCTGCGGGTTCGCGGCCAGCAGCGCCTTGAGCCCCCAGTACGCCAGCGCCAGCCCGACGATGGCGCCGAGCACCGACAGCACCACCCCTTCCGCAATGAACTGCCGCAGCACGCGCGTGCGGCTCGCGCCCAGTGCCGTGCGCACGGCGAACTCCTTGTGACGCGACTCGGCGCGTGCGAGGAGCAGGTTCGCCACGTTCGCGCACGCGATCAGCAGCACCAGCGCCACCGCGCCCTGGAGCACCCAGAGCGCCCGCTTCACGTTCCCGATGACGTCGTCGCGCAGCGGCATCATCTGCAGCCGGTGCGTCGTGTCGTTCGGCACGTGCCCCGCCGCCACCCACGAGCGCCACTGCGTGAGCATCATGTTGATCTCGTTGTTCGCCTGCGTCTCCGAGACACCGGGCGCCAGCCGTCCGACGAGATAGAGGAAGTGCGAGCCGCGGTTCTGCCGGTTCGCCGGATTGAGCCCGAGCGGCACCCAGAGCTGCGAGCGGGAGTCGTGCAGGTCGAACCCGGGGGGCATGACCCCAAGGATGGTGCGCTGCAGCCCCTGGATCTCCACGCGCTTGCCGATCACCTCCGGGTCCGAGGCGAAGCTGCGTTGCCAGAGCTCGTGCGAGATCACCACCACCGGCTCTGCATTCGGCAGGTCCTGCTCGGCGGTGAACGGCCGGCCGCGGAGCGGCTTGACGCCGAGCACGTCGAACATGTTCGCGGTGACGAAAGCCGCGTTCACCCGCTCGGGCTGCTCGCCCGCGCTGAGGTTCATGGCCCCCGTCGTGTAGGCGGCCACCCCGGAGAATGCCCGCGTGTGCTCGACGAAGTCGAAGTACTCCGGCGGCGAGATCCAGAACCGGTGAAAGTTCAGCGTCGGAAACTGGCTCGTGATGAACATGAGTCGTTCCGGCTGCGGATACCCGAGCGGCTTGCGCACGACGCCGTTGATCACCGAGAAGATCGCGCTGTTCGCGCCGATGCCGAGACCGATCGTGAGCACCGCGAGCAGGGCGAATCCGGGGGACCGCCGCAGCAGCCGCACGCCGTACTTCAGATCCTGGATCGTCGTCTCGATCAGCGCGCCGCTGCGCTGCTCGCGCACGTCCTCGGTGAGCGCCACGGCGCTTCCGGCTTCCAGGCGCGCCTGGCGCGCCGCCTCGTCGGGACTCATGCCCATCCTGATCTTCTCCGCAGTGAGGAGGTCGATGTACGACTGGATCTCATCGGCGAGGTCGCGATCGACCGCCGCCCTGGCAAACAGGTTCCGGAAGACTCCCATCTAGCCCGCCTGGAGGGCGAAGGAGATGGCCACGGCAATGCGCTTCCACTCGAACACCTCGGTCTCGAGCTGACGGCGCCCCGAGGCGGTGAGCTTGTAGTACTTCGCCCGCCGGTTGTTCTCGGAGAGCCCCCAGTGCGACACCAGCCAGCCGGCGTCCTGCATGCGGTGCAGCGCCGGGAACAGCGAGCCCGGTTTCACCTGGAAGGTGCCGCGGGTGATCTGCTCGATGCGTCGCGAAACGCCGAGCCCGTGCAGCTGCCCGAGGGCCAGCGATTTCAGGATGAGCAGGTCGAGGGTGCCCTGCAGGAGATTCGTGGGAGCGCTCATGGGGGAGGAGGCTTCGTATAGACGTTCAATACGACGGTTGGACTACCGAAGTTGCAGAAAGGTTGGGACGGCGCCCCGGCTAGCTTCAGGGGTGATCATCGCCCCCCGGACCGGACCCTCCTCGACGACGACGCCGGTATCGCGCCTCGGCAGGGCCCTCGACCTGCTGGCCCTCCTCCTGGTCCTGTTGGGCGCAGGTGGCTACCTGGTGAGCTATCTCGGCCTCACGCGGTTGCGGGCCGCCCCACCCCTGGAGTTCACTCCTGGCATGGCCATCCAGCAGCTGGCCGAATACCATCGGCTGGTGCTGATCTCGCGGGTGGCGCTCGCGGCGATCATCTCGGGGGTGAGCTGCGGCGTGTACGCGTGGTTCCACGAGCGCCGCGCCCGGTCCCGATAGGACGCGCCAGGTCGATCGGTCGCGAGTACCCCTGGTTGACAAAGGGGTGGAGGGAGCGATACCTATTCCAGCAAGGTATCAACCGTTCCTGCGCCCCCCCTCCCATGGCTGGCTCCGACCTCTTCACCGGCACGCTCGAGCTGCTCGTCCTCAAGGCCCTCACGTGGGGACCGCGCCACGGCTATGCCGTTGGCCGCTGGATCCGCGAGACCACCGCCGACGTGCTCGTCGTCCAGGAAGGGGTGCTCTACCCGGCCCTGCACCGGCTCGAGCGCAAGGGATTGCTCAGCGAATCGTGGGGGGAGTCGGAAACCGGCCGGCAGGCGAAGTACTATGTGCTCACGCCGCGCGGCCGGGCCCACCTGCGCGCCGAGCGGCAGCGATGGGAAACGTTCACGGGGGCGGTGGGTCGCGCGCTCTCGCTGGCTTGAGGGCACATCGATGAAGAAGTCCTTCCGCCTGTCCGACGTCCGTCCCGACGCGAATCGCGACGTGGACGATGAGGTCGCGTTTCATCTCGAGATGCGTGCCCGCGAGTTCATGGAGCAGGGCCACCCGGAGGAGGAAGCGCGCCGGCTCGCCGCGGAATCGTTCGGTGACATCCACGCGATCAGCGGATCCCTCCACGACGAGCGACGGGCGCGCAACCAGCAGCGCTCGCGCCACGAATGGTGGAAGGACTTCCTGCTCGACCTGCGTTTCGCCGGCCGCACCCTCATCAGCCAGCGCGCCTTCGCCATCGCCGCCATCGCCACGCTGGCGCTCGGGATCGGCGCCAACAGCGCCATCTTCTCGCTCGTCAACAGCGTGCTCCTCCGCCCCCTGCCCTACCCCGCGGCGGACCGGCTCGCCGTGGTCCACGGGATGTACCCGGAGTATGGGCGCACGGCGTTCTCCCTCCCCGATTTCATCGATGCGCGTGACGGATCGGGGAGCGCGTTCGCGAGCCTGGCCGCGCGGCACAGCACGGCCTTCAACTTCATGGCGGACGGCGAGCCGGTGCAGCTCCGCGCCGACCGGGTCACGGCGAACTTCTTCCCCACCCTCGGCGTCCCGCCGATGCTCGGCCGCGGCTTCGCGCCCGAGGAGGAAGTCGGTGGCGACGATTTCGTCGTCGTGCTGAGCCACGGGTTCTGGCAGCGCCACTTCGCCGGTCGTCCGGACGCCATCGGGCAGACGCTCTCGCTGAGCGGCCAGTCATATCAGGTCATCGGTGTCGCTCCCCCCGACTTCCGCTTCTGGCGCGACGTGGACCTCTGGGCTCCGGCGCGCATGGACACCCCGAACGCGAACCGTCGCTCCGAGTACCTGACGGTCTTCGGGCGGATGCGCGACGGCGTGTCGGTGGCGGAGGCCGGCGCCGCGATGCAGACGATCACCCGCCGCCTCGCGCGCGACTACCCCACCACGAACAGCAACTTCCAGACGGAGACCGTGGGCCTCCAGCACGACATGGTGGCGGCGGCGCGCCCGGCGCTCCTCGTCTTCACCGGCGCCGTGGGACTCGTGCTCCTCATTGCCTGCGCGAACGTCGCCAACCTGCTGCTGGCGCGCGCCGCCGCGCGCGAGCGCGAGATGGCCGTGCGCAGCGCCCTCGGCGCCAGCCGCGGCCGCCTCATTCGCCAGCTGCTCACGGAGAGCACGCTCGTCGCACTCATTGGCGGCGTGATCGGGCTGCTGCTCGCGACCTGGGCCATCCACGCCATCCGCGCGTCCGGCACCACGCTGCTTCCGCGAATTGCCGAGGTCCGCGTGGACGTCGTGGCCGCGCTCTTCGCCATCGCGCTGTCGCTGGCCACCGGCCTCCTGTTCGGGCTGGTGCCCGCGATGCGTCTCGCGTCCGGCAAGCTGCACGCCGCCATCAAGGATGGCGCGCGCGGCGCGGCGGGTGGCGGGGCGGCACGCTTTCGGAGCGCCCTGGTGCTCTCCGAAGTGGCGCTGGCCGTGGTGCTGCTGGTGGGCGCCGGGCTCCTCATCCGGAGCTTCGAGCGCCTGAATCGCGTGGACCCGGGCTTCCTGCCGGACGGGGTGATCACGTACCAGGCGGTGTTCCCGTCGTCGCGCTACCAGGCGGCGGCGCTCGTTCCGGCTTTCGACCGGATTCTGGAAGCCACCCGGGCGATCCCCGGCGTGACGGGCGTCTCGATCAGCGGCGACATGCCGATGCAGGGTGCCGGCTACATCACGTTCGCGGTGGAAGGGCGGCCGCAGCCAGCACCGAGCCAGACCACCGGACCGGAAGACGTCCAGCCATTCGCGGTCTCACCCGACTATCAGAAGGTCATGGGGCTGCGACTCCGCGAAGGCCGTTTCATCGAAGCGCGCGACGTGGACGGCGCGGGCGACGTCGCCGTGATCAACACCGAGTTCGCCCGCCGCTTCATCCCCGAAGGGCGCGCAGCGCTCGGCAGTCGCGTCACATTCGGCAACCCCGGGAATCCCGAGGTGGAGTGGTGGACGGTCGTGGGCATCGTGGACGCCGTGGCGCAGGAAGGGCTCGACGCGAAGCCCTATCCCCAGATCTACCTCCCGATCGCGCAGGCGACGCGACGCGCGGTGTACGTGTCCGCGCGGACCGATGGCGACCCCATGGCACTCGTGCCACAACTCCGGCAGGCGCTGAAGGCGGTGGATCCGGAGGTGCCGATGAACGACGTGCGCACCCTGCGCCAGCGCGTGAACGACAACATCGCGGCGCCGCGCGTGAGCGTCATCGTGCTCGCGGCGTTCGCGGCCCTGGCGCTCACGCTCGCCGCCATCGGCATCTACGGCGTGCTCGCGTACTCCGTGGCGCAGCGCACGCGCGAGATCGGCATCCGCATGGCCCTCGGCGCGAACGCGGGCGACGTTCGGCGCCTCATCGTCCGGCAGGGCATGACCCCCGCCCTCCTCGGCCTTGCCGCCGGACTCGTGGGCGCGTGGTGGCTCACCGTGCTCATGGAAAAGCTGCTCTTTGGCGTCGCGCCGCGCGACCCCGTGACCTTCGCGACCGTGGCGGCCTTCCTGTTCGTGGTGGCGCTCGCGGCGTGCCACGCGCCGGCGCGCCGCGCCACGATCGTCGCGCCGACGGAAGCGCTGCGGTACGACTAGAACCGACTACCGCATGGAGCGCCGCCGGAAGCGCATCACGCCAGCGATCGGTCCGCGGACTGGTCGCGGGCGCGCGGCAGCTCGGCGCGTCCCCGCAGCTCCAGCGACATCTCACTGCCAATGCGCCGCGCCGCCTCGAGGTGGTGCGTCAGGTCGTCCACCGACGCCGCCGACGCGTGCAGCCGCAGGAGGTCGAGCCGCAGCGTCTCGAGCATCGCCATGGTGTTCACGAATTGCTCGTCCCGCGCCGGATCCTGCGTCGCCTCGCGCATCGCCATGGCGTCGGCTTCCAGTCGGGCGATGAGCGCCGGCAGCTCGGCCAACGACCGGCGCTGCGGCTCCGGCAGGGCATCGAACAGGTCGGACACCGCGTGGCTCAGCGCCACGGCGGTGGGCTCTCCGACGGTCGGCTTGAGCTGCGCGCGATCCTGGATGCCGGTTCCGACCAGGCGGAAGGCGAGCTTCCCGAATCGCCCGCGCAGCACCCGACTGAGCCATGTGCCCCTCGGTCCCGCGCTCCCAACCAGCCGGCTCACCAGCCAGCCTGGCACCGCGACCGCGGCGCCAAGGCCGAGCAACGCGGGAATCCAGGTCTCCGTGCCCGCGAGCCAGATGCCGCCGCCGGCGGCCGCAGCGGCTGCGATGCCACTCCACATCAGCGAGGGGCGCCGGGTGGGCAGCGGACGGTTCTGCTGCTCGATCAGCAGTCCCGATGCGATCGCGGAATGCCCGTATCCCGCACGCAGCGAGTCGCGCGCGCATGCGGCGAGCTGCCCGATTCTCGCGAGCATCAGCCCGGCGGTCGTCGTCCCGACCCCCACGAACATCACGACCTCCACGACGTCGAGCAGGCTCGCCGACATCACTTCGGAATAGGCATAGCCGGCCAGCGAGACCGCGGTGGCGGTGGCGAGCGAGGCGATCGATACCGCGGCCGTCTCCGTCTCACGCGCGAAGACGCGCACCGGCGCCGGCACGTCGCTCATGTGGGCAATGGCCGACCGGAGGCCCACGGCCAGCTCCTCGGCCGACCCGAATCGGGCCGCCGCCGACTTCGCCAGGCAGCGATCGATGGCGTTGCTGAACGCGCCAGGCAGATCCTGCCGGATGTCGGCCACGCAGGGCGACGGCGCCGTGACCACCCTGGCCATGACGGCCACCGAGCTGTCTCCCTCGTGTGGCGCCCGCCCCGTGACCGAAAAGAACGCCACGGCGCCCAGCGAGTAGAGGTCGCTGCGCGCATCCACGGCGTCGCCCGCGGCCTGCTCGGGGCTCATGTAGCGCGGCGTGCCGACCACTCGGCCCTCCCCGGAGGTGTCGTTCCCTTCCCCGCGGCGCGCGATGCCGAAGTCCGTGACGAGCACGCGACCGGTGCCGCGCTCGAGCAGGATGTTGTCCGGCTTCACGTCCCGATGCACGATGCCGCTCGCATGCGCGTGCGCGAGGGCCCAGGCCACTTCCTGCATCACTCGCGTCGCCTCCGCCCCGGAGAGCACCCCTCGGGCTACCCGAGCGCCGAGCGTCTCGCCATCCACGAAGGCCATGACGAAGAACACCGCCGCGGCGTGCTCCTCCACGGAGTGGATGGGCACGATGTGCGGGTGGGACAGTCGCGCGGCGATCCGCGCCTCGCGCAGGAACCGCTCACGGTGGCGCGGCGACGCGGCGAGGTCCGGCGGGAGCATCTTGATCGCTACCGGCCGGTCGAGCGCGACGTCGCGGGCGAGGAACACGATGCCCATGCCCCCGCGCCCGATCTCCCCGACGATCGAGTACCGGCCGGCAACGGCAGCCTGCAGGGTGAAGAATTCCGGGGTCGCGGCCATGGGAGTGGCCCTATATTCGCGCCATGCTTATCCGAATAGCAACGGCTGCGTGCGTATTGCTCGCAGCGGGCTGCGCCTCGGCCCCTCCGCGCGCCGCGTCGGCCCCGCACGCGCATGCCGGCCAGCCTGGCGCTGGGCTGCGCGCGCTGCTCGAGATGCGCATCCGGCAGACCCCCGGCGCCACCGTCGGCCTATCGTACGTGGACCTCGCGACCGGGACGTCGCTCGACCTCAACGGTGACACGGCGTTCCACGCGGCCAGCACGATGAAAGTGCCGGTCATGATCGAGCTCTTCCGGCAGGTGGATCGCGGTGAGCTGCGGCTCGATCAGGGCGTCGTGTTGCGCAACGAATTCAAGTCCATCGTGGACGGATCACCCTACTCGTTGAGCGCCGGCGACGACTCCGATTCCCTCGTGTACACGTGGATCGGGACGGCGGTGCCGGTGCGCGAGCTGCTCGAGCGGATGATCGTGCGCTCCAGCAACCTCGCGACGAACGCGCTCATCGAGCTCGTGGACGCCCGCAAGGCCAACGCGACCGCGAAAGCCCTCGGCGCACGGGACATCCACGTGCTGCGCGGCGTGGAAGACAGCAAGGCGTTCGCGCAGGGGATGAACAACAGGACGACCGCGCGCGACCTCGCCGCACTCATGGCCGCCATCGAGCAGGGCCGCGCTGCGTCACCGGAGAACACCCAGCGGATGCGCGACATCCTGCTCCGGCAGGAGTTCAACGACGAGATCCCGGCCGGACTCCCCGCCGGCACCCGCGTCGCGCACAAGACCGGCTCCATCACGGCGCATCGGCACGATGCGGCCATCGTGTATCCGAAGGACGGCACGCCTTATGTGCTCGTCGTGCTCACCCGGGGCGTGCGCGACGTGACGCTGTCGCGGGCGCTCATCGCGGACCTCTCGCGAATCATCTGGGACGCGCGCGCGGGACCGTAGCAGAACTAGCGAACTACCGAACTACCGAACTACCGAATGACACGAATTACGCGAATTGCTCGAATACTGCGAACGACGAAGAACAATGAGGCTCCTCTCTGCCAGGTGCGAGGAGCCTTGCACTTTGTATGAAGTATTCGGGAAATTCGCGTCATTCGTGTAATTCGGTGGTTGGGCAGTTCAGCAGTACTGGCCCTCGCGCAACGGTCTACAAGGCTGCCCGGATCCGCCTCGACAACCAGCGCGTGAACCATCCCTTCGGCGGCACGAGCGCGTCGAGCTCGCCCGGTTCCGTGATCCAGGTGCTCCGCGCCATCAGGTAATACAGGTCCGCCAATCCCACGGCGGCCTGGAGCCCTGACACCAGCAGCGTCGCCTCCCCGTCGAGCATGAGCCCGCGGGGGTCCATGTTCTGCATCCCCACGCTGAAGTAGAAGCTGAACGCCTTGCGCTCCGCCTCGCTCAGCGTCTCCTCGTACGCCCGGAAGCGCGCGTCGGCCGTGCGCACGGCCACGGAATCCGTTTCCGGGGCGACGAACCCGAGCTGGTCCGCGAATCGGGCGGTCTGCTGCGACTGCACCTGCATCGCGCTCAGGAGCGCGTCCTCCCATCCGGGCTGCTGCACGAGCCGCTGGATGGCGCCCGGTCGCGCCACGAGCTGCGTCTTCTGGTGCAGCATCGGCGCCCTTGGCTTTTCATCCGTCGCGTTGCCCATCGCGCCCCCGCCCTCTCCATCGGTGCGCACCACGGCGCGGTCCAGCGTCGCCAGCGTCGCGTCGTCGAAAGGAATGAGCGTCCGGATCCACGGCGCCCGCCGCAACCCCTCGCGCACCTCCGCGATCCGGGCCGCGACGTCCGTCACCTGCGTGGTCGAGGCATAGATCCCCACCCGAAGCTCCCCGCCCGTCTCCGCCAGCGGCGCCTGCAGCCGGTCGCGAATCTCCAGCAGCTTGAGCATGACGTCGCGCTGGGCAGCGGCGATCGGCCCCTGTGCGTTCGGGTTGTTCGCCTGCGCGGGCGAGATGATGTGCACCTTCACCCCGCGCGCCGCGGCCCCTGCGAGCATCGCCGCCCATGTGGGGCTCACCCAGATGGGGTCCGGCACGATGATGACGCTGCCCGGCGGCGCCAGGTTGTACTGCATGGCCCGCGCAACCGAGGAGTACTTCGGGCCGAAGCCGGCGTCGTTGTGCACCTGCAGCGCGCGCCCCGCGTACTCCTGCGTCGCGACGCTGTCCGGCGGCATCGCGCCGCTGACGTCGCGCAGCGGTTCCGGAAGGTCCGCCAGCCGCAGCCCCTGGCGCGTCCATGCGCGGCGCAGCGCGCGGCGCGCCTCGAGCGCGGCCGGACCGCGCACGCGGTAACCGCGATCCTCCCACGTCGCTGTTGCGTAGTGCTCCCCGATCCCGATGCCCATGATCATGAGCCCGCCGCGATACGGGTACGCCTCATCGAGATCGTGGAACACGAGCTTCCGGTGATCGCGCATGACGTTGTCGGGCACGAACGGAAACGGCGGAACGATCCGGTGGCTCCGGAAGGAGAAGTCCGCGGGGTTCATGACGCTGACGTGCACCTTCGCCGCGCCGGCCGGGAGTGTTTTCGACATCGCCACGGCCTCCCGCAGGGCGCGCTGACGCTCGCGCAGCACCGCTTCGCGCTCCGCGTTCTGCCCCGGCAGCTCCATGCTGGCCTCGAGCGGGTTCTCGAGGATGGTCATCCAGAGGCGCCCGTTCCGCGTCGCGTAGAAGAACTCGTCGATCACGATCATGTACACCGGCATCGTGCCGGTGCTGTCATGGCGCTGCACTGCCGCCGTCAGCGCCGGGAGGTAGACGTCGGCCACCATCGTGAACGCCACCTCGTCCACGGCCTTCGTTTCGTCGCGCTGCCCCGTGAAGTCGTGCGTCCAGAGCACGTGATAACGGCGCGCCGCGAGGATCGAGCGCGCGATCTCGAGGGGCAGGTCGCTGCTCCGGAGATAGGTGAGCCCGTTCTGGTCCGTGAAGGGGCGGCCCACCGCGCGCTCCACCAGTGCATCCACGTCCGCCTGCTCGTCGTAGTCCTCCTCGAGCAGGGCGAGCTGCAGCGGAAGCCAGACGAGCCGCGAGTCGCGCCACTGGCGCAGCAGCGTGCCGTGCGCGCCTTCGATGATCGCCATGAGACGCGCGTGCACATGCGCCACCGCGTCCTGCTCCCGGGCCGGAACGGACGCCGAGTCACGCAGCCACGCGGTGAAGCGGGTGTGCGCCGTGGCGGTGAGCGCACGGATTGAGGAGGCGTCCTCCTTCACCTGACCGAACAGCGAGTCGTAGGGCAGGAGCACGAAGTCCAGCAGGCCCAGTCGCGCCCGGCCCGCAAGCGCCTCTGCCTGCCCGGGCGACACCGCCGCGAAGGCGCGGTGCAGCGCCTGGCGGTAAACCGTGGTAGCCGCATTGAAGCTCTGCCCGTAGCGGATCCGCGCCGTGTCTTCGCTGAAGAGGTTCGTGTACGCGAGGATCATGGACGCGGCGCGCGCCATCTCGGTCATCGCCTGCTCGGCCGCCGCCGGCAAGGGTCCCTGCGCGATGCTCCCGCGTTCCGGGCTGACTGAAAGAGCGACGTCGGTTTTCCGCGGGCGGGTGCGCCCCGCGAGTGGTTGCCACAGGGGGACATGAACCCCCACCGCCACCTGGTCATATCCGCGAGGCAGCCAGTCCACGCGAAGCATCGAGCCTCCACCCACCAATCCACCGCGCCGCACGGCGGTCTGCCAGCTGAGCACGGGCTGGTACACCGACCCCCCGTTCCAGTCCATTCCGGCGGACAGGCCGAGCGCCCTGCTGGTGGCGAGCACCCGGGCACCGGCGCTGAAGCTCGGCTCGTTCCTGAGGTACGCCTCGCCGGTCACGCCAAGCAGGCCAACCACGGGGTTGGTGAGCGACCGGTGCAAGCCGAACGCGAGACGCGGATCCCACGTGCCTGGGCTCTCCCGTGACATGAGCGCTGCGGCATACGGCTGGAGCCGGCGCGGCTGACCCATCGAGTGCACGATGCCCTGCGCATCCATGGCTGAGGCGGCCGTGGCGAGCACAAGCGTCGCGATCAGGAACCGGTTGGTAGCGAACACGGCGGCACTTCAATCAAGAACCGCACCTGTGCCGCGGGGTATGTTCAATTCGTCCGATAACTGAAGAATGCAGAACACCATTGCTTCGCGCCTTGTCACGCGCGCCGGCGTCGTCATGCTCGCCATGATGTTCGTCGCCGCGTGCTCCGATGCTGTTGCTCCTCCGTTCGCCGACTCGGCGGGGGGTGACGTTTCGCTGCCCCCCAGTCCGGGGACGCCGGTGGCAAATCCGCTCTCCGGCCGCGCGCTCTGGGTGCCGTCGTATTCGCGCGCGCGGATCACCGCGAACGAGTGGCGCGCCACGCGCCCCGATGACGCGGCGGTCATGGACAAGGTCGCGGCACAGGCGCAGGCGCAGTGGATCGGCAACTGGAACACGGACGTGCGCGGTGACGTGGATCGCGTCGTGACGACGGCCATGGGTGCCGGCGCGCTCCCGGTGCTCGTGGCGTACAACATCCCGCTGCGCGATTGCGGCTCGTACTCGGCGGGAGGCGCCACGTCTCCCGATGCCTATCGCAGCTGGATCGCCGCGTATGCGGCCGGACTCGCTGGACGTCCGGCGCTCGTGGTCCTCGAGCCGGATGCCCTCGGGGGAATGGGTTGCCTCTCCTCCTCCGACCAGGCGTCGCGGCTGGAGCTGCTGCGCCACGCCGTGCAGACGCTGAAGTCCGCCGGCGCGTTCGTGTACCTCGACGCCGGCAACAATCGCTGGCAGAGCGTCGCCACCATCGCGTCGCGCCTCCGCGCGGCGGGCATCGAGTTCGCGGCGGGGTTCTCGCTCAACGTCTCGAACTTTTTCTCCACCGCCGAGGAATCCCGCTACGGCGACGCAGTCTCGGCGGCGGTGGGCGGCAAGCACTACGTCATCGACACCAGCCGCAACGGACTCGGTGCCACGAGCGACGCGCAGTGGTGCAACCCGGATGGGCGCGCGGTCGGCGAGCGCCCCACTTCCATCACCGGGCGCGCCCTCGTGGACGCGTACCTCTGGGTGAAGGTGCCGGGCGAGAGCGACGGTTCCTGCAACGGCTACCCGCGGTCCGGCACCTGGATGCCCGAAGTCGCCCTGGCGATGGCGCGCCGCGCGGGATTCTGATCAGTCGTCGATCGCCGACAGACTGACCTGGGCGGCGCCGTCACCGGCGTACTGCACCTGCACCTGCCAGGCCTGGCAGCACACCGGGCAGTCTTCCACGTAGCTCTGGGCCGGGCCGCTCCCGGGATCCAGCGTCACGCTCACCACCTCGGCGCAGTATGGGCAGATGACGCTGGCATCCGTGTCTGCCGTTCCGTCGCCGAGGGGAAAGTCCTCCTGGTCCGGTCCGTCGTTGCGCGGCACCTCAGCTCGCGCGCACGTACGAACACCCTTCCTGCCCCGCGCGAACGGCCGCGAACACCCCGCTCGGCTGGACGATCGCCCCGGGCACAACCCCGGCCAGCGTGCGCTTGTAGGCCTCCTCGCGCGAGACACCGTCCTTCGTGGCGATGGCGCTCGACCAGTTCCGCAGCGCCACACCGCAGAGCAGCACGACACCGCCACGGGCCATGAAGGCCTTCAGCAGCATGGCCTCGACGTTCGCGGGCACCCCGTCCGCCGCGGTCATCAGCACCGGGTTCCGGTCGGTCGCCTTGTCCGTGAGGAAGCTCTTCACCTCCTTCTGCGCCGCGATGCCGTAGCGGTCCCACATCTCCTGCGTCAGTCCCAGCACCGCCGCGTTGTGCCGCAGGATGAGCACCGTGACGATGTCCGCCCGGTCCGCGCCCAGGGTGGCCACGTACTGGTTCTCCCAGAGGCTGGCGCGAACCGCCCCGACTCCGCCGTCGATCTCGGCGCAGTCGAATGTGGCCTTGTGCTTCTTCCCGGCCAGCTTCGCCGTCCAGGACATGTCGAACTCCTCACGCGCCTGCTGCGCCTCTTCCGTGGCCAGGATGTCGGCAAACCGGATCTCCGACATCGGCAGTGTGCCGAGCATGGCGCTGGCGGTGAGGGTACCGAGAAACTCGCGGCGATTCGTGGACATGGGCGTGAAAGGTTGGGGAGGCGGGGATACCGTCACTGAACTATGCGCAAACGAGCCGCATTTCGCGACATCAGCGGTTTGTTTGTGCGCATGGGGCGGCAACAGCTGGACTACCGAATTGCACGCATTTCCCGAATTCCCCGAAACATCAGGGAGCGGTCCCGGTGCTTCTTCACGCGGTTCGTGTTGATTCGGGAAATTCGGGACATTCGGGAAATCTGGTGGTTCGGCCGTTCGCCTCCCGCGAGACAGTCTCTAGAGCCTGGACCGCAGGAACTCGGGCGTGAACGGCTGCAGATACTGCGTCAGCAGCCGCATCGTGTCCGTGAGCATCATCACCCCCACGATGATCAGCAGCGCTCCCGAGATGCGGGACGTCCACAGCATGAAGCCCTTGAACCGCTGGAACAGGTGCATGAACCGCTCGATCATCAGCGCGGCGAGCACGAACGGCACCGCGAGCCCCATGGAGTACGCCAGCAGGAGAATCAGCCCGCGGTTCAGGTCCGCGGAGCTCGCCGTGAACGTGAGTACCGCCCCGAGGATCGGGCCGATGCAGGGCGTCCACCCGGCCGCGAAGGCCATCCCCACCACCACCGTGCCGAGGTACCCGAGCGGCTTGTTCGTCACGTGCACGCGACGCTCGCGCGCGAGCCAGGAGAAGTTGAAGGCGCCGATGAGGTACAGGCCGAGCACGATGACGATCACGCCCCCGATCCGCCCCACCCATTCGCGGTTGTACCCCATCAGGCGGCCCACCGTGGTCGCGGTGGCGCCCAGCGCCATGAAGATCAGCGTGAAACCGAGCACGAACAGCAGCGAGTGCACCAGGGCGATCCGGCGCGCGCGGCTCACGTCCTCGAGCGACAACCCGGTGACGAACGTGACGTAGCTCGGGATCAGCGGCAGCACGCACGGGGAGAGGAAGCTGAGGATCCCCGCCGCGAAGCTGATCGTCACCCCCACCGAGGTAGACGTTTCCATCAGGTGCCGAGCGCGCGTTCGATGGCGTTGCTGAGCGACGTGTCGCGGGGAGCGATGGGGCCCGTCTTCCGCCACCGCAATACGCCCTCCCGGTCGATGAGGAAGGTGGTGGGCACGCCGATCGTGAGGAACTGCGTCGAGACGCGCTCACCGGGGTCGAGCCAGACGGGATACGTCATCCTGAAATCCTTCACGAACTCCCGGATGGTGCTCTCGGCGCCGTCGGCGTCCACGCTCACCCCCACGAGCTCGAGCCCGCGCTCACGGTACCTCGCGTGAATCTCGCGCAGCTCCGGGATCTCGTCGCGGCAGGGGTGGCACCACGTTGCCCAGATGTTGAAGAGCACGACCTTCCCGCGGTGGTCCGCAAGCGACACGGAGTCGCCGTCGAGCGAAACGGTGCGGTATGCGGGCGCGGGCAGCCCCACCTCCACGCGACCGCCGGCGTCAGCCCCGCCGCCCGCACAGGCCACGGTCGCAATGAACCCGAGAGCCGGTAGCCGGGAGCCGAGAGCCCACAGCCGAGAGCCGAATACCCTCACTTGAAGTCGGACACCGGACGACGCGCCAGGCGGATGGCTGACGGCCTGCCCGGCACGGTCCACGCGAACAGGACGTGATCGCCGCTCACCGCCATGCGCGGAAAGCCGCTCGCGCGAGCGGCCGACGACCTCGCGATGGTCACCGGAGCGCCCGTCCGCCCGTTTGGCCACACCCGGCGCACGCGCACGGCCGCGGTATCTCCCCCCACGCGCTCGATCCAGCTCACCAGCGCCGAGCCGTCGCGCAACTGCTCCGTGTCCACGCGGCCGGCGGGTGCTCCATTGTCGACGCGCACCGGCGCGCCGAACGACTCACCCGAATTCCGGGAGAACGCGACCTTCACGCGCGCGCTGTCGTTCGCCGCGGTGAACCAGGCGACGACGACGCGCTCGCCCTCGGCGGCGACGTTCGGCCCGTTCACGGGGCAGGCCGCGATCTTCCAGTTGTCGCGGTGCACCGGCTGCCCCTCCAGCCAGCGCCCGTTCACGCGGCGCACGACATGGATGTCGCGGATCTCGTCCGGCGAGCGGTCGCGGTACGCGACGATCGGTCCCTTCGCGGTCACCGCCGCGCTGTTCTGGCAGCAGTCGCACACGCGTCCGTCGAGCACGACCTCGGCGCCGCGACGTCCCCGCGCATCGAACGTCGTGGACGCCACCATCATCTCGTTCGCCGGGTTGTGGTCACCGTGGCCGGGGGTATCCGTCTTCGCGAACTTGCGCCCGTCCAGCCACGCCGCGCCAAGCCGGTCCCCCTCGCGCCACATCGCGACGAAGCCGTGCTCCGACGCGGAGGTGTCGGTGTGCGCGGTGACCCCGGGCGTCCAGGTGACTCCGGCGTCGTTCGAGAACGCAATCTTCACGTGGTAGGCGTACGTGCCCTTCCCCGCGCGCTGCAGCCAGTGCACGGCGAGGCGGTTGCCGTTCAGCACCTGCACCGAGGGGAAGTCTGCCCAGTTGATGAAGAAATCCCGTCCGGTGCGCACGGTGCGCGCGGGTGACCACGCTCGGCCATTGAACGCGGCCACCTTGAGCGCGAAGGCGGAATCCGGCGCTGGCTCGAGCCAGCTCATGTACACATCGCCGTTCGGCGCGACCGACAAATTCGGCTCGGTGGCGCCGGGGGCGGTCGGATTCGGAATCTGGGCGACGGCCGGCGGCGCAGCGGCTGCGAGGACGACGGCCCCGACGACAGCCACGAGGGTGGTGGAGAGACGCATCGGCACGAACTTGGACAAAGGTGGCGGTTCCTCGTCAGAATATAGCCCCGCGCTCCTCACGTCCGACCTGCTCCGCCCCATCGAGACGCGCGCGACGCAGCAGCTGGGCGTTCAGCGCAACGATCACGGTGCTCGCCGACATCAGCACCGCGCCCACGGCGGGTGAGAGCAGGATGCCCTGGCCGGCAAGCACGCCGGCCGCGAGCGGGATGGCGACGACGTTGTAGCCGGCCGCCCACCAGAGGTTCTGGATCATCTTCCGGTAGCTGGCGCGCGACAGGGCGATGATGCGCGCCACGTCCCGCGGGTCGCTGCGCATCAGGACGATGTCCCCCGCTTCCACGGCGATCTCGGTGCCCGCGCCGATGGCGATTCCAACGTCCGAGGTGACCAGCGCGGGCGCGTCATTCACCCCGTCCCCGACCATCGCGACCTTCTTGCCTTCCCGTTGCAGCGCTTCGATGTGCTTCGCCTTGTCCCCGGGCAACACCTGGGCAAATACGGCATCGATCCCGAGCTCCTTCCCCACGGCCTCGGCTACCGGCCTGGCATCCCCCGTAATCATCACGACCTGCACGCCCATGCCGTGCAGGCGCCGGATCGCCTCGCGCGACTCGGGCCGGATCGCATCCGCCACGGCGAACGCGGCCAGCACCCGCGGACCCTCGACCAAGTAGATGGTCGCCTGCCCTCGCGACGCCGCCTCCGATACCGCCGCCTCGATGCCTCGCTCCGGAGTGACCTGAAGCGCGTCCAGCATGTTCGGCCCTCCAGCCGAGAGCCGTCGCCCGTCCACGGTCGCGTGAACGCCGCGGCCGGCGACGTACTCGAAGTTCGACGACGCCGGAACGGCCAACCCGCGCTCCGTCGCCGTCCTGACGATCGCGCGGGCGACCGGGTGCTCGGAGTCGCGCTCGATCCCTGCGGCGAGCCCGATCGCGTCATCAGCCGAGACGCCGGCGGCCGTCGCGACGTTCACCACCCGATGCTCCCCGAGCGTCAGTGTGCCCGTCTTGTCGAATACGACCGTGGTGAGGTTGCGCGCCTCCTCCAGTCCGCGGCGATCCCGCACCAGCAGGCCGCCCCGCGCGCCAACGGTGGTGGAGATCGCGATCACCAGCGGGACCGCGAGGCCGAGGGCATGCGGGCAGGCGATGACGAGCACGGTCACCATCCGCTCGACCGCGAACGCTGGCTCGTCGCTCCGCGCGACGAGCCATGCAAGCAGCGTGACGATGCCGGCCGCGAGCGCCACGATGGTGAGCAGGAATGCGGCGCGGTCGGCCAGTGCCTGGGCCCGCGAGCGCGAGGTCTGCGCCTGCTCCACGAGCCGCATGATGCCGGCGAGCGCGGTCCTGTCTCCGGTGCCCGTGATCTCCACGCGCAACGCGCCGGCGGCATTCACGGTCCCGGCGATGACCCTGTCGCCCGGCCCCTTCTCGACGGGCACGGATTCGCCGGTGAGCATCGCTTCGTCCACGCTGCTCGATCCGTCGCGCACGACGCCGTCCGCCGGAATCCGCGCGCCCGGACGCACGAGCACGGTGTCGCCGTCGCGCAGCTGCGAGATCGGCACCTCTTCCAGGTGCTCGCCATGCACGCGCACCGCGACGTCGGGCAGCAGCTTCGCGAGCTCCCGCAACGCCCCCTGCGCCTGGCTGATGGACCGCATCTCGATCCAGTGGCCCAGCAGCATGATCGTCACGAGCGTCGCGAGCTCCTCCCAGAGGGGCATCCCGCGAAAGCCGAAGAGCGTCGCGACACTGAACCCGAACGCCACCGAGATCGCGAGCGCGATCAGCGTCATCATCCCCGGCAGCCGCGCCCGCAGCTCAGCGGCCGCGCCCTTCAGGAACGGCGTTCCGCCGTAGAGGAACACGGCGCTGCCGAATACCGGCGCGATCCAGTGGCTGCCCGGAAACGCCGGCGCCTGGTATCCGAGCGCGCTCTGGAGCATGTGCCCCCAGACCAGGGTGGGCAGCGTCAGCAAGAGCGTGACCCAGAACTTGTCGCGGAACATTGCCACGCTGTGGCCCGCGTGCTTGTCATGGCCCGCGTGTTCGTCGTGGCCCGCGTGCTTGTCGTGGCCCGCGTGCTTGTCATGGCCCGCGTGCGTGTCATGCCCCGCATGCGGGTCGTGCCTCGCGTGGCCCCCATGCGGCTCATGCGTGTCCAACCCGTGGCGTGTCATGTCGATCTCCGGGCTAGTGGTGCATCCCTTCCATCCCCGCCGCGCTCGACGCTGCGCGCAACGTCGGGCGCAGTCTGAGAAAGACCATCCCGCCGATCGGGGTCCGCGATCCGTACAACGTCTCCAGCGTCGCGGGCACGAAGTTCACGCTCGCGCGGCCGCCGAACCCGATCGTCACCCCGCGGCCGCTCACGAGCTCACGGATGTAGCCGGCGGACAGGCTGCTGATGGCGAACGACTGCTCCTCGGGGAAGTCATGCAAGTGCAGGTCGTGGGCAGACTTGTTCAGGTGCTCCAGGCGACCGAACCAGGTGTTCCGTTCGTCCGCGACGACCTGCGACTCCAGGAGATAGCTGCTCGACGCGCCGTGCCCCTCCTCGTTGCGCCCGAACACGAACGCCGATGACCACTGTCCGGCGCTCCCGATCGCGCGGCCGTGCAGTGCCGACGCGACGAACCGCTTGACGGTGACCGGAGAAGCCTCGCGCTCCGGGTTGTCCAGCTCGCCGTAGCCCACCGTGAAGCTCCAGTGCGCGCTCGGACTCATCGTCACGCGCGCCGAGTACGACGTGAGCGGACCAAGGTCCATGTTCCAGCGATGCTCGTCCGGCTCGCTGCCGTTGAATGCCGAAGCTTCCACACGAACCTTCCGCGTGTAGATGCCGCCGGTCACGACGCCGAACGAGATGTGCGTCGCGTCCTGCCAGTGATGGCCCAGGGGCGCCTGCGGCTCGTCCATCGCCGACGGACGGTGCATGAACGCCACGGGACCCAGTGCGGGCTCGCCTGCCGGCGCGGCATAGACGTGGAACGCGACGCGCGAGGTGATCTCCCGCTCGTAGAGGGCGCCGAGCTCCATGAAGAAGTCATGGGGGTGCTGGCGGTCCACGTTGGGCTCACCCTGGCACGTCTCACCGGACTGGAGCAGCATCGGGTAGCCGCAGCGTCCCACCGTTGCGGGATCGAGGCTCGGCATGAACCGAAGCTGGAGCTTTCCGCCGGCGAGCGGACGGTCGGCCATGACCATCCCCCAGTTCAGGCTTCCGAACTGGCTGGCGCCGCGCGGTCCTCCCTGCTCCGTGTACTGGCCGAACAGCCAGCCATGCACCATCACCATCCACTGGCCCGCCATGAAGTGGTGTGAAGGCAGGCGAACCGCGTCCGGGATCCAGGTGGTGCCGGAGCCCATCCGCTCCATGGAAATGCCGAGGGGGCCGGCCATGTTCATCGGGGCCGGAGGGTCCGATGCGCGCGCACTGTCGGCGTGAACGTGGTGCTCCTGCGCCGCGAGAGACGACGCGGCGGTGACGAGCGCCATCGCGAGCGCGATGCCGCCGGGAAAAGCTCGATGCATTGGTCGGTGCGAGTGTCGTGAGCCGGCGCCCGTCGGGAGTCGAGGGCGCCCCGCGCGTGGCGCGGAACTGTCAGCGTCGGCTCAGGCTCGCGGAGGCGGGGTGTCGGGCGTGGTGGTGCGCGACTCGGGACGGAAATCCACCGCGGTAGTGACGCCCACTGAGCATGGCGCCGCCGGCTCCGCGCGCCCCGCCGCGGCAACGTCAGGCGTCGAGACGCAGGAGGTCATCGCCTGGCAGCATTGCGCCGCGTCCGGCGGCGGATCGTCCGGCGGCGGATCGTCCGGCTCGGGAGTCTGCTCGTGATGCGAGCGGTAGTGGCCCGCGTGCTCCTGCGCCGCCGCCTCGGCGGCACGCGCCCCCGCATGGCCCGTCGCCGGCTCACACGATGCCGCCACGCGCGCCACGCTGACGTTGGCGAGCAGGAGCATGAGGAAGAGTCCCACGGAGCGGCGGGCCACGCCCCATACTAGTCACCCAACCCGATGCACGGCAATCGCTTGTGGAACTGGCTCAATCCGGGCCCCGACGTGTATTACCATCCACGCATTCCGGCAGTCTATCCCCCGGAACGCCCGGAACCCCATGAGAACCCCCTTCAATAGAATGGCAGCGGTTGCGGCAATCGCAGTCGCCCTGTCCGCATGCTCGGGCCGTCCCGAGGTGGACGAACAGCTCAAGCGCGATCTCGAGGCCGCGTCCGCTGGCGGGATCGAGCTTGCCCCCATGGGTGCGGGCACGAAGGTCGTGTCCGGTGTGGAGCAGATCCCCCGGGCGACGCCGCAGCCCACCGCGCCGCGCCCGAAGGCCCCTCCCGTCGAGAGCCCGCGCCGCGCCGTCTCGCAGGATCCGGCGCCTTCGCCCGAGCCGCGCGTGGTGCAGCAGGCGCCCGTCAGCAACGAGCCGGCCGCCGCGCGCCCAACGAGCACCCCGCGAGTGCAGCCGGCTCCCCCGGGAGGCTACAAGACCGTGGACGAAGTCATCCGGAACGCGCCCTTCCCGATCAAGCCCTGACGGGGACGGCGCGGACCTTTGGCGGACAAACGCGGACAGGCATCTGTCCGCGTTTCCCTTTTCTCCCCGCTGGCACATTTTACTCCATGCGAATCCTCGTCCTTGCCACCCTGCTGCTCTCTGCCTGCGCCCGCGCCACCGTCGTCACGTCCGCGTCGGACGCCGACCTCCGCGATCGTGCCCGCGCGCTGCACCAGCGGATCATCACGATTGACACCCACGATGACATCCCGCTGAACTTTGCCACCCCGGAGGTGGACCCGCTCAACGCGGACCGCCAGGTGAACCTGCAGAAGATGAAGGCGGGCGCGCTCGACGTCGGCTTCTTCATCGTGTACGTCGGACAGGGCGAGCGCACCGCCGCCGGCAACGAGCGGGCGAAGGCCGACGCGATGACGAAGTTCAACGCGATCCGCCGGATGGCGCTCGAGATGTATCCGGATCGTATCGCGCTCGTCACGACTCCCGCTGAGGCCCTGGCCGCCAGGCGCGCCGGAAAGCTCGGCGCCGCCATTGGCATCGAGAACGGCTTCGTCATCGGCCGCGACATCTCGCTCATCCGGACGTACTTCGACCTCGGCGCGCGCTACATGACGCTGGCGCACTCGCGGAACAACGACATCTGCGACTCTTCCACGGACCCGGACGCGGAGCATCGCGGACTGAGCCCCTTCGGGCGCGAGGTCGTGCGCGAGATGAATCGCGTCGGCATGATGGTGGACATCTCGCACGTCTCGAAGGACTGCATGCTCCAGGCGACCGCGCTCTCCACGAAGCCCGTGATCGCGTCGCACTCGAGCACGAAGGCGCTGGCTGACGTGGCGCGCAACATGGACGACGAGCAGCTGCGCGCGGTGGCCCGCAATGGCGGCGTGGTGCAGATCGTCGCCCTCGACATGTTCGTGCGCGCCGACGCGAGGGCGGGCGGACGCGCCCCCACCGTCGCCGACTTCGTGGATCACATCGACCACGCGGTGAAGGTCGCCGGCCTCGATCATGTCGGCATCAGCTCCGACTTCGACGGCGGTGGCGGGGTCGTCGGCTGGCGCGATGCGTCGGAGACGATGAACGTCACCATCGAGCTGCTCCGCCGCGGCTACACCGACGACCAGATCGCGAAGCTGTGGGGACTCAACACCATGCGCGTCTGGGACGCCAACCTGCGCAACTAGCGGAACGACCCTCCACGGCGGTCATCGGGCACGAAGCGATCGCGCGCCGGCATCCGGACCGCCGGCAGGGTGCGCGAGTCCATCACCGCGGTGCGAGCGATGATCCCGTTTTCCGCCAGGATCCACGCCACCACCCCGTAGACCTCGTCGGCCGAGAGCGTTCCGGGCGCGGCGAATGGCATCGTGCGATTGATGTAGTCGTACAGCGTCGTGGCGTAGGGCCAGTAGTTCCCCACCGTCTTCACGAGCTTCGGGTCGCGCGCGAAGCCGAAATCCGCCGCGTCCCTTCCCACCAGGCGTGGAAAGGGCGGGATCCCCTCGCCGCGAGCCCCGTGGCACGCCGCGCACTGCGCCGCATACGTTGGCGCGCCCTGCGCCGCGGTCCCGCGCCCCGCGGGCAATCCCCTTCCCGCGGGATTGACGTCGATGTCCCAGGCGCGGATCTCCGCGTCGGTTGCGGCCCGGCCGATTCCGGCGAAGTGCGCCGGCGTCACCGGCGTGGCCTTCACGTCGTGCGGCCGGGTGATCCCCTGCTGCGTTGCCGAGGGCGTCTGGTTCGAGTGTGGCACGTCGCGCAGCTCGCACCCGACGCATGCGAGCGCGAGGCCCGCCGCCAGGAGCCGAACGCCGAGAGCCGAAAGGTGCAGATCCCTCGCGTTCGCTCGGGATGACATCGCCGGGAGCCGAGAGCCGAGAGCCGAGAGCTTGTTCACACGAAGCTCACCGTGCCATCCCTGCCGACGCGCCACGCACGGATTGCATTGAAGTGGTAGTCCGTGGCCGGTCCCCGCGCGGCAATGAACGCCTCGCGTGTGGGCTGCGACGCGCCGGTCTCGTCCGTCGCGCGACTCATGATCACCGCCTCGCGACCGTCCCACTCCCACATGAGCCGGAAGCGGGTCGCCGCGCGCGAGAGCACCGGCTCCTGGAGCTCCGCCTGCGTCCACGAGCCGCCGCCGTCGGTGCTGACGTCCACGCGCGCAATGCGCCCGCGCCCCGTCCACGCCAGTCCGGCGATCTCGCGCCAGCCGCGGTCCAGGCGCTGCGGATGCGATGGCCGCGTGATGAGCGACTTCACGTCCATCACGAACGAGAACTGCCGCGCGGTGCCGTTCGCGAGCGGATCGGTGTACTTCGACGTCTCGTCGCGCGCCATGATCGGCTGGTCGGTGACCTCGATCCGCCGCAGCCACTTCACCGACATGTTGCCCTCGTAGCCGGGCAGCAGCAGGCGCACCGGATACCCGTTCGCGGGCCGCAGCGCCTCGCCGTTGAACGCGTAGGCCACGATGGCGTCATCCATCGCCTTTGCCAGCGGAATGCTGCGGCTCAGCTTCGCCGAGTCTGCGCCCTCCGCGATGACCCAGCGCGCCGCGGCGCGAACTCCCGCCTGGCGCAGCAGCGTTGCCAGCAGCACCCCCGTCCATTCCCCGTTGCCGAGCAAGCCGTCCACCTGTTGCGGCGTCATGGCCGGCCTGGGATCCCGGAAGGCGGCGCGGCCGTTGCCGCTGCATTCCAGGAAGTGCACCCGCGACACGCTCGGCAGCCGCTTCAGCTCGGCCATCGTGAACATCACGTTGCGATCGGTGAGGCCGTGCACCATCAGCCGGTGCTGCGCGGGATCGATCGCGGGTATCCCCGAGTGATGCCGCTCGAAGACGAGATCGGCGGGGGTGATGGTGCCGGTGAGGTCCTGGAGTGGCGTGAACGACGACCCGGTCACCACTCCCGTCGGCGCGCGCGCGGGCGACTCGAACGCCGAGCGCGCACCCTGTGCCGTCGTTCCGCTGCCGGGTGCCGCCGAGGGATTCCCTGGAGCGACGGGCTGCTGCGCCTCCACGAGCGGCACCTGCGAGAGGATTGCGCCCCCCGCCGCCGCGGCTGCCCCCGCAATGACGCTGCGGCGCGAGACCGTGCGCTCGTCGCTCACCGGCCGCTTCGGCGATGCACCGATGGCGGCGCCGGCACCACCGCGCCCGCCGGATTCGCGCGCGGCAGCAGCCGCGGTGTTACCCGCACGTCGCGACCCGCCGTGCGATACGGGACGTCGGCTGGCGCGCCGCCAGAGGGCCAGTCGTTCTCCTTGCCCGGCGAGTCCGGACGCGGACGCGACGTCATGTACGCGGCCACGTCGATCGCCTCGTCCTTCGTGAGGGTCTTCCCCATCCCGAACGGCATGTTGTGCCAGATGAAATCGGCCGCTTTCCCCGGACGCGCCATGGACGCGCCGATCGCGAACGACTGCGGGCCCCAGAGCGCCGGGCCGCGCGGAGTGAGCGCGGGATTTCCCTCGCCATCGGGGCCATGGCACGCCGCGCACTTTGCGGAATACACCTGCGCGCCCGACACCGTGTCCCCCGCGCGCGACACACCGATCCCCGGGATGCCCTTGCCGCCCTTCACCTTGTCGCCCATCCCCACCGGGATGCCGCGCGAGAGAAACGCGAGGTACGCGATGATGTCCTGCATCTCGCGCGACTCCGCCGGCAGCCGCGTGCCGGCGAGGCTGCGGGTGAAGCAGTAATTCACGCGGTCGGCGATGCCCACGACGGCACCGGTGCGTGAGAGGTACCTGGGATAACGCACGAATGCGCCCGTGAGCGGAGCCGCATCCACGCTCAAGCCGCCGCCCAGATGGCAGTTCGTGCAGCTGATGCGTCCGGGGGCATAGGCCGGCAAACTGTCGGGCGTGTCCGTCACGAGCGCGCGCCCGCGGCGGATGGATGCGCCGAGCGAATCGGCGGGGATCTCCGCGTCGGTGGGAGGCTGCCAGGCGGCGGGATCGAATCCGATGGACGCGCGCGCGGCGGGCTGCTGTTCCGAGGTGCTGCACGCCGCGATGAACAGCGCGAGCGTCAGCACGGGATGCCGGGGGAGGGTCACGGTGGCGAATATGCACCCGGCCGCCCGGGCCGCGCCACCGCCGGCCTATCGCAGCGCGGCGTCTGCCGCCTGCCTCCCGGATGCGATCGCGCCGTGCACCGTGCCGTTCCGGCCTTCCCGGTCCGTGTGCTCGCCGGCGAAGAACAGCGTGCGCTGCACGGGACGCGACAGCGCGGCGGCCGCACCGCTCCCCCCCACGCCGACGTAGCTGTACGCGCCGCGCGAGTACGGATCGGACATCCAGTCGTGGGTGTACGCGGCCACCACCCGCGAGCGCACGTCGCGCATGCGCATGCGCAGCAGCCCGGCGAGTGAATCCATCGCGCCCGCCACGATCGCGTCGCGCGGCAACCCGCGCATCGCTCGCGCCGCCGGCCCGCCCTGCCATCCCACGAGCACCGGCGCGCGCACCGGGTACGCGGTCCACCAGACCGGAAACGCGCGCGCGGAGGCGGCGTGCAGGAACGACAGCGTGTCGAGCCGCTCGTCCCCCATCCGCTCCGCGAACTTCTCCGAGGTCCAGAAGGGCTCGTCCAGCTCGAGCACCACCTTCATGACGGTGCCGCTGTGCAGGAGGGCCGCCGCCCGCTGCACCGACGGCACGGGAGGATCGAACGCGATTCCCCCGGCCGCGCTGGCACCTGCCTGGAGCACGCCGAGCGGCACCGTGATGATCGCGCGGTCCGCCACGATGACCGAGGGATCCGCGTCTCCGTGGTTGTTCGTCTCCACCTCGACGCGGCCGCGGCGCCAGCGCACCGCGCGCACCACGGCGCCCAGCCGGATGCGATCCAGCAGCGGAGCGGCCAGCGCCTGCGCCACCGCGTCATAGCCCTCGAGCACCCGCCCGATGCGACGCTCACGCACCTCTCCCCGCGGGCTTCCGCCATTCGCCAGTGCCCCCTCGCTCACGAGGTCGGGGTCTGCCGCATGGAATCCCTCGACGAACTGCATCGCCAGCCGCCGCTCGCCACGAGGCAGCGAGCGCATCCCCTCGAGCGCGGCCGCGAACGAACGGTCGGTTGGGCGCTTGCGCAGGCGCCGCATCACGACGTCGATCCGCTCCCAGAAATCGTCCATGAGGCGCAGGCGGCCGCGCGCGCTCTCCCAGCGCCTGCCCGCAATGTCCACGAGGCGCAGGTCGTGGTCGCGCGCGACCTCGATGAGCTCGGGGGTCTCGCCATGCGTGAACTCCGCACCGAGCTCGATTGGCACGGGCACGGACCGCGGACGCAGCGTCCAGATGCGTCCGCCGATGCGGTCGCGCGCCTCGAGGACAACGACGTCCTCCCCCTCCTCATGCAGGCGAGCCGCCGCGGCCAGCCCCGCCGCGCCCGCACCGATCACGACCGTTCCCATGCCCCGCCCTACGGCAAGCGGCGTACTCGCGCCCCTACCGGATGCGCGCGCGCTGGTGCACGAGGGTGAACTCGCCGCGCTGGATCGGGATCACCCCCGGCGGACGCGCCGGCAGCTCAATCCCCGGCACGGGCGCGATCCCCGCGAGCTGGCTCACCAGCGCCAGCGTCACCGGCCGGCCCGGCACCACGGCGAGCACGAGGTCGAAGCCACCTGCCGGCGGTGCGACGTAGTCGATGCTCCACCGCCCGCGCGGAGCGTAGCGATAGCCATCGGTCGCCACCGGGCGGCCATCGATGACCGCCGCGCGCACGACGCCGCTGTCGGCGCGGAGGTTGATCTCGCGCACTCCCGGGGCCGGCGTCACGCGAATCGTGACCCAGCTCGAGTCTCCGCGCGTGACGTCGCCCATGACGGTCACGGTCGCGCGCCCGATCGCGCTCCCGGGTGGTGGCGCGGGCCGCGCCACCCGGAAGTACCGGGCGAACCACCCGGGGGGTGGTACCGCCGGGTCATTCCCCAGCCCACGTCGCAGCGCATTCAGCGCGCCGCGGGTCTGGGCGTGCACGCCGAGATACGCGGTGTTGGAGTCCGCATCCACGCCGTAGCCGAACGACGACCCCACCGGCGCGGCGTCCGAGGTGCGCACCGTGGCCATGCCGATCACGAAGAGCACGACCGAGAGCGTCGCGATCGCCACCGGGTTCCGCCACGTGCGTCCCTCGGCGAGCTCCAGGATGTGGGCCAGGAGCCACGCGCCAAGCACCGTGAACGCCGCGACGACGGCCGCCCCGGTCGCGTCGAGCCCGAGCGCCACCGCCCCCATGAGGTAGGCGATGGGAAGGATGATCAGCACGGCGACGACCGTCGCGATCCAGAGCGCGATCTCCGCGCCCCCGGCCCCGAAGCGGCGGAACGCCAGCGCGATCAGCACGGCGAGCGCCGGCCACACGAACAGGAAGCTCACGGCGGGGGCAGCCGCCGCCGTCACCCAGCCGAGCACCGCCAGGAGGATCGCGCCACCGATGTGCAGGAACGCCGCGGGAATGCGCGTGCGGCATATGGCGAACACACCCGACGCGATCGCCAGCGCGAGCACCGCGATCGCGGCGGTGTAGATCCCGCTCTGCGTCGGCATGCCGCTTTCCAGCGACGCATGCAGGGAGCGCAGCGCGTTCGCCTTGAGGATCCCCGACACCACCGCAAGCCCGACGCTTGCCACGGCGCCGGCAATCCCCACGAGAATGCCGAGCCACCATCTCGGATGCTCGCGGCGCGCGGCGAGCAGCACGAAACCGAGCGGCACCAGCAGGAGGAGCGAGAGTGGCAGGGCCCAGCTTTCCGGATAGACCACAAGCCCGATGAGCGGGACGTCGAAGAACACCGCGTCACCGGTCACCGGGCGCGGCAAGGGGTTCCCCGCCAGCTCGCGCGCGAGCGCCAGCGCCGAGTTGCCATGGCCCTGCACGCTCCCCACGTCGAGGTGCGCCACGTCGTCCTGGGACGTGTGATATCGGTTCACCCCGCCGATGAAGGCGAAGTTCATCGCCGGCTGTCCGAGCCGCGCCGTCTCCGAGATGTCCGTGTCGTTCGGCAGCAACCGGTACACGAACGTGCTCAGCGACGTTGCCCGCACCCCGCCCACGCGCCGCAGCGTCCGCGCGACGTCGAGGTTGCCGGGACCGGTCTCGAACATGAGCGACGGACCCCTGGTGCCCCTCGCCTCGAAGTTCAGCGTCACCGCAACGTCCTTCGCCCAGGGGTGCTCGCGCACGAAGGCCGCCGCACCCAGCAGTCCCGTCTCTTCGCCGTCCGTGATGAGGACGATGACGTCGTGACGCAGTCGCGGCGACGCGGTGAGTGCACGGAGCGTCTCGAGCAGCACCGCGGTGCCGGAGGCGGCATCGCCGGCCGCCGGCGCGGAAGGAACGCCATCATAGTGCGACATGAGCAGCACCGCCGGCCTCGCCCCCGCGCTGTCCGTTCCCGCGAAGCGGACGAGGATGTTCCGCACCCGGCCGGCCGCGGCGTATCGCGTGCCGATCGCGGTCGCCTCCTGCACCTGCGGCTCGTATCCCAACCCGCGCAGCTGCGCCAGCAGGTACTCGGCAACGCCGCGATGCTCCGCGGTTCCGATCGGATGCGGCCGGTCCGCGATCACGCGCACGTGCGCCATGGCGCGCTCGGCGGAGAACTCGGTGTCCGGCGCGCTCGCCGGCACGACGGAGGGAACGTGGTTCGCGTAAGCGAACGCCGCGGCGCAGATCGCGAGCAGCAGCGCCGCGCGGAGGAGGGATTTGAGCATGGCAGGGGTGGGAGTGATGGATGATGGCGGCCGGAGGCGCCGCCGTCCATGCACCCCCCTTACCGGCCGATCAGCGGATCGAGGCGCGCCCCGAGCTGCGGCGCGAGGGAGCGGCTGAAGCTCGCGGCGAGATGGTTGTCGTCGGTGAACATCACGATGCCGTTCCGCATCGTCTGGCAACGCTCGCTGGCGCAGATCGCGTCGTTCATGTCCACGAACCGCACCGGCAGCCCGCGCGCCGCCTCATCCTGCGCGGCCCGCGCCCCGGGGGAATGGATCCGGGAGCGGTCCATCGTGCAGTCCGTGGCGCCCGGCAGCCCCGCGACGCGGCGCGAGTGACAGAGCGGCACGTCGAACCAGGTGCGCGGCGTGCCACGCATTGCGATGACCGGGATCCCCGCGTCGTGCAGCCGCGCGTACGTCCTGTGAAGTCCGGTGCGCCACATGTCCATCGTGAGCTGCCAGGAGTCTCCCCCTCCCCGCACCGGCACGTAGTGGTCCCACGAGCTCAGGATCACGGCGCTCGGCCGCATGGCGATGATCCGCTGCATCATCGCTTCGCGGTACCGGGTGCACTCGTGATAGTGGCGACGCAGCCGCGGGTTGGTGAGCTGCGGGACGTCCGCCACCGGGCAGCCTCCCTTCACCATCGCGATGATCTTCCACCCGCGCTCGCGTCCAACCCGGTCCAGCGCGCCCAGCCAGTGCTCCGCGTGCGAGTCGCCGAGGAGCGCGATGGTCGTGGTGGATCGCGTGTCGCCGAACTCGCAGCGTTCCTTCGGCTCATCCACCGTGGTCGCCCAGCAGTCGTGCTCCATCCGATCCTCGCGCGCCGCCGCAAACTGCAGCTGCGGCATCCGCGCCACGTCAGCGGCCGCCGCGCGATAGGCCGCGTGCGCCACCAATGCCGCGGCAACACTCGCGGCCAGTGCGGCAGGCATGACCCATCCCGCCGGCATCCGGCCCAGGAACCCCGAGCGCGCCGGCTGTTCGATGAACCGGTGCGTCACCCAGGCAAGCCCCAGCGCGGTCAGCGACCAGCCGAGCTTTCCGGCCACGCCGATCTGCGGATCGATCGCCACGGCGACTCCCACGAGCGGGAGGTGCCACAGGTACCAGCCGTACGAGAACCTGCCGAGCGTCTGGAAGGGCGACCAGGCCAGCGCGCGATGCACGCGAGACCCGGGATGTCCGGCCACGATGAGCGCGGCGGTTCCGAGCACCGGCGCAAGCGTCGGCCAGCCCGGATGCGGCGTCGCGCGATCGTACACGAACACCGGGATCACGATCGCGGCCAGGCCCAGCGCCTGTAGTGCGGTGCGGCGCGGGCTTCCTTCGTCCTCGGCTCCGTCGAACCGCACTGCTACCAGTCCGCCAAGCGCGAACTCCCACATGCGGCTCGGCAACCCGAAGTACGCCCAGGGCTGCGACGCTGGCAGGGTCACGAGCGCGGTGATGAACGAGGCGGCCGCGATTCCCGCCAGCGCGAACACCAGGCGTCGGCGCGCCGTGCCGTCATCCTCGGCTCCGTTCCTACCGAGAAGCGCCGACCCCACGAGCGCGAAGAGCAGTGGCCAGAGCAGGTAGAACTGCTCCTCCACGGCCAGCGACCAGGTGTGCAGGAGCGGGTTGTCCTGCGTTGAGAAATAGTCCACCGCGCTGCGCGCGAGCTCGATGTTCGATCCGTACAGCGCCACGGCGCGCGCATGTGAGGCGATGAGCGGCCGGTCGATCGGGGCGTACAGGGTCATCACGACGGCGAGCGTCGCGATGAGCACCACCAGGAGCACGGGCAGCAGGCGCAGGGCGCGCTTCCGATAGAAGGCGCCAACGTCCACCGTTCCGGCCGATCCGGCTTCGCGCAGCAGTTGCCGGCTGATGAAGAAGCCGGAGAGGACGAAGAAGACGTCCACGGCCACGAAGGCGCCGGAAACGCCGCGCACGCCGGCGTGGAACAGCACCACGAGGACGATTGCGATCCCGCGCAGCCCCTCGAGGTCCGGCCTGAACGTCCCTTCGCGCTCCCCCGCCATGGCAGTCCCGTACGGTGGCTGCGCTGGCCGGGTTACACCGTGTTCAGGTCTTTTTCCGGATCAGCGATCGTGGGTACTTCCCGGTGACTCGGCGCCATCCCGCCGCGGCGCCTCGCTCGGCGAGCAACTCGCTCAGCGCCACCAGCGCACCCGCGGCCATCGCCCAGACAAACGCCTGCCGCCAGGCAACTTTTGGCGACGCCGGATTCTGCGGGGCGCGTCGCCCGGTCACGCGGAGGTAGCTGCGCTCCATCATGGACTTGGTGAGCGTGTTGGCAACCATCGCAACGCCGGTGCTCACCAGCCACCATTTGTAGTCCTGCTTCATGTCGGGTCTGGTTCAGGTCGGAACATCATGGGCAACGAGAATGCCGCGCGCCGACCCGACAAGCGGGGAAACCCTCTGGCCGCGAACCCCGAGCCTCGAAGCCGCCAGCCCTCAAGCCCTCAAGCCCTCAAGCCAACAAGCGTCAGTGAAGCCAATACGGTACGTGACCTAGCTCACAAGTCGTTGTCCCATAACGTGATACCTTACCGCCCAGTGGACCGTCTGTTGCTGTACAGGGTAGGCAACAGCGGGTGGCTGGAAGGCCCGGACTCCGTCGAAGTGGACGTGGTGAGTCCTCGGCCCCACGGCCGGTTTCGCAAGGATGGATGTATGGACAGACCGAGCCAGGAGATTCGCGCTCCCTCTGTGTCGAGCGCGAGAAACACATTGGGCGCGCGCCGCACCAAGATGCGCGTACTGCACCGGAAGAGTCAGGGAATCGTTGCCGTCTATGAGCAGGACCCAACGCTCGACGACGCGACCCCGAAACTCGTGTTCGAGAGTCCCGCGAAGTGCACGCGAGTGACGCGTTTCCCGGCAGAGTGGCAGCGGATGAGCGATGATGAGCTCGTCGCGCTGCAGCGCGCCGCGGGCTGACGCTGTATCACACCGCGCCACCGCTGGTGGCGCGGTGTGGCTACTTCAGGTAGTCCGCAATCGCTGAGCGTGTGACGCGCCAGGTCGAGCCGATCCTTTTTCCCTTCAGCTCGCCCTGCTCGAGCACCTGGAGCACGTCCGATTCGGAGACGCCCAGCGCCTTCGCGGCATCGGCCACCCCCATCAGCTCCGGAAGCGCGCCAGCGCCTCCCGGCGCGGGCCCCGCGAAGCCGTCGCGCATCATCTGCTGCGCGATACCGAAGCCGGCGGCCATTTCCGCGGCCATCCCCGCCGAGCCGCCGCCCCCGCTGCCCATCCCCTGCGCCAGCTGGTACTTCACGAAGTCGTCGAGCTTTCCCACGGCTCCCATTCCGGCGCGCTTGTCCATGGCCTGCTCCACTTCGGGAGGCACGGACACGTTCTCGACGACGAACGCCGTGAGCTCGATCCCGTAGCTCGACGCCAGCACGGGATTGATGGCGGGGAGCAGCGCGGCGCCGAGCTCCGTGTAGCGTGACGCGATGTCGAGCGCCGGGATCCGCGCCGTCGCGATGGCGTTGCTGAAGACGCTCACGAGGCGCGACCGCATCGTCTCGTGGAACTCGTCCAGCCGGAAGTCGTGGTCCGACCCGGCCACGTCGCGCAGGAACGTGCGCGGATCCGTGATCCGGAAGTCGAAGGTGCCAAAGGCGCGCAGGCGCACGACGCCGAGGTCGTCATCGCGCAGCATCACCGGGTTCGACGTGCCCCACTTGTTCCCGGTGAACAGCCGCGTCGTCACGAAGTACACGTCGGCCTTGAAAGGCGAGTTGAAGCCGTAGGGCCACGACGCCAGCTTCGTCAGCACCGGAATGTTGTCGGTGGTGAGCCGGTGCTTGCCGGGACTGAAGGTGTCGCCGAACCGGCCGAGATAGACGAACTGCGCCACCTGCGATTCGCGCACGATGAGCTGCGCGCCGTTCTTGATCGCGCGGTCCTCGTCCGGGAAGCGCCACGCCAGCGTGTCGCGGGTGTCGTCACTCCACTGGATCACCTCCAGCAGCTCGCCCTTGATGAAGCTCTTCAGGTCCATGGGATCTCCTATCGGTCGGTCAGCCAGCGGGCCACGGCATGCAGGCCGGCCCCGACGAGGCCCGACGCGCTGACATCGTGGGCCCAGACGCTGTCGTTCTGGAACCGTGTTGGGGATGATGGCTCGCGCCGCTGCGCGAGATCCTTCTCGTACAGCGGCTGCGCGGCCTTCGCGAGCGTGTCCGCTTTCTGCAGCTGCGCCACGAGCTTCTCGGCGTGCTGCATGTCGAACATGGAGAGCGGCGAGCTGCAGTGCGCGCACGCCGCGTTCTGCTGCACCTCCACCGGTGCGCCGCAGTTCGAGCAGTTCACCGCCTGCACCTGCTGGCGCAGCTCGGCGATCTGCTTCGCGGTGAGCGGCTTCACGAACTCCTTCTCGCGAAGGAAGTCGAAGAAGGTGATGAACCGGCCATCCCCCTTCGGGCAGGCCTGATAGCGGAACCGGGTCGACTTCTGGAGGTCGTTCGTCTCCTGGAGCGGATTGCGGCAGCGCGGGCAGCGCGGCGTGGGAGTGGCGGCAGGGCCCGGCCTGCCCGTCTTGTCGCCGATGATCCGGAACAGCGCGAGCGTCGATCCCGCGGTGAGCGCCACGCTCTCACGCGTGTCGAACCAGAACGCCTGGCAGGGATGGCAGATGTCGATCACCACCGCCCGCTCCATCCGGTCGGTGAACGTCTCTTCCTGCATGCTGGACCTGCATCGTGGACAATCCATCAGTGACTGCTGACGGCGGACATGAAAGCGGACATTGGGACGGACATACCGGCGGACATTACAACGGACATGGCTGCGGATGACGGCGATCTTGCCGGAACCTCTCGCGGGCGAGACGATAATTCACCTGCGGGTCCGCCGTTAGTCCGCCGCCGTTTGAGTCGCCGAAAGACCGCCTCTGTCCGCACTCATGTCCGCAGTCATGTTCGCCCTCGTGTCCGTCGTCATGTCCGTCGTAATGTCCGCAGTCAGTAGTTTCCCCAGCATGAAGGTGCATAACACCGTGATGCTGTATCGCGGCTACGGCGCCGATGGTCGCGTCTGGGTGCACGGGCGCGCGCTCGAGAAGCATCGGCCGCTCACCGCCGAAGTGCATCACGACCGGTGGGACAATCTCATGGCCATGATGCAGCGCGCCCGCGCCGACCCCGCCCGGCACGCCGCCGTGCGCGTCACCACCGGGCAGTCCTCGTCCACGTTCACCGCCGACAACGAGGGGTTCTTCTGCGGCTGGATGACGGTCGAGGATCCGGAGCCCGCCCCGCGCCATCCCGACTGGATCGTCCTGCACGCTCGCCTGGATCGCCGCGACGCGGCCCCCGCCACGTCAGCGGAGGCCTTCTACCCGCGTCGCTCGCTCCCCCAGCTCGTCATCAGCGACATTGACGACACGGTGCTGCAATCGCGCGTGACGAACGTGGTCCGCGCGCTCCAGACCCTCGCCTTCGGCAATGCGCGCACCCGCCTCCCCTTTCCGGGCGTCGCCGCCTTCTACGAAGCACTCCGCCGCGGCGCGCACGGCACCAGCGACAACCCGCTCTTCTACGTGTCGAGCAGTCCCTGGAACCTCTACGACGTCATCACGGAGTTCCTCGACATCCAGCGCATCCCGCGCGGCCCGGTCATGCTGCGCGACGTGGACCTCGGCCTCGGCGCCCTGCGTTCGGGCCACCACCACGATCACAAGGGCGCGAACATCCAGCGGATCCTCCACACCTACCCTGACGTGCCCGTCATCCTCATCGGCGACAGCGGCCAGCAGGACCCGGAGATCTACCACCGCGTCGTGCACGACCACCCGTCCAGGGTGCGCGCCATCTACATCCGCAACGTCACCATGAACGCGGACCGTTCGGCCGCCATTGACGCCCTGGCGCGCGAAGTGCTCGCCGCCGGCTCGAGCCTGGTGCTCGCCGACGACACCCTCGCGGCCGCGAAGCACGCGGTGGACAACGGCTGGATCTCGAAGGACGCGCTTCCACTCGTGAGTGGCGAGAAGAAGGCCGACGAGGGAATGACCGGCACCAAGACCGACGCGCCGGGCGCCCGCGACGCCGAGGACCCGCCGAAGCCCACCGAGATCATCGAGGAGCCGTAGGCCGGAAGTGCAGATCCCTCGCTACGCTCGGGATGACTTCCTCACCGTGATCCTCGATCCTCGATCCTCGATCCTCGATCCTCGATCCTCAGTCCTCGATCCTCTTTCTCAGTGTCCCCCAGGCAAATGGCACCAGCAGCGCCAGTCCCGCCGCGCTGAGGACCGCCGCCGCATGCATCCCCCGCAGGAACGCCCCGCGGGCTGACTCCAGCAGCGCGGCGCGCGCCTCCGCCGGCAGCGATTCCGTCGCCTGCACCGCCGCGCCGAGCGTCGAGCGCACCGACTCCGCGACGGCCACCGGAAGCTCCACGGGCAGCGCGTCGCCGAGCGCGAGACGATACGCCGCCACCCCGATGCTGCCGAACACGGCGATCCCCGCGGCGCCACCGAATTCCGCGCTCGTCTCCGACACCGCGCCGGCAGCGCCTGCGCGCTCCGGCGGCGCCGACCCGATCACGATGTCCGTCGTCAGCGTCACCACCGGCGCGCTCCCGAGCGCCACGAGCACGTTCGACGTCGCGAACCACCAGAAGGACGTGGACGCATCGAACGCGATCACCATCATGGAGCCGAGCACCGCGACGACGAGTCCCCCCGCAATGAGGGTGGCGCGTGAGTAGTGCCGGGTCAGCGTTGCGCTCAGCGACGAGCCCACCACGAACGCCGCGGCCCACGGGATGGACCACATCCCCGCCACCAGCGGGGAGAGCCCCTTCACGAGCTGCAGGTACTGCGGGATGAACAGGAACCCGCCGAACAGCATGAACACGGTGGCGCCGTAGGTCGCCAGCGATCCGCTGAACCCAGGCGCGCGGAACAGCGTGAGGTCGATGAGGGGGTCGGCCAGCGTCAGCTGTCGCCGCACGAACACCGCTGCGAGCGCCAGCCCCAGCGCGAACGACGCGGTCGCGGCCGGAGAGAGCCCGTGAGCCGCGAACTGCTTGATCCCGTAGATCGTGGCAAGCACCGCGGCAAGCGACAGCACGGCGCTGGTCATGTCGGGGAAGCCTGCTCCGGGATCCTTGTACTCGGGCAGGAGCATCGGCCCCACGATCAGCAGCAGCACCATGGGCGGCACGGCGATGAGGAAGACCGATCCCCACCAGAACGATTCCAGCAGCACGCCGCCCACCAGCGGGCCGATGATCCCGCCCAACGAGTACGCCATGATCCAGATGCTGATGGCGCGCGTTCGCTCGTGCTCGTCGTGGAACATGTTGCGGATCAGCGAGAGCGTGCTGGGCGCCACCGTTGCGCCGGCGATGCCGAGCAGCGCCCGGGTGACGATGAGCATCTCCGCGGTGCGGGAGTACGCGGCGGCAATGGACGCCAGCGCGAACGCCGCGGCGCCGATCATCAGCATCTTCCGGCGCCCGATCCGGTCCCCGATCGTCCCTGCCGCCACGAGGAAGCCGGCGACCATGAAGCCGTAGATGTCGATGATCCAGAGGAGCTGCGTGGCCGATGGGTTCAGGTCGCGGCTCAGCTGCGGCACTGCCATGTGCAGCACCGTGAGGTCCATCGAGTACAGGAGGCACGGCAGGGCGATGACCGCGAGTCCGATCCACTCGCGACGCCCTGCCT
>Ga0307505_10000585_pt1 | contig 38461 bp, 31 predicted proteins | sample 23_S_MG_FD_202183 | JGI IMG/M metagenome (GOLD analysis project Ga0307505, IMG submission 202183) | Soil microbial communities from Populus trichocarpa stands in riparian zone in the Pacific Northwest, United States - 23_S | ecosystem: Environmental > Terrestrial > Soil > Riparian zone > Trees...
CCGAAACCAGCCGCATCACCGTGCGCTTCCGCCTCGGCATCGACCAGAATGTGGGCGCGAGCGACGTGCGTGACCGCGTCAGCCGTGTGCGCCAGCGCCTGCCGGACGAAGTCGAAGAACCGGTCGTCGCCAAGGTCGAGGCCGACGCGCGCGCGATGATGTACATCGTCTTCCGCGACGACGGTAAGTCGGCCCTCGAGATCACGGACTACGTGGACCGCTACGTCGTCGACCGCTTGAAGAATCTTGGCGGCGTGGCCGACGTCGTGATCTTCGGCGAGCGCCGCTATGCGATGCGCATCTGGATCGACCGTCAACGGCTCCCGGCGTTCAACCTGACGGTCCAGGATATCGAAAGCTCGCTGCGGGCGCAGAACGTCGAGTTGCCGTCCGGCCGTATTGAAAGTCAGGACCGCGAATTCTCGGTGCTGTCGCGCACCGGCCTTTCGACGCCCGAGCAGTTTCGTAACATCGTGATCAAGGTCGCGACCGGCCACCAGGTGCAACTGGGGGAGGTCGCCCGCGTCGAATTGGGCGCGCAGGACGAGCGCCGCGACAGCCGCTATATGGGCGGTCCCGCCATTATCGTCGGCATCATCAAGCAGGCCGTCGCCAATCCGCTCGACGTGTCGGCCGCGGCGCGCGCCATGATGCCCGCGTTGAACGACTCGCTCCCGGACGGCATGACCGCCGAGATCGGCAACGACGACGCCGTCTTCATCGACCGCTCCATCAAGGCCGTGTTCCAGACGATCATCGAGGCCATCGTCCTCGTCGTGCTCGTCATCTTCTTCTTCCTGCGCTCGTTCCGCGCCTCGATCATCCCGATGGTGACGATCCCGGTCTCGCTGATCGGCGCCTTCACGATCATGTTCGCGGCCGGCTTCACCATCAACACGCTGACGCTGCTTGCGATGGTGCTCGCCATCGGTCTCGTCGTGGACGACGCGATCGTCGTGCTGGAGAATATTCACCGCCACATCGAAGAAGGCATGAAGCCCGTGGCGGCGGCCATCAAGGGCATGAGCGAGATCGGCTTCGCCGTCATCGCGATGACGCTGACGCTTGCGGCGGTCTATGCACCTGTCGCCTTCGCGTCCGGCCGAACCGGCCGCCTGTTCCTGGAATTCGCGATCACGCTCGCCGGCGCGGTGGTCATATCGGGCTTCGTCGCGCTCACGCTCACGCCGATGATGTGTTCAAAGCTCCTGCGCCATAACGAGAATCCGGGGCGGATTTTCTCGGCCATCGAGCGGGCGTTCCGCCGCTTCGAGGCGGGTTATCGCCGTCTTCTCGTGCGCGCGCTCAATATGCGCCCTGTCGTGCTCGCCGTCGCGCTCGCGGTAGCGTGCCTGAGTGGAGTGTTCTTCTCCATATTGCCGTCGGAGCTGTCGCCGCTGGAGGATCGCGGCGTGCTGATCGTGCGCGGCACGGCGCCGGAGGGCTCCACCATCGCCTATACCGGCCGCTACAGCGCCCAGGTCGACTCGCAGCTTCGCGACATCCCCGAGATGAGCTCCTCGCTCGTCATCAACGGCTTCCCGGACGTGTCGAGCTTCGTCGCCATCGGCCGCCTGAAGGACTGGAGCGAGCGCGAACGGAATGTGCAGCAGATGAGCGCCGAGCTGACGCCGAAGTTGCGCCGCATCGCCGGTCTGACGCCGTTCATGAACAACCCCGCGTCGCTCGGTCAGCGCGGCGCGTCGCGGCCCGTCGAGTTCGTCATTCAGACGTCGGGAACCTATGAGCAGTTGCAGGAATACGTCGATCTGATGATGGAACGGACCAGCCGGAATCCGGGCCTCGAGGGCGTGCAGACCGATCTTCTGCTCAACACCCCGGAATTCCGCGTCACCATCGATCGCGCCAAGGTCGCCGACCTTGGCCTCGACGTTGCCGCGGTCGGCCGCACGCTCGAAACGCTGCTCGGCGGCCGTCAGGTCACGCGCTTCGAAATGAACGGCGAGCAGTATGATGTGTGGGTGCAGCTCTCCGGCGAGGACCGCGCGACGCCTGAGGCGCTTGCGACGATCTTCATGCGCTCGCCCAAGGGCGAGATGATCCAGCTCTCGAACATCGTCAATGTGAGCGAGGCGGTGGCGCCGAAGGAGTTGAAGCGCTTCAACCAGCTCCGTGCCGTGATTATTTCCTCGAACCTCGCGCCGGGCTATTCGCAGGGCGAAGCGCTGAACTTTCTCGAGCGGGTCGCCGACGAGGTCCTGCCGGCCACCGTGCAGACCGATGTGACCGGCCAGAGCCGCGAGTTCCGCGCGGCCGGCCAGAGCCTGATCTTCATCTTCATCCTTGCGCTCGCCTTCATCTATCTCGTGCTGTCGGCGCAATTCGAGAGCTTCCGCGATCCGCTGATCATTCTGATCACGGTGCCGCTCACCATGACCGGCGCGCTCATTGCGCTCTGGCTCGCGGGCGGCACGCTCAACGTCTATTCGCAGTTCGGGCTGGTGACGCTGATCGGCCTGATCTCCAAGCACGGCATTCTGATCGTCGAATTTGCGAACCAGCAGCAACAACAGGGCAGGGACCGCATGAGCGCCGTAATCGAGGCGGCTTCGCTCCGCCTGCGGCCGATCATGATGACGACGGGCGCGATGGTGCTGGGCGCAGTGCCGCTCGCGATCGCATCCGGCGCGGGCGCCGAAAGCCGTCACCAGATCGGCTGGGTGATCGTCGGCGGCATGACCTTCGGCACGATGCTCACGCTGTTTGTGCTGCCGACCGTCTATAGCTATCTCGCCTACCAGTATCCTGAGCGGCGCGAGGTCGAAGGCGGCCATCCCGTTCCGGCGGAATAGGCGTCAGCCCTCCGGCGAGATTTGCCCGACGAGCTTGAAGCCGTCTCTATCACCGGCCACCGGTGCGAGCACGGGACCTGCCGCCGTGCCGGGATTTTCCTGGAGCAGCGCGCCGATGATCGAGCTGTGCGACACCAGCACGAGCGCGCCCGGTCCTTTCCATTCCGCGATCAGTTTTTTGAGCGCCGCAAGCTGCGGCTCGCGGTTCTGCGGACGGCCGTAAAGGTCGTTGAGCGCGGATTCTTTCTCAATCTTGCCAAGCCCAAGCAACTCGGCGGTCTCGACCGACCGGCACCATTCCGAAGTCAGTATGCGCCCGACCTTAACCCTGCGCTCGCGCAGGAGCCGTCCGAGCTTGCGCGACTCCTCGCGGCCTTCGTCGTTGAGGTTGCGCTGCGTCGCGCAGTCTTCGAGTTTGAATCCGCGCGGATCGCCGACGCCGGGCGGCGTGGCTGCATGGCGGAGTAATACGACATGGCCGCCGGCCTGCAGCGCGCGCAGGCCTGCTTCGTCGGCGCGCGCCGGCAAGGCAAGAAGCAGGAAGGCGAGGGCGCCGAGAAGACTTCGCTGCATTATTCCGCTGCGGTCCGCGCGGCCGCCGCGCCGCCGAACCTGCGCTCCATCTCGCGCCGGAAGCGCACGGTGTCATCCTCGGCAATCGCCACGTCGTCCCAGGTCAGCACCGCGCCTTGCGCCACGGGCCGCGTGACCTTGATGTTGTGCGCGAGGCCGAGCGGCAGCGCGCCGCGCGAAAGCGAGTCTTCCGCCCGCATGATCTTGCCATAGGCGCAATAGCCGCCTTCGCCGTCGAGCAGGTCGCCGGGCTTCAGTGCCTTCTTCGCCGTCGCCGCGACGTCGGAATGGAAATGCTCCGGCACGCCGGTCGCCTCATTGCGCAGCGCGGCCGCGGCGATGGAAATGCCGACCTCCATGCCGACCAGATGATGCGAACGATACATCGCCGAGTAACGGCCGGACGGATCGCGGATCATCTGGTAGTCGCGGAAACAGTCGCGGGTATAAGTGCCGCGCGCGTCGGACGACGCCGCCTCGAACACCACATAGACGCCCCAGCGCAGGTCGCGATGCACCGGCCGCCCGTCATATTCGAGGCTCGACACGACCTCCACGAGTCCGGGTTCTTCCAGCACGCCGCCGTCCTTGCGCGGACGCAGCGTCAGCGGCAGGTCGTCGGCGCCGCAGGGCGGGAAGGTGAGGCCGTCGCGCGGCGCCTTGAGGCCCGTTGCGTTCGAGATCGCGGTCATCTCGATGGCCGACTTCGTGCCGTCCACGAACGAGTTGAACATTTGCGGGTTCATACCCGACGCTTTCGCGTTCTCGGGTGTGATGCCGAAATAGGTCCACACCGTATCAGGCGTTGACGTATGGAAGACCGGCAGGTGCTTCGTGCCCTTGCCCGCGGCGACGACACGGAAGCCGCAGGCTTCCGCCCAGTCCACCATCTCGCAGACGAGCGCCGGCTGGTCGCCGTAAGCGAGCGAATAGACGACGCCCGCCTTGCGCGCCCGTTCGGCGAGCAGCGCGCCCGCGAGCGCGTCGGCCTCGACCGTCACGTTGACGACATGGATGCCGTTGTCGAACGCCTTCAGGCAATGGCGGATGGCGGCGGCCGGGTTGCCGGTGATGTCGATGACGACGTCGGGCCTCGCCGCGATCAGCGCGAAGGCGTCGGCGGTGATCGCAGTCTTGCCCATGCGGTGCGCCTCGTCGAAGTCGCGCGTGACCTGCGCGTTCACGTCCCAGCCGGTCCGGGTCAGGGCGTCCCGCGCCCGCGCTTCGTCGAGGTCGGCGAGCGCCAAGAGGTGCATCCCCGGCGTCGTCCGCGCCTGGGCCAGAAACATCGAGCTGAATTTGCCCGCGCCGATCACGCCGACCCGCACCGGGCGGCCTTCTTCCGCGCGCTTTCGCAACAATCTGGCAAGGTTCATGGGCGCACTCTCTTCCCTGTGTTCTTTTGCAAGGACCGCTGGCCGGAAGCCAGTCGGGACATTATAGGCTGTCGATATGTCGGTCACCCTCGAACAACTGAACAAGGCGAGCCAGCCGGAATTCGTGCGCGCGCTGGGCGAGGTCTATGAAAATTCGCCGTGGGTGCCGGAGCGCGCCTATGCCGTGCGGCCGTTCAAGAACGCGGGGGTGCTGTTCAACGCCATGGCCGCGGCGGTCGCGGCCGCGAGCGAGGCCGAGAAGCTCGAACTGATCCGCAGCCATCCGGACTTGGCCGGCCGAGCGGCGCTCGCCGACGACCTGACGGAATCCTCGAAAGCGGAGCAGGGGGCGCTTGGCCTCAATCGGCTCTCGCCGGATGAGTTCGCGCGCTTCGAAAAGCTGAACGCCGCCTACACGAAGAAGTTCGGTTTTCCTTTTGTCATCTGCGTTCGCCGCCAGACGCGCGACGCGATCCTTGAATCCTTCGAGCGCCGGCTGAACAACGACCGCGCGGCGGAGGCGGCGGCGGCGCTGAAAGAGATCGACCTGATCGCGCGGCTGCGTTTGGTGCAATTTGTGCGCGACGCCGAGATCGCGGGAATCAACGGCCGTCTTTCCACCCATGTCCTCGACACGCAGGCCGGCAAGCCGGCGGCGGGCATCCGCATTGAGTTGTTCGAGATCGGCGAAAGCGCCACTTCGTTGCTCGTGGAGGAAGTCACCAACGCTGATGGTCGCACCGACGAGCCGTTGCTGTCGGGCGGGCCGCTGCGCGTCGGGCGCTATGAGTTGCGCTTCCATGTCGGCGATTATTTCGCCAAGCGGAACGCAAATTTGCCGCAGCCCGCCTTTCTCGATGTGGTTCCAATCCGCTTTGCGATTGCCGAGCCGGAGGGGCATTATCATGTCCCGCTCCTGGTGACGCCCTGGAGCTATTCGACCTATCGCGGAAGTTAGCGGAGACGACGATGAGCGAGATGCGCGCACAAACAAAAAAGCCGGGCGCGTCGCGCGCCTCCTTCAACTGGGCCGATCCGTTTGATATCGAGACGCAGCTCTCCGAAGACGAGCGCCAGGTGCGCGACACCGCGCGCGACTACGCGCAGGAAAAGCTGATGCCGCGTGTCGTCGATGCCTACCGCAATGAGAAATTCGACCGCGCGATCATCACCGAGATGGGCCAGCTCGGCCTGCTTGGCCCGACGGTCCCGGAAGAATACGGCGGCGCGGGTCTCGGCTACATCGCCTATTGCCTCGCCGTGCGCGAGATCGAGCGCGTCGATTCCGGTTATCGCTCCGCGATGAGCGTGCAGTCCTCTCTCGTGATGTACCCGATTTACGCTTACGGCGATGAGACGCAGCGCAGGAAATATTTGCCGAAGCTCGCGAGTGGCGAGTGGGTCGGCTGCTTCGGCCTGACCGAGCCCGACTTCGGCTCCGACCCCGGCGGCATGCGCACGCGCGCCGAGAAGACCGCGAACGGCTACAAGCTCACCGGCACCAAGATGTGGATCAGTAACGCGCCGATCGCGGATGTGTTCGTGATCTGGGCGAAGTCCGCCGCGCACGGCGACGAAATCCGCGGCTTCGTGCTCGAAAAAGGCATGAAAGGCCTGTCCGCGCCGAAGATCGAAGGCAAGCTGTCGCTGCGCGCATCGATCACCGGCGAAGTCGTCATGGACGGCGTCGAGGTGGGCGAGGACGCGCTCCTGCCGAACGTCTCCGGCCTCAAGGGTCCGTTCGGCTGCCTCAACCGAGCGCGTCTCGGCATCTCATGGGGCGCGATGGGCGCCGCCGAGTTCTGCTTCGACGCCGCGCGCCGCTATGTGCTGGAGCGCAAGCAGTTCGGCCGCCCGCTCGCCGCCAACCAGCTTGTGCAGAAGAAGCTCGCCGACATGCAGACCGACATTGCGCTCGGTCTTCAGGCGTCGCTGCGCGTCACGCGGCTGATGGACGAGGGCCGTTGTCCGCCCGAGGCCGTCTCGATCGTGAAGCGCAACAACTGCGGCAAGGCGCTTGAGATTGCGCGCGTCGCCCGCGATATGCACGGCGGCAACGGCATCTCCGAGGAATATCATGTGATGCGCCACGCCGCGAACCTCGAGACCGTGAACACCTACGAAGGCACGCACGACGTCCACGCGCTCATCCTCGGCCGCGCGATCACAGGGATACAGGCGTTCTTTTAATTACTCGCCCCGCGGCGTATCGCTTCTAATACGTCATGGCCGGCTTGTCCCGGCCATCTCGCTTAGGTGAGCACCGCCGTGCCTATTAAATCGGGATGCCCGCGACAAGCGCGGGCATGACGAGTGAAGTTACATCCCCGGCGGGCGGCGTGCGCGGGTCTCGACATGCTCGGGCCGCACGCCGAGGGCGATGAACTCCGCCATCTTGCGCTTGAGCCAGGGCAGCCGCGTCGCCATGCGCAGCGGCCACGGCGCGCGTACTTCGCCGCGCTCTTCCATCAACGGCCGCAGGATGCGGTTCTGCACGAATACCTGAATCATCTGCGTGATGCGCGTCGGCAACTCGCGCCGATGCTGCACGGAGCGCAGGTGTTCCGTGGTCATGTGGCCGTCGCGCAGCGGAATGGCGATGATGTTCGACGCCGCGACCGCGTCCTGGATCGCGAGATTGATGCCGATGCCACCGACCGGCGACATCGCATGCGCTGCATCGCCGATGCACAGCAACCCCGGCCGATACCATTGCACCAGCCGATCTACCTCGACCGTGAGCAGCTTCACGTCGTCCCAGCTTTTCAGTTCTTTCGCGCGTCCCTTCAGGAACGGCGTCACCGCCTCGACCTCGTGGCGGAATTTCATGATGCCGCGTTGGCGGATTTCGTCGTAGCCGCCCTTCGGGATGATGAAACCGCATTGCCAGTAGTCGCCGCGGTCGATCGCGACCAAGGCTTCGCCCCCGCCGAGATAGCCGGCGAAATCCACCGGGTCATCCGGCTGCCGCGACAAGCGGAACCACAGCACGTCGATCGGTGCACCGAGCTTCGTGACTTCAAGGTCCGCTTTCTCGCGCAGCACGGAATCCCGCCCGTCCGCCGCGATCACCAACTCGGCGCGAATCTCGATCTTGCCGCCCGGCGTATCGATCAAGACGCCCGCAATGCGTCCGTTTTCCTCGATCAACCCAGTCGCCTCCGCCTCCGTGATGAGGTTGAAGGGCGCGAAGCGCGCCGCCTCGCGCGCGAGGAAATTCAGGAAATCCCATTGCGGAATGAAGGCGACGAACGGGTAGCGCAACTCAAGCTGGCTGAAATCCACGAGCGGCAGGAATTCCTCGCCGACATGAAAGCCCATCGTCCGCGCCTTCTGGTGCGGCAGCTTTAGGAAGATGTCTGCAATCTTCAGCTCGTGCAGGATGTCGAGCGTGGAGGGGTGGATCGTGTCGCCGCGGAAGTCGCGCAGGAAATCCTTGTGCTTCTCCGCGACCAGCACCTCGACGCCGGCGCGCGCGAGCAGCAAGCCCGCCATCATCCCGGCCGGCCCGCCGCCGACGATGCAGCACTGAACCGTGAAGCGTTCGGTCATGGACAGGGCTTCCGGGAGCGGCGGGAAAGAGGCGCGATTGGCGCAGATTGCAGGCTTTGCATAGGCTTCTCAAGCAAGGCGGAAAGGTGAAACCATGGCAGGGATCAGGATATTCAACCCCGAGACGCTCGCCGTGCCGCGCGCGCCCTATTCGCTCGTGGCGAGCGCGGCGCCAGGCAGCACGCTCATCGCAATCGCGGGTCAGGTGGCCGTCGGTCGCGACGGTAAGGTGGTGGGAAAAGGCGACATCGAGCGACAGGCCGCGCAGGTCTTCGCCAACATGGCGGAGTGCCTGAAGGCGGCGGGCGCGGACTGGAAGAACGTGATCCAGTTCATGAGCTTCCTCACGCGGCGGCAGGACATTCCGGGCTTCGCCGCGTACCGTCAGCGCGAGTTCAAAACGCTCTATCCGGACGGCGCCTTTCCGCCGAACACGCTGTTGATCGTAAGCGGACTCGTGGACGATGACATGCTGCTGGAAGTGCAGGCCATCGCTGCGGTTTAGAAGTGCCTCGCGGTGCTTGCGAATTCTCGCGCCGCATTCTCGACACGCGCGCGCACTAGCCTGACATACTTGGTGCGAGGCGGCGGCGTATCGAGGGTTCAAACGTGCTCGAAGTTCGGGAGCCGCGTCAGAATTGGTATGACGCAGGCCTGCATCATCTGTGTCTCGCGGGTGAGGGCGCGCCGCTCGCGGCTGTCCTTGCTCACGGTGCGCGCATCGTGCTCGACGACGAGCGCGAACTGCTTGACGCCACCGCCGGCGGCGGCGCGGCCTGCCACGGCTTCAACCATCCGCATATCGGCATGGCGATCGCGCGCCAGCTCGAGCGTATGGCGCATGTCCCGCTCGACGGCATCCTGCATCCCGAAGCCGCGAAGCTAGCGCATCGTCTGGCGGGTCTGCTGCCCGGCGATCTCGATCGTGTCGTGTTTGCAGAGTCGGGCTCGGCGGCGGTGGAAAACGCGCTCGCCTTCGCGCTCGACTACTGGACCGCGCGCGGCAAGCCCGCGCGCAGGCGATTTCTCTCCTTTCGCAATGCGTGGCACGGATCGACCGCCGTGGCGGCGGCGCTGAACGATCCCGCGCGCCGCCTGGGCGCGCGTCGCCTGGCCTTGCAGCAATTCATTGCGCCGCTCCCGCGCGACGACGAAAAAACGGCCGCGCTCGAAACGCTCGTCGCGCGCCATGCCAACCGCCTCGCGGGCATTGTCGTCGAGCCGCTCGTGCAGGCCGCGGGCTGGCACTTCCACGACGCGCAGGTCCTGCGCCGCCTGCGCGCGCTCGCCGACAAGCACGGGCTCCTGCTGATCTTCGATGAATGTTTCACCGGCTTCGGCCGCACCGGCGCGATGTTCGCCTGCATCGCGGCGGGCGTGATGCCTGACATCGTGGTGCTCGGCAAAGCGCTCGCGGGCGGGGCGCTGCCGCTCGCCGCGACCGTCATCCGCCGCGAATTCTACGAAGCCGCGCCCGGCTTCGCCCCGCATTCCACATTCTCCGGCAACGCCATGGCATGCGCAGCGGCCAACGCCTCGCTCGATCTGTTCGAGCAGGAGCCGCGCCTGGAGCAGGTCGCCGAAATCTCGCGGCAACTGGAGCAGGGCCTCGCGCCCTGCCGCGATCTGCCCGGCGTGCGCGATGTACGCGTCATGGGCGCGATCGGCGTCGTGGAATTCCGCCGCATCGCCGAGCCCGCGGTCTTGCAGCAGCGCTTCGTGGACGCGGGTATCTATATGAAGCCCACCGGCCGCGCAGTCGCCCTCGTCCCCGCGCTGACGATTGAGCCCTACGACCTCACCATCATGACCGGCACGACGCTGAAAGTGCTGCATGAGGCGACGCGCCGCCGCTCGCGCCGCAAATCCTCCCCGGATCAGCCCGATTTGCCGCTCTAGTTGCCATCCGCGGCAAACATCCCTACCTCAACGCGGCTTCGCGCCCGTCCGATTCCGCCCGCACAACGAATTGCAAGTCCGCTCATGACGCCTGCCATTTCCGTCACCAGCCTCTTCAAGACCTACGCCACCGGCTTTGAAGCGCTGAAGAACATCAACCTGGAAATCCGCTCCGGCGAGATCTTCGCGCTGCTCGGCCCGAACGGCGCCGGCAAGACGACGCTGATCGGCGTCGTCTGCGGCATCGTGAACCCGACCGCGGGCAGGGTGCTGGTCGCCGGCCACGACATCGTGCGCGATTATCGCGCGGCGCGCTCGCTCATCGGCCTCGTGCCGCAGGAGCTGCATACCGACGCTTTCGAAAGCGTCTGGGCGACCGTCAGCTTCTCGCGCGGCCTGTTCGGCAAGCCGTCGAACCCCGCGCTGATCGAAAGAATCATCCGCGAGTTGTCGCTCTGGGACAAGAAGGACGCGAAGATCATGACGCTCTCGGGCGGCATGAAGCGGCGCGTGATGATCGCGAAGGCCCTCTCGCACGAGCCGCGCATCCTCTTCCTCGACGAGCCGACCGCGGGCGTCGACGTCGAGCTGCGCAAGGACATGTGGCAGGTCGTGCGCGACCTGCGCGCCTCGGGCGTCACCATCATCCTCACGACGCATTACATCGAGGAAGCCGAGGACATGGCCGACCGCATCGGCGTCATCAACAAGGGCGAGCTGGTGCTGGTCGAGGAGAAGGCCGCGCTCATGCGCAAGCTCGGCAAGAAGCAGCTCATCATCCAGTTGCAGCAGAAGCTCGACGCCGTCCCCGCCGTCACTGCGCGCGAGCGCCTCGTGCTCGCCGACGGCGGCTCGGAGCTCGTCTATACCTACGACACGCAGGCCGAACGCACCGGCATCACGACGCTGATGCAGGAGCTGAACGCCGCCGGCATTCGCCTCAAGGACATCAGCACCACGCAAAGCTCGCTCGAGGACATCTTCGTCGGCCTCGTCCACAGCGGCCGGGAAGGGAGCGCGAAATGAACTGGCGAGCGGTCTGGGCGATCTACTATTTCGAGATGGCGCGTACGGGCCGCACCATCTTCCAGAGCATCGTGTCGCCGGTGCTCTCGACCTCGCTCTATTTCGTCGTATTCGGCGCGGCCATCGGCACGCGCATCACCGAGATCGAGGGCGTGCCATACGGCGCCTTCATCGTGCCGGGCCTCATCATGCTCCTGCTGCTCACGCAGAGCGTGATGAACGCCTCCTTCGGCATCTATTTCCCGCGCTTCGTCGGCACGATCTACGAGATCCTGTCGGCGCCCATCGCGGCCATGGAGATCGTGCTCGGCTACGTCGGCGCGGCTGCGACAAAATCGATCATCCTCGGCCTGATCGTGCTCGCGACCTCGTGGCTGTTCGTGCCGATCCAGATCGAGCACCCGTTCTTCATGCTCGCTTTCCTCATTCTGACGGCGCTGACCTTCAGCCTGCTCGGCTTCATCATCGGCATCTGGGCCGAGGGATTCGAGAAGCTCCAGATCGTGCCGCTCCTCATCCTCACGCCGCTCACCTTCCTCGGCGGCACGTTCTATTCGATCAGCGTGCTGCCGCCATTCTGGCAGACGGTGACGCTCTTCAACCCGGTCGTGTATCTCGTGAGCGGCTTCCGCTGGAGCTTCTACGGCATCGCCGACGTGCCGGTGGTCTGGAGCCTCGTCGCCACGCTCGGCTTCCTCGCCGCGTGCCTCGTCGTCGTGTGGTGGATTTTCAGGACGGGGTATAGGCTGAAGAACTAAAATAATAATATTGCCAGCCGATTCTACATTTTAGAGCGACGAGATGGAATCCCGTCAAAAGGTTCCGGCGAAGATAAATTTTCAGGCGCGAAATGACGGCAGCGTCGATGTTGAAATTTATTCTGAAGTTCAACGCATTGCGAAGTTGACCCTAAGTCAGACTGAAGTTGGGTCGCTTGTCTCCCAGCTTCTCCGAACCTCAGGCCATGCGTTTGAGAGTGCAGATCGCCCGCCGCCTCAACTCGGTGAAGGCAGAAGAATAGAATTTCCAATTTCCGCCACCAATCTCCAGATTGGAATCACTAGTGAGCGGAATCAAAAAGTAATTGTGGTCGGGGTTGGAGAGGCCTCGATAGGGTTCCTAGTGTCCGATTTACAACTTCGCGAGTTAGGGCGTTCAATGCTTGCTTCATCGTGGGATAGGCAATCCTCGATACCAACTTCGCGCCTTCTCAATGAGGCGGTGACTGACTTTCGCACAGCCTTAATTAGGTGGGCGAGTATTGTTGGGGCGCAAGCTAGAGCAACCTTCCGGAGACGCGCGAACGCCTGCTGGTCCTCCATTTCCGGTCAGGCCTTTTATCAATTCTGCACTATAAAAATCGGGTCTGATGTGGCGATCCCGAAATATGCGGCGGTAGGAAAGTGTATCTACTGTGACGCTCCACACTATTCCAGCTACTCAAAAAGAACCGGATTGAGGGAGTCGCCGTTTGGAGGGGAGCACATTGTCCCCGAGGGCATCGGCGGCAGCGCCGAATTGCCCGAAGCAAGTTGTCAGCGATGTGAAGAGATTACCGGCGCTCTCGTTGAAGGTCGCGTTTTGGGAAGGACGTTGAAGGCCCTTCGAGTTCATTTGAATTTGAAGAAAAGCGGAAGCGGGGCTCACCCAAAGACGCTTCCGCTGGATGCGACCGTAAATGGAATCGAGTCGAGAATTGACGTTCCGACCGAGGAATATCCTATAGTTTTTACGATGCTGCTTTTCCCTCCTCCTGATGTCAGGCGTCGAAATGCAGAAAGTGGAAAAGCAGTGAATGGCATGATCACTGCCGTTCTGAAGCTCGATCAAAAAAATCTTCTTCGAAAATACGGAATAAGTAGTTGGGCATCCGCAGCTTGGGACACTCAAATGTTCTGCCGGATGCTTGCCAAGATTGGGCATTCATTCGCTGCTGCGGAGTTGGGGCCGGCCGGATCGTTTTCTCCAAAACTTCTCGACTTCATTGTGAATGGAGACCTTGGAGCAATGAATCTGATTGGCGGGCCGCCTGAATGGGAGCAACCGTCACCATCAGATGCTCTTCATGAGATTTTTTTGGGTTATCAGCGAATGGCGGGGCGAGTAAATCTGGTGGCGAAAATTAGATTGTTTGCCCGGTACAGTGGAGCGACTTATTACGTTGTAGTGGGAGAGTCGTTGGAATCGCCCATTCGTAGATGGGGGCGAGTCATAGCTGCAAAAATACTCTGAAGGCCGTGACAGCGGCCTAACACGCCCTCGGACACGCCGTGATCTGCCAGACCTTGCCGACAATGATCTCCTGGATCAGTTCCCGCTGATCCATGTTCTTGTGCCGGATGTACTGCCGGTCGGTCAGGTCGATATTGATCATCGTCCCCCTGAAATTGGCGGGGCGGTTCATGGGCTGGCCGAACCCGTTGCGCTGGAAGAAGTTCACGAACTCGCGCACGTTCCCCGGCACGGTGGACTGCTGGGTCGCGTCGAGCGTCGCCATGTAGGCGATCGGCACGTTCCGCCGCGCCAGCGTGTGTCCCATCTCCATCACTGCGTTGGCGCCCAGTGAATGGCCGACAAGAACAATGGGCGCCCTTTGCCCGCGAAGATACGTGTCCGCGATCGTACCGGCCGAGGTCGGCGCCGCGCGCCAGTTCGCGACAACGGGACGAAAGCCGTTCACGCGCAGCCGCTCGCCGATCTCGTCCATGCCGAACGAAAACACATTCGCGAGCCCGCGCATCAGGTAAATCTGTGCGCTGGTATTGAGCTGAACTGCGGAAGCCGGCCTGGCCAATGCGCCGAGTGCAAGCGACGTGGCGGCAAAACCCAGCAACGACCGTCGTGTGATCATGATCGAGCCCCCTCAGGCAGCGTCTGCGAAGCCGTCGGCGCAATCTACCCCGGCTTGACACGGGCGGAAAGGATATGTATATATTCCTAATCCTGCTCGCCGAGGGGCGCGCTCATGAGGCGTCTTGATCGCGGGGCAGGGACGGCGCCCCTGCGGGCGCGGGCTGACGCGGTCCGCGCACTCGGGGAGCCTCGGGAACCCGCCCTACGGCCACTACGGGCCGTGCGCGAGGAGCTCGCTGTGACGACGCAACGCAGGAAGCGCGTTGCGCACGCAAGCGCGGCCCGGGGTTAGCGGGAAGTGCCAGGTGGCGCCCGCCGGAACGCCGTGATGGAGCGCCGGGTGGTGGACGCGCTTCGCAAAGCGCGTGACGCCGCAAGGCGTAAATGAAGATGAGCGCCGCTCGGCGCTCCATCCCCCTCGCTGCCGCGAGGGGTCACGGACGAAAGCTCGGACGGAATTCCGCCGCGAGAACGCCCTTCGTCGTCCCGGCCAAGCCGGCGCGAGCCGGGACCGTTCTCGGCGAGTTGCAGACGATCCCGGGTCTCGCGCTGCGCGCTCGCCCGGGATGACGAGTCACTCTCTATCGAATCCCCGCCGGACTTTGCGGCTTGAATCGGGCGGGCGCGCCGCGCCCCACCGCGAAGTTCCATGCGCGGCGAAATCGCTGGGACTCCCTTGAATCGTCCTCGCAGCACCGCGCCGTCGCCACATTCAACCGTCAACACGCGAATGGGGGCGCCGATTTTTGCGGGAGAGTCGGATGACCGATCACGTCAGCGCCAACGCCGCGCGCACCAGGCGCAAGCAGACCGAGACCGCGCCGCAGGGCCAGCGCTCGTCGAGACAGAAAAAGTTCGATCGCGACCTGGCCGCGCTGGAAGCGTTGCTCGCGAAGGATCTCGGCCACGCGAAGTCCCCGCCCATCGCGGCGAACGACGAGGAGAGCGGCGCCGGGCCCGTCCGCGCGAAGCCGCGCGGCGCGGCGCGCAAATCCGGGGAGCCGCGGCGTGCGCGCCGCGCACCGCCGCCCGCGGAAAATTTCAACGATGCACCGATGCCTCAGGTCGGCCGCAACGACTGGATGCGCGCCTTCGAGGCCGAACTGCTGCGGGAAGAAGACGAGCCCGCGTTTTCGCGCATGAACCCCGTCGATCTCGACGACTATGCCGGTCGCACCGAGCCGGTCTTCGAGGCGAGGGAGCCGAGGCCCACGCCCGCGCGCAATCCGCTCAATGCGCGCGAGCCGTTCTATGTGCGGCCCGACGACCGCCGGGCGCCGATCGCGCGCGCGCTGCGGATCGGCGCGACTGTCTTCAGCATGCTCGCGCTGGTCGGCGTGAGCGCACTGCTCGTGCTGCTGGCCGCCGGGGGCGATCGCTCGGCGACAAGGCAAGGCGAAGTGGCGGCGGTGAGCGCGAAACAGACAGCGGCGAACGAGAGCGCCGCGCCCCGGGCGTTGCCCGTGGAAGAGGACGACGTGCTGGTGACCGGCTCGGCCGGCGCCAAGACGGACGGCCGCATCGCGGCGGAGAGCCAGCCCCTGCCGCGCGGCGGCGGCATCGTCCGCGCCGTGCAGCCGGGCGAGACCGTCGCCCAGCCGCGGCAGGCGGCGGACAATGCGCCCGCGCTGACCGCGCCCGACGCGAGCGCCGATAGGTCCGTGCTGGCGGCTGAACCCGCCGTGGCGCCGCAGGCCGACACGGCTCCGGCGGCAGCGCCGGAATCCGCGTCCGAGCCGGCCGCGCCGACGCAGGTGGCGACGATCGATAACGCCCGCACCGCGGAACCGCAGGCGGCCCTCCGCACCGTGCCGGTGACGACCCACGTCAACATGCGCGCGACCGCCGACAACGACGGGGCGGTTGTCGCCGTCGTCCCCGCCGGGAAGGATGTCGGCGTGGTCGAATGCAAACAGTGGTGCGAGGTCACCTATAACGACCAGCAGGGCTTCATTCACAAACGGTTCTTGAAGGAGTGAGAGGAAGCCATCTTTTCTCCCTCATGGCCGGGCGAAGACCCGGCCATCCAGAGCAAGCAGCACGGCCGGCTGGATGCGCGGGTCAAGCCCGCGCATGAGGGAATGAGGTAAGCGGCGCGCCATTGCCACCCCGCGCGGCGGGCGGCACAATTCGGGCATGTCCCGCCCGAAGCCCGCGCAATGACCGCTCCGCTCGAAGGCCTCAAGGTGCTCGAGCTCGCGCGCGTGCTCGCCGGCCCCTGGGCCGGGCAGCTGCTGTCCGACCTCGGCGCCGACGTGATCAAGATCGAGCGCCCCGGCAGCGGCGACGACACCCGGGGCTGGGGCCCGCCCTTTGTTGAGGGCGCCGACGGCAAGCATCTCGGCTCCGCCTATTATCACGCGATCAATCGCGGCAAGCGCTCCGTCGCCGCCGACTTCAAGAACGAGCAGGACCTCGCGCTCGTGCGCGCGCTCGCGGCGGAAGCCGACGTGGTGATCGAGAACTACAAGGTCGGCGATCTCGCGGATTTCGCTCTCGACTATGCAAGCCTGTCGAAATCCAGTCCGCGTCTCGTCTATTGCTCGGTGACGGGCTTCGGCCAGGACGGGCCTTACGCCAAGCGCGCGGGTTACGACCTCATCATCCAAGGCATGGGCGGGATCATGGATCTCACCGGCGAGCCCGACCGCGAGCCGATGCGCACCGGCGTTGCCTATGCCGACGTCTTCACCGGCGTCTATTCGGTGGTGGCGATCGAGGCAGCACTCATCGCGCGCGAGAAGACCGGGCGCGGGCAGTGGATCGACATGAGCCTGCTCGACGTGCAGGCCAGCGTCCTTGCGAACCAGGCGCTCTTTTATCTCGTCTCCGGCCAGTCGCCGAAGCGCATGGGCGGCGCGCATCCGACCGTCGTGCCCTACCAGAATTTCCCGGTCGCCGACGGTGGCTTTGTCATCATCGCGGTCGGCAACGACGCGCAGTTCGAGCGCTTCGCCACGATCCTCGGACTGCCGCATCTCGCCCGCGACGAGAAGTTCAGGACGAACGCCGGCCGCGTGCAGAATCGCGACGAGCTGATCCCGCAACTGGTCGAGCGCACGAAGATGCACAAGCGCGCGGACTTGTTAGGCGCGCTGGAAGCGGCAGGCGTGCCGGCGGGGCCGATCAATACCGTCAGCCAGGTTTTCGCCGATCCGCAGGTCGCCGCACGTGGCATGAAGATAGACTTGCCGAACCTCGACGCGCGCAACGGCCGCATTCCCGGCGTCCGTGCGCCGATCCGTTTCTCCGAAAGCAGCTTCGTTTACGACACGCCGTCGCCCGCGCTCGGCGCGCACACCGAGGAAATCCGCGCCGCGGTGGAAGCCGGCAAGCCCGCGTTCCGGGTGAGGCGTTGATCGCGCGGCTCCGCTGCGCCATGGTTCGGCGTTTCTTGAACAGGCAATGATTTCATGCACAAGCCCGGCGACACCGCCCTGAAACCCCGCACCGCCGCGCAGATGATTGTCGATGCGCTGGCCGCGAACGGCCTGACCACGGCCTTCGGCGTGCCGGGCGAGAGCTATCTCGCCGTACTCGACGCGATGTACCAGAGCCCCGTCGAGTTCATCATCTGTCGTCAGGAAGGCGGGGCGGCGATGATGGCGGAAGCCGCCGGCAAGGTGACCGGCAAGCCCGGTGTGTGCTTCGTCACGCGCGGGCCGGGGGCGACCAACGCAAGCTCCGGCGTTCATGTCGCGCAGCAGGATTCGACGCCGATGCTCCTGTTCGTCGGACAGGTGGCGCGCGAATTCCGCGGCCGCGAGGCCTTCCAGGAAGTGGACCACGAGAAATTCTTCGCGCCGCTCGCCAAATGGGCGGTTGAGATCGACGATGCCGCGCGCGTGCCGGAGATCATGGCGCGCGCGATCCGCGTGGCGACGCAGGGCCGCCCCGGCCCGGTGGTGATCTCGCTGCCCGAAGACGTGCTGACGGAGGAGGCCACCGTCCCCGACGCCCCCGTGGTGGAGCCGGCCGAAACCTGGCCCGCCAACGCCGACATGATGCGCCTGCAAAAAATGCTGGCGCAGGCGAAGCAGCCGATCGCCATCGTTGGCGGCAGCCGTTGGTCTGAAAAAGCGTGTGCCGCGCTCAAGCGATTCGCCGAACGTTTCGACCTGCCGGTGGTCGCGAGCTTCCGCCGCCAGTCGCTCTTTTCGGCCGACAACGAGCAATATGCCGGCGAACTGATCCTCGGCACCAATCCGAAAGTGTTCGAGCGCGTGAAGAACGCCGATCTCGTGCTGCTGATCGGCGGCCGCCTTGGCGAGATTCCGACGCAGGGCTACGGCCTGCTTGATGTGCCGGTGCCGCAGATGCCGCTCGTGCATGTGCATGCGGAGGCGAGCGAGCTTGGCCGCGTCTATCAGCCAACGCTCGCGATCCACGCGACGCCGAATGCGTTCTGCGCGATGCTGGAGAGCGTGCAGCCGCCCGCGCAGATTCCGTGGGGCGATTGGCGTAAGGCGGCGCGCACGGACTATCTGGAGTGGTCAGGAGAAGTAAAGCCGCATTCGGGCGACGTGCAGATGCGCACGATCGTGAACTGGCTGCGCAAGAATTTGCCGGAGGATGCGTTCGTAACGACCGGCGCGGGCAACTTTGCCGTCTGGTCGCAGCGCTTCCTGCGTTTCCGCCAATTTGGAACGCAGCTCGGGCCGATCTCGGGCTCGATGGGTTACGGCGTGCCGGCGGCGATTGCAGCAAAGCGGCTGCATCCGGAGCGCGTGGCGCTGGCGTTTGCGGGCGATGGCGACTTCATGATGACGGGGCAGGAACTCGCGACCGCCGTGCAGTACGGGATCGGCGTGAAGATCGTGGTGCTCGACAACGGCACCTACGGCACGATCCGCATGCATCAGGAGCGCGAATATCCCGGCAGAGTCTCCGGTACGGATTTGCGCAACCCTGACTTCGCAGCGCTGGCGCGCGCCTACGGCGCCGAAGGCTTTACGATCGCGAAGGATTCAGAAGCGGTGCCGGCGCTTGAGGCTGCATTCAAGGCGGCAGGCCCGGCAGTCATTCACGTCAGGATCGCAGCGGAAGCGATCTCTCCCAACGCTACGCTCACGCAGATCCGTGAGAAGGCGCTGAAAGGGAAGTAAGCCACGGTCGAAAGATCAACCGCTCGCACGTAGCCGGAATGCCGCCCGGCGCGTCAATTTTCCACCTTTCGGCTGCGCACGGCACCCGGCGTAACGCCGAAGCGCTTCTTGAACAGCCGGTTGAAATGGGCGATGTCGGAGAAGCCCGTCTCCAATGCGATTGTAGTGACCGACTTCTCGTCTTTTTTAGCGAGAGCCGCATACGCCGCGTTCAAGCGAAGCTCGTTGACAAGCTCGGTGAAGCGAAGGCCCGCGCGCTCGAACAGCCGATGCAGGTAGCGCGGGGACACAGCCTGATCCGCCGCCACGGCAGCGACATTCAGTTCGGGACTGCGAAACTCGCGGCGCAGAAACGCCAACGCCACTTCTAGCCTTGCCGTAGCAATGCTTGTCGGATCGCTCTCAGGTGAACGATCGGTCGCCTCGCCGATGACAAGACGCAACAGCTCGCCAAGATGATGGGCGACGGACGAAGCCATCTGCGGCGGCAACATCTCATGTCTGGCGGCAAGCACGGCAATATAATCCTTGAGTAGTTTCAGCGCAGGAAAATTGTGCGGTACTCGCTCTGCGATTATTCCCGCATCCGTCAGGCGGGCGGCTCGGGCAACGGACGGCGACATAACCAAGGCGACAAAATCGCAGTTGCTTGCCGCGCCCATTTCGCACACTGCGTCGTGCCGTGTGAAAAGCGGCTGGCCGGATAGCAAACGGCGCTCATTGCCAAGATGGGACAATGTCAGCGAGGAATTGACCGGATAGATCAGTGAGAAGGATTCATCGCCATCTTTGAGTCGGGCGGCATCGCGGAACGTCGCCCCTGCTGAATGACGCGAACGGATAATGCTGATGTCCGTCGTGGAAACGATCCATTTCACGCGCGAGGAAAAAGGGGTGTCACCAATCTGACGAAAATTCACGCTGATCAGGCGCTGCGACACCGCCTCGAGCAGGTCATCGATCTTGTCGAATCTGACTTCCATGCATCCCACCATCGGCCGGCCATTGGGTGCAGCACCGCATACTAGTTCGTTTTATTATGCTGTGTATTTCACAGTCATCGTATGTGGGTCAGGGCGAGCAAGTCGGAACAGGGCGCTGAGGCGCCGATTCCGGCACCCGAGCAATTTGCGAACTGCCCGAAATCCCGCGTGTGCGCGTTTCCCCAAGATGGAACCTGGAGAATGAGACACCTTTGCTCCGAGGCAATCTATTCGGGAGCGCGCACATGCTGCTGGTATGGGTGACCGTTCTATTCATCGTTTCGATCTCGGTCGGACAGGTCTCAGCTCAAACGTCCGGTGCGCCCAATTGCGCACTCTTTACGGCGATGTCCGATGAGCACGGGAAGAAGGCGCAAGCGATTGAGCAGGACGCCGCCGAGAGAGCCAAGTCTCTGACGGGCGACGCGGCGGCTACCAATGCCGACATCGCCGCTCGTGCGGCCAAGTCCGAATGGGAGGTGGCCGCGCTGAGCCGCGAAGCGGCGCGCAAGTGCCTCCAGGATTTCATTTCGGGAGGGCAGACCACGGCCGCCGCGCCGCTCACGACGACGCCGGTCCAGGCCGCGCCCGTTGTGATTCAGCAGCCCGCGCCAGTGGTCGCCCGACAGTCCGCGCCGGTCGTGGTCCGGCAGCCTGTGCCCGTGGTGGTCGAGCAGGTCGTGCCCGTGCCGCAGTTTCATTCAACGCCCGTATCGGCGATCGCTGTCGGCGGCGCTGCGCTCGCCGCTCCGCGCATTCTGGGGGGCGGGTCGGGCCAAGGCTTCCAGGCGGGGAACAACCCGCCCGGCGGGCTTTCGCCGATTCGATCAGTCGTGAAGAACCCCGACGGCTCGGAAAGAGGATTTGAAAGAAGTCATAGCCAGAGCACCAGTGCGGTCACTTCGACAACAACCAATGTGACGAAATCTCCCGGGGGTGGAATGGCGACCAACTCTCAGATCGTTAGAAGGAACCTCGACGGCACGGTGGACAAATCTAACATCATCACGAGCCGCACGAGGCCCGGTGGTCCACTTACTGTGCAGGGCGTCGGAACTAGTCAAACGGGCGTAAAGACGGAATACCAAGGAAGACATTTCCAGAACTTTACCCTCGAAGGCCTAACGACAACGAATCCCGACGGTACGGTTTCCAAACAGATCCAGCGTATCAACAACAAGACCGGCGCGGTCACCGTCGTGCCGAACACCCCTCCGCAGGTTTCCGCCGGCACACCGCCTTCGACCAGCGGCCGGCCGACCGCTCCGCCCAGGCCGATCGGCCAGCGGATGATCAAGTAACTCCCGTCGTTTTGCGGTTTGGAGCGCAAGGTTGGTCAATGAACACGTGGCACAACAAGTTGTCGCTCGTATCGGCCTTATTCCTCGGCGCTTCCGCATCGTTCGCGCAGGCGCAGACAGGGGCCGCCGCGGCCGAGCGCTGCTCGTCCTTCAACGCGCTGTCCGAGAAGCACGGCAACAGCGCGCGGGAGATCACCGCAAAGGCGCAGGAGCAGGCGAAGTCAATGCCCGCGGCGAACGCCGAGAAGTTCCTGGCGGCCAACGAGGCCGGTGCGAAATCCGAATGGGAGATGTCCGCGCTCGCCCGCGACGCCTATCGCAAATGCATGCAGGACTACCTCGCCGGAGGCAGTTCGGCCCCGCAGCAGGCTGTTGAGCCGCCTCGGCAACAGCAGACTGTCCAGCAGCCGTCTCCGCAGACGCGGCCGAAACAGACTCAACAACAGGTTCAGCAGAAGCCGCGCGCCCAGCAGGTTCAGCGTGTCAAACAGGAGCAGCCGGAGCCGCAACCGGTGTATCGCCCGGTCCTTCCCGGACTGATCGGCTTCGGCATTGGCGTCGGACTCGGAGGCATCCAGCCATGACTGAAACGCCGTCTCGGCTCCTTTGAAACCACAAAACTCCCTGGGCGGCGCTTCTATGCGCCGCCTTTTTTTTGCTCGTTGCCGCCGGGCAACCTCAAAAAGAAAATCGCCGGGCGTCAGCCCGGCGATTGAGTTCGTTGCGCGGCCGTTTCTGGCCGTGCAGCGGGAGGAATTCTTAGCGCCCGATGCGGCCGTGGACGACGGCCTGCGGGAGTTCCTCGCGGGTGAGGCCGCGGGCGGCGAGCGCCGCGTCCGACATGCGCGAGAGTTCCTCGTAGCGGCGGGCCATCTCCTGACCTTCTGAGATGCCGGCGAAGAATTCCGCGATGGCGTTGCCAAGGGCGGCAAGGCGGTTGGCGGGGGCCTTGAGGGCAAGGGTGAGAGCGGTCATGGGTTCCCTCCTGTTCGTCTCGAACGGGATATAGGAAGGAACATGTTGGTATGCCAGCGTGAAATCAGTAACTTACCGCATGGCAGAAATGATAATGGTGCATAGCAATATGGAAGGCCACTCAAGCACTTGAGAGGGTTGTCGCAGGACTGAGACAAATCGCGCAGGCGGGCAGGGCAGTTTGGCCGCCTTTACCAATCGCGTTAGGGTTTCATGGCGACACCAATTCGACTCAAAACGCTGATTGAACGTCCTGATGATCCGCCGCGCGTTCCTGTTCGCTTGCTTTCTCACGCTCGCCTTTGCTACCGGCGTGCCGACGCAAGCCTTGGCGCATGGCGGTCACGCGCATCCGGAAATCGCGACGGCGGCCGAAGCTGCGCTCGACGCGCAGAGCGAAGTCAACACCGCGTCTCAATTGCTTCAGTCTCACTCGCAGCCCGAAGATCAGCCGGTCAACAACTGTCATTGTCCCGCATGCCACGGCTGCTGCCACGCGCCCGCTTTGAGCGAAGCGCCAGGGCAGTTCGTGCCATTTGCGCTCCGCTCGCACGCCGCCTCACGCGACGAAGAGTGGTCCGCGCGGCGCTGGCGCTCCGCCATCGAAAACCCTCCAAAGACCTTCGCTTGATCCGCGGCTGACGCCGCCATCGCTGCGCGTTCGCGCGCTCGACTTCGATCAACGTGAAGGGTTTTCGTCATGCGAGTTCGTCTCGCGCAATTATTCATCTGCTTTACGCTGCTTGCTGCGTCCGCCGGTGCGGTGGCGCATGAAGGTCACGACCACGGCAACGAAGCGCCGCAGATCTCGGCCGCCTTGCCGCGCGGCAGCGCTGCCTCCGCGGATTTTGAACTTGTCGCCATCCTGCGCGGCCAGACGCTCGCGATTTATGTCGACCGCTTCGCCACCAACGAGCCGGTCGACTCGGCGACAATCGAAGTCGAGACGCCGGACGGACCGAAAGAGGCAACGTCGGAAGACGGTGTTTACCGCCTCGCTGCTCCGTGGGCGGAGAAGGGCGGTCACTTCGATCTGATATTCACCGTCACGATCGGCGAGCAGATCGAGGTGCTTCCAGTCACCATCGACGCGCCGGCGCCGCAAGCGGGCTCTGTGCTGAGCGGCGGACGCTGGTTCGGCGCCTTCGGCGTTCATACGCTCTTGCTGCTTGGCCTGTTCGTCGTTGTTGCGGTTGCGCTGGTTCAGCGGCGTGCCGCCGCGACGGCGATTGTCCTGCTTGCCGCAAGCGCGACGTTGACGGCCGATTTTGCTGACGCGCACGAGGGTCACGATCACGGGGCCGAAGCCACCGCGCCTTTGACGGCGCGCGATGCGCCGCAGCGTCAGCCCGATGGCTCGATCTTTGTCCCGAAGACGTCCCAGCGCCTGCTTGCCATCCGCACTGCGGTTACGGCAAAGCGCATCTACTACAAGGCGGTCGAATTGCCCGGCCGCATCATCACCGATCCGAATGCGAGCGGCTATGTGCAGTCCGCGCTCGCCGGTCGCCTGTCGCCGCCCCCGAAGGGCTTTCCGCGTCTCGGCGCGCGCGTCGAGCAGGGCGAGGTGCTCGCCTATGTCACGCCGCCGATCCAGGCGATCGACGCATCCGACATGCGGCAGAAAGAAGAAGAGCTGTTGCAGCAGATCTCGATCGTTGAGCGCCGCGTTGCGCGTTATGATCAGTTGATCAAGACGGAGGCCGTCGCGCGGGCGCAGCTCGACGATGCGCGTCTTGAATTGAAGGGACTGCACGAACGCAAGGCCGCGCTCGCCCAGTCGCGCCGCGAGCCCGAGGCGCTTGTTGCGCCGGTGTCGGGCGTGATCGCCGCAGCCAACACGGTCGCGGGCCAACTCGCCCAGCCCGACAAGATCATTTTCCAGATCGTCGACGGCGCCAAGTTATGGGTCGAGGCGCTGACCTTCGAGCCCGTCACGCCGAACGCTGACAGTTCGGCGAACGCCTCGAACGGCCGTTCGGTCAAGCTCAGCTATCGCGGCGCGGGGCTCGCGGGGCGCAATCAGGCGATCCCGGTGCATTTCGCGGTCGAAGGCTCGACCGAGGGTCTCTGGGCCGGCCAGTTCGTGACGGTCTATGCGTCCGCCGACGAGCGCCACGAGGGCATTGCGGTGCCGCGTGCCGCGGTCGTGCGTGCGAGCAACGGCATGCATGTGCTCTACGAGCATACGGCGCCGGAACGCTTCGAGCAGCGTGAGGTTCGGATCGCGCCGCTCGACGGAGAACGCGTGCTGGTCCTTTCTGGCATCGAGCCGGGGCGCCGGATCGTGACGCAAGGCGCCGAACTCCTCGATCAGGTGCGGTGAGGAACTGCGGGCATGTTCAATTTCCTTGTCAGCCGTTCGCTCCAGTATCGCGTGCTGGTACTCGCAATCGCCGCCGCGCTCATGGCTTATGGCGCCTTTGCGATCACCCGCCTGCCGGTTGATGTTCTTCCCGATCTCAACCGGCCGACCGTGACGATCATGACCGAGGCGGAGGGCTATGCACCGCAAGAGGTCGAGCAACTCATCACGTTTCCGATCGAGACGCAGATGAATGGCCTGCCGGGAGTCGAACGTGTTCGGTCGGTTTCGGGTGTCGGGCTTTCCTTCGTCTATGTCGAATTCGCATGGAACACCGAAATCTACCGGAATCGCCAGCAGGTGAACGAGAAGCTCGGGCTCGTACGCGACCAGTTGCCGCTGAATGTGTCGCCGCAACTCGGGCCGGTCAGCTCCATCATGGGGCAAATTCTTACATTCGCAGTCACTAATGAAAAACTCTCGCCGATGGAGCTTCGTGAGATCGCCGATTTCGTTATCCGCCCGCGGCTCTTGACTATCCCCGGCGTGGCGCAGGTCATTCCGATGGGGGGCGAGGTGCGTCAGTTTCGAATCTCGCCGCTGCCGGCCGCGATGCGTGCCTATGATGTAGGTCACGAGAAGATCGAGCAGGCGCTTGCCTCGTTTGGCAGCAACACTGGCGGCGGGTTCACCGACCAGCATTCGCGCGAATATCTGATCCGTACCATCGGACGTACCACGAGTCTCGACGATCTCCGCAACCTGGTCGTGGCGCATAACGATGGCGGCGCCGTCTATCTTCGGCAGATCGCGGAGGTCGATTTTGCTGCTCGCACCAAACGCGGCGACTCTGGCTACATGGGTCGACCTGCTGTTCTCGTCTCCGTCGAAAAACAGCCGCAGATCGATACCGTGCGACTCACGAGCGAGATCGAGCAGGCATTGAAACAGCTCGTCACGGCGTTGCCGGCGGGCACCAAGGTCGACCAGGTTGTCTTCCGCCAGGCGGACTTCATTACTTCGTCAATCGGCAACGTACGTACTGTGCTTATTGAGGCGATCGTCGTCGTCGCAATCATATTGTTCGTGTTTCTGCTCAATTTCCGAACCACAATCATTTCGCTCACGGCAATCCCTGTATCGGTCCTGATCACGGCGCTCGTTTTTTATTTCCTCGGCCTGTCCATTAACACGATGACGCTCGGCGGTATCGCAATCGCCATCGGAGCGCTCGTCGACGACGCAGTGGTCGGCGTTGAAAACATTTTTCGGCGGTTGCGAGAGAATCGGGCGCACGGCGACCCGCGTTCCGTCCATGACGTTGTTCTGACCGCAAGCCAGGAGGTTCGCTCGGCCATCGTCTATGCGACGATCATCATTGTGCTCGTGTTCGTGCCGCTGTTTGCGCTTTCGGGACTGGAGGGCCGGTTGTTTGCGCCGCTCGGACAGGCTTACATCATCTCAATTTTAGCGAGCCTTATCGTCTCAATTACGCTCACTCCCGTCATGGCATTCTACATGCTGCCGGGTCTGAAGCGTCTCGACGAGCGTGAGAGCGGAATTGTCCCCGTTCTCAAACGATGGAACGAGCGGCTGCTTGTCTTCTCCTTCAATCGTCCAGGGTTCGTTCTGCTTGTCACGACGATGCTCGTCGCGGCTTCGATCGCTGCACTTGCAGCGCTGCCGCGCGCCTTCCTCCCACCTTTTAACGAGGGCACCTTCACGGTCAGCCTCACTTTCAATCCCGGTATTTCGCTTGCGGAGTCGAACAGGGTGGGGGCGATCGCCGAAAGGTTGATATTGGAGGTTGACGACGTACGCACGGTCGGACGCCGAACCGGTCGCGCCGAACTCGATGAGCACGCAGAGGGCGTACACGTCTCGGAAATCGACGTGGAAATGAAGGAGGGGCGGTCGAAAGCGGAAATAGCGAATGAGATTCGCTCACGGCTCGCTGTCCTGCCGGTGTCGATCATCATTGGTCAGCCGATCTCGCACCGCATTGACCACATGCTGTCCGGTGTCCGCGCCGAGATCGCGATCAAGATTTTCGGTGATGATCTCGACGCCCTCCGCAGGACGGCCGAAGCGGTTCGGGCAAAGGTTGCCGACGTTTCTGGCCTCGTCGATCTGCAGGTCGAGCGGCAGACGCTCATTCCGCAGCTCGAAATCCGTATCGATTATGCGCGCGCCGCGCTTTATGGCGTCCAGCCGGCGGCAGTAATCGAGCAACTGAGTCGCTTGTCGAGCGGACGGGTTCTATCTCGAGTCGTCGATGGTTTCCGCCGCTTCGATGTGGTGATGCGGTTGCCGGATCGTCTGCGGACGACGCAGGGGCTCGGCGACATGCTGATCGAAACGCCGAATGGCTGGATCCCGGCCAGACAAGTTGCGCAAATCAGTGAGACCGATGGTCCGAACCAGATTCTACGCGAAAACGGACGTCGCCGTATCATTGTGCTCGCCAATACCGACGGTTCGGATGTCGCGGCGATCGCTGAAAAGGTCAACGCGCGAGTTGGCGAGGTGCAGATGCCGCAGGGTTTCTTCGTAAGTTTGGAGGGAAATTTCCAGGCGCAACGCGACGCGACGTGGACCATCGGCGTGCTTTCAATCCTGTCGCTGCTGATGATTTTCGCTGTTCTTTACAGCCGTTATCGCTCGGCGGTGCTTACGGCGATTATTCTTGGCAGTGTACCATTCGCGCTCGTCGGCAGCGTGATTGCATTGTGGGTTGCGGGCCTGCCGCTTTCGGTCGCATCCATGATCGGATTCATCACGCTCGTCGGCATCGCGACGCGAAACGGCATTCTCAAGGTTAGCCACTACCTGAATCTCGCGATCCATGAAGGCATGTCGTTTGGGCGCGAACTCGTTGTGCGCGGCTCGCTCGAGCGAATGACGCCGGTGCTTATGACGGCTCTATGTGCCGGCGTCGCGCTCGTTCCGCTCCTGATCGATCCGTCGTCGCCGGGCAAGGAAATCCTGCATCCGGTCGCCGTCACGATCTTTGGCGGTCTCATCAGCGCGACACTGCTCGACGCGATCCTCACGCCGGTCCTGTTCCTGCGCTATGGCGAGGGACCGCTGAACAGAATTCGGAACGAACAGACCGGCGTCGCGGGAACGGCGCCGGCTGTCGAGGCTTATTGATTCAAAAGGAGAGGGACATGAAAAGCAAAATTATTGCGCTCGTTCTTGCATGCGCCGCAGCGCTCGCGCCGCTGCCGCTCGCCGCGCAGGGGCACTCGCACGATAAGGGCAAGAACGGCGGTCAGGTCACCGACGCGGGCAGCTATCACGTCGAGGCGGTCGCCAAGGGCGAGACGCTCACCGTTTATGTGACTGATCACGACACCGACAAGCCGGTTACGACGGCGGGCTTCAAGGGCCTCGCGATTCTCGTTGTGGGCGGCAAGACGGAGCGGGTGACCTTGGTGCCCGCAGGCCAGAATGCGCTTTCCGGTAAGGCCGCCGTTGCCCTTAACGTCCCGATCAAAGGCGCGATTCAGATCACAAATGCCAGGAACTCCACCGTGCAGGCGAAGTTCTAGAGCTTGCCTGCGTGGTCCGGGCCTTGGTTGAAAAGACGAACGGCCAAGGTTATGTAACGGCACCCACGTGGTGGGGGATAGTTCAACGGTAGAACTGCGGACTCTGACTCCGTCAATCTAGGTTCGAATCCTAGTCCCCCAGCCAGTGTCTCCCCCTCCCAACGGCTTCAATACCGCTCGCGTGGGGCGAACGGTTAAGCATAGCCCTCAATTCTACCGCCTGTGCCGGCCTGGCGTGACCGCCGCGGCCCCGCGTTCAAGGCTTTCTTAAATTCGGATCGTCCATTCTGCGGGAGACACCGGAAGCGCCGTCAGGTGCATCTCGGAGAAGTCAAACTATTGGGGGCAGTCATGATCAGGAAGCTCATTCTTGCGGGTGCGTCGGTGCTCGCGCTTGTCACGGGCCCGGCTGCGGCGGCCGATCTTCGGCAGCCCGTGTTCACGAAGGGGCCGATGATGGCTCCGCCCATGTTCAACTGGACCGGCTTCTATGTCGGTATCCACGGCGGTTGGGCGGGCGGCAGCGATGTCGAAGGCTGGCTCGGCGGCGGCCAGCTTGGCTTCAATTATCAGACACCCGGCAGCACCTTTGTGTGGGGCGGCGAAGTGGATGGCGCCTTCTCCAACATCGGAAACTCCGCGGCCGGCGTCACGTCCGAGGTCGATCGTCTCGCCACGGCGCGTCTTCGCGTCGGCACGGCGTCCGATCAGACGCTCTACTACATCACGGGCGGTGCGGCGTGGGTGCATAACGAGATCAGCGTCACGGGCCTTGGCCGCAACAGCAAGACCCACACCGGCTGGACCGTCGGCGCCGGCATCGAGCGGGCCCTGGGCGGCGGCTGGTCGGGGAAGCTCGAATATCTCTACGCCGACATCGGCAGCGCGAATTATTTCGGCGGCATGAACTCGGGCGGCTTCGACGTGCACTCGGTGCGCCTCGGCCTGAACTACCGCTTCGGCACCTACTGAGTTCTGCTTGCAAGGCAAGAAGCGAAACGGCCCCGCGAGGGGCCGTATTGCTTTTCAGTTCTGGTCCTTCGGCGCGTCCCCTGGATAGGTAGGCTGCCGCGGATGAATGACCGGCGCGAAGTCCGGAAAATTCTTCCATGCGGGTTCCGGAAATTCGACACCCGCTTGCGGCGCATAGATCGACGGCTCGATCAGCTGCATCTTCGGGACGTAACGCGGGCAATTCGGGAAAATCGCGCGCGCCTTCACCCGCACGATGAGCTGCGCACCGACCGTATGCGCGAGCAGCGGATCGTCGCGCGAGATTGTCGCCATGCCATTCACGCGCAACCGTTTCGGCTTTTCGAAATCGATGAACAGCATGCCGACATGCGGATTGACGGCGATATTGCCGAGGCTCTTGAACATGCCGTTGCCGTCGTAATCGGGAAACACGAGTTCATCCGGCGCCGAGATTCGGACGAAGCCGGGCATGCCACCCTTGTGGTTGCAGTCGGGGCGGCCGTCAGCGTCCGCGGTCGCGAGGAAGAAGAATATCCGGCCTTCGATGAAGGCCTTGTCGTCTTCGGTGAAATTCGTGCGGGTCAACTTTTCTTCGAGCCGGTCGGCGATCTTGCGGCTCTCGAACTCGTCCTGCAGTCGCCGGTTGCCTTCATGATACATAATGGTCATGGCGCCCTCCGGGAGGCGCGCGCAGCATACGCCCGCCCGTGTCTTTCCGCCATCGGCCCCGCGCGCTAGGTTGTCTGGGAATGGAGGCGAGGGGCTTGGCCGATAGCAAGCAAGACGTTCTCATCGTTGGTGGCGGCGTGTGCGGCCTCGCGCTCGCCATCAACCTGCATGAGCGCGGCGTTTCGTGCCGGGTTTATGAGCGCGCACCGGAGGTGAAGGAGCTTGGGGTCGGGATCACGCTCCTGCCGCATGCCATGCGCGAATTCACCGCGCTCGGCGTCGGTGACGCGCTGCTGAAAGCCGGCATCGAGAATGTCGAAAGCTGCTTCTTCAATCGTTTCGGTCAGCTCATCTACAAGGAGTCGCGCGGCAAGCTCGCGGGCTACCAGTATCCCGAAGTCGGTATCCATCGCGGCAAGCTGCACCGCATCTTATTTGAAGCCGCGCAAGCCCGCTTGGGCGATCGCGTCGTCACCGGGTGCGAATGCACGGGCTTCGGGCAGGACGATTCCGGCGTCACCGCATTTTTCCGTGATCCCGGCTGCAACACGGTCGATCCGGTTCGCGGCGCGGTCCTGATCGGCTGCGACGGCATCAATTCGGCCATCCGCAAGGAGCTGGTGCCGGGCGACGATGTCGTGTTCGCGGGGATCAATACCTGGCGCGGCGTCACACGCCGCAAGCCGATCCTCACCGGCAGATCCTATATGCGCGTCGGTTCGATCCTCACCGGCAAGCTGGTCATCTACCCCATCGTCGACAACGTGGACGGGGAAGGCAACCAGCTCGTCAACTGGATGGCGGAGATCAAGCAGGAGAGCTTCGCAAAGAACGACTGGAACAGGCCGGGCGATCTGGCCGACTTCTTCTCGATCTACAAGGATTGGCGCTTCGACTGGCTCGACGTCGCGGAGATGATCCGGAGCGCCGACCAGATTCTTGAATATCCGATGGTCGACAAGGACCCGCTTTCGCGCTGGACCTTCGGCCGCGTGACGCTTGCGGGTGATGCCGCGCACCCGATGTATCCGCGCGGCTCGAACGGCGCCGCGCAGGCTGCCATTGATGCCCGTACGCTTGCCGATCTGCTGGCGAAAAGCGGTGACCCTCGCGACGCGCTGGCAGCCTACGAGACAGCGCGGCTTGCGCCCACGGCCAAGGTCGTGCGCACCAATCGGGAATTCCCGCCCGACTTCATCAATATCAAGGTTGAGGAACTGGTCGGCGACAGGCCGTTCGACAATCTCGACGACTACATCACGCAGGACGAGTTGCGGGCGCTGTCGGAGAACTACAAGAAGATCGCAGGCTTCGCGGTCAGCGACGTCGCCAAGCCGCAGGGCTAGGCTGTTTCCGCTGCGATTGTCTTGCGGCCCATCATGTAGGCGCGCGCGTCGTTGATCGCGTCCACCGCGATCAGCCGGCCGCCCTTGCGATACTCGACCGAAAAGTGGCCCGCGCCCATGTCGCCGACGACCGTCGCGTCGTCATGGCCGGCCGACAGCCCGCAACTTTGAAACTTCACATGATACTGGTCCGACCAGAACCATGGCACCGGGTCGTAGGGCTTGCCTTTGCCGACAAGCGCCGCCGCGGCAGCCTTCGCCTGATCGAAGGCGTTCTGAACGCATTCGAGACGGATCGCGCGTCCATACCGGCGGCTTGGCAGCCGTGTGCAGTCGCCGACGGCATAAATGTGCTCGTCGGCCGTGCGCGCAAATTCATCCACGACGATTCCGTCCTCGCAACGCAACCCGGCGTTCGCCGCCAGTTCTTCGTTCGGTCGCGCGCCGGTGGAAACGAGCACAAGATCGGCGGCGACGCGCTCGCCACCGGAAAGCCTTACACCGCCCGTTTCGACGGCCTCGATCCGGCTGCCAGTCCTCACGTCCACGCCATGCTTGCGGTGCATGTCCTGATAGAAGTTTGAAATTTCCGTGCAGGTGACGCGCTTCATTATGCGCTCTTCGGCCTCCAGGATCGTGACCTCGCGCCCCTCGTTACGCGCGACGGCAGCCACTTCGAGGCCGATGTACCCGCCGCCCACGATTGCGATACTTTTTGCAGAATCGAGGACCGGGCGCAGGCGCTTCACGTCGTCGATCTTGCGCAGCGTGAAAACGTTCGGAAGGCCGATGCCCGCGATCGGCGGGACGCGGGCGCGCGTCCCGGTCGCGAGCACCAGCGTTTCGTAAGGAAGCTCGCGGCCATCGGCGAGCGTGAGCACGCGCTTCGCGCGGTCGATCTTCGCCGCCTCGCTTCCGAGCAGAAACTCAACCTTCTGCTCCCGCCAGAAGGCGTCCGGCCGCAGCATCAGCTTTTCGTAGGGACTTTTTCCCGCCAGGAAATCCTTGGAGAGCGGCGGGCGCTGATAGGGCAGGTACGGCTCGTCGCCAACAACCTGCACCGGTCCCGTAAAGCCCTGCGCCCGCAGCGCGACCACGAACTCGGTCGCGGCCTGCCCCGCGCCGACGACGACAATAGGCTGATCCATGCGCTGCTTTTCGCGTGCTTCCGGCAAGCAGAATTCGTGAAGAGACGCTGTTTGTTACGCCCCGGATGGCCGCCCTCGCAACCTTTTTGTTCCCCGCGCGTTTGCTCTGTTGGGCCGTCCTTGTGGGCACGACCGTCCGACAACCGAACGCCGAGAAACCAATGAATCAACGACCTGCGCGGGTGGACAATGCGCCGCCCGCATCCCAGGCCATGCCCGCGAAAGCGCCGGTGCGCTATATCTGGGACGGCATGGCGCGCGGCGCCGTCGTGGGCATGTTCGTGCTCATGCTGTTTGCGGCGCTCTACTGGGCGCAGCCGGTGGTGATGCCCGTCATGCTCGCACTGGTGGCGGGCATGGTGCTGACGCCCGTTCTGATGCAGGCGGCAAAGTTCGGCATCCCGCACTGGATAACGGCGCTCGCTCTTGTGCTCTCGATCTTTGCCGGCTTGTCCTACGCGCTCGTCCTGCTTGCCGAGCCGATTGGCGACTGGATCGAAAAGGCGCCGGAGCTTGGCACGGTGCTGCGCGAGAAGTTGCGGTTTCTCGACACGCCGATCGCCGCTTTCAACAGTTTGCGTGAGAGCCTCACCGGAAAAGTGGCAGACGGACAGGGGCCGAACTTCGATCTGTTCCCGATGCTCGTGCAGCCGGTCCTGAGCGTGCTCACGCCGGCACTCGGTCAGTTGGTGGTCTTTTTCGCCACCCTGCTGTTCTTTTTGTCCGGCCGCGAAGCGCTGCGCATCCGGTTCCTGACCTTCTGGGGCGAACGAAAGGCGCGTCTCGGCGCGCTTCAGTTGCTGAGAGATATTGAATCGAGTCTCGCGGGCTACTTCGCCGTTATCACGGCGATCAACCTCGTGCTGGGCATCTTGTTGAGCGTCGTCGCCTGGCTCGTCGGCCTGCCGAGTCCGCTGGTTTGGGGAATTCTCGGCTTCCTGCTCAATTTCCTTCCCTATATCGGCCCTGCCGTGACGATTGTCATGTTGCTGGCGGTCGGCCTGATGGCGTTCGACTCGCTGCTTCACGCGCTGATCGCGCCGGCCTTCTATTTCATCGTCGGAACGATCGAGGGCCAGTTCGTGACTCCCGGTATTGTCGGCCTGCGGCTCGCGCTAAGCCCGCTCCTGGTGTTCCTCGCCGTTGCGTTCTGGACCTGGTTCTGGGGGCCGTTCGGCGCGTTGCTCGCCGTTCCGTTGCTGATCATTGGCACGATCGCGCTCAGCTACGCCTACCCGAAGGACGAGATGAAACTGCCCGAATGACCGATGGAACCACGCCGCCTCGGCGCGCGTTGAAACCCCGAACCACGCAAATTCTCAGGGGTCTGTCATGGCAGAAGTAGCGAGAAATGCCGCCGGCAACGGCGGAAACGTCACCAGCAAGGAAATGGATCGCGAGATCGAACGCCTCAAGACCGATATGGCGCAGATCAGCCAGCATGTTTCCAAGCTCCTCAACGCAACCGGCAGCCACGCAGCGCGAAAGGCGCGTAATCAAATGAACCGTGCCCGCAAAAGTGTCGACGGCGTTCTCTCGGAAGCGAGCGATATGGGCGGCGAGGCGGCCGACGCGATGCGCGAGGTGCGCGATACGCTGGCCGACGCCGTGGAAGAGTCGGTGCAGAACCGGCCCTTCACGACACTCGCCATGGCGGTCGCCGCCGGTTTTGTCATCGGCGCGATCTGGCGCCGCTGACCGTTCGCACCGGCATCGCGCGATTAAGCGCGAGTAGGGAGGGCGAACTTGCCCGGCTTCATCGACGACCTGCGGCAGAAGATCGACACCATGCTGAAACTCGCCGTCGCCGGGGCCATCGCCGCGGCGGCGGCGACGGTCGCATTCTTCTGCTTTGCGATATCGCTCTTTCTCTGGGTGCAGCAGAATTACAGCACGCTCGATGCGTGGATGGCGCTGGGCGCGCTGTTTGTTGCGGTCGCGATCGTCGGCGGCATCGTCATGCTGATGGTCCGCAAGCGGCGTCCTGCACCGCGCCCCGAACCAAAACCGCGTGAGCAGCCGAGCACGGTTTCGCGTCTCTTGCAGGAGCCCGCCGTGTTGCTGACGGGCCTGCAGATCGTGCGCCTCCTCGGTCCGCGCGTAATCGTGCCCATCATTCTCCTTGGCGCTGTTGCCGGGGGGCTGCTGATGGGCCGCAACGGGCACAGCCATCGCGACGCCCATGAGGCAGCCGATGCCTATAAGCAGGATCAAGGTTTCGACGCAGGCTGACATTCTTCCAGACTGAAAGCCTTGTGCCATCGCGGTTTGCCGAGCCTTTGCGCGCGGCCCGCGCGGCGCTAGACTGGGTACAACTGAGAAACTCGAGCTACCGCGCAGACCGTCGAGCGCTATTGCGTTCCGGCCGTGCGGGAAAGGATCGCCGTGTCGGACGGGCGCGCAAATGGCGCGAGCGGGCCGCAATGGGTCGCGCCGGCCAGAAAACGCCGGCGGCGGCGCTCTGCGTATGATCGCGCACGCCGCCCGGAGGCGCGCGAAGCGCCGCACTACGCCGCGCTCGATTTGGGCACCAATAACTGCCGGCTCCTGGTCGCCTACCCGACCTCCGATGCTTTCCAGGTCGTCGATTCCTTCTCTCGCATTGTCCGGCTGGGCGAGGGACTGTCCGGATCGGGCCATCTCTCCGACACCGCCATGGCGCGCGCGATCGGTGCGCTCCGCGTTTGTGCGGGCAAGATCTCGCAGCACCAAGGCCTGCGCACGCGCCTGATCGCAACCGAAGCCTGCCGCGCGGCGGCGAATGGCAGCGACTTCCTCGGCCGCGTACGGGAGGCAACCGGCCTCGAGCTTGAAGTGATCGACCGCGAAACCGAAGCGCGGCTTGCCGCGCACGGCTGCGCCTCCCTGATGGACCTCGAGGCGGACGGCGCCATCCTGTTCGATATCGGCGGCGGCTCGTCCGAACTCGCCTTTCTCGGGCGCTGCACGACGGCCGACAACGGCCCGCCGATGGCGGCGATTCAATCCTGGGCATCCTTGCCGATGGGCGTTGTGACGCTCGCCGAGCGTCACGGCGGCAAGGTGGTGACGCCAAAGATCTTCGCCGCAATGATCGACGAGGTGTTGCCGCTGGTGCGCGAATTCGCTGTCCGCGCCGGCGTGAATGGGACCGCGGGCCTCCACTTGCTCGGCACGTCGGGAACGGTGACGACCATGGCCGGCCTGTATCTCGAATTGCCGTTCTATGAACGCCGGCGCGTCGACGGGCTCTGGATGAGCGCTTCCAATATGGACGCGGTGGTCGATCGGCTCATGCAAATGAGTTACGAGCAGCGCGTCGCCCACACCTGCATCGGCGCAGAGCGCGCCGATCTCGTGCTCGGCGGCTGCGCGATCCTCGAAGCAATCCGGCGTGTCTTCCCGTGCGACCGGCTTCGCGTGGCCGACCGTGGCCTGCGCGAGGGGATGCTGGTCGAGATGATGCGCGCGGACGGCGCCTGGAAGCGCGCGGCGGCGTCATGAGCAAAGGTCCGACCCGCGGTCGCACGAGTCTGCGCACGGCGAGTGGGCGCTCCGTGTCCTCGCAGCGCTGGCTGAAGCGCCAGATTGACGATCCGTATGTGCGGCGAGCGAAAAGCGAAGGCTATCGCTCGCGCGCCGCGTTCAAGCTCATTGAGATCGACGACAAGCACCGCATCCTGAAGCCGGGTCAGAAAGTCCTCGACCTCGGCGCGGCGCCCGGTGGCTGGAGCCAGGTCGCGGCCGCGCGGGTGAAAGCGGGGAAGGGTGGCGGGCGTGTCGTGGCGATCGACCTCCTGGAGATCGAGCCCGTTGCGGGTGTCGAATTCGCGCAACTCGATTTTCTGAACGAGGACGCACCTGCGCGCCTGCGGGAGATGCTCGACGGCTCGGCCGACGTCGTTCTGTGCGACATGGCCGCCAACACCATCGGCCACCGCAAGACCGACCATCTCAAGATCGTGGCGCTGGTCGAAGCTGCGGCCGAGTTCGCGCGCGAGGTGCTCGCGCCCGGCGGCGCATTCGTCGCGAAAGTGATCCAGGGCGGCACGGAAGGCGAATTGCTCGCGGCGCTGAAGCGGGACTTCGCGAGCGTGAAGCACGTCAAGCCGCCTGCGAGCCGGCCGGATTCCGCGGAGCTGTATGTGCTGGCGACGGGATTCCGCGGCTAACGCACGCTTGCACGCATGCGCTGTGAGCGCCGGACGGCCCATCGCAACAGCGGCCAGCTCCAGATCAGGACGACCGTGATGCCGAGTACCGCGGAAATCGGCCGCGCGAAGAACATGAGAAGATTGCCGTCCGCCTTGATCATGGAGGTCATGAAGCTTTCCTCGATCAGTTGGCCGAGGACCAACCCGAGGATGGCGGGGGCGATCGGGATTCCGTTCTCCTCCATCACATAGGCGATCAGGCCGAGGCACAGCATGACGCCGACGTCGAATACGGTGTTGTTGATGGCGAATGCGCCCACCACGCAGAAAATGAGAATGACGGGCATCAGTACGTCCCGCGGCACCCGCAGGATCTGCTTGGATGACTTGATGGCCGCGTAGCCGAGCGGCAGGAGCAGGATGTTGGCGAGAAAGAACGAGATAAAAACGGCGTAGATCAGCTGGGGCTGCTCAAGGAATACGGTTGGGCCCGGATTCATTCCTTTCACATAGAGCACGCCGATCACGATCGCCGTGATGGAATCGCCGGGAATGCCGAACACAAGTGCCGGTATCCACGCGCCGCCGAGCGCCGAATTGTTGGCAGCGCCGGCGTCGACCAGTCCTTCGGGATTGCCCGTCCCGAATTTCTCCGGCTCCTTGGAGAATTTCTTGGCCGTGGCATAGGAAATCCACGCGGCGATGTCGGCGCCCGCACCGGGCAGTGCGCCGACCAGGATGCCGATCATGTTGCCGCGGAACAGGTTTCGCCTGTAGCGCAGCAGCACTTCGCCCACGCCCTTGAAGATGTTTCCGATCGGCCGCTGATCCAGCCGCGGCGGCGCTTCGAGGGCCGTCACCGCGCGGAAGACCTCGGTCATCGCGAACATACCGATCATCGCCGGAATGAAGCCGATGCCGCCGAGAAGCTCGACACTACCGAAGGTGAAACGCGGATGTCCGGTGGTCGGGTCGATGCCGACGCAGCCGATCAGAAGCCCGATCAGCAGCGAGAGCAGACCCTTGACCGGCTGGTCCGTGGAGATGAAGGCGGCGCAAGTGAGGCCGAGCAGCCCGAGCCAGAAATACTCGTAGCCGGAAAATTTCAGGGCGATCTCGGCGAGGACCGGGGCCGTGAAGCTCAGCACGATGGCGCCGAACAGGCCGCCGATAATGGACGTGACGAGACACAGGCCGAGCGCTAGCTCCGCGTCGCCCTTGCGCGTCATCGCGTAGGCTTCGTCCGTATAGGCGGCGGATGCGGGCGTGCCGGGAATGCGCAGGAGCGTGCTCGGGATGTCGCCCGCGAAGATCGCCATGGCCGTCGCGGTCACGATCGCGGCGAGGGCCGGCACCGGCGGCATGAAGAACGTGACCGGCACGAGGAGTGCGGTCGCCATGGTCGCCGTGAGCCCCGGGATCGCGCCCATGAACAGCCCGAACAGCGCCGACAGCAGCACGACGACGAGCACATAGGGGTCGAAGATCAACTGGAAGGCGAGCAGGATCGCGTCCATGCGCGCTCACCACGCATAGGCCTGCAACACGCCCCAGGGCAGGGGGACGCGCAGCAGTTGGCCAAAGAAGAACTGGATGACGAGCGTGGATGCGAGTGCGATGGCGCCGGACGACGCCCAGGTCCGGAAGCCGCGCAGCCACAGAAGCATGGCCGCCAGCGAAAGAAATCCCGTGATGAGGAAGCCGAGCCGCTCCGATGCGAGGACGTAGAAAACGAGCACGGCGACAATGAGCAGGAAGTTCGAGATCGCACGCGGACTGCGCGTCCAGTCGAGCGGCACGGCCCAGTCGCCTCCTTCGCGCCGGTCGCGCAGCCCCTTTACCGTCAGCAACGCGCCCGCGAACACCATGCCGGCG
>Ga0307505_10000586_pt1 | contig 38438 bp, 31 predicted proteins | sample 23_S_MG_FD_202183 | JGI IMG/M metagenome (GOLD analysis project Ga0307505, IMG submission 202183) | Soil microbial communities from Populus trichocarpa stands in riparian zone in the Pacific Northwest, United States - 23_S | ecosystem: Environmental > Terrestrial > Soil > Riparian zone > Trees...
GAAGGTGGCCATCGGCCGGATGAGGGGGGCGATGCAGCCTCCGATGAGTTTGCATTCTGACCCTGCAAACACTGGAAGTTTCTTGGAAGCGTCGCTCGACGCTCGGGATGACATGCAAAAGCATCGGGGGTTGGTCGGTCGCAGTCCGCGCTGTGGATGTGGTTCAAGAAGTCGACGGCGTCCGCGTTAAAATCCGGACATGGCGAACACAGCGAGCGTGGACGAATACCTTGCCGGGCTGCCGGAGGATCGGCGGCAGGTCATCGAGCAAATGCGGAAGCTCATCCGCAAGAACCTTCCGAAAGGGTACGAAGAAGCGATCAACTGGAACATGCTTTGTTACCAGATTCCGCTGAAGCGCTATCCCGACACCTACAACCAGCAGCCGCTGGGATACGTCGCGCTGGCAGCGCAGAAGAACTACTGTGCGATCTACCTGCTGGGCGCGTACTCCGATCCGAAACAGCGGAAGGCTCTCGAGGACGCGTTCGCGAAGGCCGGCAAGAAAATGGACATGGGCAAGTCGTGTCTCCGCTTCAAGAGCACGGACGACCTGCCGATGGAGGCGCTGGGCAAGCTCATCGCCAGTACTCCGCCCGAGGCCATGATCGCGCTGCATGAGGCTGTGCGCCCGGCGAAGAAGCCCGCAGCGAAGAAGGTCGCGGCGCCGAAGAAGAGTCCCACGCGAAAGGCTCCTGCGAAAGCGGCCGCGAAGAGCAAGCGCGCGTGACGCGGACGTTCGACGTGGCGGTGATCGGTGCGGGAGCGAGCGGCGCGCTGACCGCACTGCAGTTCGCACGAGCGGTGTCCGGCGACGCACATGGGGCGTTGATCGAGGCGGGAGCGCGGGCGGCGAGGGGTCTCGCCTACGGAACGCCGTACGGCGCGCACCTTTTGAATGTGGTCGCGGCGCGCATGAGCGCGTTCCCCGAGGACCCGGAACACTTTCTGCGGTGGCTGCGCGAGAACGATCCCAGCGCGCATGCGGGCACGTTCGCGCCGCGCGCGGTCTACGGGGACTATCTGGCCTCGCTGCTCGATGAAGAGCCGGTGCACTCGCGCATCACGCGCGTCGGAGGCACGGCGGTAGGCATCAGCCGCGAGGATGATCATTGGATGGTGCATCTGCACGATGACCGCGGAGTGGCCGCGCGTGCAGTGGTGCTGGCTCTCGGCAATCTGCCTCCCTACGATCCCCTGAACCTCGGCGCGAACGCGCCGGCAGAGTACGTGCGCGATCCCTGGGCTCGCGGCGCGGCAGTGGGGCTGGACGCCGAGGCGCCGGTGCTGCTCATCGGGAGCAGCCTGACCGCGCTCGATGTGGCGGTCGCGTTGCGACATCACGGTCATCGTGGGACGGTTTACGCGCTGTCGCGTCACGGAAGACCTTCGCAGCCACATGCGCCGTACACGCCGCGCCCCCTCGCGTCGATCCCGGACGAATGCGCATCGCCGCGCGGCGCGCTTCGATGGGTGCGCCGCGAGGTGGAGTCCGGCGCCCAATGGCGCGCAGTCGTCGACAGTCTGCGTCCGCACACGACGGCCATCTGGCGCCGCTGGACACTCGCGCAGCGAGGCACGTTCCTGCGCCACGCGCGCAACCTCTGGGATGTCCATCGCCATCGCGCGTCCGTGTCGTCAGAGATGGAGATCCTGCGCGGACGCGTGTTGTCGATGACCACGGTCGATCGCGGTCTCGAGGTCCGGCACACGGGCGGCACGCTGACCGTGGCGCGCGTCTTCAATTGCACAGGCCCGGCCTGCGACTACTCGCGGATCGATCTCCCGCTGGTCGTGCAACTCCGCCGCGCCGGCCTGCTGACGCCCGACCCCCTCCGCCTCGGCGTCGAGACCGACGACGACGGCCGCCTCCTCGACACGCACGGCCAACCGGTGCCCGGCCTCTTCACCCTGGGACCGCTGCGACGCCCGGCGTTGTGGGAGTCGACCGCAATCCCCGAGATTCGCACGCAAGCCGCCGCACTCGCGAGGGTGTTGGCGGGGAATGGGACTTCTGGGACGAATGGGACTTCTGGGACGAATAGGACGAATAGGACGAATGGGAAGGCTTAGGCGCGGTCTCCCATTCGTCCCATAGGTCCCATAGGTCCCATAGGTCCCATAAGTCCCATAGGTCCCATAAGTCCCATAGGTCCCACTCCCATGCTCACTTGGGCACATTCCCCGGAGGAAAGCCGAAGCTCATTCTCGCCGCGGAGTACTCCTCGTCCACGCCGCCGTCGCGGCGGCGGATCGTCAGGGGCTTTTCGACGAACTCCTGGTACGTCGCGGGGATGTCGCTTGCCCGGGTGGCCGCGAACAATGTGATCAGCGGCGGCTCGCCCTCTTTGAACACGACGTCGCGGCGGCGGAGTGGGGCCAGGCCGGCGTCGCGAAGCGCGGTCATGGCGCGGTCGCTCTGGATGGTCGGAAACACGAACGCGAAGAGTCCGCCAGGGGCGAGGATGCGCGCGGCGGCGTGTGCATAACCGGCCACGGATCCGCGGGTCTCGATGCGCGCGGGGATGGCCTGAGGATGCTCGGCTTCCGTGGCCGTGCCCGCAGGCCAGTAGGGAGGCGAGCCAGTCACGAGATCGAACGGTGCTTCGTCCGCCAGGACGGACTCGTCGCGCAGATCGCCCTGGAACAGCGTGAACCGCGACTCCAGTCCGTTGAAACGCACGCTCTTGCGCGCCAGGCGAATGGATATCTCCTGGGCCTCGACGGTGCAGAACGTGGCACCGGGCAAACGCCACGCGCTGACCAACGCCACCGAGCCGATGCCCGAGCCGAGATCCGCGGCACGCGCGACGCGGGGCGCGTGCGTCGTGCCGTACCACGCGGTGAGCACGTCGTCGGTGGAGTAGCGGTGACCCTTTGCATACTGAAAGATGCGATACCAGCCGCACAGGTAGTCGAGGGTCTCGCCTTCTTCCGGCTCAACGCCGCCTGGCGGGAGGGGACCAGGGCGGCGCCAGCCGCGGTAATACTCGTCCATCGCGTTAGAGTAATGGCGAATGGCGACGAAACTGGTCTGGACCTCCGATCCCGAGGAAGCGAAGCGGCTGCGCGAGTCGGGCAAGCTCGATGAGCCCACGAACGCGGAGCCCGCGAAGCAGACCATCCGCGTCACGGCCGATCGCAAACGCCGGGCGGGCAAGACCGTGACGGTAGCCAACGGCTTCCAGCACACATCCGAAGCGCTGGCCGTGCTCGCCGCGACGCTCAAGAAGAAATGCGGTTCCGGCGGAACAGCGAAGGACGGAGAGGTCGAGATCCAGGGCGATCACGTCGCCCGCGTCACCGCGGAGCTGCAGAAGCTGGGATACCGCGTCCGGTAGGCCGGTACAGCGCGGGCGGCGCCCGCCTGGTAGCGTAGCGGCACACTGGAGTTGGACATTTTGAGCGGCTATGTCGAGCCGAGGAGCGCCGGCGTCCCGCCGGCGCTCCGCTTTCTTCAGCCTACATCTCGCCGGAGTAGCGGCTCACCTCTCCCAGATTGAGCTCGCGCACGCCGGCCTCGATCTTCTTCAGGTCTCCCACGATGACCCAGATCACTTCGTCGGGATGCACGATCCGCCGGCCGGCGGCGTTGAGTTGATCCGCGGTGAGGGCGCGAGCGTTCCTGGCGTAGTGGGCGTAATAGTCGTCGGGATAGCCGTAGCTGATGAGGTTGAGCGCGGCGTTGTCGAGTGCATTGAGGGTGGCGAAGCGGCCGGGGAGGCTGAGAGTCTGGTTGCGCATGACGCTCTCGAATTCTTCACCGGCGAGCGGGCGTTCACCGGCCACGCCGCGGAGCTCTTTGATCAACTCGACGATCGACTCTTTGGTCTTGTCGGTCTGAACGGGGGCGATGATGACGAAGGGACGTTGCCCGCGTGCGTCGGTGATGCCGCCGCGCACTCCGTAGCTCCAGTGCTTGTCGAGGCGAAGGTTGCGGTTGAGGCGTGAGGTGGCGATGCCGCCGAAGTTGCGCATCACGGTCTCGATGGCCAGCTCGTCGCGCTGGCCGGAGGTCTCGGAAAGGTGCGCGGCGAAGATGACGGACTGCGGCGCATCCGGCTTGTCGATGAGATAGACCTTTTTGCCGGCCGTGCGCGCGGCGGTGGCCAGGTTCTTCTTCGGCGCGTCACCGCGCTTCCAGCCGCCGAAGGCTCGCTCCAGCTCCGGCTGGAGTTGCTTCATGGTGACATCGCCCGTGACGACCACCGTGCTGTTGTTGGGAACGAACCAGGAGCGATGCCACTCCGTGAGGTCAGTGCGTTTCAACGGCGTGATGGTCTTCGCGTAGCCCGAGCCCGTGAACGGCTTGGCGTACGCGTGGTCGGCGCCGTAGAGGAGACGGGGCAGAATGCGCAGCGCGGCGGCGTTGGGCTGGGCCTGTTCCTGTTGAATGCGCGCAACGCGCTGGCGGATCGAGAGATCGACCATCTCCTGAGGGAAGGCGGGACGCAGTGCGATGTCGGCGAAGAGGTCGAGGGACTTGCCGAGGTTCATCGGCAGGGCCTGCATGTTGATCACGGAGAGGTCGAGCGTGTTGCTGGCGTCGATGCGGGCGCCGAGGCCGTCCAGCTCATCGGCGATGCGGAACGCATCGCGGGTGGTCGTGCCTTCGTCGATCACGTCGAGCGTGAGCGCGGCCAGTCCCGCTTTGGCCGCGGGATCGGAGGCGTAGCCGGCGTCCGCCGCTAAAGACACGTTCACGATCGGAGTGCTGTGGCGTTCGAGGAGGATCACCTTCAAGCCGTTGGACAGAGTCGCGCGCTGCACGGCCGGGAACGTGACCTCGGGCGCACCGCCCAGGGACGGGAGAATCTTGCGGTCCAGGTCCGTCTTGCCGGGCGCGAGCTGCGGCATGGGGGTGACGTGCAACGTGTAGTGGTGCGCGCCGAGCCACTCCTTCGCCACGGCTTGAACCTCGGCGGGTGTGGCGCGGGCCATGCGCTCCAGCCGGTCGAGGTACGCGTCGGGCTTGCCGCCGAAGGTCTGGCTCTGCGCCAGGATCTCGGAGCGCCCGCCGAAACCGCCCAGGGTCTCCATGCCCCGGACGAAGTCCGCGAGCGTGCGGGTCTGCGCGCGCTGCACTTCCTCCGCCGTGGGTCCCTTCTCCAGGAGCTCCGTGACGATCGCGTCGAGCTCCTTCTCCACGAGGGCAGGGGCGATCCCCGGCTTCACGGTGGCCTGCAGGATGACCAGGCCGGACAGCTCGGAGTTGAAGCCGAACGCAGCCACGTTGGTTGCCAGCTCCTTTTCATAGACGAGGCGGCGGTCGAGGCGGGCGCTCTTGGTTCCGCTGAGCACTCGTGTGGCCAGTTGCAGCGCCTGTGCGCGCGAGTCGCTCCACGACGGAGCGTGCCAGACACGATAGATGCGCGTCTGCGGCACGCGGTCCTGCATCTCGTCACGGATGTTGCGGTCCAGTTTCGGGATCCACTCCTCGGTGCTGGCCAACGCCGGTCCCGGCGCGATGCCGTTGAAGTACTTGCTGACCAGCTCGCGCGCGCGAGCCAGCGTGATGTCGCCGGCGAGAGAGAGGACGGCGTTGTTGGGACCGTAGTAGGTCGCGTACCACTGCTTAACGTCGTCGAGCGTGGCCGCGTTCAGGTCGTCCATCGAGCCGATGGTCGACCAGGAGTAGGGATGGGAGTAGGGGTAGATCGTCTCGGCGATACGGGGGAAGACGCGGCCGTAGGGCTGGTTCTCGCCCTGGCGTTTCTCGTTCTGCACGACTCCGCGCTCGCGCTCGAGCATCTCCTGGGAGATGTTCCCGGCCAGGAAGCCCATGCGATCGGCCTCCAGGTACAGCGTGCGCTCGAGGGCGGAGACGGGAACGTCTTCGAAGAAGTTGGTGCGATCGGTGTTCGTGGTGCCGTTGCGGTTGTTCGCGCCGAGGTCGTCCATGGCTTCGCGGAAGCCATGGCGGTAGTTCTCGCTGCCGTTGAAGAAGAAGTGCTCGAACATGTGCGCGAAGCCGGTCTTGCCGCGCTGCTCGTTGCGCGAGCCGACGTGGTACCAGACGTTGACCGCCACCACGGGCACGCTGTGATCTTCGTGGACGAGCACGGTCAGCCCGTTGTCGAGCACGAATTTGTGGTGCTTGATCTCGAACTTCGAACGGTCGAACTGTCCGGACAGAGGTAACGCGGCGAGGACGATCAGCGCGAGTTTTTTCATGACGGCCGGAATTGTAGCGGGGAGTGGGCGAGGTGTTGCCTGTTTGTGATGGTTCGGGATGGGAATGGGACTATGGGACGAATGGGACGAATGGGACGCGGTTTCTCATTCGTCCCATAGGTCCCATTCGTCCCATAAGTCCCATTCGTCCGCCACTAACGCCAACCGGGCGCGCTACACTCACGCCGAGGAGAATTGAATGCCCAGTTACTACATGTCCGAAGACCTCGCGCGCTTCGGAGAGATCGGGAAGGCCAATCCGAAGGGATGGGATGCGTTTCTCAACTGGTACCAGCAGACCATGGCGCCGGGTGCGCTGGATGAACGTACGAAAAAGCTGATCGCGCTGGCTGTGGCCTATGCCATTCAGGAGCCGTACTGCATCGACTCGTACTCTTCGGCGTGTACGGATGCGGGCATCTCGCCGGAAGAGATGGCCGAAGCCGTGGGCGTGGCGGCGGTGATCCGCGGCGGCGGGACGATCGCGCACTGGGCGCAGTCCTGCAATGCATTGACGCGACGGGAAGGGTGATGCGGGTTCTGGTCATCGGCGGCGGACCGATGGGCGTGGCCGCGGCCATCGGCGCGGCGGACCGCGGCTTCGAGGTCACGCTGCTGGAGCGGGACGAGATCGGCGCCGCGCTTCGCACGTGGGGACCGACGCGCTTCTTTTCGCCGTTGCGCATGAATGTCTCGCCGGCAATGCGCGCGCACCTCGGCGACGACATGCCCGACGACGACGCACTCCTCACCGGGCCGGAGTACGCGGACCGCGTGCTCGTCCCGCTCGCCGGACGCGAGCCGCTGCGCGGCCGCGTCCGGACGGGCGTGCGCGTGTTGGCCATCGGCCGCCGCGGTCTCACCCGTACGGACTTTGCCGGACATCCGCTGCGGCACGAGCGGCCGTTTCGCGTTCTCACCGCGGACGATGAGACGTTCGAGGCGGAGGTGGTGCTGGATGCCACGGGCGGGATGACCTTGCCTCGCGCCATTGGCGCAGGGGGACTGCCCGCGCGAGGCGAGTCGCGGCTGGTGCATCGTCTGATTCGAACGCTCGGCGAGTTGGCGGCGTCGCGCGACGAACTCCGCGGCCGCACGACTCTCATCGTCGGTCACGGCCACTCGGCGGCGAACGCGCTCTGTCTGCTGGAGGAGCTCGCGCAAGAGTCGCCGTCGACGCGTGTCGTGTGGGCGGTGCGCTCGGCGAATCGCCGTCCGTGCGAGGAAGTGATGAACGATCCGCTTCCCGAGCGCGCTCGTGTGGTCGAGCGGGCGAACGCGCTCGCGGAAGCGCCTCCGCCGTTCCTGCGCATGGAGCGCCGCGCGTCGATCGATGGTGTGGCGCAAGTCAACGGACACGCGGTGATCTCCTTGACCGGGGACCGCACGGTGGAGATCGACCGGCTCGCGGCGTTCACCGGGTATCGCCCGGAGGGCGCGATGCTTTCCGAGCTGGCGGTGGAGATCTCGCCGGTTTCCGAGGGAGGCGCCCGTCTCTATCGCGCGGTCTCGTCGATCACGGATTGCCTCACGGTCCCTGCGGTGAAGCCGCACGATCTGCAGAGCGGCGAGCCCGGTTTCTACTTCGTCGGTTCACGCGCGTACGGACGCGCGCCCGGCTTCCTGCTCCAGACCGGGTTTGCGCAGTTGGAGACGATCCTGTCGAGCCTCCGATGACCCCGAACGTCCCTCTCCTCGCACTCGACACGCTCTGGTTTCAGGTGGCCGGAACGATCTGCAACATCGAGTGTACGCACTGCTTCATCTCCAGCTCGCCGCGGAACCGCTCGCACGAGATGCTCACGCTGGCGGACGTGGAGCGATCGCTGGCCGAGGCGCGGGAGCTGGGAGTGCGCGAGTACTACTTCACAGGCGGTGAGCCCTTTCTCAATCGGGACATGCTGGCCATCCTAGAGGCGACCCTGCGCCAGGGCCCGGCCACGGTGCTGACCAACGGGATGCTGTTGCGCGAGGACGTGTGTGCGCGGCTGCGCGCGCTGTTCGACGCGAGCGATTACTCGCTCGATCTGCGGGTCAGCCTCGACGGATTCGATCGCGAGTCGCACGATGCCATTCGCGGGAAGGGCGTGTGGGACCGGGTGATGACCGGACTTCGCCACCTCGCGCAGGTGGAGTTGAATCCGGTGATCACGGTGACGACGGCGGCCGAGGGTGTGGCCAGTGCGGAAGGCCGCACGCGGTTCCTCGACTTGATCCGCGGGTTCGGCTTCGACCGGCCGCGCCTGAAGGTGCTGTCGCTCTTCCGCATCGGAGCGGAAGAGAAGCGCACTCGTGCCTACGAAGACTGGGAACGCCTCACGGGTCTGGAGCTCACCGGCGAGGATGCGGCGCAGTTGCAGTGCTCGAGCTGCCGCATGGTCACGAGCAAGGGCGTGTATGTGTGCCCGATCCTGATCGAGGAACCGGAAGCACGCATGGGAGAGACGCTGCACGACACACTGCGGCCATTCCCGTTGAAGTACGGCGCATGCCACACGTGCTGGGTGGACGGCGTGAGTTGTCGGACGTGAGTTTGTTTGCAGTTGCGGCCTCTCTCTCCGCGCCTCCGCGTGAAACCGGTTCTCACGCGGAGACGCGGAGACGCGGAGACGCGGAGAGAGTCAATGTCGTCCGGCGGCGCGCTCTTTGGTGGGCAAGACTTCCAGGCAGGTGGTCCACCAGCCGGTCTCGATCGTTTCCACGAACTCTTCCGGGAGTCTCTCGCTGCGCATCTCCGCGGCGAGCGCGTGATGGTCGTAGCTCACCGGGACGAACTCCACGTGGAATGGTTCGGTGTCGACGAGCGTGTACCAGACATTCGTACGCCCGTCGTTGGCGGGGCGGCCGATCACCCCGGCGTTGATCACGTGGCGTCCGTCGCGCAGGGGCTTGTGCCAATGGAGACCTGTGTGCGTGCACACGAGGACGTCCGCTCGATGGTCGTCGCAGAGCTTCTCCAGAAAGGGATCGGGAGACGTGGATCGCCAGAGGAACTCGTTGATTCTCCGCGGTGAGCCATGGACGAGCAGGAACCGCCGGCCTCCTGCCTCGAAGCGAAGCTCGCGAGGCAGCGTCCCCATCCAGTCCTTGTACGCGTCGCTGGTCTTTGCGAACGTGTAGTCGTAGGAGATCTGCGCGAAATGATTGTCGCGGGGATCGGTGTAGCCGCAATGGCAGTCTCCCGCTCGCGACGAAAGGGACTCTTCGTAGTTGCCTTGAATGCCGCGGATTCCGCGCGCGATCAGCAGCTCCGGAATGCGATCCGGGTACGGCCCGAATGCCCCGAGGTCGCCGAGAAAGTAGACCTCGTCCGCACCACGCCGCTCAATGTCCGCCAAGGTGGCCACCAGAGCGTGGTAGTTCGAGTAGATGCCGCCGATGAACGCGATCCGCACCGGCGCGATTCTAGACCGGCACGGCCGGCAGCGCTGGTTGGCATAGCCTTGGGCACGTCGCGTCTCGGATGGACTCCCACGAACTGAGAACCGACAACCTGACAACCCAACCCGCCGGACACCGACTTCCGGGACGCTGCACTCAGGCTGGCGATCGCACCAGCTTTTCGAACAGGTGCGTGAGTGCCGCGTCGAGATCGTGATGAACGCCGGCATGCACGGGGGACATCTGCAGGATCGTGCTGCGCGGTGCGACCAGCCAGTGAAAACGGGCACGTTGTGGGAGCTCGCCGATCGAGCCGGCATCCACTCCACCCGCGCAGACCCGAGGAATGACGTCGAGATAGCTCTGGACCGCATCCAGGTCGATGGACGGCGCGAGCATGCGCAGACGCTCGCGGTCGAGCTCGATGCGCGATTGCAGATACGCGGCCGTCGGGCAGAACAGGATCACTCCCACATTGAGGAACTCCCCGCGATCCACGCGCGGGACCACGCGGACGATGGCGTAGTCAAACGCGAAGCGTTCGTGCACGAACGGCCTCCTCCACCCACTCGCGGGGAGCGGTGAGTCGCATCGCCAGGTACTCCCGATACGCGGCGCGGTGCTCTTCGATCGTCGCGAAGCCGGGCTCGTCCCCGAGCCAGCTCTCCGGGATCAGGTCGATGATCCGCGCGATGGTCTCCTCGGTCAGCAGCGCGGTGAGCTCGGCATCGACCTCGCGCAGCTCGCTGGCCCATCGGAGCAGCACGTGCTCGCGGATCTGCGGGAACGGCTGGCGCGCGCGGGCCAACGCATCGCTCCAGTGATGGTGGAAGATCAGCGTGGCCCCGTGGTCGATCAGCCACAGGTCGCGATGCCACACCAGCAGGTTGGTGTTCTTCGCCGTGCGGTCCACGTTCGTCACCAGCGCGTCGAGCCACACGATCGCGGAGGCCAGTCGGGACTTGCCGGCGATCGGACGTTCCACCAGCGGATCGAAGGTGATCGAGCCGGGGAGATAGTCGAGCGCGAGATTCAGTCCCTCGCTCCGCCGCAGCAGATCCTGGATCTCCGGATCCGGCTCCGTCCGCGCCATCCGCGGGTCGACCTCCGCGAAGACGATCTCCGGCACGGGCAGCCCCAGCGCGCGGGCCAGCTCTCCCGACACGAGCTCCGCAATGAGCGCCCGCGCTCCCTGTCCCGCTCCGCGAAACTTCAGCACGTACGTGCCGTCGTCATCGCCCTCGACGATGGCAGGCAGCGAGCCCCCCTCGCGTAGGGGCGTGACGTACTGAGTCGCGGTGATCGAACGAATCGGCAAGCTCGCATCTTAGTGGAGCTTGCACGGATCGGGTTGTCGGCATGGAGGTTAGTGATGCGAGTGGTCGCCAGGCGGCTATGCGGAGCGCCGGCGTCCCGCCGGCTGGCCCGGGGGTGTCCTCGCCCCGGGCGGGGGAGCGTGCCGTGCGCGAAGGACACGCGTCTCGCGATGCTGGGTTTTCGGCTGCGATTGCCCCCCCCCCGCGGCGGGCGCCGCATGGCCAGCCGGCGGGGACGCCGCCGCTCCGCGACCTCCTTCCTCGCAACGTACGGCGGGCCGGCTAGGCCGGCCCGCCATGCGTCGAACGCTAGGCGCTGACCGAGCAGGCGCCCGTGTTGGGGGCGCCGGGCGCGACGCAGCAGGTCTGCGCGGTACTGCTCTCCGGGAGGTTGTCCTCGAGCACGACGAACACTTCCCACTCGTTGCCGTCCGGGTCGTGGACCCAGCTCTTGTCCTGGGTGGCGTAGCAGCAATCCGTCTTCATCTCATCCCGGGTGATCAAGCCCTCGGCGGCCCAGCGCTCGCGGATGGAGAGCACGTCCTCGGTCGACGCGACCTGCAGGCCGAGGTGCGAGAGCGCTCCGGCGTCGGTGAGCGTGGGCACTTCGTTGAGCGCCAGGTTGAGGGGCGGATTCTGCACGTCGAACTTCGCATAGCCCCTGCGCACCTTGGACGGCTCGATGCCGAGCATGCGCCGGTAGAAGTCGAGGCTCTGCTCGACATTGCGGACGTTGATCGAAACGTGTGCTTTGAGTACCTGAACTGCGGTGGTGGTCATCTTGTCCTCCTCACATGTGACAAAGCGAATGTGATGCGAAGATAGGTCCGCAATTCATATCTGTCAAGTCGGATATGAGAATCTCCTCGAGTCACCGACAATGCAAGGCTGATGGCGGCTCGGTCGGGACCAGAGATCGGAGAATCGCTCCGTGAATACGGACGCGGGTTGGCGGGCGGGTTGATCTTCAGTCTCCCGCTGCTCTACACCATGGAAGTGTGGTGGGCCGGCTTCATCGCTCATCCCGCGCGACTCCTGCTGTATGTCGTGGTGATCTTCCTGCTGCTCCTCGGTTACAACCGCTACGCCGGCATGCGGCATGACGCGACCTGGCTGGAAGTAGCCATCGATTCGGTGGAGGAACTGGGACTGGGCATCGTCACCTCGGCGCTCACGCTCTATGCGATTGGCCGCATCGGACGGCACACGACGCTGGACGAAGCGATGGGCACGATCCTGGTGGAAGGCGGTCTGGTGGCGATCGGATTCTCCGTCGGGACTGCGCAGCTCGGCGCAGGCGGGCAGGAGGACGAGGGGATGGGTGGCCGCCAGCAGCGGGTGCGGTTCGCCGGCCAACTCGTGATCACGTTCTGCGGCGCGGTGCTGTTCGCCGCGAACGTCGCACCGACGGAAGAGATTCTGGTGATCGCGGTCGAGACTGCACCGGAGCGACTGCTCCTGCTGGCCGCGGCTTCGCTGGCGTTGAGCGCGCTCATCCTCTACTTCAGCGATTTCGCGCGCGCGGACCGCTTCGCGCAGGCGGAGAGCAAGAGGCAGGCGCTCGCGGGAACGGTGATCACGTACGCCATCGCTCTTGTCGCATCCGCGGGGATTCTCTGGTTCTTCGGTCGGTTCGACGGCCAGAGCGCCGCGGTGATGATCGCGGAGACGGTGGTCCTCGGGTTCCCGGCATCCCTCGGCGGCTCGGCAGGAAGGCTGCTCTTACAGTCATGAACAAGCCGCATAAGAACGCGCTCGAATGGAGCGTCTTTTTCGTGAGCGCGATCATCGTCCTGGCGACGATCGGATCCCTGGCGTGGAGCGCGATCTCCGACGTAGACTCGCCTCCCGACTTGAGCATCGTGGCCGGCAAGGCATTGCCCGGACAGCAGGGCACGCATCGTGTCCCTCTGCTCGTGCGCAACCTGGGCAACACGACCGCGCAATCGGTGCAGGTCGAGGTGATCCTGCGACGCGGCGCCGAGGAGGTCGAGCGCGGCGAGCTCACACTCTCGTTCGTGCCCCGTCACTCCGAGCGCGAAGGATGGGTCACGTTTCGCAACGACCCGCGCTGTTGCGAGATCCAGGCGCGCGCGGTCAGCTACGAGAGCCCCTGACTCGCGTACCGGCACGGCCGGCTGCGTTGGCTTGGGCACGCAGCTCCGAGGCCAGCTTTCTCCGGAGAACGGACTACACTTGCCCCATGCGTTTGATTGCAGGGGATGTTGGGGGAACCAAGACCCTGTTGCGGTGTGTCGAGGACGGCGGTGAGGTCTCTGCCTCCATGCGCTTCGAGAGTGGCGCGCACGCCACCTTCGAAGATCTCCTGCGCGTGTTCATGACGGAGGTTCGCGGTCCGGTCGACGCGGCCTGCTTCGCGGTCGCGGGGCCGGTGCTCGGGACCCGGGCCACGGTCACCAATCTGCGATGGATCATCGAGGCGAATGCGGTGTCGCAGGAGTTCGCGATTCCACGCGTGGCCCTCGTGAATGATTTCTTCGCGGTGGCCCTGGGCGTGCCGCTGCTGGGAGAGGCGGACCTGCTCTCCCTGCAGGTGGGCGTGCGCGATCGCTCCGCACCCATCGCCATCCTCGGCGCGGGCACGGGGTTGGGCGAGGCCATGCTGACCTGGCAGAAGGGCGTGCATCACGTCCTGGCGAGCGAAGGAGGTCACGGCGATTTCGCACCGCAGGATGAGGAGCAGACGCGCCTGTTTCTCTTTCTGCACCAGCGCTACGGGCACGTGAGCTGGGAGCGCGTGGTCTCCGGGATGGGCTTGGTCAACATCTTTACGTTCCTCGGGGGACCGGAGCTGACGGGCGCGGAGATCGCCGAGCGCGCGGCGCGCGGCGACGCGCAGGCCCTGCGCACGTTCGAGATCTTCGTCGACTGCTACGGCGCCGAGGCGGGAAACATGGCCCTGCGCATCCTCGCTCGGGGTGGCGTGTTCCTCGCGGGAGGAGTGGCCGCCAAGAACCGCGAGTGGTTCACGGGAGGCCGGTTCCTGGAGGGCTTCCGCCGCAAGGGCCGGTTCAGCGGTCTCATGGAGACGATCCCCGTCGACCTCATCGTGAACCAGGAAGTCGGCCTCCTCGGCGCCCTCGAGGGCGCACGCCGCATCGCACACGAGTGAGCGGGGGAACACGGAACGAGGAACGCGGAACGGTGAGCAGGCCACATGGGTCCACGCGTTCATCTTTCAGCGTTCCGTGTTCCATGGAATCGCTTCCCGGATCGTCCGGTTGAGGCGCAAGCGAAGCTATCGCGGGGAGTTGTGAATCATGGGGTTATCCGTAGGCATCGTCGGGCTGCCGAATGTCGGTAAGTCGACGATCTTCAACGCGCTGACGGCGGCAGGGGCGCAGAGCGCGAACTATCCTTTCTGCACCATCGAGCCGAATGTGGGCATCGTGCCGGTCGCGGACCGGCGGTTGGTGGGGCTGGCCGGCCTGGCGCAGAGCAAGCAGACCATCTTCACGGATCTGAAGGTCGTGGACATCGCCGGCCTCGTCCGTGGCGCGAGCAAAGGGGAGGGCCTGGGCAACCAGTTCCTGGCCAACATCCGCGAGACCGAGGCCATCCTGCACGTGGTGCGGTGCTTCGATGATCCGAATGTCGTTCACGTGGAAGGCAGCGTCGACCCTGAGCGCGACATCGAGGTGATCGAGACGGAGTTGCTCCTGGCCGACCTCGACGCGCTGGCCAAGCGCAACGACCGGGTCAGCCGTCTGGCGCGAGTCGGGCAGAAGGAGTACGCGGCACAGGCCGAGGCTCTGACGAAGGCGTTGGCGGCCGTCGACAAAGGCATCGCGCTGCGCGCGGCCGGGCTCACGGACGAAGACCAGGCCGCGCTGGCGGAGCTGAGTCTCATCACCATGAAGCCCGTGCTGTACGTCGCGAACGTGGCCGAGAACGATCTCGGACGGGAAACGCCGATGCTGGAGAGAGTCCGCCAGATCGCCGCGGAGAGAAACGGCGGCGTGGTGGTCATCTGCGGCGAGCTCGAGGCGCAGATCGCGCAGCTCCCGCCGGCCGAGCGGGACGACTTCCTCAAGGAGATGGGTCTCGAGGAGCCGGGTCTGGACGTCCTCATCCGCGCCGCCTACAAACTGCTCGACCTGGAGACGTTCTTCACCGTCGGACCAAAGGAGGCGCGGGCCTGGACCATCCACCGCGGCTCGAAGGCCCCGCAAGCGGCGGGCAAGATCCACAGCGACTTCGAGCGCGGCTTCATCCGCGCGGAGACGATCGCCTACGACGACTACGTGAGCTACAAGGGCGAGCAGGGAGCGAAGGCTGCGGGCAGGATGCGCAGCGAAGGCAAGGAGTATGAAGTTCAGGACGGAGACGTGATCCTGTTCCGATTCAACGTTTGAGTCGTGGGGCGGTTGGCGGGAGAACCGCAAGTCGTCTCGCCAACGGCCAATCGGTACCGCAAACCGCCAACCGACAACCGAGCGATGCACTTCACCATTCACTCCGACGAAGATCTTCCCATCCGGGGCGAGCTCGATGCTCCGGAGAAGCCGAATGCGCTGGTGGTGGTGGTGCACGGATTCAAGGGCTTCAAGGATTGGGGCTTCTTCCCCTGGCTGGCGCAGCAACTGAAGCGGCATCGGCTGGCGGTGTGCCGCTTCAACATGTCGCGCTCGGGTATCGGCCAGGATCCGGAGTCCTTCGATCGTCTGGACCTTTTCGAGCACGACACCTACTCCACGCAGCTTCGCGATCTGCGTGCGGCCGTCCGCCACGCGCAGCAGCGGTTCCCTCAACTACCGACCTTCCTGCTCGGTCACTCGCGAGGAGGAGGCGTGGCACTGCTGGGCGCGCAGGATGTGCCCCTTCTCGCCGGAGTCGTGACCTGGAGCCCCATCGCACGCGTCGATCGCTGGGATGAGGCGACGCAGCACAAGTGGCGCGAGCGGGGCTTTCTCGACGTCGTGAACGCGCGCACGGGACAAATGATGCGAATGAGCCCGGTGATCCTCGACGACTACGAGGCCCATCGCCAGCGGCTGGACATCCTCGCCGCCGCGGAGCGCCTGCGCGTGCCGCTCCTGGTGGTCCACGGCGCCGCGGACGAGAGTGTTCCGGTCGAGGAGGGACGGCAGATCGCGGCCGCCGCCGCGGACTCGTCGCTGGTCGTGCTCCGCCGCGCCAGCCACACCTTCAACGCCATCCATCCCCTGATCCACGTTCCCTTCGAGCTCATCGCAGCCACCGAAGTCAGCGCCCACTTCATCGGCGCCTACGCCTGAGGAACGAAAGGCTTTTCACGACAGAGGCACAGAGCGGGCTGCGCCCGCCAACCCAACGCACCATTGGCCTGTCATCCTGAGCGGGTGGCGGGTGGGCGCGAAGGATCTCCTGCGGTAAGCAAGACCCGCGCAGGTTGGACGAGACCGCGGTTCTCGTGCTCGCACGCTCGTCGTTCTTCGCACGAGATCCTTCGCGCCCACCCACCTCCCGCTTCCAGGAAACTCCCAGTGTTTGCACGGTCAGAATGCAAACTCATCGGAGGCTGCAAAGCCCCCCTCATCCGGCCGATGGCCACCTTCTCCCCGCAAGAAGCCGGGGGGAGAAGACTCTCGATTGAACACTCTCGCGATGAACCACTCCTCCTCGCGATGCACACACACCGAGAGCCTTCTCCCCTCCGCAGAGGGGAGAAGGTGCCGAAGGCGGATGAGGGGTCTCCCTCGTGGCAGGTTCGCAGCCTTCTGTTTCTTGCTCTCAGTCGCGCCGCGCGCGGCGTGGGCCGGCTCAGAATGACAGGCCAAAGCGTAAGAACGACATTTCACTCCCCCTATTGACCTTCCCACCATGGGAAGGCCTATCTTGCCGTTCATGAGACACGCAGCACATGAACATGAATCCACTTCCGCAACGTTCGTCGACCCTGTTTGTGGCATGACCGTCGATCCGGCGAAAGCCGCGGGGTCGTCGCAGCACGGCGATGAGACGATCTACTTCTGCTCGAAGCACTGCAAGACCAAGTTCGACGCGAACCCGGCTGCATTTCTAAAGGATGAGCCGGTCGTCGCGGCGGAGGTGCCGACGGGCGCGATGTACACCTGCCCGATGGAACCCGAGGTGCGAAAGGAGGGGCCGGGTGCGTGCCCGAAGTGCGGCATGGCGCTGGAGCCCGAGATCGCCAGTGCGCCGTCGACGAAGACCGAGTGGACCTGCCCGATGCATCCGGAGATCGTGCGTGATGCGCCGGGCTCGTGCCCGATCTGCGGCATGGCGCTCGAGCCGCGCACGGTGACGCTCGAGGAGGAGAACCCGGAGCTCGACAGCATGACTCGGCGCTTCCGGGTCAGCACGGCTCTGACCGTGCCGCTCGTTGCTTTCGCGATGTTGCGACACCTGCCCGGCGCGCACGATCTGTTCGGTCACACCATCACACAATGGGCACCATGGATCGAGCTCGCGATGGCTGCGCCGGTGGTGCTTTGGGGTGGCTGGCCGTTCTTCGAGCGGGCCTGGAGCTCGCTCGCGAACCGTCACCTGAACATGTTCACGCTGATCGGGCTGGGAGTGTCGGTCGCGTTTCTGTACAGCATCATGGCCACGCTGTTCCCCGGCCTCTTCCCGGCCTCCTTTCTCGATGCGTCCGGACACGTCGGCGTGTATTACGAAGCGGCCGCGGCGATCGTGACTCTCGTACTACTCGGGCAAGTGCTCGAGCTGCGCGCGAGGAGCCGCACCGGCGCGGCGATCCGCGCGCTCCTCGGGCTCGCTCCGAAGACGGCGCGACGCGTCGAGCATGGCACCGAACGCGATGTGCCGGTCGAAGATGTTCGTCCCGGCGAACTGCTGCGCGTGCGACCCGGCGAGAAGATCCCCGTCGACGGAGTGGTGGTCGAAGGGACGACGAATGTCGACGAATCGATGGTCACCGGCGAACCGTTGCCCGTGGAGAAGTCCGCGGGAGAGCGTCTCATCGGCGCGACCGTGAACACGACCGGCTCCGTGCTCATGCGTGCCGAGCGGGTGGGCGCGGAGACCATGCTCGCGCAGATCGTGAACATGGTTGCGCAGGCACAACGCAGCCGCGCGCCGATCCAGAAACTGGCCGATCAGGTCTCGGCGTGGTTCGTTCCCGCGGTGGTCGCGATCGCGGTGATCACGTTCGCGATTTGGGCGTTCATCGGTCCCGAGCCGCGTCTCGTCTACGCGATCGTCAACGCCGTGGCCGTGCTCATCATCGCCTGCCCCTGTGCCTTGGGGCTGGCCACGCCGATGTCGATCATGGTCGCGGCAGGGAAGGGTGCGACCGCGGGAGTACTGTTCCGGAATGCCGAGGCCATCGAGGTGCTCCGCAAGGTGGACACGCTGGTTCTCGACAAGACCGGCACGCTGACCATCGGAAAGCCGGCGTTGACCGCGGTCGTCATCACCCATGGATTCGACGAGAACGAACTGCTGCGTCTCGCCGCAAGCGTGGAGCGCGCCAGCGAGCACCCTCTGGCGGAGGCGATCATTGCCGGCGCGGAAGCGCGGGGTCTCGACGTGCGCGCAGCGTCGGAGTTCGCATCGATCACGGGCAAGGGCGTGCGCGGCGTCGTCGAGGGAAAGCAGGTCGCCCTCGGCAATCTCGCGCTGCTGAACGATCTCGGGGTCGATGCGCGTGATCTCGTCGCGCGCGCCGAGCAGTTGCGTGGCGAAGGACAGACGGTGATGTTCGTGGTGGTCGACGGAAAACCAGCCGGGTTGGTCGGCGTCGCGGATCCGATCAAGGACACCACGGCTGGCGCCATCCGCGAGTTGCACGGTGAGGGACTGCGCATCGTCATGCTCACCGGGGACAGCCGGACGACGGCGATGGCCGTGGCCGCGAAGTTGGGCATCGACGACGTCATCGCCGAGGTGCTGCCCGATCAGAAAGCGGATGCGATCGCCCGGTTGCAGGCGGAAGGCCGCGTCGTGGCCATGGCCGGCGACGGCATCAACGACGCCCCCGCGCTCGCGCGTGCTGACGTCGGGATCGCCATGGGAAGCGGAACGGATGTGGCGATGGAGGCCGCGGACGTGACTCTGGTCGGCGGAGATCTTCGAGGCATCGTGCGCGCCCGGCGGCTCAGCGACGCGACGATGAGCAACATCCGGCAGAACCTCTTCTTCGCGTTCATCTACAACGCACTGGGCGTCCCGCTCGCGGCGGGCGTGCTCTATCCATTCTTCGGTGTGCTGCTGAGTCCGATGATCGCCGCGGCCGCGATGAGCTTCAGCTCGGTCTCGGTGATCGCCAACGCATTGCGACTGCGGAGGGCGAGGATCTGAACCACTGACCTCGAAGTTCTTCGCGCGGTGGGCACAACCCCCTGTCGATGCACGACCATCGCTCCGCCGGCAGGGGATCCCTCGCCCTCCACCCCACCACCTGCTCAGAGGCTGTGCAGAAATTCGCGGCTCTTCCCAACCTATGCAGCCTCCCATGAGGGAACTCGAGATTGAAAATTGAAAAGCAGTTCGTGAACATAGAATCGGTCGTCGGAGGTCGTCACGACGTGAGATCGAGTCTGGTGTGGATTTGCGCGGGTTCGCTGATCGCAGTCAGTTGTGCGGAGGAGCGCTTGGACGCGCAGCAGGTGGCGGCCTCGGTCGCGGCGACGCCGGTTGTGCAGCGGGTACATTCGCCCGCGGGTGCCGGAGCAGCGGAGCCGCATCTCTTCGCGGCGAAGGATTCGGTGCTGCTCAGTTGGCTCGAGCCGGTGGTGGGCACGGACCGGACCGCGTTGCGATTCTCGCGCTACAAGGGCGGACATTGGTCGCAACCGCGCGTGATCGTCGATCGCAGCGATCTCTTCGTGAACTGGGCGGATTTCCCCTCTCTCGCCGAGGACGAGAAGGGTGTGCTTTTCGCGCACTGGCTGCAGAAGAACGGCACAGGCCCGTACGCGTACGACGTGCGCATGGCCATTTCCTCCGACGGTGGCGTGACCTGGGGCAAATCCTTCGTCCTCAACCGCGATGGCAAGCAGGCCGAGCATGGATTCGCGACCCTCGTGCCGCTGCCGGGCGGAGGAGTCGGTGCGACCTGGCTCGATGGGCGGAACATGAAGGCGGGCGGTCATGACGGCGGCGACCATGAGACGGGCGGCGACATGACCCTGCGCTACGCGACCATCGACGCGCGCGGCACGATCGCCGCGGATGTCCCCCTCGACGAGCGTACCTGCGAATGCTGCACGACCGGCATGGCCATGACCGCGGCCGGCCCGGTGATCGTCTATCGCGACCGCACCGCGGATGAGGTCCGCGATGTCTCGGTCGTGAATCGCCAGGCAAAGGGCTGGAGCCAACCGCGGACGTTGCACGCGGACGGCTGGAAGATCGACGGTTGCCCGGTCAACGGACCGCAGATCGATGCGCTGGGCGACCGCGTGGCCGTGGCTTGGTTCACGGCGGCGGGAGACAAGCAACGCGCCTACGTCGCGCTGTCGAATGACTCCGGGGCGAAGTTCGGCAAGCCCATCGTCATCGACGACGGAAAGCCCGCCGGTCGCACGGACATCGTCGTATTGAGCCGCGAGGAAGCACTGGTGACCTGGCTCGAGCAGACGCCGGCCGGTGCGGAGATTCGCGCCCGCCGCGTCCACTTCAACGGCAAGGCCGGCCCCTCCTGGAAGGTCGCCGACTCCGCCGCCGCCCGAGCCGCCGGCTTCGCCCGCATGGCCCGCTCCGGCAAGGAGGTGTTCATCGCCTGGACCGAACAGAGCGCCACGAGCAAACGCATTCACGTAGCGCGTTTTTGAGGGCGTCAGCCCGCTACCGCGGTACGAAACGTTCGATGACCACTGTGGAGCGGTGGGCTTTAGCCCTCCGGGCGCTCGCGATGAGAGCGCCGAAGCCGGGTGACTCTCTCTCGACACGCGCGCCGAATAGCCGCGTGCAGCGTCGAAGCCGAGACGGCAGAGGGGAAGTGCCTCGCGAGAGCCCGGAGGGCTGAAGCCCACCGCTCCACATCGCCCGCTGACGCGATGGGAAGCTGCCGCTACGCGGCATCTTGACCCGCCGACGCGGTACTCGGGGAACGCGCGGGCCCGCTTTGCGGTTGAGGAGCACGACTTGCAGTACTCTTTCCGTTCGATGAGACGCCGCCTGATTGCCGCGGTTTGGATCACGGGAGCGACCGTTCCGCTCCTGATGGCGACCATTCTGCTCGTTGGCTGTTGCGTGTTGCCGTTTCACGCGGTGATGCACAAGCTGGTGCCCTTGTGCGAGATGGCCGTCAACGTCATGCGGATGCCATCGCCGGCCGCAGGCCACGACCATGACCCGTCCGCGCCGGCCTCGGAAAGGCAGCAGCCCGTCAAGCGACTCGTCCCCGTGTTGACAGGTTCCATTCAACTCGCACGTGCCACGCGCGTGTCGAACGATGCCGCGCCGACTGCGGCCACCAGCTATCGCAGTTTCATCTCCCTCGGCGCGATCCGTTGCGATCGCGATGTGGGTCTGCACGTGGTCGACCAAACCTTCCTCATCTGATCCTGCCTCCACACGGCTCGCGCGATTCCCGTGCGTTCAGGCCGTGCGCTGATCCTCTTGGTTCGTGCTCGTCCACGAGCGCCTCCAGCCACCCATACATCCGGATCACAAGGAGCACTCCCCATGAAGCACCCACTGGGCGCACTCGCGTGCGCCATTCTGCTGGCGGCCTGCGGTCGCGAGCCGAGCGTTGCCTCGAAGAGCGCGGCCGCGTATGAACAGGCGCCGCCGGCTGCCACAAGCACCGACCATTCCGCACACCAGCACGACGCGGCCACCGACTCTGCCACGACGGGCGCAATGACCGCTGCCGATCACGCGGCCATGGGTCACGTTTCCGCGACGGCCGGCGACGCGCATGCTCAACATGGAGCCTCGACCTCGAGCACGGACCACAGCGCCCATGGCGCCACGAAGGCCGGCGATCACGCGGCCATGACTCACGACACATCGAAGCCAGCCGCTCACGCGGCCGGGCACTCCGCAACCGCCAGCACGCCCGGGGCACACGCAACCCACGGCGTCACATCCGCGGCTCCAATGGACCACAGTCAACACAGCTCTGCGTCTACGCCTCCGATGGACCACACCAACCACGCGGCCCAGCAACCGGCCGCTCGCGGGGCCGATCCGCACGCGGGTCATGGCGGCGTCGCGGCGCCGTTCAACGCGACGGCTCCGCGCGATCTGCAGCGGGTCGAACCGGCGGCGACACTCAGATCCGACCCGTTCGACGCGCCTGCTCCTGCGTCCGTCGCCGAGGCGGCAAGAGGGGCGGGCGGCGCCGCTGTGGACCATGGCGATCACACAGCACAGTCGGGCGAGGCAGAAGCGCTGTACGCCTGCCCGATGCATCCGGAGGTCACGAGTGCGACGCCGGGCAAGTGTCCGAAGTGCGGGATGACTCTCGTGAAGAGGAACAAGAAATGAAACGAATGACGATGCTCATGGCCGTCGCGCTGCTCGCCTCGTGCGTGAGCGTGCCGCGCGACGCGGGACAGTCCGATGTGCAGCAGGCGGTCGCCGCCCGCTCGCAGCAGAACGTGCAGTGGAGCGCAGAACCCTCCGCCACCGACGACAAGCGCGTGCGCACGCTCCTCGCGGATGACCTCACGGTGGACGAGGCGGTGGCCGTTGCCATGACCAACAGCCCCCGCCTGCAAATCACGCTCGCGGAACTGGGAATCGCCCGTGCGGATCTCATCGAGGCCAGCACGATCACCAATCCACTCTTCGAGTTCGAGCTGCGCGTTCCGGGCGAGCCGTACCGTCCCTACGAGCTTCGCCTCGCGCAGTCGCTCATCGAATTGATTCAGCTTCCGCGACGTCGTGCCGTAGGTCGCGCCGCCTTCGACGCCGCACAGATGCGTGTCAGCGCGAGCGTTCTGCGATTCGGCGCCGATGTGCGCGCGAGCTACTACGACCTCGTCGCGGCGGCGCAGCACGTGACGCAAAACAACACCATCGCCGACGCGGCCCGCGCGGCCGCGGAGGTGGCGCTGGAGCAGCACAAGGCGGAGAACATCACGGACCTCGATCTGGAGAACGAGCAGGCTCTGTACGAACAGGCCAAGCTCGACCTGGCCCGAGCCGAGAGGCAACTCGTCGTCGCTCGGGAAGCGCTCGTGAGAGCGATGGGACTGCGCGATTCGTCGACGGCGTGGCGCGTCCCTGAGACCTTTCCCGCGCTGCCGGAAAGCGAGCTCGATCAGCAGCAGCTCGAACAGCTCGCCGCGCAGCAGCGCCTCGACCTGGCCATCGCCCGTCGCGAATTGGAGATCGCGCAGCGACGGGTGCCGCTGGCGCGACTGGCCGCGCTGGGCGAAGTGGACGTCGACGTTCACTACGAGCGTGAGCCGAGCGGCGAGCACACCATCGGACCTGGCATCGAGCTTCCCATCCCGATCTTCAACACCGGACGAGCCGCGCGCACACGCGCGGAGGCCGAGTTGCTCCGTGCCAGGCACACACTGAATGCGTTGCTCGCGGAGTCGTCGTCACGCCTGCGGACCGCGAACGCCACACTGACCGAAGCGCGGGCGCGCGTGGAGTACTACCGCGATGTGCTCCTGCCTCGTCGCCGCCGCATCGTGGAGCTCACGAAGCTCGAGCACAACGCGATGTTCGTGGGCGTCTTCCAGCTTCTGCAGGCGCGCCAGAACCAGGCCCAGGCGCAGAGTGGCTCCATCGAAGCGCAGCGTGAGTACTGGAGTGCGCGCACGAACCTCGATCGCGCATTGCAAGGCATCGCCGAGGACTCTTCCTTCGATCCCGCATCCTCCACGATGCAGGAAAACCAGGCAGGCATGAGCCGGGGGAATCACTGATGGGCATCTCACGTCGCAACGTACTCTTCTCTTCCGTGGCCGGAGTTGTGACCGGGCTGCTTGCGCCTCGCGGCGCCGCAGGTCGCGCGGCACAAGTCGGATCCGCTACACCGCGAGCGCGGCGTCACTCCGGTCGCGTCCAGGTGATCACGCCGAACGTCGGACCGTCGCTCGGCTACAAGATGGTGGACGGGGTGAAGGAGTTTCACCTGACCGCCGAGCCGGTACGCCGCGAGTTCACGAAGGGCTTCGAGGTCAATTGCTGGGGCTACAACGGCTCGACGCCCGGCCCGACCATCGAGGCCTTCGAAGGTGACCGCGTGCGCATCCTGGTGACGAACAAGCTCCCCGAGGGTACCTCGGTACACTGGCATGGCTTCATCCTGCCCAACGGCATGGACGGCGTCAGCGGACTCAATCAGCCGAAGATCGCACCCGGGGAAACCTACGCGTACGAGTTCACGCTCAAGCAGACCGGGACGCTCATGTATCACCCGCACTTCGATGAGATGGTGCAGATGGCCATGGGCATGCAAGGCTTCTTCATCATCCATCCCCGCGACCTCAAAGTGCGCGCCGTGGATCGCGACTTCGCGATCTTTCTCAATGAGTGGTACATCAAGCCGGGCACGGCCACGCCCGACCCCACGGTGATGCTCGACTTCAACACCTTCACCTTCAACTCGCGCGTTTTCCCGGGCACCGATCCGCTGCTCGTGCGTACCGGAGATCGCGTGCGGCTGCGCATCGCCAACCTGAGCATGAACTCGCATCCCATCCACTTTCACGGGCACAAGTTCTGGATCACCGGCACGGACGCGGGACCGCTGCCGCAATCCGCATGGTGGAGCGAGAACACCGTGAACGTGCCGGTGGGCACCACGCGCGACATCGAGTTCGTGGCGGACAACCCCGGCGACTGGGCGCTGCACTGCCATAAGTCGCATCACGTGATGAACCAGATGGGACACGGCCTCCCGAACCTGCTCGGCATCGATCCGCGCAACACGCAGAAGCGCCTCGACGCACTCGCGCCCGGCACGATGGTCATGGGCGCGACGGGCATGGGCGACATGGCAGAGCACCTCCAATCCATGGCCGTGCCCCGCAACAGCATTCCCATGCTCGGCGGCATCGGACCGTACGGGCCGATCGACATGGGCGGGATGTTCACCGTTCTCAAGATCCGCGACGACCTGGACTACACGCGCGACCCGGGTTGGTATCGGCAGCCCAAGGGCACCTCGGCCTGGCGCGTGGACTCCATGTCCACGACACCCGCCGCCGAGCCCTCGGCGCACGAGGGTCACGGCTCATGAAGCGCGCGCTGTTCATTCTCGCGTTGGCATTCGTGGTGATCGTGACCGCGGCCCTGCTCATCGTCGTGCCGATGGTGCGCTCCGGGCTCAGCACGCACGAAGAGCCCAGCGCGATGGAAGCCTTCGCGGCGCGGATGGTACGGCGTTGGGCCGTGCCATCCGACCTGCGCGACAAGAAGAACCCCATGCCGCTCACGCCGGCCGTGATCGCGGACGGCCGTGCGCATTTCGCGGATCACTGCGCGTCGTGCCACGGCAACGACGGCAGGGGTGTTGGAATCGGCAAGCAGATGTACCCCGAGGCCCCGGACATGACTCAGGCAGTGACGCAGTCCCTGTCCGATGGAGAGCTCTTCGCCATCATCGAGAACGGTGTGCGGCTCACGGGGATGCCCGGCTTCGGCAGTGGCACCTCCGAATCCGCGGCGGGAACCTGGCCCCTCGTGCACTTCATCCGGCATCTGCCGAAGCTCACACCCGCGGAGTTGCGGGAGATGGAGAAGCTCAATCCGAGAACACCCGCCGAGCACGAAGCCATGAAAGCGGAGGAGGAGTTTCTGAACGGGCCCGCGTCCCACGAGCATTGAGTGCGTACTCCTCAGTGACTTCATCCACAGCCCGCGCGTTCACAACATTACGTCCGTGTAGACATCCGGAACGTTTCAGCAACGGGACGGCTCGAACGTGGGAGAGCGGCAGTACTCTGCGGACATGATCAATCGACCCGACGACGGAGTGGCGGTGGAAGCGTTCTATCGGGGCACGTCAATGGCGCTCAACCGGTGGCGGTGCGTGGCGGGGGAGAGCGGGTGTACGGGCGTGCTCCGGCACGCGTGGTACGTGATCTCGTTCACGCACAGCGGGACGTTCGTGCTGCACGCGCGCGGGCGTGCCGAGACCATCGATGCAACACGGGCCATGGTTCTCCGTCCCGGCGAACCGGTCTCGATGTCCCGGTGTCACGGTGCGGTGGCGTATGGCAGTGCTGTGGCGGTGCATCCGGACCTGTTCGAGACCATTTTCCCGAACGGCTCCGCCGCGTTGACCCGCTCGGGTACGCGGGCCGGGGCGTTTTTGCTGCAGCATCTGTTGTTACGGATGGTCCGGGCGGCGCGACACGAAGACCGCCGCGCTGTCGATCGCGCGGCGATCTGGATCGCCGGCCAGACCATTCTCTCTCCCGGTTCGGACACGACCGCGGCACCGCGCGAGAAGCGCCGCGACACGATTCTGGGGGTTCAAGCCATGCTGGCCGCCAACTGCACGCGTCCACTCCAACTCGCCGAGATCGCGCGGGCCGTCAACCGTTCACCTTTTCATCTGTCCCGTGTGTTCAAGCGCGACACCGGTCTGCCCATGCACAGTTACCTCAACCGCCTGCGTGTGCGCGGCGCGCTGGACCAGTTGATCGGACGCCAGTCCAGTGTCAGTGAGCTCGCCCACGAGTCCGGCTACTCGAGCCACAGCCATTTCACCGAGGCGTTCCGGCAGGAGTTCGGGCTGGCCCCGACCGAGGTCCGACGCATGTCCCGCATCGCCTCGGTCGACGAAATGCACGGCGCGCTATCGTCGATGAGCTGATAGTGGATTACGAATCGGTGCACTTTGCGGCATCACACCACGTCATACGTCACGTTCCCGTTGCCAAACTGCGCCACTCGTACAAATGCGCAATAGCGCGGTAGCTCCGCATCGGACGCACTCCTTAAATAGCTCCTCAAGGAGATCGTCCCCATGCGTCGTCCTCGTGCTCCACTTTTTTTCTCTCTTCTGGTTCTGATCGCTCTCTCCTCGACCATCACCACGGCTTCTCCTCCCACACCGGCCCGGATTCGCGACGTGGCCGTGTCCCCGGCGTTTTTCAACCCCACGGTGGGGCAGTTCTCCGCGATTCAGTTTCAGGCGGGCGTGGCCGGCACGGCGACGGTCTCGATTCTCGATCGCGACCGCTACCTCATTCGTGTTCTCGGGCCTCGCGAGGTGCCGCCGGGATCCGTGTCCTTCGGCTGGGACGGTCGCGACGCTGCCGGCAACCTCGTTCCCGACGAGGCCTACAACGTGCGCATCGAGCTGCGCAGCGCTCAGGCGACGGAGACGTACGACCCCTCACTCGACTTTCATCCGACCGTCGACGACCCGCAGCCGCGCACGTACGCGCGCAGCAGCGGCGTGCTCTCCTACCGGCTCAGCAAACCGGCCCGCGTTCACATCGAGGCAGGGCAGGCCAAGGCGGACAAAGCCACGGGCCGCGCCTCCGGTCCGATCCTCAAGACCATCGTCAACCGCGAGCCCCGCGTGGCCGGCGCCGTCATTGAGAAGTGGAACGGCTTCGACGAGAGCGGCACCATCCGCGTTCCGGAATTGCCGAACTTCGTCATCAGCGTGCTGGCCACTTCGCTTCCGGAGAGCAGCATCATCACCCGCGGCAATCGCCGCGAGGACTTCCTCGAATACGCCTCCCGCAAACGGACGGCGGCGCAGCTCGTGCCAAAGAAGCGCACTGCGCCGGCACATCACCACGTGGGCCTCAGCGCGTTCGAAGACCGGAGCCCGCGGCTGAAGGTGAAGCCCTCCGCGACCTGGAACGCGGCCGCCAATGCCTACGTCGTGAGTGGTCGGCTGAAGCTCGAGATCGGCGTGGATGGACTCAATGCCGCGCATTTCCTGGCGCAGCCGGGGCGCATGAGCGTCTACGTCAATGACCGGAAAGTGGCCACGCGGGAGAAGCCTTCCACGCCGCTCGTCCTGAGCATTCCCGCCCGGGAGTTGCAGCCGGGTCTGCACCGGGTCGTCGTGAACTGGGGCTCCGACTACGGCCCCGCGGCGCTGCACTCGTTCCGCATCAGCGTGCCCTCCACGAAGGCGGAGGTCCGCCGATGAAACACCCAGTCTTCCTGATCCTGGCTCTCCTGTTGCTCGCCGCACTGCCGCTGGCCGCCCAGACGAATGTCTCCGGGACCATCTCCACCAACACCACATGGACCGCGGCAGGCAGTCCCTACATCCTCACGGGCACGGTGTGGGTGGAAGGCTCGGGCTCGCCGGTCCTGACCATCGAGGCCGGCGTGGTCGTCAAAGGCAACTCCGGCTCGCAGCTCATCGCGAACTGGAACAACAAAGGCGCGATCAACGCGCAAGGGACGCAAGCCAGTCCCATTCTGTTCACGGCGAACTCGTCGACCACCGCCGGCTTCTGGTACGGAGTGCGCGTAGGCGGCGTGTCCGGCGCGCCGGCCAGCTCGATCGCGCACGCGACGGTCGAGTATGGCGGCTCGAATGCGTACGCACTCGGCGGCGTGACCATCCATGGCACGAGCGCCACGCTCGACCACGTGGTGGCGAAGAACAACCTCCAGTCCGGGATCCGCATCGACAACGCGAACGTCACCGTCACGGACTCCGAGGTCCGCGACAACGCCGGGTATGGACTCTACGTCCGCGATGCCACGGCCGCGGTCACGCTGACCAACGTCGCCGCGACCGGCAACAGCGGGCTGGCGTTCTCGGCGCCTTCGTCGGCGCAGCTCTCCGGAATGACCGGCCTGTCCGCGACGAACAACACCGGTGGCAACGTCGTCGAGCTGCGCGCGAGTACGATCACCGCAAACCGCACCTGGCACGCCTCGGCGGTGCCGTACCTGGTGGTCGGCTCGGTCATGGTCGAAGGCTCGGCCTCGCCGGTGTTGACGATCGCAGCCGGAACCGTGGTGCGTTTCGACGTCAGCTCGCAGATCGCCGCCAACTACGCCAACAAGGGCTCGCTGGTCGTGACCGGCACCGCCTCCGCGCCGGTGCTCTTCACCAGCAAGTCCGCCCAGACCGCGGGCTCCTGGTGGGGCATTCACCTCGGATACAACAGCCAGACCGCGATCAGCTCCCTTTCTCACGCGACCATCGAATACGGCGGCGCCTCGGTCCACAACCGCGGAGGCCTGACGCTGTACGCCACGGATTCGCCGGTCCTGCTCGATCACCTCACGATTCGCAACAACCAGTTCGCGGGCATCGCCATGCATCGCGGCGCGGCCTCGATCACAGACACGGTCATCAGCGGGAACACCGGTCCGGGCATCAACGTCTTCAGTGGCGACGCGCTGACTCTCAACACCGTCGACCTCACGAACAACAACGGCTACGCGGTGACCGTCCCCGCGACGTTCGCGCTCCACGACGCCACTGGCCTCTCGGCCTCCGGAAACGGCACGGGCCGGGATGCCATCGAGTTCCGCGCCGGCACCATCCGCGACAGCCGCACGTGGAAAACGTCGGCCATCCCATACGTCGTCACCGGCAGTGTGTACGTCGAAGACACGGACTCGCCCGTACTGACCATCGAGGCGGGCAACACCATTCGCTTCAGCACCAATGGCCAGATCGCCGTCAACCACACGGGCAGGGGAGCGCTCGCGGCGAATGGAACGCAACAGGCTCCGATCCTCTTCACCAGTAACACGACGCAGACCGCGGGCGCCTGGTGGGGCCTGCATTTCGGTCGTGCGAGCACGACGCTGGCCAGCTCGATCTCGCACGCCACCATCGAATACGGCGGCGCGACGGTCCACAACCGCGGTGGGCTCACGTTCTACACCTCGGACACGACGCCGGCCACCTTCGATCACGTGACGCTCCGCAACAACCAGTACGCGGGCATCGCCGTCCACACCGGCCGGGCGAACGTCACCAACAGCACCATCACCACCAACGGTGGCCCCGGCATTCGCGTGCTCGGTGGCGTGGGCATGCTCCTCTCGGACACGGCCATCACGAACAACACCGGCTACGCCGTCACCGCGCCGGGGACCTTCCTCCTGACCGGACTCTCCGGCAATGCCGCCAGCGGGAATGTCGCGCAGGGAAACGGCATCGAGCTCCGGGAAGCGACCATCCGCGACAGTGTCACGTGGCCGCTCTCCTCGCTTCCGTTCATCATCTCCGGCAGCCTGTTCGTCGAAGACAGTGACTCGCCCGTGCTGACGATCGCGGCGGGCAATACGGTCCGCTTCAACGGCAACTCGCAAATCGCCGTGAACTATCAGGGTCTGGGCGGATTGCAGGCCATCGGCACTCCGGCCGCACCGATCCTCTTCACCAGCAACGCCGCGGTGCCCACGCCGGGCACGTGGTGGGGCCTGTATTTCGGCAACGCCGGTCCGGCGCCGCCGGCGAGCAGTGTCCGCTACGCGACGATCGAGTACGGCGGCGCGACGGCCCACAACCGGGGAGGCCTCAACGTGATGGGACACGCGCCGGTGTTCGATCATGTCGTGGTCCGGCACAGCATCGTGGCCGCGCTGACCACCAGCAGCGCCAGCAGCAACCCCGTGATCACGAACTCGCACTTCACGTCCAATCCCGCGGGCGTGGTCGTGATCAGCAGCGGCAAAGCCACGGCCGCCCTGAACTATTGGAACGACGCCGCGGGTCCCTGCGTGCCCGGCTCGTGCAGCGGCGGACGCCAATCCGCGCCCACGACCGGCGTGGTCTACGAGCCCTGGCTCGTCAGCGCGCCGACCGAGCCGCAGTTCGTGGCCTCGGCCACGCAGAAGAACCGGATCTTCAATCCGGCCATCGCGACGACCACGACGTTCGACTACACCACTGCGCTGACGGGAGACGTCACCGTCACAGTCCGCGACGCGGGCAACGCCACCGTGCGCACCTTCACGACCAGCGGCACCTCCGGCTCGACATCCTGGGACGGGAAGGACGGCAGCGGCGTCGTGCAACCCGACGGCACGTACTCGTATGAGCTCGCGTCCGTGGCGACCGGTCAGCCGCCCGCGGCCATCGCCCGAGGCGTAGCGGTCATCGACAGCAATCGCGTGCTGACCTTGACCAATCCGGCCGTCTCGCAACTCTTCTTCAGCCCCAATGCCGACAGCGTGCAGGACACGTCCACCGTGACTGCGAGCTCGAACTACGACGATCCCTCGTGGACCGTGACGGTTCTGAGCGCGACATCGGCTGTCGTCCGGACCGCCAGCGGCAGCGGCTCCGCGATCTCGTACGTCTGGGACGGCCGCGACGGCTCCAACGTCGTGCAGCCGGACGGCGTTTACACGTTGCGCGTCGACGTGACCGTGGGCACCGGCACCGCGCAGAAGTCCGCCACCTCCACGCTCGACAACACTCCACCGTCGCTGGCCATCGCCACTCCCGCCGTGAACGACGTGCTCTCGAACGTCTATCGCAACGGAGCGACGCTCGTCGTTCCGACCGGCAACGTGCTCGACACAAACCTCAAGGACTGGGTCCTGCGCGCAGGCCTCGGCGCGAATCCTTCGAGCTGGAATCAGCTCGGCGGGGGCACGACTGGCCAAGTCAGCAACGGCAACCTCGGCGCCTGGGAAACGGCCAACACCGCCAACGGCGACTGGTCGCTCCGCCTGTCCGCAACCGACAAGGCCGGCAACGCCGCGCAGGTCTCGAACTTCCCCGTCAAGCAGGGGAACTTCTCCGTGGCGATCAGCGCCCATCAGTTCAACGTCACCAATCAAACGCTGACCTACACCTCGACCGTGCCCTTCGCCCTGACCGAAACGCTCGTGGTGAAGAACGAGGCCGGCAGTGTCGTGCGCACGCTCGTGAATGGCGTACTGCGCGCGGCAGGTACCTATCCAGATGCGTTCAATGGACGCAATGACAGCAACGTCGTGCTCCCCGACGGTCCGTACTTCTACGTGGCCACGGTCACTGACGGAACCAACACCTTCACCTGGGACCTCTCCAGCAAGTTCATCAACGGCGCGGGCGGCTACAACGACTGGCTGGGCATTCAGGCCTACGATCCGTTCAACAACCAGCCGCTGAAGTTCAATTACAACTTCTCGTCACCCGGCCGGGTCAGCATCGCCACCTCGACGAATCCCGGCAGCGTGATCGGCAACTGCCTCGCGCCGACCGCGACGTTCTTCTGTCCGGTCGTCGAGCGTTGGGAAGAATCGGGACCGAAGAGCTTCACCTGGGCGGGCATCGACCATACCGGGAGTTACCGCGCCATCCGGAGCGCGGCCATCGTCACGGGCACGGGGAAGTTCCCGAAGAACGCGGCGGTGATGTTCGGAGGCAAGCCGAAGGTGGAGAACGTGAAGGTGACGCCGGCGGTCTACGGCCCCGAGGTGGGGACACAGACCGTGGAATTCGACCTGACCACCTATCAGTCGCAGGCGGCGGGCGTCAGCATCGCCTTCGTCAACCTCGGCTCTCACTCCACGCTGCGCACGGTGACGCTGGGCAATACCGCCGCCGGTCACGTCTCGACGACGTGGGACGGCCAAGCCGACAACGGGATGCTCGTCGCGCCGGGCTATTACGCCGTGATCGTCACGGTCACGGACGCGCAGGGCAACTCCGTCTCCAGCGACATCCTCACGACCATCAAGTACTAGGCGAGGACCCGACCAATGAAACGACTCTTGCTGCTCCTCACGCTGCTCGTCGCGATCCCCGCCGCCGCGCAGAACTACTGCAACAATCCCGTTCCTCCCTGCAACCCCGACGATCCGTCGTCGGCGTGCTACAAGAAGCCGGACCCTCCGCCGAAATGCGAGCCTCGAGAGTGCGGCAAGTGCACCAAGTCGCCCTGCTACGCCAGCAGCGGCGTATACGTGGCCGATGCCACGGACCTGGCCTTGCCCACCGGCGGCTTCCCGATCCGAGTGGACCGCCACTATGAGACCAGCCGCTCCATCGACGGGGAGCTGGGTTACGGGTGGACGTCCAGCCTGTCCGCCCGGCTCTATTACACGGTCTATCTGAAGTCGGCACCGAGCACCTATCAAAAGGAGGCGGACATCCGCATGCCCGATGGCGCCTTCTATCGCTTCGTCGACGACGGCGCCGGCAACTTCACGCCGCCGGAGGGCCGGTTCGACGTGCTCGTGCACAATCCGGACGGCACGTTCGATCTCAACCTGCAGGCCTCTCGCTCGGTTCTGCACTTCGACGCCAACGGCAACCTGCGCACCATCACTGACGACTACGGCAACACGCAGACGTGGACGTACGTGAACGATCGCCTGAGCCGCATCGAGGACTCCTCGGGCTCGGGCCGCTACGTCGACATCACTTATGGCGGAGACGGGCGCATCAGCGACGTCACGGACATGACCGGCCGCAATGTGCACTATGCGTACAGCGCGAGCGGCGCCCTCGTCTCCGTCACCAATCCGGCGGCGCAGACGACGGCCTACTCCTATGTGACGGGCAAGCACGGCCCGCTCCTCAGCGCCATCCACGATCATTGGGGACGCAACGTCACCAACATCACGTATGACGCGCAGGATCGCGTGAAGACGTATACCGAGGAAGGGGAGACCTACACCTACACGTATGCGTTCGGCGGGAACAACGCAACCACCGGCAAGTCCGACTCCAGCGGCAACACCTGGCAGTATCCGTTCGTGAGTGGGGGACTGGTGACCGACGACAAGCCGCCCGGAGGCGGCGCCGCGGCACACACCGACTACCTTTCCAACGGCCTGCCGCAGCTCGAGATCGATCCCGCAGGCGTGAAGACGCATTACACCTACGACGCCCGCGGCAACCCGCTGACCATCACCAAGGACTATCAGGGCCCCACAGCGGTGCAGTGGCGGTTTGTTTACGACACCAACTTCCCCGACGAGCCGGTCACCGTGAAGCCGTACGACCCGGCCACGAACCAGGTCCACACGGGCTGGCAGGGGATGCAGTTCGACTACTACCCGAACGGCTCGGCCGCACCAGGCCGCATCCACAACATCTACATGCTCGATTCGGACGGCACGACCACGCGTCTGGTGACGACCTTCACCTACGACACGCAAGGCCGCGTGCTCACAGAGACCGACGCCACTGGCAATGTCCGGACCTCCACCTATGATGCGAGCGGCAACCTGGCCACCGTAGAGACACCGTCGAACAACGACAGCGGCACCAGGCCGGTGACGACGTATGCGTACGATGTGCTGGGCCGGATCACCTCCGTGACCGATCCGCTTGGGCGGGTCACCACCACGACCTGGGACGTGCTCGACCGCATCAAGACGGTCACGTTGCCGAAGCCGTTCCCGGCCTCCACGCTGACCTTCACGTCCACATACCACTACGACGAGTACGAGGCCGCGACACAGTTGCTGTTTACGCGGGTCGTCGACCACAACGGCCGCACCACGCGCACCGGCGCGGACGCGTACGGAAAGACCGTCCGCAACATCGACACGGCCGGCAACATCCAGCGCAATGTCTTCACCAAAGGCCTGCTGACGGCCGTCATCGATGCGAACGGCAACACCACTGCCTATGCCTGGGACTCGCGGCGGCGTCTTTCCACCGTGACCCATCCCGACGGCACGTTCGAGCAGACCACGTATCACGCGGACGACACGATCGCCAGCCGCCGCAACCGCGCCAATCAGACCATCGGCTTCACCTACGATCGGCACAAGCGCGTGGCCACGAAGTCGTACCCCAACGGCGGCACGATCACCACGACACACGCCGGGCAGAACCTCACCCAGGTCGTGGACACGTTCGCCTCGCCGGCCGAGACGCACACGTTCACGTACGACAGCGCTTTCCGGCGAACCGGAAGCACACAAGCCTCGCGCGGCACGGTGAACTTCACCTACGCGTCCGACGGACGCCTGGCCACCATGTCCGTCGCGTCCGGAGCCACGGCCACGTACGGCTACTATCCCAGCGGCGACATCCGCACCATCGCCTGGAGTGCCGTCTCCGGAAACTTCAAGTACGACTATTCGCTGGCCAGCCAGTTGCAGCTCATCACGTTCCCGAACGGCCAGACCCGGGCGTACTCGCACGACGACCAGAGCCGCCTCACTCAGATCGCGAACGTGCATCCGGCCACCGGCACGCTCGCGTCCTTCGGCTACGGCTACGACGTCGATCCGTTCACCGGGCAACCCACGCAACTGGACATGCGCACCAGCGTCACGGCCACCGTGCCCGCCCTCGGGCTGGCCGCGGCCGTGACCAATTTCGGCTACGACAACCGCTACTTCCTCACCCGCGCCGACTATCCGGCCGGCGCTCCCTACAATGGAGCCACCTCGAGCTGGACCTACGATGCGGCTGGTAACCGGACGAGCGCCACGCAGAATGGTGTCGTCTCGACCTACCTCTATAACAAGTTCAACGGGAACCCGCTCAACAGCACGCAATTGCAGTCCGACGGCGGCAATGCGTACACCTATGATGCCGAAGGCAGCGTCACCGCGCGCAACGGATCCCGGGGCAACTTCACTTTTGGCTGGGATGAAGAGAGCCGCCTCCGCTCCATCGCCGGCGGGATCGCGGCGTCCTATCTTTACGACTTCGGGGGCCGTCGCACGGTGAAGACCGTCAGTGGCGCGTCGACGAGCTACCTCTACGCGGACGACGAGATCGTCGCCGAGAGTGGCGCCACGACGGCGGAGTATCTCTACGGTCCTGGGCTGGATCAGCCCCTGGCCATGCTCCGCGGAGGCCAGGTCTACTACTACGCCGTCGACGGGAACGACTCCGTGGTGACGCTCAATGACGCCGCTGGCGCGGTGGTCAACTCCTACGCGTGGGACGCGTGGGGCGTCGCGATCGCCACCAACGAGACGGTGGTCAATCCATTCGGATATACCGCGCGCGAGCGTGCCGAGGCCGGGTTGCAACACTCCAGGTTCCGCTCGTATGAATCTGCGGTGGGCCGCTTCTTCAGTGAGGACCCGCTGCAGGAGTACCTGCCGATCGTCGGCAGCGAGTTGTACGGCTATGTGCGAAACGCACCGCTCAACTACACCGATCCCTACGGACTGCGCTGCTCGAACTCGGTCAAGCGCGGCCCTTGGTATCGCGTCGGCCAATCCGAGTGGAGTGAGCGGTGGGAACTGGTTTCAGTGCGCGAGCTGCCACACGTTCCGCGTATCCCCGGCCTGAAGAAGCTGGGTGGAGGTAAGGGCGGGCGCGTTCCGAGCCCGTACCTCCCGGGCACCCGCTACTTCTGCTATTGGAACCGCTACTTCATCTCCCTCTCGCACTACCAGCGCGACGTCGTCGTCAGCCGCCGCTGCGACTGCCCCTGGCAGGATGATTCGTACAGCTACAGCGAGAAGACCTCCCGCGAGTACAAGAAGTTCATCAGAGGCGCGATGACCACCGCCGTCAACGCGCCATGCGGCTTCTCGCCCCCGGATTGATGCATTCCCGCGAGCGCCGGCCCTCGGGCCGGCGCTTCTCGCGATCACTTCGCGGCGGCGATCTTCACGGTGACGGCGGTCTTGCTGTCGTTCGCGAGATGGACCGAGACTCGTGCGCCGGCCACCAGGTCGGCGTGGCTCGCGGGCTGGCCGCCCTTCTCGTACTTCGTGGCGCTGTTGAGGATCACCGTCATTTCTGCGCCGTCGGTCTTCTCGACGACGAGCTGGCCGGCTTGGATCGTTTTGACCGTGCCCATGACATTGTGCACGTGCCCGCCGTGAGCCAGGGCGGTAGTGGCGGCGAGGAGGGTCAGGATGGAAACGGCAATGAGCTTTCGCATGTCTCGCTGTCGAACGTTCCGGAAGGGGAATCTCTTTCCTTCGGGCGGGAAGAGAGCCCGTGTTCAAACTCGTTTCCGATCACGACCATGAAGACCTTGACCCTGGCTTTGGGCCTGACCGTGGCCGCGTTCGCTACCGCGCAACAGACGTTCGTCATGGAGTTCGACGTGGCCGGGCTCTCTTGCGGAGGATGTGAGGCGACCGCGACGGAGGCTCTGCAGAAGGTGCCGGGCGTGGTGAACGTGAGCGTCGTCTTCGAGACGAAGCGTGCCCGCGTGGAGGCCAGACGTCCGATCGCCGAGGACGAGATCCGCAAGGCTCTGGGCAAGCTCGGATTCGAGGCGCGTTTTGCGAACGATCCTGTGGTGAAGACGTTGACCGCGGAAGAGCGGGCCGCGCTCGACATCCGCGTGGCCTCGCGAGGCGAGGCGTTCGACATTCGGAGCCATCTCGCGCCCGGCAAGTACACGATCTTCGATTTCTGGGCGGAGTGGTGCGGCCCCTGTCACGTCTTGACGCCGAAGATCGAGCGGCTGGTGCAGCAGAGCGCGAACGTCGCCTTGCGAACGATCGACCTCCAGCAGTGGGAGTCCGCCGCGGCCAAGCAGGCCACCAAGGACTTCAAGCTGACCGGTCTCCCGTATGTGCGTGTGTACGGGCCGGACGGCAAGTTCGTCGGAGCGGTCACCGGCAACGACATCGAGAAGATCCGGCAACTGGTGAAGGGTCGTCGCTGAGATGCGGATCGTCGTGATTCTGCTCCTGGCCTTGATCGGATTCCCCGCCATCGGCCAGACGTGACCCGCTTGAAGCAATCCTGCGATCCCGCGTGGCGGCGATCGTGGGTTGGAGCCCGGGTCGGTTCCAGGCACATGGCGATTCTCCCTGACGGCACTCTACGGGAGTGACTTCGAAGGAGGTCACGAGTCCCGCGACGGCGCGCGGCCGGACGGCTCGCCCGTGACTGTGCCTCTCTACCGTCACGAGGTCTCCCTCGACTTCACGCGCATCGAGCTGGGCCTGCAATACACGCTCACACCGGACTGGGACCTGATCGCGCGCGTGCCCTGGGAGCGGAAGAAACAGCACGCGGGCATCGCGTTCATCGAGCCCGCCTCCGCCGAAGAACGCGCGGCGATGCAACGCGACATCGATCTCCACCACCGCAGCGCCACGCTTCGCGGCGCCGGTGATCTGATGTTCCTGGGCCGGCGACGTTGGTCGGGTTGGACGCTCTCGGCCGGCGTGACCGTACCCACGGGACGGACAATCGAGAACCCCTACGAGGCCGGCGATCGGGGAGAGCAGCACCTGCACATTCAATTCGGCAGCGGCACGTTCGATCCGCTGCTCGAGGCTTCCTATTCGGCACAAGTGACTGATCGTCTGAGGACCGGAGCGTACGTGTCCGGACGCTTCCCGCTCTACGAGAATGACCACGGCTTCCGCGCCGCGCCCGACCTGTCGCTGGGACTGCATGCGTCCTGGAGCGCCACCGCACGCGTACGCCTCCGCGCGGAAGGGGCGGTGTTCGGGCAAGGCTACGGCGCGTGGGACGGCGTGCGCGATGAGAACACCGGTCTCGTGGCCACGAGTGTTTCGATCGGCACGACCATCGCGATCGGCCGCGTGAACCTCAGCGCCGACGTGCGACAACCCGTCTCGCAACGAACGCTCACCGAGGGAGATGCGTTCACGCAGGGACCGGCCTTCATCGTCAGCGTCGGCGGGAATCTGCGCTAGGACCGGCCGAGCCGGTCGGGCTGGTCTCGGCGAATGATTCAGAACGTTTTGCCTGTCATCCCTCGCTCGACGCTTCCAAGAAACTCCCAATGTTTGCAGGGTCAAAGCGCACACTCATCGGAGGCTGCCTCACCCCCCTCATCCGGCCTTCAGCCACCCTCTCCCCCCAAG
>Ga0307505_10000587_pt1 | contig 38430 bp, 36 predicted proteins | sample 23_S_MG_FD_202183 | JGI IMG/M metagenome (GOLD analysis project Ga0307505, IMG submission 202183) | Soil microbial communities from Populus trichocarpa stands in riparian zone in the Pacific Northwest, United States - 23_S | ecosystem: Environmental > Terrestrial > Soil > Riparian zone > Trees...
GCGAGTAGTGATAGTGCGGCTCATCGCCCCAGCAGTCGAAGCAAAGCGCCTCGACGAGCCCATGCTCGCCATCGACGTACACGTGGACCGAGGTTCCGCCTTGACGGCGCGTGAGTCCGATCGTGACCGCGCCCGAGCGCCAGAGACGCGGCGCGACCTCGTGGATGGTGCAGGCCCTTCCGGCTCGCTCGACATCGTCCCACGCGGTTTCGAGCGCGTCCACCTGTGTGCGCCAAGCCGCGTCGTCGATCGCCGCCCCGAGATCGTGCGCGCCCGCGTGCTCGAGGAGACTCCGAATGCGTTGGCGCAAGGCATCCATCACCTGGCCGCGGACATCCGGCACGACCGGATCGATCTCCAACCGCTCATTGCGGCCGGCGGGATCGTAGTGATAGTGCGGGCGGCGGTCATAGCAATCGAAGCGAAGCAGCTCGCGCCCCCCCGGCGTCTCTTCCACCCGCACGCTCACGCCCTGATCCAGTCTCCCCAGATGCCGCATCGTCACCACGAAGCGCAGCGGCACGCCGTCGACCACGCGCGTCATTCCCACTCCTCGGGAAGTTGCGTCTTCCGCCGCCAGAGCGCCAGCCAGTGCCACTGATCCGGCTTCGTCTCCGTCGGAAGATTGCGAAACAGCGCGAGATGTTCGCACTCGAAGCCCGGCATGAACGTCCGCAGGATCTCTTCCGACCCGAGCCGCCGCGGTCCCGTGCCGGGAACCATCTTCGACGAGAACTCGCGCATCACCAGCAGCCCCGCGGGCTTGAGAATGCGAAAGACCTCGCGAGCGTACGGCACGCGAGCCTCATCGCGGATGTTGTGAAACACGAACGAGTCGTTCACCACGTCGGCGAACTCGTTGCGGATGGGCGTGCCGAGGATGTCGCCCTGCACCCAGGTGACCTTCACGCCGTAAATCGCAGCCACCTTGCGGGCGACGGCGAGCGCGGAGGCCGAGAGCTCGACGCCGACGACGCGCATCCGCTGCGCGGCGAGGAACATCGCCTCGACTCCCGGCCCGCAGCCCATATCCACGATCGTCGAGCCGCTGCGAATGACCTGATCCACCACCAGCCTGTAGAGTTCCGCGCCGGCACTCCCGGCGAACCAGGAGAGCTCCGCGACAGGCTCGCGCGCGTACACGCCGCCGAAGTCATCGAGCCAATGTTGTTCGAACGCGGAGCCGGTGCTCATGGCCGGGGATCCCGATCATCGTACTCGATGCAGAGCGAAGAGAACCCCCGAACGCGCAGCGACGGGCGGCGCGTGGCCGACGCCACCCGCATCGCGGTCAGGTGCGGAAGCATCAGCTCGATCAACATGGAAGTCTCCGTGCGGGCGAGCGAAGAGCCCGGGCACCGGTGCGCTCCCGCGCCGAAGCCGAGATGCCGGTTCGGCGCGCGTGCGACGTCGAAGCGGTCCGGATCGGGAAACACCGCCGGGTCGCGGTTCGCCGCGCCGAGCATCGCATAGACGAGCGACCCGCGCGGGATCGTCGTGCCACGCACCTGCACGTCCTCGACGGTCACGCGGTTGGTCAGTTGATTCGGGGCGTCATAGCGCAGCACCTCGTCGACCGCCGAGCCGATCAGCGAGCGGTCCCGCAGCAGCAGCTCGACCGCGTGGGGATGGTGCAGCAGCGCGTGCAGCGTGTTGCCGATCAGGTTGCGCAGCGGGAGCTGTCCGGCGACGAGGAGGTCGATCAGGATCAGGCAGACCTCGCGTCGAGTGAGGGCGCCTTCCTCTTCGAGCTCCAGCAGGCGCGCGACGACCGGAGTGCGCGCGCGGCGTGCATCGGCGACGACCTCTCCGACGAATCCGAGCATCTCCAGGCTGCTGCTTGAAGCGCGCATCGCGTCTTCGATCGAGGGCGCGTCGCCGCCGAACAGACGCGCCGGCCCGTCCGCCCACTCGAGGATCTTCCGCGCCTCGTCATCGCGCAGCGAGAGCATCGACGCCACCACCGTCGTGCCGATGTGCGATCCGATGTCTTCCACTGCGTCGAACGAACGGCGGCGCAGCACCGGCTCCGTCACGTGCTCGACGATGCCGCGGATCTCTTCGTGCATCCTCGCGATCGCCCGCGCAGTCAGAAGCTCGTGCATCGCGCGCGCGATGCTGGCGTGCTCCGGAGGATCGAGAAAGAACAGGCTGCCCGCCGTGGTCTCCAGAAAAGGTCCGGCCGCGGCTGCGGCGGATTTCGGAAGGGCCTGGAGCAGCACCGGCAACCGCGCCGCGCTGAACGCCGGATGGGAGAGCATGCCCACCACGTCCTCGTAGCGGGTCAGCAGCCATGCGCCGAAGCCGCTGTGCCAGGACACCGGCGCGTGTTCCCGCAACTGCCGGTACACGGGATAGGGATTCTCGAGCACATGGGCGGACGTGAGGTCAATCGCCCCGTCGATCGAGGTCACAGTCACGCCTCTCTCCAGACGGGCGTGATCCGGTCCACGTCGGTGAGACTTCCGAGCGGCACGAAGCGAATCGACAGCGACACGACGCCGCCGGCGATGTCCTCGCGCAGGGCCGCCGACCGCGCCGTCAGGCTCTCGAACACCGTTTCGCGGAGACGTTCCGCGTGCCGCGGATACAGAGTCAGTTGCGAGACCGTCTCGAGCTCGAGCGTGAGCTCTACGCGCTCGCCGTCGCGCCGCCAGATCCCGCGCACCGTCGGCTGTCCGATCGCTCGCTTGTCCGCCAGCGGCAGGGCCGGCTCGTCGCCGCGCGCGATCTCCGGCAGGACGTCCGCGGTCTCCAGGAGATCGCGCCCGCCGATGAGCAAGCGGCCCGGATCGAGCGGCGAAAAGAGGGAGTGATTCTCGCGACCAAGAAACTCGAAGCGCGGCGCGGCGCAGACGTCCGGATCGACCTGGAAGATGTCGCCGGTGCGGTATCGAATCACCGGCTGCACCTGGACGAAGGGATAGAGGCCGGTCATGAGCAGGCGTCCCGTTCCGGCGCGGATGGCCTCTCCCGTCACCACGTCCGCCACCTCCGGCACGACGAGAGGATCGAAGTGATAGCCGCGGCATGACGGACACGACGTTGCGCCGCCGAACACCTCGGAGAGGCTGAAGCGATCGAACACCGTCGCATTCCAGGTCCCCTCGATCAGCGCCCGCCACCGTTCCGTGAGATAGCGTCCCGAGACGTTCATGCTCCGGATGGCGAAGCGATCCGTCGGCACGCGCTGTTCGAGCACGAACGCCGTGAGAATCTCGATGTCCGTCAGCGAGCCCCCGAACACCGTGATGCGGTCTTCGATCCCGGGCAGATCGAACTTCATCTCCAGCAGATGCAGCGTACGGCGGATGGCGTCGGCGTCGCCCGTGTTTCCCTCCATGACGAACGCGCGGCCAGGAATCGGCGTGAGCGAGCCGTGGAGGGAGTTGCGAAACTGCATCGACATGGGCGCCGGCCGGCCGCTCCAATCCTCCTTCCGCAGGACCGTGCCGAAGAATTCAGAGATGAACTGGATCTCCGCCGCGGACCGGTACATCACGAACGGAACGGCTGTCGTGCCCGATGTGTGCTGGAGCTGGATGATGGAGGTAGTGTCGTCAATGCAGAGAGCGGAGCGGCCGGCTTCGCGCAGCCGCTCCTTACTGACTGGAGGCAACGCAGCGAGATCGTCTATGGTACGAATCGCCGCGACATCGACACCGTTAGCCCCGTAGAGATCACGATAGAAGGAACTGAGCCTGACGGCGTTCTCGATCGTGCGCGGAATCAGCTCGTTCCGCAGCACATCCTGTTCGGCAATCGATGCCGGATCTGCCATCGAGCGGTTATTTCGACTGCGCCGCGAGATAGTTCGTCAGTGTCTGCTCGGCTCCGTAGTACTGCGCGAGCGCGGCTTCCGCAGCGCTCAGATAGTCGTTCGCCGACGTTGCCAATTGCTGTGCCCTCGCATCATGGGCACGGCTGAAAAGACTCGCCAGCTTCTCCGACTCTTTCGCCGCCCCAGACAAGTCGACTGCAAAACCACCTTGATTTGCCATACCTCCTCCTTTACCGGCATAAGGTAAGCTTGCGCCGCTGCCGTGTCAACGTCAAAGGGCGACCGCGGCGATTGCGTGTGCCGATCCGGCCCGACGGCAAGCCCATGTTGTCAATGCGAGGACGACGCGATATATCCGTTTCGTGAACCCGCGAGAGTGGCTGCGACGACTGAGGCGGGACGCAGGCGGCGCGGTTCGGCTTGGGGTACGCGATCCACGTTCACTGCTGCTCAGCGTCCGCATGGCCGCATGGATCGTCCTGATCTCGGCCGTCGCGCGGCTGATGCCGCTGCCGGCGATGTTCCGTCTGGCCGAGACCCGGCATCGTTGGGCTCCTTCCGCACGCCTTCCCGCGGAGGAGGTCGCCCGGCGGATCGACCGTCTGTTTCACGCCGGCCTGGCAGCGGACGGCTCCTGCTGGAAACGAGCCGCCGTCCTGCGCCGCTACCTTCTGCTCAACGGGATCGAGACCGAGGTCGTCTTCGGAGTCCGGCGCCAGGACGGTCGCGAACTGGCCGGGCATGCCTGGCTGGAACGCGAAGGTGTGCCGTTTCTGGAGCGCGAGCAGCCGGACTACGTGGTCACTTTCCGGCACCCATCCCGCTGACTCGGCACGCCTGGGCGGATGCGAAGATCCTCGGCGGTAAACGATGACGCGCAGATGGGAAGACCACGGTCCTCATACCTACTCCTCCTCGCGAAGCACACACACCGAGAGCCTTCTCCCCTCCGCAGAGGGGAGAAGGTGCCGAAGGCGGATGAGGGGTCTCCCTCGTGGCAGGTACGCAGCCCTCTGTTTCTTGCTCTCAGTCGCGCCGCGCGCGGCGTGGGCCGGCTCAGGATGACAGGCAGGGAAAGCCTTGGATGCACAAACAGTCAGGGCGTAACCTTCGGATCGAAGTTCTCCTGAACGACGAGGCGCACCGGGATCACGCGAAAGGTGGACAGGTCGGTCCGCTGGTACAGCTTCGCGGAAGGTGTGAGCGCCCTCATGACCTGCTCGAGCGTGGCGTCGGTGACAGAGACATCGACGACCTCGCGAGAATCACCGATCAGCTCGAGCGGAATGCCGAGCTCCGCCGCGAGCCTGGCGACGACCACCGACAACGGCTCCCTGCGCGCAAAGACGCGCAGGCGGTCGTTCCGATAGGTGACCTCGAGCTTGCCCTCGAGCGGGTCGATGGTCGGATCCTCGGTGTTTCCGAAGAACATCAGGGCCTCGGAAGTGCGCTTCTGCAGCTCCGTCAATGGAGGCGCCGGCTCGCCGGCCGTGCGCAGGTGGATGGTGCGAATCTCCGTCTTGCCTGCGCCACCGCTGAGGACGCTGTCGAGATAGGGCTGCGGAGCGAGCTCGCGCAGCATCAGGTCGAGTGGCTGCTGGTCGAGCTCCGTCGTCACGCGAAGGACGCGCGCTGCCGGGCTCACTTCGATGGTCGTTCCCAACTGCTTGGCGAGACGCTCCGCGACTTCCGCCAGAGGTGCATCCGAGGCAGTGACGGTGACCCGCGGCAGTCCGCTGGCAACAGCGGACAGCTCGAGCGTCAGGGGCTTTTTCTTCTTCGCGGCATAGCCGGTGAGCGGTACGAACAGGATCAGGAGAACGGTGAGTGTGGTTCGGAGTGTCATGCTTGCGATCCTTTGTGCGTGGCGACGAGACGATGGACTTGCAGATGTTCGAGAACGTGGTCGATGCTCTTCTCTGCGTCCGTCTCCGTAACGTCGTAGATGGACGTCAGGCTTCCGACGATGTCTGCCTTCGACTTCCCGTCGGCCAGAGCCCGCCAGATCAGAGTGGCGGTCTCGTTCAACTGATAGTAGCGCTTCGTATTGAGGTCGACCAGGACGCTCTCGCCCCCTTCGAACTCGGTGGCGACGATGTGGGCATGAGGCATGGGAAGAGGCTCGTTCATTGCGGGGCGAGTGTACTGTCAGTTCCCGTTCCCGACCGTCCCCGGCCGCGGTTGTGGGGACTCCGCCGGCAGGGACTCCGCAACGGTGGGCCGCCACGGAGTCTTGCCAAACGTCTGCAAGCAGAAGAGACAGGGCGATCCCGTGCGCAGGTCGACCTCGGGGCCGCGTGCGGCCATTGCCGCCAGAGCGGCCGCCCGTCGTGCGACCTGCTCGATCGCCAGGCGTTGCACACGGGCGTGGGCAGTGCTGAAACTCTCCTGGCTCAGGTCGGCGACCACGTCGGACTCCAGAGAAGCGCCGCGGAATCCGGACATGTTGCAGCAGAGGGAAAGCCGGCCCTGATAGTCGACGCTGAAGCTCGCACCCTGCAATGGCGCGCAGGGAGGAGCGGGATCGGTGTTGACGTAGCCGACGTCGAGTGCGACGGGCATCTTCAGGATCTGGCGGAGCAGCGCAATCTCCTGCTCGGCGTGCGCGCGTTCTTCAAGGCTCATGGCCGATTCGGTCTCGACCTCTCCGGAGGTGGGGAGCACGTGTGAGAAGTGAAGCGCCTGCGCACCCAGACGCGCGGCGAGGAGAGCGATCTCCTGAAGTTGCGGCACGATGTCGCGACGAATGACGGCTTTGACGGCAAACGGAACGCGTCCCATCTGGCAGCGAGTGAATGCACGGATCACCCGGTCGAACGAGCCCTTGCCGCGCCACCGGTCATGGGCTTCGCGCGTCGCTCCGTCGATGCTGACCGCGACGACACTCACCGCCGAGCGGTGCGTGTCGATAGCCGGCCAGACGCGATCGAAATGCCAGCCATTGGTGACGAAGCCCGCGCGCATTCCCTCCGCGGCCACGGTCGCGAGAATGTCGCCGAAGTGCGGGTGCAGCGTGGGCTCGCCTCCGGTGAACGAAACGTGGCTGACTCCCGCGGCCTCGCGCGCCTCCCGCAGGATGCGGCGGAGTAGCTCGATCGGGAAGAAGCGCGCGCGCGTTTCGTAGAGCGCCTCATCGTCGCGCAGACAGTAGCTGCAATGGAGATTGCAGATGTTCGTCAGCTCGATGACGATGCGCCGGGGGGAGGAGTCCGCCTGAGGCAGTTCCGCGTCGAGAATCATCGCTCTCCCGCGGCAAGAGGAGCGAACAGCGCCGGCGCGGCACCAGCGTCGTGTAGAAGATCGGTGCCCGCCAACAACCCATAAGAGTCGCATTGCCTGGCCAGGCTGGCCAGGGCATTCAGGTGAGGCCGCGCCACCGCCGCATCGTAAGACGCCCAGGGACACATCTTGAGGAGGCGCGTCAAAGCGTCCGCCGCCGCCATGGGCCGAATCTCGGTTCGCTCCCTCCCGGTCATCACGGGAAACATCAGGACTCGGGGGATACACGAGGCGGCAAACCTGCCCGGAAACAGCACCTCCGGATCGAGGCGGCGTTTGGAAGGCTCGAACGCGTTCGGTTCCCGCGTGGCCTCTTCGAGACCTGGTGGAGGACAGGCCTCCAGAGTCTTCTCCGACGCGGCAAAGACACGCCGGAAAGCGAACGCTTCTGACGCCGGCGGGCCGTCGCGGATCAGCACGAGATCATCCGCGACGTTCGACCAGCCCGCCGCGGAGAGACGCATGGCCAGAGTGGTCTTGCCGATGCCGGATTCGCCGATGATGAGAATGCCGGCCGAACGGGCTCCGCCGTCATGAGCGGGAGGCACGACTGCCGCCGCGTGCAGTTCATAGAGCCCACACTGCCGGAGTGCGGCCTGCGTGGCGTAGAACAACAGGCGGGCAAAGGCCGTGGAAGACCGCAGGGTCTCCGCGCCGATCCACACTTCAACCTTGCGCAAAGCGAGAGGGTGAACCCGCATCAATGAGTCGCTGGTCGCGAGGTACCACAGACCGTCTTCCGCGAAGCATTGGCCGTGATGAACGGCGAAAGCAGCCGGCCCTCCGGGCATCGGGGGAGCATCGTCTCTCGACAGCTCGATGGTGAACGGGTCAGCCGGATCGTCCGGTCGAGCAGCGAAATGCCAGCCGGAAATGAGCCTGGCCACTCTCCCGGCAATGTCTCCGTCCCAGCACGCGAAGGTCACGCTCTGACCGGCAACCGTGTAGCTCCGGCAAAGCGCTTCGACCAAGGAAGGTGACACGACCGGTCCGTTCTAGTTCGTCGCGCCGGATTCGACCGACTGGAAAAAGGTGGTCGCTTCCAGGACATCGACGGGGGCTGTGATCTCCGGTGCGATGAACGGCTTCTTTTCGGAGCGGTCTCGTGCTGCTTTAGTGTTCTCGATCTCGACTCGATCAACCATATGATTCCAACCCTGGCCGCCACTTGTTCTGGCCGGGCCATCCCACGGATTTGCGTTTCACGGAAAGTAGCGTTTCACGGAAAGTAGCACGCGCCCCGAGTGAGGTCAACGCGGCCTTACGACTGCCGGTACAACCGGCAGCGCCAGCCGCCCGGAAGCCGGTGCCCGGGTTTGGGTTGTCCGTTGTCGGTTTTCAGTTCGTGGTGATCCATCCGTGCCGCGACTGGGTGCAGACAACCGATCACCGACCACTGACAACCGGCTTGAAAGTCGAGAACTGCTGCGCTTCGGTGGCAAGGCACTCCGCGATAGACTTCGCGGAGGCTTGATCCGGCCTTCTCACCTCTTCATGAATGCGCAGAGCCATCGACGGGCTGAGCCGACGCGGGACGATGCCAGGCCCGCCGCCGGCAAGTGGACGACCGTGTCGGGCGCGACGGCGGTCTTCTTCGTGCTCTTTCTGTTGATCCAGACCGGAGTGCCCCTGATCCGGTTGTGGTCTCCGCGTCCGGCCCGGTTCGGATGGCAAATGTTCTCGGCAATTCCAGAGCGTCCCCGCTTCACACTGGTCCTGCGGGACGGCACGACCCGCCCCGTCAACCTCGGGCTGTACGTTGGGCAGTCCCGAGGCGAAGTGAATCTGGCGAACGCGCTTCCCGGGCATCTCTGCCGCGTCGTTCCCGACATCGTCTCGGTGCGGATCACTGCGCCCGGCTGGAAACAGCCGCGGGTCTACCGATGCCTCTGAGAAGACTGTGGCACACGATCCACTTGCGGACGGATGCGCGACCGCCCGCGGTCGCGCGCATCGTCATCGGGTTCACTGCGGCGTTTGCGTCACTGGAAGCATGGAGGATGCTGCCACGAGTCCTCGCGCCGCTCGTCGTCAAGATTCCTTACGCTTCCTGGGTTCCGCTGTTGCCTTCGAGCGGCATTCCCATCTTCATCGCGGCGTGGCTGGCCGCGGCGTTGCTCTTCGCCCTCGGCTGGAAAACCCGTGTTGCCGGTTCGGTGCTCACCTTCGTGACGGGTTACACGCTGTTCCTCGACCAGCAGAACTACAGCAACCATCTCTATCTGCTGTTCCTGGTCGTCCTCATGCTGACGATCGCCGACAGCGGCGCGGCGTGGTCACTGGACGCCCGACAGACTGCGAAGGGAGACATCGCAGCCTGGCCGGTCCTGCTCTTGAAGATCGAAGTCACGATCGTCTACTTCTTCTCGGCTCTCGCTAAGCTCACAGCTCCTTATCTCCGCGGAGAAGTTCTGGGCGGAAGTCTCAAGCAGGATGGCTGGCTGGCCATACCGCAGTCGTGGCGAATCCCGGCAGCCCTGAGCCTGCTCGCGGTGGCTTCAGTCGCGGTTGAGCTCTTCATCGCTTTCGGACTCTGGTCGCGACGCCTGCGTCTCCCAGCGATCCTCAGCGGAATCGGATTTCACCTGCTCGCCATCGCGATCCTCGATTCGAGCAGACTGTCGCTGTTGATCTTTGCGCTGGAGATCTTTGCCGGATACCTGCTCTTCGTCGATGTTCAGCGCGACAACAACCGAAAGCAAAGAGAGCCGGTTCTCAGTTCGTGGTGATCCGTCCGGCGAACCGACCCGCACCGTCGAGCCGCGGAATGCGGCTCGACGAGCAAGCTCGCTCTCGGAAAGGGGCCCAGGCCGCGGAGCGGTTGCGGGCTAGTTGGTCGCGCCGGACTCGACTGACTGAAAGAAGGTGGTCGCTTCCAGGACGTCTACCGGGGCAGTGATCTTGGGAGCAACGAAGGGCTTTTTCTCGGCGGGCTGCTCCGTCGCTACTGCTGTTCTCTCGAGCTCGATTCGATCAACCATTTCGTCCCATCTCCCCTGTCCTCCCTGTCCCGGAACACGTGATCGTGTCCGAAGGGAGCGACGTGGCTGCAAGGTAGCATGCGCCTCAACCCGAGGTCAACGGAGTATGTCAGTGCAGGTGCTCCCGCTTTGCGAGCAGGCGGAACGGCCGGGCCAGGAAGTACACGAACCGCATGGCCCGAGGCACTCGAATGGCGCGCACGTCGGCCTCCGTGGGCGAGAGCATATGAAGCAGATAGTTGCCCTTGGCTGCCCATGCGCGCCGGGCGAGAAGGTTGAAGCGCATGGTGGTGACCATGCCGGGTGGACGCGGCGGCTCGCGGAAAATCACCTGCTTTGCCTGGGCGGCCAGACGGGCAACCGCCGGATCCGCATCGATGCTCGCGAGGACCGGTTCCGGCAGCGGAGAGTCCAGCAGTTCGGCGGCCAACCGAAGGCCGGCGAAGAGCATGCGCTCTTGACCGGTACGCCTTGCCTGATCCAGCAGTTCCGGCCACCTCAAGCCTGGATGGGCGCCGAGCCACTCGGCGATGTCGCAGACCCACGCCAGTCGTCCCCAGAGGTGCTTGGCGCCATGGACGCACAGTGCGAGAAGCATGTCTTCAGGCGACAGCGCCAGCATGTCGCTGCCGCTCACCGGCCGTCTCGTGGCTTGCGGCCATAGGTTCTCCGCAGCCAGTCCTGCGGCAAACAAGCGAGGAGCCACCTTCCAGTGGAGCTCGACGATGAGTCGTCCCTCGTCTCGCTTGAACGCCAGATCGTGCTGGCTCTCGATCAGAAATGTCTGCTGGGAGGGAGAAACGATCGGGTGGGATTGGTACCCGAGCCGGCTCAACGTACGGAGGGCGCATTCGACGTCGTCCTTGCGGACGATGATGTCGAGGTCGACGAAGCGCCGCAGGGAGAGATCTCCGTATCCGGTGATGGCCAGGATCGGACCCTTGTAAGGAATCGCCGTGATGCCGTCCTCCGCCAGCGAGCGGAGCACGCTCCGGAGCTCGCCCAGCAGGAGTAGATTGCGCGCGGCATTCCCCTGATAGAGCTCTTTCAGCCGATGGAGCGACTCCGGAGGAACCGCGTCCGGAACGACAGCCGCGAGCTGTTTGTACAAGAGCGGAAAAAGGGAGTGCCGCCGGCCGATGGCCAGCAGCGCTTTCCAGTCCAGGGGGCCTCGCGCCAGTTCGTGGATGGTGCGGGCATGCCGCTCGTCCATGCGCGATCTGGCGCATGCGAGAAGCATCGCGTACTCGGAGCTCAACGGCTGCAACGCCTCCGCATCCATCGATCGATTCCGGTCCATTGGAGTGTTCGCAAAAAGAAAACGGGCCGCCCTGAGAGCCGGGCGGCCCGCGTCTGCATTGTGTTCGAAGGACTTACGGCAACGCTTCCACGTTGATGTAGAACTTGAAGCTGCCGGTCTGCTGAATGCCCAGCAGGAACTGGAGGTTGAGCGAGTCACCATTCGCCAGCGGCGTTCCCAGCGTGACCGTTCCCGCCGAGAGGCTGCCGTTGAACCCGCTGCCGTTGGGCTGCGAGGGGGGCTGCTCCAGAGTCGTACCCTGCACATTCACTGTACAAGGGGGGGTCGTAGGGGCACCCGTGGCGGTGCATGTCCCCGCATCGTTGATGCCCGCCACGACGATCAGAGTCGAGGTGCGAGGACGGAGGTCGGCAGTCCCCGTGGGAGCAGGGAACGTCGTCACATCGGTGATGCGGAATCGGAGCCTGGTCACCGAGCCACCGGTGTTGTTCACGAATCGACGCCGGAGGCTGAGCGTGCCGAAGGTCGAGTTGTTCGGGGGGTCGGACGTGAAGTCGCGCACACGGTTCGGCGGGTTCGACGATGCGAGGGTTCCGTCCAGCAGATTGGTGGCGAACGACGCATTGCGCTGGATCGGCGAGGCGAGGTTCTCCGGCCCGGGTGCGCCCAGACGCTGCCCGGCACCGGCCGAGGTGCCGTTGGTGTCGACGAAGATGAAGTCCGTGGCGTTGTTGTCCGTGTCGAGCGGCACGGCGCTGGAACACGGTCCGAACACGGTGATCGCCCCAGCCTTGCCGCAGTTGTCGCGGTAGAACGAGTAGTCGATCGAGAAAGGCGTCAGCGCCGGATAGCCCGCGCCTTCTTTGTAGAGCGTATTCGCCTCACTGGTCGAGCCGACCGCATCGAGAAGGTTGGCCAGGATGTAGCTGCCGCCGCCGGTGTTGTTGTTGAAGAGCGCGATCCCGGCGTTGTCGGGGATGTCGGTCGTGTACGTGGCATCGCCCGCGGCATAGCCGGCCAGCGAATAAGCCATCGAATTGACGCACAGGTAGTGACCACGATTCGGGATGACGGTTCCGTTCGGAATGGAGCAGCGCGTCGTTCCGTCGGCAGCGGCCACGCCGTACCCCGTCCCGGACGCCGCGGTCACCGTGTGATCGGCTCCGGAATCGTTGTAGATCTCGATGAATTCATCATTGGCGCCGCTGGGGCCGCGCACTCGGAACTCGGAGATCACCAGTTCCCCGGCGGTTGCCGTCTGCGCGTTGGCGGCGGGAACCGCAAGAAAAGCGCTGAGACCGATCAGCCCCACGCTCAGCATCATTGGAATCATTCGTTTACCGGGCTCTAGCATTCTCATGACTTCTCCTTCGTGACCCTCTCCCGCGGCAGTGTACTGCACAATCAGAGCACGGCTTGCCGTGTCTCAGGACTCTGGGCGCAACGCGATCCTATCCGTTTCCCGATTCTCTCACTCTCGGGCCTCGGGAGCGTGACCAAAGTCACGAATCTGGCGCCGAGGCTCGGATTCTCGTCAGCTCAAGACTGGCCGGATCGCGCGGAGACGGCCGGCGGCGCCGTTCATGTCCGCGTGAATGCAGAGCGTATCGAAGATGATGGGAACGCGCGTCCCGTCCCGCGCCACGACTTTGCCCTCGCGCGCCAGCAGCACGACCTGCGCGACGGTCTCGTCGATGGTCAGCGTGGAGCCGGGAATGCTGCGCGGCGTGAGCGAACCATCCGGTTCGTAGCGGCGGTCGGCGAAGGCTTCGCGGATGACCGGAAGACCTGCCTCCCGCGCGGCGGCGGCCATCTCCGAACGATCGGGAGCGACCATCGCCAGCGATGGATCGACGTGGCGCATCGCCTCCACGATGATGCGCGCCAGCCCGAGGTCGCGATGGGCGTCGTTGTAGAGGGCGCCGTGCGGCTTCACGTGATGCACGGTCGCGCACACGCGCAGTGAGGAAAGCTGTGCCACCAGTGACTCACGCAACTCGGCTGGCTCGATCACCAACGAACGACGGCCGAAGTGCTCACGGTCGGGATAGGAGGGATGCGCGCCGAGGAGGACCGCGTGACGCATGGAGAGCCCTGCAGCCTCACGCATCGTCTCTTCGTCGCCGGCGTGACCGCCGCAGGCGACGTTGGCGCGCTGGATCAGAGGCCAGATCTCGTCTTCTCCCCGCGAGCTTTCGCCGAGGTCCGCGCTGAGCTCGATCACAACTCGGTGCCCTTCGTTTCGGGAAGGAGCCAGATCAGCACGCCGCCCAACGCGAAGAAGACCGCGTCGCAGGCGATGGCGAAGCCGAGTCCGTACGTCGTGGATGCCGACGCGATGGCCAGCGGTCCGGCCACCGAGGCGAGGCGCCCCGTGTTGTAGCAGAAGCCCTGCGCGGTGGCCCTCATCCTCGTCGGAAAGAGCTCCGCCAGCATGGCGCCGAACATCGAGAAGTAGCCGTGCGCGAAGTAGCCGACGAGTGGACCGACGATGAGCAGCGTCACCACCGAGCGCGCCCCGAAGGCAAAGACCGGAACGACGATCGTCGCCGCGATCATGAACAGCGTGAACGCCGGACGCCTCCCGATGCGGTCCGCGATCCAGCCGAAGGTGATGTAGCCGAAGAACGCGCCCACCTGCAGGAGGATCAGCCACTGCGCGCCTTTGGTCATGGTCAACCCCGCGCCGCCCTCGGCGATGGGTGTGGCCAGAAAGGCCGGCAACCACGTCGTCACTCCCCAGAACGCCAGCAGAACGCTGCTCGCCACGAGCGTGGACAGAATGGTCCGGCGCCGGTACTCGGGACTGAAGATCTCCGTCCAGCGCGCGGTCTCGGTCCGCTCCCGCCAGATCTGCGGCTCCTGCACCGTGCGGCGGATGACGAACGCCAGGAGGGCCGGCGCGACGCCGATGAAGAAAAGCACCCGCCAGCCGTAGCGCTCCAAAACGAGCGCCGACAGCGCCGCCGCGATCAGCGCGCCAATGGCCCACCCCGACTGCATGATGCCCATCGCCTTCGCGCGGTGCTTCGCCGGCCACGTCTCCGCGACGAGCACCGAGCCGGCCGACCACTCGCCCCCCATGCCCAACCCCACCAGCACGCGCCAGGCAACGAGTTGCCAGAGATTCTGCGAGAAGGCCATGCCCGCCGTCGCGAGCGAGTAGAGGAGGATGCTGATCGTCATCGCCCGCACCCGTCCGATCCGGTCGGCCATCCTCCCGAAGACGATCCCTCCAACGGCGCTGGCAATGAGTGCCGAGATGACCGGCAACGCCACCTGCTGATTCGTCAGCCCAAACTCGGCCTTGATCGACAGGAGAGCGAAATTGAAGAGGAGAAAATCCGTCGCGTCGAGCATCCACCCGAGTTGCGCGGCGAAGAGAGCGCGCCAGGCGTTCTTGTCGACGTCCTTCATTGGTGCGCGTAGTTTATCCGGCGCCGAGGATGAAGAAGCATTTCACCAACACAGCGCAGGCTGCGCCAGGCACCCAACGATGCATGGGCCTGTCATCCCGAGCCGCCCCACGCCGCGCGCGGGCGCGCCTGAGAGAAAGACACAAAGACTGCGTGCCTGCCACGAGGGCGACCCCTCATCCGCCTTCGGCACCTTCTCCCCTCTGCGGAGGGGAGAAGGCTCTCAGTGTGTGCTCATCGCGAGCTGGGTTCATCATGAGTTGAACTGGTTCATCGCGACCCCGCGCGATCGGAGTAGATCCAGTTCGCGTCCAGCGCGCCGAATCCGGTGACGGCGCTGCGGAACTCGTCGAAGGTTCCGGCCTTCTGCAGTCGCACCGCGGAATCGGTGATCGTGGCCGGCTCGAAGTCGAAGCCCGCCCAGTGGAGCGAGGTGTTGTCGTCGATCATCACGCCGCGGGAGCCGCTCTTCACTTCGAGCACGCGTGGGACCTGCTCGCCCTTCACGCGAATCTCTTCGCGGAGCGTGGAGACGGGCGCGTCGTCGAAGTAGTCGATGAGGTCCACCGAGGCTACAGTGAAGGAGTAGGCGATGGTCTCGTTGTGTCCCATCACTACGAACGGCGCGCCGGCATAAGTCACGCCGACGACGTTCAGCCCTTCCTCCGAATGCAATCCAGCCAGATACCAGAGGCCGGGAGCCTGATCGATCGACAGGTGAGGATCGGACGCGTGCAGCGCCGCACCTGATGCGGATCGCGAGGGTGCGACCGCCCACGAGTTGGAGGCCGTGGTGATGCTGTACTCGCCTGCTTCAGGGCGCAGAGCGCAGGGCGCGGGGCGCAGGGGATTGAGGCACGAGAGGTCCACGCTTCCGCTCTCAGCCCCCTGCGCTCCGCTCCCTGAAACAGTGGGCGGAGACCAGGGGTGGCCGGCGTTGGTGAGTGCAGTGGCCGGCATGCCGAGCTTGTCGATGAGCTTCTGATACTTCTGGTCCTGATCCATGAGCTCGTGCGAGAACCACGTTTGATAGCCGCTGATGGCCAGGCAGTCTTCGATCGTCCACGGACGCGGTTTCAACCGCAAGAGGACGAACTCCGGAGGGAGCTGTTTCGTTTGAGCCAGAAAAGCGTTCACGCCGTCTATGTAGCGTTGCGACGCTTCGCGCGCGCTCGGAGTCAACGCCGCCGCATGGGCGCGTCTGGCGAAGCCGATGCGGCGCTGGTGGACGTCCGTTTCATAGGCCGCTTCTCCGAACACCTCGGAGAGCTCTCCGCGGGACAAGCGACGCACGAGCTCCATCTGGAACAGGCGTTCCGAGGCATGCAGCCAGCCGATGGCGAAGTACGCATCGGCGTCTGTCTTCGCCCACACCTGAGGGACCCCCTTGGCGTCGAACGTGATCTCCACCGGAGCCTTCACGCCGGCCCCCGAGATCGTCCCCTCATGGCTGGCCACCGAGCGCGCCAGATACGCGCGCCCGCCAAACCATCCGACGAGAAAGACGAGGACGAGGACGATGAGAATCCGAACGACGAACCGCATCGAGGGAGTATGCCACCGCCCTTCTTCGTGGTGCGAGTCGTCGAGTCGTCGGGCCTTCTTCGTGGTGCGAGTCGTCGGGCCTTCTTCGTGGTGCGAGTCGTCGAGTCGTCGAGTCTTCGAGTCGTCGAGGTTCTTGGGGGGTGGGGGGCTATGAGCCTCTGAGGATATGAGGCCATGAGACTCCTCGAAGACACAGCGCGGGCCATGCCCGTCAACCAACGCAACGCTGGCCTGTCATCCTGAGCGGGTGGTGGGATGGGGGCGAAGGATCCCCTGCCGAAGCACGACACTCGCTCCGTCGGCAGGAGATCCTTCGCCCCCATCCCACCACCCGCTCAGGATGACAGGTTGTGTGCGCGGCGCAACCCGCCCCCGCAACCAACGAGGCAACCAACCAAAGACCAGCGCGAACGCGATTACACTCCCCCGATGCAAGAGAGTGACGACGAGCGATACCTTCGCTCACTCGGATACGCGCAGCAGTTGTTCCGCGAGATGGGCGGTTTCTCCAACTTCGCCATCTCGTTCTCGATCATCTCCGTGCTCACCGGAGCGGTGTTGTTGTACGGGTACGGTTTGAAGTTCGCGGGGCCGGTGGTGAACTCGGTGGGTTGGCCGCTGGTCAGTCTGTTCACACTGGCCGTGGCGGCTTCGATGGCAGAGATCGCGTCCGCGTATCCAACCGCGGGAGGCCTCTACTACTGGGCGCAACGCCTGGGGGGACGCGGATGGGCCTGGGTCACGGCCTGGCTGAACATGATCGGGCAGGTGACCATCACGGCGGGCATCAACATCGCCGCGGCGATCTACATCATCGGCGCGACCACGAGCATCTTCGGGATCGAGCCGAAGCCGCTGTACACGACCTGGCTGTTTCAGGTCGGCGTGATGGTGCTGATCATGATCCCGCAGGTGCTCATCAACATCTACGGCATCCGGGTCACGGCCATCCTCAACGACATCAGCGTGTGGTGGCACATCGGCGGAGTGGTGGCCATCACGCTGCTGCTCACGTTCCTCGGCAAGCACCACAACGACGCGGCGTTTCTCTTTTCGTTTCTCCCCTCCGCGGAGCCAGCTACGGCCATCGTGGTGGGCGAGACTTCGTTCGCCTCGCCGCTTTTGCGCATGCTCCCGCCGCTGGAGCGGCTCTATCAGGTCGCGCCGCCGTTGCTGCTGTTCGTGCTCTCACTTCTCCAGGCGCAATGGACGTACACCGGCTACGACGCTTCGGCTCACGTGGCCGAGGAGACCAAGATGGCGCGGCTCAACTCCGCGTGGGGCATCTTCCTCTCGGTGGCCGTCTCCGCCGTGGTGGGCTACGTGATGCTGATGGTCCTGACGTGGTGCATCCCGAACGGCGACGTGGCCCGGACCGCGGCCGATCCGTACCCGGTGCTCTACATCGTGGCCAGCAACCTTCCAGCGCTGTTGTCCAACGCCATCGCGGTCATCATCGGCGTGGCCATGTGGCTGTGCGGAGCGGCGTCCATCACGTCGATGGGGCGCATGTGGTACGCGTTCGCCCGCGATGACGGCATGCCCGGCGCGTGGCTGCTCAAGCGCGTCAGCGGCAAGCGGCACACTCCGGTCTGGGCCATCGTCATCACCAGCCTCTTGGCCGTGCTGGTGTGTCTTTATGCGGCGGCGTTTTCGGTGGTCACGTCGATCAGCACCATCGCGCTGTATCTCGCGTACGTGATCCCGATCTTCCTCAACTTTCGCAACCGCCTCCCCCGCGACCTCACCCCGTGGAGCCTCGGCCGTTTCGCGCCGGCCATCAATCTGATCGCCATCGTCTGGTGCGTCTTCATCGCCATCGTGTTCCTGCTTCCTCCGAACGAGCTGGTGCTCTGGACGATGGTTGCGCTGGCGTTGCTGATGGCCGTGTACTGGTTCGGCTGGCAGCGCACTCGGAGCGCAGTGAGCACGTAACATTCTCGCGCCTCCGAAGGCGGCCAAGCCCGCTACGCGGACGCCTGGAGTTTGGACATTTTCGTGCGGCCAATGAGGCCAACGGACTCGAAGGTAGCCGAGGAGCGCCGGCGTCCCCGCCGGCCGGCCATGCGGCGTCCCGCCGCGGGCGGTGGGCATTCGAGCCGAAATCCAGCATTGCGAGACGAGCGTCCTTCGCGCGAGGCACGCTCCCCCGCCCGGGGCGAGGACGCCCCCCGGCCAGCCGGCGGGACGCCGGCGCTCCGCTTTCGTCCCCTACTTGGTGAGGTACTTCATGACCGCATCCATCTCGCGGGCGCGGAGCGAGGCGCACTCGTTGACCTGTTCGGCGACGCGTGCGAGTTGGCGGTCCGTACCCTCGGTCTTTCGAGTGGAGAAGAACTCGCGCGCGCGGGTCACTCGTGCGGGATCGCAACCGCTCGCGACGAAGGGCATGCCGGCGGCGAAGTTCGGCGGGAGGCGTTTCATCAGCGCGTCGTAATTCGCGGTGACCCACTGGTAGAGATCTTCGCGCTCTTCCTCAGTCGTCGAACTGCCGACGAGGTTGAAGATCTCGGTGGGCCGCACCGTCGTGCCGAGGGCGTACTCACGGGCTTTCTGCTTGAGCGTGGGATCGCGGAATTGTCCGAGCGCGTTCAGGTAACGCGAGCGCTCGGCGGGGAGCGTGGCTGCTTCGAAGCGTTTGCGGAACTCCTCGAACAGCGCCTCGTCGCCGCGCGAGGCGGACAGGCCCACGACCATGCCGGCCAGGGTCGGATGCACCGAGGATGGGTCCTGCATGAACTTCGGCAGCTCCGCGCGGATGAACTGCCACACGGTTTCGTCCTCGCCGTAGGCGGCCAGCCAGTTCAGCACTTCGACACGCAGGCCGGTCAGCGGTTGCGGCTCGCCCGGCTGCGGCGTGAATCCCACGCGCTCCCGCGTGGGACCGAGCGTGCGGCGGAGATACTCGGCAAACTTGGGACGCAACTCGGGACTGTCGAAGGTGCTGCGGATCTGCGCGAGCGCGGTGATCACCGAGGAGAGCACGTTCGCGTCGGCGTCCGTCGCGAAGCGGCTCAGGTGGTCGAGGTAGGCGTCGCCGTGCAACGTGCCGGCCCGGAACAACGCGCCGAGGTTGCCGAGGAAGGCGAGACGCTCGCGGGGCGAGAGCTCTTCCGTGGCTCGCGCAGCGAGCGCGGTCATCGACGCATCGTCGAGCTGCCAGCGATAGTAACCGGTCGCGCCGGCATGCGGATAGATCCAGGCGATGCGGTCCCCTTCGAGCTTCACGCTCTTCGAGGCCGTATCGAACATGACCGCTTTCGTACGGATGGTCTGGCCATCCGAGTAGCGGAGCATGACCGGAATCTTCCAGGTCTCGGCGGCGACCGCGGACGTGGCGAAACGCTCCTGCGTGAGGCGGACGGTGTTCCCGCTCACGTCGACATGGACGAGCGGGATGCCCGGCTGGGCGATGAAGGTCTGCAGGGCCGCGGCCGTTCCGGCGGGAGCGCTCTTACTGAGCGAGGCGAAGAACTCCTCGGCGGTGGCATTGCTCCAGGCATTCGACTTCAGATGCGCGAGCACTCCCGAGCGAAACGACTCCGGACCGATCCAGGCCTCGAACATCGACAGGACGGCTTTGCCTTTGTTGTAGGCCAGCCCGACGTTGCGCATCGCATCCTCGGGCGAGGAATCGCGCCGGCGGATCGGATCCGTGGTCGCGCGCATGTCCGCGTTCATGACCGCCTGCACGCCGCCCATTTCGCTGATGGCGTGCTCGAGCTCGGGAAAGACCTGATCGGTGATCTTGTCTCCCATCCAGTCGGCGAACGACTCGTTGAGCCAGAAATCGTCCCACCACTCCATGGTCACCATGTCGCCGAACCACATGTGGGCCAGCTCGTGGGCCATGATGCGAATGAGGTTCTGCCGCTGCGCGGGTGTGGCCGTGGCGGGGTCGAGGAGGAGGATGGTGTCGCGGAACGTGATCGCGCCGGGATTCTCCATCGCTCCGGCCCAGTACTCCGGCACCGCCAGCACGTCCACTTTCTCGAAGGGATGCGTGCCGTCGAAGTACTTCTCGAGTGCGGCCAGCACGGGCGGAGTGATGTCCGCGGCGGTCTTCGCCAGCCGGCCTTGACCCTTGGGAGCGATGACGCGCCCCGGCACGCTCATACCGGGAATCGGTGTGTAGTCGAACTGCCCGACCGCCAAGGCCACGAGATACGACGGCAGCGGCTTGGTGCGCGCGAAACGGATCGTCTTCGCGTCGCCGGCCTGCGTCTCCGAGGCGACCGGGGTGTTGGAGATGGCGTCGTAGATCGTGGGAAGTGTGACGGTCAACTCGAACGGAATCTTGTAGGCCGGCTCGTCCCAGACCGGAAAGGCTTTGCGCGCGTCGATGGCCTGGAACTGCGTGAAGAGGTAAGGCTCGCCCCTCGCCACCATCTTGTAGAGGCCGACGGCCTGGCGGTTGAACTTGTTCGCGAACTCCATGGAAAGGGTGTAGCGGCCGGGTTTCAAGGTCTCGCCCGCCGTGACCAGGACGGTGTTCTCTTCGGCCGCGACGCGGTTCGCGTCGATGGGCCGCTGACCTTTCGCCAGCTTGAGCGATCGGATCTCCAGATCTTGAGCGTGGAAGCGAAAGACCTTGGTGGCTTTCTTCACGTCGAGCTCGATGAGGGTCGAGCCGGTGTAGGCATCCTTGCGAGGGTCGACGGTGAGGTTCACCGACTGCGCGACCGGAAAGACGTCGTTGCCGAGACGAACGGTGGCTGCATGCGCGGTAAACGAAACGACGAGCAGGAGCGCAAGGGAAAGCTTTTTCATGAGTGACCGAAGAATATCCCGAGGTTCTGCAACAACGTCGTTACATCCGAGGCAGGGCGAAGAAGAGTGGAGTTTGCACGGCGTGCCGATTCGAGAAACGTGTCGATGGAAGCGCTTTTCGCCGTACAGATCCCTCCGCTCCCTCACCACCGCCCGCCCTCCGCTCGGGATGACGGCGGTCGTCGCTGCCAGTCGGTTGGGTTCGTGATCCCCTTCCCGTCATCCTGAGAGTGTGTGCAGAGATCCGCGGCTTTCCCAGCCTGTCATCCTGAGCGGGTGGCGGGTGGGTGCGAAGGATCTCCTGCGGTAAGCGATGCCCGCGCAGTCGGGAGAAGACCGCAGTCACGTAGTCGCACGCTCGTCGTTCTTCGCACGAGATCCTTCGCACCCACCCACCTCCCGCTCAGGATGACAGGAAGGGAAGCGCCGCGGATTCAACTCGCAAGCGGCAACTCGCAACCACTCGAGTTCGAAGTGAAGCGATTATCCTCCGGCGGCAAAACCGAGAGGCGGCGGCGTTTGTGATACAACGCCGCCGCTATGAAGGTTCACGAATATCAAGCCAAAGAGCTTCTGCGCCGGTATGGCGTTCCCACCCCGCGCGGCATCATTGTCGACAATCCCGATGAAGCGCGTCAGGCAGCCAAGGAGCTCGGCGGACGTGTGGTGGTCAAGGCGCAGATCCACGCCGGCGGCCGCGGCAAGGGCGGGGGTGTCAAGCTCGCCAAGGACGCGGACGAGGCGGCCGAGCTGGCCAAGAAGATCCTGGGCATGACCCTGGTCACGCACCAGACCGGCCCCGCCGGCCAGGTCGTGCGCAAGGTCCTCATCGAAGAAGCGCTCAACATCGACAAGGAGCTCTACCTCGGCATTACGCTCGACCGTCGTCTGGGCATGAACGTGATCATGGCTTCCGCACAGGGAGGCATGGACATCGAGGAAGTGGCCGCGCACGATCCGAACGCCATTCACCGCGAGCCGGTGGACAGTGTCCTCGGGCTACAGTCCTTCCAGAGCCGCCAGGTCGCCTATGCCCTCGGCCTCGAAGGCGAGACCTTCAAGAAGTTCAACGACTTCTCGCAGAAGCTCATGCGGGCCTACGTCGACACGGACGCCTCCCTGGCCGAGATCAACCCGCTGCTCATCACGAAGGAAGGCAACATCCTCGCACTCGATGCGAAGATGACCTTCGACGACAACGCGCTGTTCCGGCACAAAGACATCGCCGAGATGCGCGACCTCCACGAGGAGGACGCCCTCGAGGTCGAGGCCTCGAAGTTCGGCCTCAACTACATCAAGCTCGACGGCAACGTCGGCTGCATGGTCAATGGTGCGGGCCTGGCCATGGCTACGATGGACATCATCAAGCTGGCCGGTGGTGAGCCGGCGAACTTCCTGGACGTCGGCGGCGGAGCGAGCGCGGAACAGGTCAAGAATGCTTTTCGCATCATTTTGAGCGACAAGAATGTGAAAGCAATTTTGATCAACATTTTCGGCGGGATCATGCGCGGCGATCGCATCGCCGAGGGTGTGGTCAGCGCGGCGCGTGAGATCGGACTGCCGGTGCCGGTGGTGGTCCGCCTCGAGGGGACGAACGTGGAGCTGGGCAAGAAGATCCTCGCGGAATCGGGTCTCCCGCTCATCACGGCCGACGGCATGTGGGACGCGGCCACCAAAGTGGTTGCCGCGGCAAAAGGACAGTAACCATGGCGATCTGGGCAGACAAGAACACGAAGGTCATCGTTCAGGGCATCACCGGCCGCGAGGGGACGTTCCACGCGATCGGCTGCCGGGACTACGGAACGCAGGTGGTCGGCGGCGTGACTCCTGGCAAGGGCGGCACGACGCACGAGGGCTTCCCGGTCTTCAATACCGTTCTCGACGCGCGGGAGAAGGCAGGGGCGAACTGCTCGCTGATCTTCGTCCCGCCGCCGTTCGCGGCGGACGCGATCATGGAGTCGGCGGACGCGGGCATCGAGCTGATCGTCTGCATCACCGAGGGCATCCCGGTGAACGACATGATCAAGGCGCACGACTTTCTGAAGAAGAGCAACGCGCGTCGCGTGAGCGAGGGACGGACGCCATCTCGTCTGATCGGCCCGAATTGTCCCGGCATCATCACGCCGGATCAGGCCAAGATCGGGATCATGCCCGGGCACATTCACAAGGCCGGTCCGATCGGGATCGTGTCGCGCTCGGGAACGCTGACGTATGAGGCCGTAGGCCAGACGCGCCACATCGGCCAGTCGACCGCGGTCGGAATCGGCGGCGATCCGCTGCCGGGCACGAACTTCATCGATTGCCTCGCGGCCTTTGAAAAGGATCCGCAGACCGAGGCCATCATCATGATCGGCGAGATCGGCGGCAGTGCCGAGGAAGACGCGGCCGAGTACGTGAAGGCGAACATCACCAAGCCGGTGGTCGCGTTCATCGCCGGCCAGACGGCCCCTCCAGGCCGCCGCATGGGTCACGCAGGTGCAATCATCAGCGGCGGAAAAGGCACGGCCGCCGAGAAGATGGACGCACTCTCCGCCGCCGGCATCCACGTCGTGGAGCTCCCCTCCGACATGGGCAAGAAGGTCGAAGAGGTCTGGCGCGCACGCTAGCCGGCACGGCCGGCAGACGAACCCAGCGACGCTTCCCGGAACGAATATTCAGGGTCGCAAAGCAAACTTCTCGGAGGCTGCAACGCCCCCCTCATCCGGCCGATGGCCACCTTCTCCCCCCAAGAAGCCGGGGGAGAAGGCTCTCGATGGACAGTCCTCGCGCTGAAATCAGTCCCGACTCGCGATGAGCACAAATCGAGAGCCTTCTCCCCTCCGCAGAGGGGAGAAGGTGCCGAAGGCGGATGAGGGGTCGCCCTCGTGGCAGACACGCAGTTCTTGTTTCTTGCTCTCAAGCGAGCGCGCGGCGCGGCGTGGCTCGGAGGCTGTGCAGAATCCGGGCGTTTCCCAATCCTGTCATCCTGAGCCGCGTAGACGGCGAAGGATCTCGTGCGCGGAACGAGAGCGTGCGGATACGAAACCGCGGCCTTCTCCAACCTGCGCGGGTTGCGTTTACCGCAGGGGATCCTTCGCACCCACCCGCCACCCGCTCAGGATGACAGGCAGGGAAAGCCTTGGATTTCTGCACACACTCTCAGGATGAAAGCTCAGATTCGCCTACGACTCTCGTCCTCCGTTGTACTTCTCCTCGGAGGAGCTGGGGACTGTGGAAAGGTCCACGGCGTTCTTGGTGCTGAGGTTGGACTTCGGGCCGAACGGCTGGAGGCGGCCGGACCAGACGCGCTCGCGCATCGCACGCCCTTCTTTGATCTCCTGAATCTGTGTCTTCTTCATGATCTTCTCCGTTGCGACGGCCGCGCCATCTCGGCCACGATCGACGCCACTCCGCTGACGAACAGGTTCTTTCCGCCTTGCGACGGATGGCGCACTTTATCGTGCGCGATGCCGATGCGGGACATCGACGCAGATGCGTGATTGCCGATGGCCACGATGCGTTCATAGGCGAACAGCTTCAGGAGTCGTTCGATGAAGCGCTCTCCGATGGCGAGCTCTCCCGCCGTGGGTGCGCGGTTGGAGTCCGGATCGCCCGCGTGGAAGGGGTGAAACGGAAACGCGTTCCAGAGCATCGGCACGGGCTCGACAGTGCGGATGGCCGACCAGACCATGGTCGCGCTGGCCTCGGTGGAGAGGCGCGGACCCGCCGTGGCCTTCTTGTATCCGCGGTCCGCTCCCAGGATCGTGCCGCTGCGCGTCTCCACTCCTCCCATCATCACGCTCTCGCTGACGAAGGCGATGCCGGTGAGCCGCCCTCCGCGATAGCTCACGGCCTCGCCCACGAGCAGCATCCGCGGTCCGATCGCGTCCATCTCGCCGAGGTAGCGACGCAAGTTCCGCCGCCGGATGGCGTTGTTCTCGAGATCGCCCGTCGTGCGTGAGAACTGGTTGCAGGCACGTTCGGACACTTCGACGGAGGCCAGGTCATTGAGAAAGGAATCGAACTTTCGCACGCGGCTGGATCTTAGCTCGTCGGTTGTCAGTTGTCGGTTGTCAGTTGGAGGGGATTCGTTCTCCGCGGCAGCGAGCGCATGAATCCCGTGCCGAAACCACGATCGGTTCGTCGGAGCGCCGGCGTCCCGCCGGCTGGCCGAGCGGCGTCTCGCCGCGGGCTGGGGGAGTCGAAGCCGAGAACGAGACTTCGCGAGGCGGTTGCTTCGCGGCCGAACACGCTCCTCCGCCCCGGGGGCGAGACGCCAGCGCTCCGCGCGCGGGGGGCTCACGGGCGGACGGCGCGGCGTCGAGGAGGGAGTGGACGGCTGTCGGTGATGCGATAGACGGCGCCTCCGAGGTCGGCGACGTACAGCTCGCCGTTCGAGTCCTGGCCGAAGGCGGAGATGTTGAAGGCCGTGTCGGAGAGATCGTGAATCGTGATCTCGCCGGCTTGGCTGCGCGTCGCTCCCCAGATCCGGCCGCTGCAGAAGTCGCCGTAGAGGTAGAGGCCCTTCAGGCGGGGGTGTTGTGAGCCGCGGTAGACGTAGCCGCCGGTGACCGAGCAGGCTCCGGCCGAGTGGTCGTACTCGATGACCGGGACGACCAGCGTGCCATTGTTGCAGTTCGTGGAGGGGTTGAAACAGTGCGTGCCCTCCATGCGCCGCCATCCGTAGTTTTCGCCGCCGATGCTCGTCCCGGGCTGGAAGTTCACCTCTTCCCACGCACCCTGGCCCACGTCCGCGATCCAGAGGTCGCCGTTGTCGCGGTCGAAGGAGAAGCGCCATGGATTGCGAAGGCCGGACGCCCAGATCTCCGGACGCGCCGCGGTGGTTCCCACGTAGGGGTTGGAGGGTGGAATCGCGTAAGGGTCGCCGTTGTCGACGTCGACGCGGAGCATCTTGCCGAGCAGGTCGGTCAGATTCTGCGCACGATTGCCGGGATCGCCGCCGGAGCCCCCGTCGCCCATGCCGATGTAGAGGTAGCCGTCGCGGCCGAACTGGAGCTCGCCGCCGTTGTGATTCGAGAACGGTTGCTGCACGAAGAGGATCTGCTTGCGGGTGGCGGGGTCGGCGCGATTCGGATCGGACGAGACGTGATACCGGGCCACGACTGTGTGGCCGCTGAGGTCCGTGTAGTTGACGAAGAAGAAGCCGTTCTCCGCGTAGCGCGGATGAAAGGCCAGACCGAGGAGACCGCGCTCGCCGCCGAAGCGAACCAGCGACTGAATGTCGAGGAACGGCGTGGGGAGGACCCGGGTCCCGTCATGAATGACGATGCGACCGGGCTGGAGCGTGATGAAGAGTCGCGAGTCCCCCGCGTGTGTGACGGCCACGGGATTGTCGAGGTCCGTGGCCACGGTCTCGAACGTCAGCAGCGGATTCGCCGCCGAAGCGGCAAGCGTGAGGAAAAGGCTGGCGAACAGCAGCAGGGCTCGACTCATGGAAACCTGTCCCCTGCAAACAGTGGGACAGGAGGCTCGCTTCCACTGAAACTGCGAACGTCGAAGTTCCTCGCGCGGAGCACAGAACCCCCTGCCATCCTTCGCCCACCGTTCCAATGCTTACGGATCAAATACAAACGGATCGGAGGCTGAATCGCCCCCTTCATCCGGCCGTTGGCTCTCGATTGGACACCCTCGCGATGAACCAGTTCAACTAATGATGAACCCAGCTAGCGATGAACACACACTGAAAGGCTCGACTCCGCAATCCCTCGCAGTGCCTACCGCGTCCTCTTCATCCGGAACGTTTCTTCCCGCACCGTGCCATCCTTCGAGCGAAGTGCGAGGAAGATCGTGAGAGCGTCGTCGGCGTCGCGGCGGAACGTCAGGCCGTCGAACTGGACCAGCGGGCCTTTCGTGGACACGTGGCGGAACTCGACGAACTTGTCCTTCTCCTCCCAGCCGGTCATGTCCGCATTGAAGTGTTTGAGCCGCAGGGTGAGTCCCTGGTCGGTGACGCCGAGATTCATGAACTCGTAGAACACGGGCTTGCCGTCGCGAAGCAGCCGGAACGTCCCGAGCATGACCCCGCCCATCGGCTCGGACCACACCTCCTCAGTTGAGCCGCCCAGGCCGTCGCCGGTCCAGCGCCCTGCCAGCCAGGACAGGTCCTCCACGGTGGCGGTCGAAGGGGGTGCGTCGGGCGAGCGCTTCACGGTGTGCTCCGTGTGCGCAACTTGCGCGACCAGAGGCGCGGCCAGGATCATCCAAAGGGCGAGCATCGTTCGTTTCATCGTCATCTCCTGAGCTGGTTTGAACGATTGACGCACGGAACCGCGAAAATCGACAACGTGCCGATCGCGAAAGCGACGGACCAGGTCCAGTGGCCCGGAGGGATAGGGGGCATTCGAAGCCGAAACCCGGCATTGCGAGACGAATGTCCTTCGCGCAAGGCACTCCCCCGCCCGGGGCGAGGACGCCTCGCCGCCGATGGAACCCACTCCTACACTGCCGAGAGTCCCTGATCCTCGACATGGCTTTGTTCACGCCTCCGGCTGGGCTTGGTGACCGTCATTTGGGGCGTGTGCCTTGCACTGGAATCCAATGCAATCCTTGTTCGAGGCAGGCTCGACCTGGCTCGCAATGGAGGTACACATGGAGAAGAAATCAGTCGCGATGCTGGCGTTGATCCTTGCGCTTGCGGGCGGCGCGCAGGCATTGGAGACGAGGGAGATTGTCGCTCTGGCGGCCATGCCGCTGGCGGTGGCCGCGGTGTCCGAATTGACGGACGTTCCGACCGCGGACCTGATGTCTCTGGTGGGCACGCTCAATCAGGCCGCGGTGCCTCCCACGCAGTTCGTGGAGGTGGTGCGTTACTCGCCGATCGCGTTTGCGGATACGAGTGAGCCGCGGTTTGTCGAGTACGTGACCACTCAGTATGAGAGCGGCCTCGTGGGCGAGCCTCTGGCCGTGTCCATCGTGGATCGCTACGAGACCTACGGCGTAGAAGAGATCGATTTCAACTCCTCGTCGTCGACGATCACCATCGTCGAGGAGCGGGAGATTCTCCCGCCGATGGTCGTGACGCGCTTCCGGCCGGTGGAGTTCGATCCGGTGGCGCTGGTGGCCATGCCCCTGGCCGTGGCCGCGGTGGCGGACCTCGCGGACGTCCCGCGCTCCGACCTCATCAGCATGATCATGTCCCTCAATCGCGCCTATGTGCCGGCGCCCCAGTTTGTCGAGGTGGTGCGTTACTCGCCGGTCGTGCTGATCGATCGGGACGCGTCCCCCAGGTTCCTGGCGTTCGTGAACACGGAAGTCGATCGCGGCGTGATCGGAAGGCCGCTGGCCTTCGCGATCGGGGATCGGTTTCGTCTGGCGGGCATCCAGGAGATCAACGTCGTGAGTCCGCCGCCGGTGTTCCTCGTCGAACGTCCGGACGTCGCGCCGGTGTTCACCCTGCCCCGCATCGTGGAGACGAGAAGTCATCCACACGGCGGACCTCCGGGTCAGCTCAAGAAGCAGCTCGGTCTGCAGACGGGCGCCGAGGTGGTTCACGGCACGCGTTCGCGCACGGTGGCCAAACCGCGCCCGACCGGCGATCGTGATCGCGTGAGAGTGGAGCGCGTCGAGAAACGGCCTCCTCCGAAACGAGTGGCCCAACCGCCGGTGCGCAAGCAGGTGCAGAAGGCCCCGAAGGTCCGCGAGGAGCAGCGCGCACCGAAACATTCTGCGTCGCGGAACGATGGCGGCGGTCAAGGAGCGAAGCCCGCGAAGGGCGGCGGCAACTCGGGCAAAGGCAAAGGCAAAGGGAAAGGGAAGGGTTGATCATGAGAAACCACATACTGACCATCTCATTCGTCGCGCTGCTCGCATTCGCGGGCGGCTGCAATCAGAAACAGGACGCGGTTCAGACCGAGTCCGGAGCCACCGAAGTCAACGCAGCCGTGAACGTCACGCCGGAGCAACTGGGCGAGCTGGGCGCGAAGATCCGCAAGACACCGGACCGCTCCGGCGAGCTCCTCGTCGAATACGGCCTGACGGAGAAGTCCTTCGAGACCGAGATCCGCAAAGTCACTGAGGACCCGGAAGCCTCGAAGCGCTACGCCGCAGCCTACAAAAAGGCCAGCGCGTAAGCGGGAGCGAGCGGAGCGCCGGCGTCTCGCCGGCTGGCCGGGGGGCGTCCTCGCCCCGGGAGGGGGAGCGCGCCGTGCGCGAAGGACGTTCGTCTCGCGATGCGGGGTTCCAGCTTCGAATGAGCCCCCGCCCGCGGCGGGACGCCGCATGGCCAGCCGGCGGGGACGCCGGCGCTCCTCGGCTCCCTTTGCTCGCAACGCGCAACCCGCAACCAAGCGCTACCTCGGCCGCGTCATCCGCGCGAGATCGGCGCGGACCTTCTCCACGTACTCCTTGACTGTCGGATCCGTGATTCGCGGCAGGACCTCGTCGAGGACCTTCAATGCCTCGGCGTACTTGCCCGCGTGAGCCGACGCGATCGCGCCGTTCACGAGCTCGATCTGTTCGCGCCGGCGGAGGTTCTCTTCCTCCACGGCGATCGCGTTCTCGAGCTGCGCTTTGAGACGGACATTCGTCGTTGTGGAGACGAGGGTGCGCATGAGGGCCAACCCTTCCGTCACCTTCCCCGTGTCCAGGAGAGCCTCCGCCGTTGCGACGTCGGCCATGACCAGGGCTTCGCGTCCTTGCTGAACCAATTCCGGATCGCTGCTTCGGGCCAGGTTGGACTCGAACACGCGTTGCGCGTCCGCGCGACGCCCAGCGAGACCGTAGAGTTGCATGAGGTGGAAAGCCACATCCTCCTGAGATGCGGCCAGCGCCAGGCTTTTCTCCAGAGCCGCGATTCCCGTGGTGAGATCGCCGTCTCCGATGACATAGGTCGCGCCGACTCCCGCCCAGCCCCGCGCGGCGCTCGCATCGAGCCCCACCGCTTTCTCGAACAGTTGCCGCGCCCGTGAAACGTCCTCGGCGGACGTCGCGCCACCCCCGGCACGAAGGTTCGCATTCGCGCGCTCGAGGATCGTCGCGCCGTAGGAGATGTAGACCTGCGCGTCGCTACTGCCCAGGGCGATGGCCTGCTCGTATGCGGCCGTTGCGGCGGCCCGGTCATTGTTCCGCTCATGGACGAATCCCAGCGAGGCGTGCGCTTCGGCATTCTTCGGATTCAGGCGCGTGGCCTCTTCCAGAAACCGCACCGCATCGCCCGCGGATGCGGCGTTGCTCTGCGCGAGCAGGTTGCCGAGTGCAACCAGCACGACATCGCGCGGCGCGGCCTGAGGCGGCATGACCTCAGGGACATGCAACTCGCCGATGGGGTAGCTGGTGAAGCTCATCACCGGCTGGCGGACGTAAGCGCGCAGCTCTCCTTCGAGACTCGCGAACGTCGTCCGGAACGCGGACTGAAAGGCCTCTTCATTCGACTTTCCCGATCGGATCGCCGCAAGAAACTCGGGCAGTTGCGGCCGGCGTTGCTCGTTCCCGGCCAGGATGTAATGGATCAGCGCCCAGGATTCCGCGTAGAACACGCCCTGCCTGCGCCCCTCGCTGTAGTCAGGCGAACGCGAGTCCACGGCGAAGAGCTGAGCCAGTGGGAGGAGGTTTCCGTTGCGCAGCCAGCGGAGGTGCTCCGGCACGATCTTGCCAATCTGCACGCGGTCGCCACTGGTGCTGAAGGTGGAGTAGTACTCGGCGATCCCTTCGTTGAACCAGAGCGGCAATCCGGCCATGGTGTTCTCGACGAAGTAGTGCGTCAGCTCGTGATAGACGACGCGGTCCACACCTCCCCGCGCGTCGTTCTGGAGAATGACGAAGTTCGCGTTCTCCGTGCTGAGAAACCCACCGGAAACGTTGGCATTGCGCCGCTGAAAGAGCGCGTCGCGAAACGGCGCGAACGTGCGCTCGTTCTTGAAGACGAAGATGTACATCGGAAGCGACGAGCGCACCTTGAGCTGCGTGACCTTGCCGATGGTCTCGCGCATCCGCAGAAGCTCGGTGACCATCTCCACGGTGGCGCGCTCCGAAGAGCTGCTGAAGATCCGAAACTCCCCCGAGGTGACCGTGAGCCACTGCTCGTTGTCGGCTGGAAGCGGAATCTCGCCGAAAGCGCCCGACGCCGCGAACAGGAAGGCGAGGAAGAGTCGCGAGTTTCGCAATGGAACACCGCTCCGGGAACAGTGTAATGGGGAACACGGAACGCGGAACACTGAACACGGAACGCGGAACGCGGAACGCGGAACGCTGAACACGGAACACGGAACACGCAACACGGCACTCGCAACCCGCAACTCGCAACGCAAACGCGAAAGGAGAGCGACTCGGCGCTCTCCTTCCGTACGCTTTAGACCCTCGAGATGTCGAGGGAGTCGAGGCCGATCAGCAATTCGTCCGAGCCGGCGGGGCGCTCGGCGAGAATGATGATGGTGATGGTCTGCACCGGCTCGGAGCCGATCGTGGCCGCGAACGTCTCCATGAAATTGCCGGTGTGTGCGTCGTCGAAGGCAATGGACTTCAGCACCGCGCCGATGACGATGAAGATCGACGTCTTCGCGCCGGCACCCTGTTCGGCGAATCCGCGGGCGTCCACCGAGAGCGACGCGGGGCCACCGGCAACGGGAAACTCGAGCGAGCCGATCCAGCAGCCGCTGGTCGTCGAACCGCAGAGCGAGACCTCCACGTGCTGGAGCAGCAGTGACAGCAGGTTGGGCGTCGCCGTCACCGCCACGAAGTTCGCGGCCGTTCCCACTCCGGGCGTGATCACGGACGGCGAGAACCACAGCAAGTCGGAGCTGCCGCCCGTCTCGGCAATGGCCGCGGACTTGCCACGTTCGCTCACAAAGCGTCCTTGCTTCGCCGCCGCGACGCGAGCAGTAGCCAGCCTGAGCCAGTGGTTGGGCACGAGCACCGATTGGGTCGGGTCGGCATCGAAATCGACGATCGCCGTAGCGGGTCCGCCATCGGCCACCGTTCCCACACTCCCTGCCGGGAAGCCGGCATGGGCATGCAACAGAACAACACGATCTCCCTGCGAGAATCTCATCATTCACCTCCGCATCGCCGTCCCTTGGGATCGGCGATCTCGTTCTGCGCGCACTCGAGGAGCGCGATCAGTTTCTTTGCTTGGTCGGCGGCGGCTCCTTCCGCGGGCAGACTCTTGCCGAGGGCGGTCAATTGCCAGAAGAGGGACTCCATGGTCTCCCTCCGCATTGCCGAGGCCGAGCCCAGTCGCGCCACCTCCGCGTCGATGGCGGGCTTCGAAGTGAGCTGCGCGGCCGGGTCGGTGGCACCTTCGACCGCCGACGCGCCACCGATCGCATCTTTAGGGTCGGCGGTTTTGGACGGCGCGAAGTTCGCGCCCCCGAAGGCCGTGGCCGTGGCCTCGACCGTCTTCGCCAGCACGCTGAAGCCGGTCTTCATGGCCTGGCTGGAGTCGAACAGCACACCCTTGATGTGACTGTCGCCGAGGCCGTCCATGCGGAACGCGATTTCCGCGTTGCCGAACTGGTTGAAGCTCTCGACGTCGTTGACGTACTTCTTCCAGACGTTGGCCTCTTCGGGTTGCGCGAGGATCATGCGGATGGCCGGGTCGTGAAGAGGCACCATCTCGGTCTTGACGAGGATCTGCTTCGCGTTCAGCGGTTGAGAGACGAGCAGCGACTCCAGAAGCCTGTCGTCGGCGGCACGAAGGTTCTTCGTGATGGCGTCGACCGTGGCGATCACGGCCATCGTGGCCGCGTGGCGGTCTGCGGCGTCCCTGATCTGGGCTCTGCCTGTGCGCTGTGCCAGCTCTGCGTCTTTCGGGAACTCCCCATTGCGAGCCGTGTCGAAATTCCTGGTGATCAGGCTCCTATACAGCGCGACCTCCTCGTTGTTGATCTGCTCGATCGCCACCCGGCCGAGGCGTGCCGTTTCGGTGAGGCTGTTCCGCAGGGTGACCAGGTACTGCTCGATCAGGAGATCGTCGGCCACCTCCGGCGGACAGGCGTTCGCCGGAGCATGCGGACGATCCTTGTCCGCGGGCGTGGGTGCAGGGGGACATGCGAACGACTGGAGTTGTTGGGCTACGGCGCGAGTGGCCTCCGCGGATCTGCGGGCCGGTACGAGCGCTTCGTCGGCTGCGATCCGGAAGGACTCCCGGAACCCGGAAAGACTGGACGCATTGCCGAATGGCGGATGCTCTCCCGTCGCGAACTCGGCCTGCAGTTTGGCGATGACCTGCACGAAGTTGTCCGCGGCCGTGTCGGCGGCGCGCGTGCCGTAGTCGCTCACTGCGTTCTCCGCGATCGCGCCCATCCTGGCGGCCGACGCCGGAAGAGGGTCAGGAGGCACGGGCCCGTCGTACACCTCGGTACTGACCCGCAGGTAGGTCGCGCAGCCCGTCGAGAGCAGAGTGGCGGCCAGCAGTGCGACCAGACCGATTCTCATCGCGCACCTCCGGCCGGCCGGAAGGCCCTCGGAGTTGCGCGGAACCAAGTCTCGGCCTCATCGACCGATGCGAACGAGGGCGGGCTGACGGCCTCCGAACGGTTGGCCAGCAGCGACAGCACTTTCAGCGTGGCCGTCTTCACGTCCGAGCTCGTTGCGGCTTCGCCTGTGCCGAGAGGAGCCACACTCGCGTCCATGGCCGCGGCCAGGCCGTTGGCGCGGGACAGCGCCACGCGCTCCTCGGCGCGAGCCTCCTCCAACTTCTTCACGTCGTCCTTGATCAGCAGACTCACCATCGCCGTCTGAATGCGATCGCTGTCGACGTACGTCTGGATGGCGTTGACGAACGCGTTCGCGTTCGAGCTGAGGAAGAAGACGAACTTCTGGTCCTTGACGGGCTTGCCCTCCAGCGACTGGATCGGCCTCGACTTCGCGGAGGAATCGATCACGCCCACCGCGGTCAGATCGCCGGCCTGGTCCGAGGCGCTCTGGTCGCCGCCGGTCTGCTGAAACGAAGTGCCCCCGATGGAGACCAGCTTGCCCGGCCCACTCAACTCGCCGAACAGCGCATCCACCGCTTCCGCGTCGTAGAGCCCGGCCGCGAACTGACTGGACGTGAACGTCGTGTACCCGGAGATGGTGACGCGGTAGTAATTGGCCTTCCCCGTGCGGCCGGAGCGGAACATGTACTGCTCGTGAAAATTGCTGCAAGCGGTCAGCGTCAGCGCAGCCATCAACAGCAAGGCCATGGAGAGATGACGAGTCATAGGTCCTCCGTCCCTGTTGGAAGGACACAGACTCAGGAATCCCGGCGGCCTCCGAAAGGATCGAAGAAATCTTTCCGCGCAGGATGTTCGTGCGCGAACTAGTCCTTCCAGGAGATGTCGCTGGAGAGGGACGTTCCTCGACGGCGATCGCGACCGTGGTCCGCGCCGTGAAGGGCTTCTGAATCAGCGATGCACGTCGCGCTGAGCGTCTGCTGTCCTCGAACACATGAGCCGGTTGAGGGCCGCGCGTGTGAGATCCAGGCCCTCCTCGCGCTCGAAATCGAACGTCCGCATCGCAAGTTTCGTCACGATGCGAAACGACTGAGGGTTGCCTTCGAAGGCGTCGTAGTCGCCGGCGGTCGCAGGTGCGGCTTGTTTTAGGACTGTCTCGGCGACATGACCGAAAGGCGGATGGCCGAGGTCGTGAGCAAGCCCGGCGGTCTCTACGACGTCCGGATCAACTGGTGTTACTTCCAACAGTTCGGCTTGCTCGAGCGCTACCTTTTCAGCGATACGGCGACCCAACTGGCCAACCTTCAACGAGTGCGTCAGCCGGTTGTGGAAGATGAAACCTTCAGACGCGCCGACGACCTGCGTAACTCCAGCGAGCCGTCGGAACGCGGAACTGTACAGAATCCGGTCTCGGTCGCGTTGCGCTGGAGACCGCACGTCGCCCGGATCCTCGACGTTATGAAGCCGATCGTTTCTCACCTTTAGCCAGCCGCGCGAAGCGAGCGGCGTGCCGCTGCTCGGGGTGAATCCTATCGTGCCGGTAGCGCTTCCGCGAGGCCAAAGCCTTGCCCTACGCTCAGCTGCAGGTCCCGCGTGAGGCGGACTTGCTTCTTCGCGACGAGACGCCAAATCGCCTCAGCCACGAGAACATCGGTCAGCTCAGCCTGGCGCTGGAGTTTGTCGATGACGGTTTTCGGTAACACACCTTGGGGGGCGGACCGCTGTAATCGTCCATCACCGCACGCTCCGCTTGCTCGACACTAACCATCGCCGCCTCCTTCCTGACAGTGTACGTGAAGAATCCAAGTTGCTGTTCCATGACGCGACAACTCGTCGGGAATTCGACACTCTTGCCGGGTCCACCACACGAAAAGGGGCCGCAAGTGGCTTGACTGTTCGCAAGTGTTGCGGCCCTTTCGGGACGTCTCTGGATGTCAATTTGGTGGAGGCGGCGGGAATTGAACCCGCGTCCGAAAACAGTGGCAGCCTGGCTACTACATGCTTGTCTCTCCGCTTGATCTCGCCGCTGGATTGTCCGGAGAGCGGGAACCGTCCAGCAGCCAGCCTCTTGATTTCGCAGATCCCTACGTAGGCGTTGCGTGGACCGCTAGCTCACATCATGACGCTCTTCTCCGCTGCAGTGAGCATGCGGCGGAGGAGCGCTCACAGGTTTTTAGGCTGCGAGAGCGAAATCGTTATTCGCGTTTAAGGTTTTCGACTGGTTTAACGAGCGAATCGAGCTCGGCATGCAACCATGACCCCGACTGATCCCGTCGAAGCCGGTGCGCCCCCAAATTGTCAACGAACTGCTCGCATAGAACGGGTGAGGCATGGGCAGAATTTCGTGGGGCTACTCAGCACTCACGGGTTGTCCGTTGTCGGTGATCGGTTGTCTGCACCACGGATCACCACGAACTGAGAACCGGCAACGGACAACAGCGAGAGACTGCGGGCGGCTCCTGTCTGCGCGGGCATCGTCTACCGCAGGGGATCCTTCGCACCCACCCGCCACCCGCTCAGGATGACAGGCTGGGAAACCGAACGGACACTCACTCGCGGAAGCAACACCCAGCACCCAGCACTCAGCACTCGACCCGGCACCGAACATCAACCGAATCGAGAGATACACTGCGATCCGATGACCCCGCTCGAGCTCGACCGCATCGTCCGCGCTGCCTTCGCCGAGGATTTGCCGGACATCACCAGTGAGGCGATCTTCGAGGCGGGGGATCGTGGCTCGGCCCGCTTTCTCGTGAAGGCGGAGGGTGTGCTGGCGGGGCTGGCGGTGGTCGAGACGGTGTTCCGCACTCTCGATCCCACTGCCGCGGTGACGTTCCTGGCGGCGGATGGCGATCGCGTGCGTCCGGGGGATTTCGTCGCGGAGGTATCGGCCTCGGCCATCGCGCTGCTTTCGGGGGAGCGCACGGCGCTGAACCTCATGCAGCGAGCCTCGGGGATCGCCACGGCCACGCGACGCTATGTCGACGCGGTGGCCGGCACGGGCGCGCAGATCCATGACACGCGCAAGACCGCGCCGGGCCTGCGCGCGCTCGACAAGTACGCGGTCGTGGCCGGCGGCGGCCGCAATCACCGCATCGGCCTGTTCGACCTCTTCCTCGTGAAGAACAATCAAATCGACCGCGCGGGCTCAATCACCCTGGCGGTCGAGCGCATCCGCTCGCGAGGGATGCCGCAGGGCCTGATGATCGAAGTCCGCGACATGCGCGAATTGGAGGAAGCGCTCGCGCTCGCTCCGGACTTCATCCTGCTGGACAACATGAGCACGGACCAACTCCGCGACGCGGTACGCCGCACGGCCGGCCGCGTGCCGCTCGAGGCCAGCGGCGGAATCACGCTCGACACGGTCCGCGCCGTGGCCGAGACCGGCGTGGACCGGATCTCCGTCGGTGCCCTCACGCACTCGGTGATGGCGCTGGATCTCTCGATGAGGGTCGGTTGACGGGGTTGGCGGTTGACGGTTGTCGGTTGGCGGTTGGCGGTTGTCACTCTTTCGCCGGTTGTCGGTTATCGGTTGTCAGTTGTCGATGGACCGTTCTGATTCGAGCAGCAAGGCGCCCTGAACCGGACAACCGATAACTGACAACCGCTTGTTCTTGTCGATGGACCCCGTCGACTCGAGCGGCACTGCACCGCCAACCGCCAACCGTCAACCGTCAACGTGAACGGCCATGGCACGCTCGTTGCGCCCGTGCTCGTTTCACTCATGGCCGACTTCACCATCGCCATCGTTGACGACGACGCCGCCATCCGGCGGTTGGTCCGACTATTCCTGCGCCGTGCCGGGTATGGCGTGGTCGAGTGTACTGACGGCGCCGAGGCGCGGGAGACGTTGCGCCGGGAACCCTGGGATCTGGCCATCCTGGACCGCAGGCTGCCCGACCTCGACGGAGTGGTCCTCGCGCAGGAATTGAAAGCGAATCCAAGCTTCCGCACGCGCTATGTGATCATGCTCACCGGCGAGGACGAGCAGGAGGACAAGGTCGAAGGGTTGGAGCTGGGCGCGGACGACTACATCACCAAGCCGTTCCAGTATCCGGAGCTCCTGGCTCGCATCCGCGCGGGAAAGCGCATCGTCGATCTGCAGAAGGAGTTGCTGGAGACGAACAAGCGGCTGGAGCTGCTCTCGATCACCGACGGGCTGACCAAGCTGCACAACCATCGTCACTTCCAAGACGAGTTGCAGCGCGCCTTCGAGGAGTCGCAGCGCTACCAGCGGCCCCTGTCATTGGCCATGATCGACATCGACTTCTTCAAGAAGATCAATGACACCTACGGCCACGCGGCCGGCGACGATGTGCTCAAGCAGGTGTCGGCGTTGTACGGAACCTCGGTGCGCAGCACGGATCTCGTGGCGCGTTATGGTGGGGAGGAGTTCGCGGTGATGATGCCGGAGACGACACTGCAGGACGCGATCGCGTTCGCCGAGAAGATCCGCACCCTGATCGAAGCGACGCCGCTGCAAACACAAGCCGGTCCGATCCAATGCACGGTCAGCCTCGGCGTCTCGAGCGTCCCCCACTCCCGCATCCACACGGCGAAAGAGCTCATCGTGGCCGCCGACCGCGCCCTCTACCGCGCCAAGCGGGGAGGCCGGAATCAAGTACAGGCGGAGAAGAGAAGGGATCCGAACCGTCCCACCCGAGCCACCGCGTGAGCTTGGTTGTCCGGCGTGCCGATTCGAGAAGCGTCGATCGGAGCGCTTTTCGCCGTACAGATCCTCCGCTCCCTCACACCCGCCCGCCCTCCGCTCGGGATGACGGAGGTCGTCGCTGCCAGTCGGGTTGGGGGTCTGCGTGACCCGCCTCCAAGAAACTTCCAGTGTTTGCAGGGTCAGAATGCAAACTCATCGGAGGCTGCATCGCTCCCCTCATCCGGCCGATGGCCACCTTCTCCCCCCAAGAAGCCGGGGGGAGAAGGCTCTCGATTCCACACCCTCGCGATGAACTAGTTCAACGAATGATGAACCCAGCTCGCGATGCGCACACACCGAGAGCCTTCTCCCCTCCGC
>Ga0307505_10000588_pt1 | contig 38390 bp, 38 predicted proteins | sample 23_S_MG_FD_202183 | JGI IMG/M metagenome (GOLD analysis project Ga0307505, IMG submission 202183) | Soil microbial communities from Populus trichocarpa stands in riparian zone in the Pacific Northwest, United States - 23_S | ecosystem: Environmental > Terrestrial > Soil > Riparian zone > Trees...
TGCTTTCCGTCGCCGCCATCAACGTGCTCCGCTCATCCGCCCTGCCGAATACCGATTATCGCTCCCCCTCACAGGTGCTCGCCGCGCTCAACGAGATGTTTCCGATGGAGCGGCAGAGCAACATGTTCTTCACGATCTGGTACGGCGTCTACGACGAGGTCGAGCGTACGCTCAGCTACGCGACGGGCGGGCACCCGCCGGCAATCCTGCTGCGCGACAATGGTTCGGGCGCCAGTGATGCATCGCTGCTCATCACCTATGGCGGGATGGCGATCGGGGCGTTTCCGGACCTGGAGTTCGACAGCGCCAAGGTAGCGATCGAGCCCGGCGACCGGCTGCTGCTGCTCAGCGACGGAACATTCGAGATCGACAAGGGCGAGGACGACATGCTGTCGGTCGACGAGCTGGCCGCATTCGCGGCCAGCGGCAGAGACAGCCCGGAAAACATTCTCGAATGGGCGCGCTCCTTCGGCGATGGCGGCGCCCTGCCCGACGACTTCTCGTTGGTGCGCGTGGAGTTCTAGCCGGTCAGGGGCCGGCAAGGCCCAGCATCGCCAGCACGGCAAGCAGGGTGAAGAAGCTGATCGCGGTCGTCGCCAGCAGCGCCGCCGCGCCCATCTGTGCCTGACCGAAACGGCCGGCGACAATGGGATATATAGTCAGCATCGGCGCGCTGGCCAGAATGATCCCAACGGTCATCAGTTCGGCCGGCACGCCGCCGACCAGCATGAAGGCGCCCAGCACCAACAGAGGGTGCAACACCAGTTTGCCGAGCGCGATCAGCCACACATCCTGAAAGGCCGCGCCCGGCTTGAGACCCGCCAGCGTGGCGCCAACGACGAACAGCGCGCAGGGCACGGCGGCATTGGACAGCATTTCCATGGTTCGCGCGATCGCCACGGGCGGACGGAAGCCGGCGGCGGCCAGCACGACACCGACTATGATGGCCATCATCATCGGCGTGCGCACCAGCCGCGCGAAGGTGTGGCGCAAGGTGGCCAGAGCCCCCCTGCCCTCCTGCGTGGAGGCTTCGGCAAGAACGATCGCGAGCGGCATCACGAGGATGTTCTCGATCAGAATCGTCAGCGGTAGAGCCGGCAACGCAGCGGCGCCGACCGCCAGCGAAGCGACCGGGAACCCGACGAAGCCGGTATTGGACGCGCAACCGCCCATCGCCGCCATGGCCGCCCTCGGCATCGGGCGACGGAGCACCAACAGCAGGCCAGCAAGCAGGACCGCGAAGGCGGCGGCGACGGAACCGCCACCGTAGGCGACTACGTAGGCCCAGTTGAAGGTTTCGCGGAAATCCTGCCGAAGCAGCGCATGCAGGATGAGCGCCGGCAGCGCGAAGTTCATGACGAAGGCGGCGATGGCTTGCGCCATGCCGTCGGCGATGATGCGTCCGCGCACCGCGCCAAAACCGAGCGCGATCAACAGGAAGATCGGCAGGATAAGCGAGATCAGGCCGATCATCCAATATGCCCCTGCACGTTGCAAGCCGGCGGCAACGCGCAAACGACCCAGGGACTGGAGCCGGCTGCCGCACCGTACTCCTCCTGCATGTATACATCCATAGTCGCCGAAGCGAGATACCGCAAACCGGAAAGGTGCTCGGCCCGCCCGGACATCTCCTTGATGGCAACCGACTTTATCAACCGATTGAAAAGCGCGGGCGGCGGGGCCTTCCCTCTTGGCAAGCGCGCCCTTGTGTATACAATGCATCTGTTTCCCGCTCATCGCGGGTCGCACACGCCGCCGTTGCGGCACAGGGAGGAAACTGATGGTCAAGAAGATTGCTGCGGCAATGGCGCTCGGGCTTTGCCTGGGCACCGCCAGCGTCGCCTACGCGCAGGAAACCGTGAAAATCGGCGTTATCCTGCCTTACTCCGGCCCGTTCGCGGACGCCGCAAACCAGCTTCAGGCCGGCATCGATCTCTACATCGCCAAGCATGGCGACGAGGTCGCAGGCAAGAAGATCGAGCTCATCAAGAAGGACACCGGCGGTCCGGCTGCCGACGCGGCCCAGCGCGCAGCGCAGGAACTGGTCGTGCGCGACGGCGTCGACATCCTCGCCGGCTTTGCATTGACGCCCGAGGCTCTGGGCGCAGCCCCGGTCTCAGAGGAAGCGCAGAAGCTGATGGTGGTGATGAACGCCGCCACCTCGATCGTCACCGAGCAGTCGCCCTATATCGTGCGCACCTCGGTCACCATCCCGCAGCTCAATACTGCTTTCGGACAGTGGGCAGCGGAGCAGGGCGTCAAGCAAGCCTACACCCTGGTGGCCGACTACGGCCCGGGCCATGACGCCGAAAAGTCGTTCTCGGCCGGCTTCACCGGTGCAGGCGGCACGATCGTGGGCTCCGACCGCACACCCGTCGCCAACCCAGACTTCTCGGCCTTCGTGCAGCGCGTGCGCGATGCCAACCCAGAAGCGGTCTACATCTTCGTGCCCGGCGGCGCACAGCCGGCGGCAATCGGCAAGGCGCTCGTCGACCGTGGGCTCGCGCCGCCGGACGTCAAGATCCTCGCCCAGGGCGAGCTGACCCACCCCGAGGCGCTGCAGAGCATGGGCGAGACGGCGCGCGGGATCATCACCACCTTCCACTATACGCTGGAGCGCGACGATCCGCTGAACAAGGAATATGTCGAGGGTTACACCGCCGCCAACAACGGCCGCGAGCCCGATCTGTTCTCAATCGGCGGCTATGACGGCATGCACCTCATCTACGAGGCGCTGAAAAAGACCAACGGCGATACCTCCGGCGATGCGCTGGTGGAAGCAGCCAAAGGAATGTCGTGGCAGAGCCCGCGCGGCCCGATGTCGATCGACCCGGAAACGCGCGACGTTGTGCAGACCGTCTACATCCGCGAAGTCCAGGAAGTGGATGGCAAGCTGCAGAACGTGATCATCCACGAGATCCCCGAGGTCAAGGACCCGCTGCACGGCACGCGCTAGGCGTGTCGCGCTGCCTCGAACGCGTGATCTGAACCGTGCTCGGCAATATCGTCATCGTCCTGTTCGACGGGTTCGCCTTCGGGATGCTTCTGTTCGTCCTGTCGGTGGGCCTGTCGGTGACGCTCGGGTTGATGAACTTCATCAACCTGGCGCACGGCGCGTTCGGCATGCTGGGGGGATACGTCACCGTTACGGTGATGCGCCATCTCGGCTTCCCGTTCCTCTTGGCGCTGCCCATGGCCTTCATCGCTGCGGCCATGGTCAGCGTCGTCTTCGAGCGAACGCTGTTTCGCCGGCTCTATCGGGCCGGCGAACTCAACCAGGTGTTGTTCACAATCGGGCTGGTATTCGTTGCAGCAGCCGTCGCCACCTACCTTTTTGGCACGGCGCAGCAGCCGATCATCCTGCCTTCCTGGCTGCGCGGCTCGATCGAGATCGCCGGCATGCGCTTCGGCGTTTACCGCATCTTCCTGATCGCGATCTCACTGGCCATCGTGGCGCTGTTGGTGTTCGGCATCGAACGCACGCGGCTCGGCGCCCAGATCAGGGCCGCCGTCGACAACCAGCGCGTGGCGCAGGGACTGGGCCTCGACGTCGAGCGCGTGTTCGCCATCACCTTCGCATTGGGCAGCGGCCTGGCCGGGCTCGGCGGCGCGCTGGCGATCGAGATCGTCGGCCTCGACCCGGCATTCGGTTTCCACTTCCTCGTCTACGTGCTGATCGTGGTCTCGGTCGGCGGGCTGGGGTCGATCACCGGCTCGTTCGTCGGCGCGGCGCTGCTCGGCATCGGCGACGTGGCAGGCAAGTATTTCGTGCCAGAGATAGGCTCGTTCCTGATCTACGTGCTGCTGGTGGCCATCCTGCTGATCCGCCCGACGGGCCTGTTCGGCAGACGATGAGCGGGAGCGCGCCATGACCAACCTTTCGCCCGCGGCGACCACGTCGCCCCACGACTGGATGAAGCGCCAGAGCCGCTGGTCGCCGGTTGAGATTCTCTTCTGGCTGGCAACCCTGCTGCCGTTCTTCCTGTTCCCGACCTACCTGACGCTGGCGAGCCAGATCGCGATCGCCGCGCTGTTCGCCATTTCCGTCGACCTCATCCTCGGCTACGCCGGCATCGTCACGCTCGGCCACGCGATGTTCTTCGGGCTAGGCGCCTACACCGCAGCACTGCTAAGCCTCAGGATGGGCTGGGGCGAGCCGATCACCGCCCTCATCATGGCCGGCGCGGTGGCGGGCGCCGTCGGCTTCGTCACCAGTTTCCTTATCGTTCGCGTCCAGCATCTCGCGCTGATCATGGTGACGCTCGGGCTCGGCCTGCTGACCTACGAGCTCGCCAACTCTTTGACGTGGCTAACCGGCGGCACCGACGGTCTGCGCCTGCCGCGCACATGGCCGGTGCTCAACTATTTCAGGTTCGACCTGTGGGGCTACACCGCCTACGGCTTCTCGCTCGCCGTGCTGTTCGTCGCCTTCCTGGTGAGCCGCCGTATCGTCAACTCCTCGTTTGGGCTTTCGCTGCGCGGCATCCGCGAGAACGTGAAGCGCATGCCGGCGATCGGCTCGGAATATCGCTGGCACCTGCAGAAGATCTATACGATTTCCGCCGTGCTCGCGGGCATGGCCGGCGGGCTGCTGACCCAGACGACGAGTACGGTGGCGCTCGATGTGCTTTCATTCCAGCGCTCGGCCGACGTGGTGGTTATGCTGATCCTCGGCGGCACCGGCCGCCTCTACGGCGCGATCCTCGGCGCGCTCATCTACTTCATCGCCCGCGACCAACTCGCAGGCGTCAACCCGCAATACTGGTATTTCGGCATTGGCCTGCTGCTGATGGTCGTGGTGCTGTTCATGCCAAAGGGCATTCTCGGCGGGCTCGCCAGTCTCATGGGGAGGAAGGCCTGATGGCTTCCGACTCATCCGTGTTGAGCACGCGAGACGTTCGCAACAGCTTCGGCTCGCTGCAGGTTGCGCGCGACGTCACCATCGACCTGCCACGCGGCGCCCGCCACGCGCTGATCGGGCCCAACGGCGCCGGCAAGACGACGCTGATCAACCTCATCACCGGCCAGTTGAAGCCGGATGCCGGCCAGATCACGCTCGACGGCGAGGACATCACGCGGATCGGCACGGCAGGGCGCGTAAGGCGCGGGCTGACCCGCACCTTCCAGATCAACACGCTGTTCCCCGCGCTGACCCCGATCGAGGCGGTCACGCTGGCGATCAGCGAGCGTGAGGGCTTCGCGGGCCAGTTCTGGCGTGGGCTGGCCTCGCAACGCGAGGCGATCGACGAGGCTCATGACATCTTGCAACGTCTGGGCCTTGGCGAGGCGGCGACACGCGAGACGCGCACCCTCTCCTACGGCCAGCAACGATTGCTCGAGATCGCGCTGGCGCTGGCGACGAAGCCAAAGGTGCTGTTGCTCGACGAGCCGGCGGCCGGCGTGCCCAAGGACGAGAGCGCCATGCTGTTCGGCGTGGTTGCTGCTCTGCCGGAAGACATCTCGGTGCTGTTCATCGAGCACGACATGAACATCGTCTTCTCCTTCGCCACGCGCATCATCGTTCTGGTCGCGGGCGGCGTTCTGCTTGAGGCGACGCCGGACGTGGTGCGCACCGACCCTCGCGTGCGCGAAGTCTATCTCGGGAATGCCCACCATGGCTGATCCCCTTCTCGAACTCAGGGACGTACGCGCCGGCTACGGCGAAGCCGTGGTGCTCGACGGCGTATCCCTCACGCTTCCCGCGGCCGGTAGCCTCGCCGTGCTGGGCCGCAACGGCGTCGGCAAGACGACGCTGCTGCTGACCGTCATGGGCATCGTCGGGCTGATGCGCGGATCGATCTTCTTCGACGGCCGCGACATCTCGCGCCTGCAGCCGCATCACCGCGCACGAGCAGGACTTGGCTGGGTTCCGCAGGAGCGGGAGGTATTCCCGTCACTGACGGTCGAGGAAAACCTGATCGTCGCCGCGCGGCAGGGCCGATGGGACCTCGGCGCGATCTACGGCCTGTTTCCGCGTCTGAAGGAACGGCGCGCCAACATGGGCAACCAGCTTTCGGGCGGCGAACAGCAGATGCTGACAATCGCGCGCACTCTGATGACCAATCCGAAGGTGCTGTTGCTGGACGAGCCGCTTGAAGGGCTGGCGCCCATCATCGTCGAGGAACTGACCGCCGCCATCCGCCGCATGGCCGACGACGAGGGTATCGCGCTCGTGCTGGTCGAGCAGCATGCCGACGTGGCGCTCGCGCTGACCGACTACGCCGTCATCATCGAACGCGGCATGATCGCACATCGCGCGGCTTCAGCCGACCTGCTCGCCGACCGCGCGACGCTCGACCGCTACATCGGCCTCAATCTCGCCGAACAGGCGGCAGGCTGACCGCTGGTGGCAGCCGCGATGTATACATTGTGGAATTCCGTTACCGGAGGAACGGACGCCCGATGAAGCCGATATCCGCCAGGACACACGCCACTCGCGCAGTCATCCAACTGCGCCAGAAGATCATGAGCGGCGCCGTGCCGGGCGGTTCGCGCCTGTTCGAGGTGAATGTCGCCGAGGAACTGAATATCTCACGAACGCCGGTGCGCGAGGCAATGGCGCGGTTGGCTGAGGAAGGGCTGCTCGATCGGGCAAGCGGCGGCGGTTTCGTCGTCCGCACGTTCAGCTTCGCCGACGTCGTCGACGCGATCGAGCTGCGCGGCGTGCTGGAAGGGACGGCGGCGCGCCTCGCTGCCGAGCGCGGCGTCCCTGCGGACGCTATGTGCCGTATTGTCGGGATCGCCACGCAACTTGACGACTGCTTCTCGGAAACGTCGGAAGATGTTGATTTCGATAGATATACCGAGCTGAATGCCGCCTTTCACCACGAACTTGCCGGGCTCTCGGGCAGCGAGATGATACGGCGCGAAGTGGAGCGGGTGGCCCGGCTTCCGTTTGCCTCCCCCTCGGCCTTCATGCCCGACAGCGCCAATATCGGCGCCTTTCGCCGATCCATGCATGTGGCGCAGGAACAGCACCACGCGATGCTTGCGGCGATCGCCGGCCGCGAGGGTTTCCGTGCCGAAGCGATTGCCCGCGAGCATGCGCGCGTGGCCCGGCGCAATCTCGACTACATCATGGCGCAGGATCGCAGCTTCATAGAGCGCATGCCCGGTCTGGCCCTCATTGTCGGTTGACGAACCACCGACCGGAGCCACTGCTGCCGAAAGCGGAATCGAAACACATTGGCGCTTGCGCGCCGGCGCCCGATCATGCACAGATTGTATACATCAATCGACATTCTGGGAGGAGATGAGATGGCTTCAAACCTGCAAAAGGTAATCGACGAAAAGGGAAGCGCAGCATCGATGCTGCGCAACTCCAGGATAGGCATGTATGTCTATCCGGTGGTGGCGCCCGAGTTCACCAACTGGCGCGACGAGCAGCGGGCGTGGCGCGACAGCGCGGTGCTGTTCGACCAGACCCACCATATGGACGAGTTGATCGTCGAGGGGCCGCAAGCCGCTGCCTTCCTCGAATATGTCGGCATCAACTCATTCGCCAATTTCGAACTCAACCGCGCCAAGCACTTCGTGCCGGTCACACCAGCCGGCCACGTTATCGGCGATATGATCATCTTCCGCGAGCGCGAGGACAAGTTCGTGCTCGTCGGCCGCGCGCCGACCGCCAATTGGGTGCAGTTCCAGCAGGCGACCGGCAAATGGAACGTGCGGCTGCACCGCGACCCGCGTTCGGATTCACGCCCCGACGGCAGGGCGATCTATCGCACCCACTACCGCTTCCAGATCCAGGGACCCGACGCCAACAAGGTGCTCGACCGGATCAATGGCGGCCCTGTGCCGGACATCAAGTTTTTCCATGTCGACTGGATCAATGTCGGCTCCAAGAAGGTCCAGGCGCTGCGCCACGGAATGGCCGGCGCGCCGGGGCTGGAGATCTGGGGCCCTTACGAGGACAAGGCCTACATCCAGTCCGTCATCCTGCAGGCCGCGCGCGACACCGGCGTCGATCTCGCCCGCGTCGGCAGTCGCGCCTACTCCACCAACACGCTGGAATCCGGCTGGATCCCCTCGCCGCTGCCGGGCATCTACACCGGCGACGGAATGATGGCCGAGTACCGCCAGTGGCTTGGTGCCGATTCCTACGAGGCGATGGGCTCTATCGGCGGCAGCTATGTCTCCGACAAGATCGAAGACTACTACGTCAACCCGTTCGAGCTCGGCTATGGCTTCTACATCGGCTGGAAGTCCGACTTCATCGGCAAGGATGCGCTTGCAGCCATGAAGGACAAGCCGCAGCGCAAGAAGGTCACCTTCGAATGGAACCGCGATGACGTGCTCAAGGTGATCGCCTCCGGCTTCGAGAAGGGCACGCCCTACAAGTGGATCGACTTCCCGCAACCCAACTATGCCTCGACCAGCGCCGACCAGGTGATGGCGGGCGACAAGATGGTCGGAATGTCGATGTTCAACGGCTACTCGTTCAACGAACGCTGCATGCTGTCTCTCGGCGTGGTCAATCCTGACGTCAATGAGGGCGACGTGCTCACCCTGATCTGGGGCGAGCCCGACGGCGGCACCGAAAAGACGTCGACGGAAAGGCACAGGCAGGCCGAAATCCGCGTCCGGGTATCGCCGACGCCCTATGCCAGCGAAGCGCGCGAGAACTACGCCGACAGCTGGCGCACCCGTCAGGGCGCCTGATCACCGGTATCAAGCGAAAGCCGCCGCGTCATGCGACGCGGCGGCTTTTTCTTTGCCTCGACGCGCCGAGGTTACGAAACCTCGGCCCTGACGATGGCCGCACCGTCTGCCATGGCCTTCATCTTCCCGAAGGCGACTTCGCGCGGCAGGTACTTCAGCCCGCAGTCCGGCGCGATCACGAGACGGTCGGCCGATACATAGGGCAACGCGCGGCGGATGCGGGCCGCCACCGTTTCCGCGCTCTCCACTTCCGGGTCGGACAGGTCGAGCACGCCTAGAATGATTTTCTTGTCGGGCAATGTCGCAAGCACGGAGGTGTCGAGGTTCGACTGCGCCGTCTCGATCGAAACCGCCTTGCAAAGGCAGTTGGCGAGCTCGGGCAGGAAGTTGTAACCGGCCGGCCGCTCGTGGATGATCGCGGCATATCCGAAGCAGATGTGCAGCGCCGTCTCGCCGTCGATGCCCTCCAGTGCGCGGTTGGCAGCCTTCAGCCCATATTGCCGGGCTTTGTCGGGCCGCGCCTGCATATAGGGTTCGTCGATCTGGACAATGTCGGCGCCGGCGGCGAACAGGTCCCTGATCTCCTCATTGACCGCCGCCGCATAGTCGAGCGCAAGTTCCTCCTCGCTGTCGTAGAAATCATTTTGCGCCTGCTGCGCCATGGTAAAAGGACCAGGCACGGTGATCTTGATGGTGCGGTCGGTCTGCGTCCGCAAGAACTGAACGTCGCGCACCTCGACGGCGTGCCTGCGCCTGATCTTGCCGACTACCCGCGGCACCGGATTCGGATGGCCGGAGCGGTCGAGCGCAGTGCCGGGATTGTCGATGTCGACCCCGTCCAGCGCGGTGGCAAAGCGGTTCGAGTAGCTCTCACGCCGCATCTCGCCATCGGTGATGATGTCCAGCCCCGCCAGTTCCTGGTCGCGGATGGCAAGCCGCGTGGCATCGTCCTGCGCCTCGTCGAGATGCTCGGGCGCCGGCCGCCACAATTCGCGCGCCCGCACCCGCGGCGGAAAACGTCCGGCGAGCTTCTTGCGGTCGATCAGCCATTCGGGCTGCGCATAGGAGCCGACCAGCGATGTCGGCAGCAGTGGCAAGGCTTTGGGCATGCTGGTCCTCCGGATTGTGTCCTGCCCCGCTCCCATTTCGCGGACCGGGTCGCTTCCGCCGTCAGTTGCGGAAGATGTCGCGTTCGATGCCCGAGGCTTCGAACAGATGATCGCGGCTTGCCTCGAGGTCGCGGCGAAGCTTGCCCATGTCGACCCCGACCAGTTGGCCGCGCCACTTGCGGATCGAGCCCGCAACCAGCACGGTATCGACATTCGTACGGTCCATCAGCGTGACGACGGCGCCGGTGACGTGATTGAGCGGCGCGACATTGATGGCGTTGGCGTCGAGCAGCACGATGTCGGCTTCCTTGCCGGGGGTCAGGCTGCCGGTCTTGTGGTCGAGCTTCAGGCCCCTTGCCCCTTCCAGCGTCGCAAAGCGGACGACGTCGCGAGACGTGACCATGGCCGCGCAGTCGGTCCTGCCGCCCAGTGCCTGCTCGTTGATGAAGGCGCGCTGCAAGGTCATGGTGGCGCGCATCTGCGTGAACGGATCGGCTGCCATCGTGCATTCGACATCCGACGACAGCGACGGCTGCATGCCGAGGTCGAGCGCCTTCTGGATCGGCGGCATGCCGTGGCGCATGGTCATCTCGATCGGCACGGACAGCGACACATGCGAGCCGGCGTCGGCGGCGGCCTTCCAAGCCATGTCCGACATGCCGGTCATGTGGATGAAGATGTTGTCGGCGCCGAACTGGCCGGAACGAGCCAGGTCGTCGAATGTCGGTTGCATGCCGAAGGTGCCGACCACGTGCAGCGCGATGGGAATGCCGAGCTCGCGGCCGATGGTCCAGGCCTTCTCATGGCCGGGAAGGTAGATTTCGCCGCCCATCACCATGGTCAGCAGCTGATCGTCGGACGCGAAATGCGTGCTCTTCAGCCGGCGTGCATCGTCGGGATATTTCGCGGCGTCGCCCCAGCCCTCGAAATAGCCGAAAACGGCGCGACGGCCGGCGTCGCGCAGGGCCTGGACGGCCGCGTCGGAATGTTCCGGCGAGTGGTGGATCTGGGAAACGTCCATCACCGTGGTCACGCCGGCGTCGAGCTGGGCGAAGGAGCCGAACAGCTCGTTCACGTAGACGTCCCGCGGCCGGTAGACCATCGAGAACTTTTGCAGCATGTGCTCGTAATAGTTGAACACCGAATGCGGCTGGCCGTCGTTGATGAGGATCGAGTCGGCAAGGAAGCCACGCAGCGCGGTCTCGAACTGATGGTGGTGCGTGTCGATGAAACCAGGCATGACGATCATGCCGGAAGCATCGATCACCGCCGCGTCACCGGCTTCAAGCGATGGGCCGATCGCCTCAATCTTACTGCCGGAAACCAGCACATCGGCTGTGACGAAGTCGCCAACCGCTGGGTCCATCGACAGGACATGGCCGCCCTTGATCAGCAGCCGGCGCCCTGCCCCGCCGGAACCGTCCGGCATACCGGCCGGGTTGGGTCGTGCGTTCAGGATCGATGAGCCTCCATTGCCGCCGGCCGCGCTATGGTCGGCGGGCGAATAGCCCACCAGCCCGCAATATCTGCACATGATCTCCTCCCAGAAATCAGGAATCCAATTTTTCGCTATGCGAAAACTTTTTCGTCCTGATGGTAGGGCGCGAAGACCGTCGCTGTCAATGCCGCAAGGGAAAGCAGCTGTCGGCGTTTGAAGCCGGCAACGAGGCCATTCCGCCTGACCGACTTCATGTCACGCGGAGCGCGGCTACAATGTGCCGATGATCGACTCGAGCACCGGATAACGCGACATCGTCTGGGCGATTCTGGCCGCCGACATGCGCAGTTCCTGAAGGCGCTTATCAACCAGTTCGTCCGCCGTCAGGAGGCCCGAATAGCCGGACGAGTTGAGCGCAGCGACCGTCCGTCCCGACGCGCCGCGGATCGGTACGGCAAGCGCGGTGATGCCGTAGTCGAGCTGGTCGACGGTGGTGGAGTAGTTCTTTTCCCGGACTTCCTCTACCAGCGCCTTGATCTCTGACTTGTCGATCACCGTCTTCTTGGTCAGCGCAACCGGTTCGACCTCGCGCAGGTAGCGCTCGAACTCGGCATCCGGCAGGGCCGCAAGCAGCACCCGGCCCAGCGAGGTCGCATGGGCTGGATAGCGCGCGCCGACGACAGCGGTGAGCCGCCGCGCCCGCTGCTCGGAATAGTGAGCGATATAGAGAACTTCGTGCCCTTCGAGCGTCGCCACCGAGGAGGCGTCGCCGAACGTGCCGACCAGCCGTTTCAGCTCGGGCTGAAGAACTTCGTCCACGCGAGCCGCGAAATAGAAGGCGGAACCAAGGCTCATCACCTTGGGCCGCAGGTGAAAGCGCTTGTTGGTCTGGCCCACATAGCCAAGCGTCTGCAGCGTGATCAGGCTGCGCCGCGCCGCCGCCGGCGAAAGCCCCACCCGGCGCGCGACATCGCTAAGCGTCATCTCGGCGTGCTCGGCGTCGAAGCTCTCCAAGATGGAGAGGCCCTTGGCGAGCGCCTCGACGAACTCGGCCGGCCGTTCGCGATCCAGACTGTCGTCGAGCATGCCAGAAAATCTCCTAATCGGCTGGCGCCAGCACGAAGTCGAACTTCAGCATGGCGTCGGGGCGGCGCTCCAGCGTCATATCGCCGGCCGCCTCGGCCTTGTAGGGCGCCACCTTGGCGATCAGCGAGCGGCGTACGCCAAACACCGCGTCGTTGTCGACATAATCCGTGTTTTCGAAGAACACCTCGGTGACGATCGAGCGCATCCCCGGCGCGCGCAGCATGTAGTGGAGATGGGGTGCCCGCCAGGCATGCCGGCTGCCGGCGCGCAGCAATTCGCCGACGGGACCGTCATAAGGAACCGTGTATGGCTTTGGCAGGACGGTCGTATAGTAGTAACGGCCATTCTCGTCGGCCGTGAAAACGCCGCGCAGGTCGTACTTGTCCTGCCCTTCCTCCTGGATCGGATAGGTGCCGGAGCCGTCGGCCTGCCAGGTGTCGACGATCGCCCCCGGAATTGGATGGCCGAGCGTATCGCGAATGATGCCGTGGCAGAGCACCGAGACGCCCTGGCGTGGCCCGGCAAGGTCGGCGCCCAGTTCCATCGTCGGCGCATTGTCCAGATAGAATGGACCGAGATTGCTGCCTTCCGTGGCGCCGCCGCGGGTGTTGATCATGTCGACCAGCGCGGAGAAGCCGAGCACGTCCGAAAGCAGGATGAATTCGTGCCGCTCGGGCGTCGAGATCTGCCCGCAGTCATAAAGGAACATCAGCACGCGCATCCATTCATCGTGCGAGAGATTGGTCTCACGCGTGTAGTCGTGGAGATGGTCGATCAGCTTCTCGAGCAGAAACTTGAAGCGCGAGCCCTCCTCCGTCGCGAAGCTCTTCTTCACCGCCTCGGTGATCGTGAACTGGTTGATGTCGCGCATCTGCCTCTCCTCCCGTCGCAAGGTCGCGCCAGCACGCCGCCATGGCGGTCAGCCGGTCTTGACACGACCGTAATTCGCGCCTTTACTTCCGACAAGAGAAAAAAACTTCGCTATGCGAAAATTTTGGGAGGCAAAATGCGCATAGGAAAGCAGGATGGCGCGTTCACGGCGATCGCGGCATCCGATGCGGAATCGATCACGATCCGCGGCCTCGATCTGTGCTCCGAACTGATCGGAAAGATCGACTTCACCGACTATTTCTGGCTGCTGGTGACAGGCGACCAGCCGACCGAATTGCAGCGCCGCGTCACCAATGCCTGCCTGGTTGCCATCGCCGAGCACGGCCTGGTACCCAGCGTGCAAGCGGCGCGAATGACGCTCGCTGCCGCGCCGGAGGCCTGGCAAGGCGCCATGTCGGCCGGGCTGCTTGGCATGGGTACGGTCGTGGCAGGAAGCTCCGAAACGGCAGGACGCTACATCGTCGAGGTCCTGGAAGCGAGCCGTGCCAACGGCGGCGACATGGACGCGGCCGCGCGCGCCAGCCTCGAATCTCTGAAGGCTCGCAAGGCCAAAGTGCCGGGTCTGGGCCATCCTCAGCATTCGTCCGGTGATCCGCGCGCCAACGTTCTGCTCGCCTTCGCCGACGAGCTTGGTGTTTCCGGCGAGAACATCGCCTGCCTGCTCGCCCTCGGCAGGCTTGCGCCCGAGATCATGAACCGGCCGCTGCCGATCAACGTGTCGGGCGCCATTCCGGCGCTCATGCTCGACGCCGGCTGGCCGATGGAAGCGATGAAGGGCATTCCGCTGCTCGCGCGGGCTGCCGGGCTGGTGGCGCATCTCTTCGAGGAATCACAGCGCTCGATCGGCTTCATCATGTCCCACAAGGCTGACCTGGCGATCTCCTATGACGGGCCGCCGTCGAAAGCGTCCGAGGGCTGAAGGTTACGGCGATGAAGATCCTCAAGGACATCCGCGTCATCGAGATGGGCACCTACATCACCGGGCCCGCAGCCGGCATGCATCTGGCCGACCTCGGCGCCGACGTGATCAAGGTCGAGCGGCCGGAGACCGGAGACCCGTTCCGCGCCTTCAAGGGTGGGCTCTACAGCCCGCATTTCCAGACTTACAATCGCAACAAGCGCTCGATCGCCCTCGACACGGCCAAGGCCGACGACCGCGATGTTTTCCATGAGCTGATCCGAACGGCTGACATCTTCATCCAGAACTTCCGCCCCGGCGTCGCCGAAAAGCTCGGCGCCGGCTACGAGGAACTCCAGCAGCTGAACGCTGGCCTCGTCTATTGCGCCATCTCGGGCTTCGGCACCACGGGCCCATCGCGCGACAGGCCGGCATTCGACACTGTCGCCCAGGCCGCGAGCGGCTATCTGCGACTGCTCACCCCGCCAACCAATCCGCGCGTTATTGGCCCGGCGATAGCCGACGCAGTCACGGGCCACTATACTGCGCTGGGCGCCGTTGCTGCACTGCTGGAGCGCGCCAAGACCGGCAAGGGTCGCCGGCTCGACGTGTCGATGCTCGAGGCCATGTGCCACTTCAACCTCGATTCGTTCACGCACTATTTCAGCGTCGGCGAGGTGATGGGGCCGCTATCGCGACCGATGGTTTCGCAGTCCTACACCTTCGCCTGCAAGGACGGGAAGTGGATTGCCGTCCACCTCTCGTCGCCACCGAAGTTCTGGGAGGGGCTGGTGGCCTCGGTCGAGCGGCCGGACCTGCTTTCGGACGAGCGTTTCGCCAAGCGACTGTCGCGGATCGAACACCAGCAGGAACTGATCGACGTCCTCAGGCCCGCTTTCGAGACCAGAACCCGTGACGAGTGGTGCGCGATCCTGCTGGAAAACGAGGTGCCGCACTCTGCCGCGTATGATTCCGACGAGGCGCTGGAGGACCCGCAGGCAAAGCACCTGCAGATCGCCGTCGAGGCCGAGCACCCCGAGATGGGGCATTTCAGGACCGTGCGGGCGCCGTACAGCTTCGACGGCGCGCCGGAGCTCGACATCCGGCCACCGCCGACGCTCGACGAGCACGGCGCCGAGATCAGGGAGGAGATCGCGCGCCGGAAAGCCGGATAGCGCGAATTGAGGTTCAACCGGGAGGAACAACGATGAAGAAACTGACCGCATTGCTGCTCGGCAGCGCGCTTGCCTTTCCCACGCTCGCCAACGCCCAGGAAACGATCAACCTGACGGTCGCATCAAGCCACCCGCTGGCGATCCCGTGGGTGGGCATGATCAAGTCGCATTTCATGGCCGAGACCGACCGTCTGCTGGCCGAGGACGGCAACTACAAGATCGAGTGGAACGAAGCCTTCGGCGGTTCGCTCTACAAGGCCAATGCGACGCTGTCGTCTGTCGAGGACGGCGTCACCGACATCGGCTGGGTATTCTCGTTCCTCGAAGTGGCCAAGCTGCCGCTCAGCCAGGTGTCGAGCTACGCGCCGTTCTCCACGGCCAACCCGCCGGTGCAGCTTGAGGTGATGGCGGACCTGCTCGAGAACAACGAAGTCTTCCGCAACGAGTGGGAGCAGTACAATTTGAAGGTGCTCGGCCTCACCGGCACCGACGGCTACGACGTCTACACCAAGCAGCCGATCAGCGGCTTCGCCGACCTGAACGGCATGAAGATCTCTGCCCCCGGCGTGCTCGGCTCATGGCTGCGCGGCACCGGGGCCAACGCGGTCGACGGCGCGCTCACCACCTTCTACACCGACATCCAGACCGGCGTGTCCGACGGCGTGCTGTCGCTGGCGCTCGGAGTGCTGCCCGCGAAGCTCTACGAGGTCGCGCCCTACATCACCCGGGTCCGCATCGGCACTGCCTTCTCCGGCGCGGTTGCGATCAACCGCGACAGCTGGGAAGGGCTGCCCGAGGAGGTCCAGAACGCGATGGTCGAAGCCGGCAAATTCTACACGGATGCGCACGGCCAGAACCTGCTGGAGGCCCACGAGGCCGCGTTCGGCAAGATGGTCGAAGCCGGCGCCGGCCAGAACCCGCCGGTGACGATCTCCGAGATGTCGCAAGAAGACCGTGAGGCGTGGGTGAACGGCCTGCCGGACATCGCCGGCGAATGGGCCGCCGAAGCCGAAGCGCGCGGCCTGCCGGGCAAGGAATTCCTCGCCGCCTACATGGAAGGTCTCAGGGCGCGCGGCGAAACGCCGGTGCGCGACTGGGACAAGAGCGAGTGAGCCTGATCCCCTCGCACATCGGGAAAAGCGATGGCTTCTGACAGCAATCAGGCTGGCGTTCCGGAAACGGATCGCCAGCCCCCTTCCCTGCCCGCCCAGGTCTGGGCCGGCCTTGTCGATGGCACGGCGGCCCTCGGTACGCTGATGATCGGCCTGCTGATGGTCATGATCAGCGCCGACATCCTGGCGCGCAACATCGTCGGCGGCTCGCTGCCGCTGATATCCGAACTCGGCGCACTCACGCTGGTGATGATCGTCTATCTGCAGCTTGGCACCACCATCAGACACAACCGGCTGGCCCGCATCGAGTTCTTCCTGATCTGGCTTGAGAAGAAGAGCCCGCGCGGGGTCTGCCTGCTCAACGCCCTCTGGGAGTTCGCAGGCGCGGCGATGTGCGCCGCGATCGCCTGGTCGACGCTCGGCATTTTCCGGCGCGACCTCGGCAGCATGGAGTTCATCGGCGTGCCCGGCATCGCAACGATGCCGACCTGGCCGTTCCGCGCGCTCATCCTGGCGGGCGCAACCATCGCCATCGTCCAGTTTCTCATCAGGGCCGCGGAAGAGCTTCGCAACGCGGCCGGCACCGGAGCGCCCAGGTCATGACCGGAGTGGAAATCGGCGCCATCGCGCTCGCGGTCATGCTCTTGCTCATTCTGATCGGCCTGCCGATCGCGACCGCCATGCTGCTTGTCTCATTCGTCGCAGTCAGCTTCATCCGCAACGAGGCGGTGTCGATGCGCATGATCGGCTCGGTCGCCAACGACAGCCTGCGCGAGTATCTATTCGCTGTCGTGCCGCTCTTCGTGCTGATGGGTATGCTGGTCACCATCTCCGGCCTCGGCAAGGATACGTTCGCGCTGTTCGAGCGGATATTGCGGCGGATCAAGGCGGGCCTGGGCATCGCCACGGTCGGCGCCAATGCCGTGTTCGCCTCGATCACCGGTATCTCGATCGCTTCCGCATCGGTGTTCTCGCGTATCGCGGTGCCCGAAATGGTGCGCCACGGCTACACCAAGCGCTTCGCGACCGGCGTAGTCGCTGGCTCGTCGGTGCTGGGCATGCTGCTGCCGCCTTCGTTGCTGATGATCGTCTATGCCGTGCTGGCGGAGGAATCGGTCGGGCGCATGTTCCTGGCCGGCGTCGGACCGGGCATCCTGCTGTCGCTGATGTTCGCCGTCACCATCCTGATCATGGCCAAGTGGCGTTCCAACCTCGTCTTCGAGGAAAGCAAGGGCGGCGATGCCGAGGTGGCGCGGCTCAAGGCCGAGCGCGAAAGCGAGCCACCGATGGCAATGCTTCTGTTGCGCGGCGTACCGATCGTCGTGCTGATCGTCGTTGTTCTCGGCGGCATTTATGGCGGCTTCCTCAACCCGACGGAAGCGGGCGCGGCCGGCGCGCTCGGCGCGCTGGTGATAGCCGTCATGCGCCGCTCGCTCAACGCGCGCACCTTCTGGGGCCTGCTGGTCGAAACCGGACAGATAACCGTGTCGGTGCTGTTCCTCATCATGGCGGCGTCGTTCTTCAGCCGCATGCTGGCCATGTCCGGCCTACCGGCGTGGATGGCGCAGTTGCTGCTCGGTGACTTCATCGGCCCCTACGGCTTCCTGTTCCTGTTCCTGCTGCTGGTAATCCTGCTGGGCCTGTTCATCGACTCGATCTCGATCATGCTCATCCTGCTGCCCATCGCGATCCCGATCGCCAAGGCCGCTGGCTTCGACATGATCTGGTTCGGCGTGCTGACCGTGGTCGCGGTAGAAATCGGCCTGCTCACGCCGCCATTCGGCCTGTCGGTCTATACGATCAAGACCGCGCTGGCAGATCGAACGCTGCCCGTAGGCGACATCTTCCGCGGTGCGCTGCCCTTCGTTTTCACCATGGTCGTCAGCCTGTTCGTCCTGGCGGCATTCCCGCAAATATCAGTCTGGCTCGCGAGGCTCTGATGACGACAATACTGTGCCTGGCAGGCAGCCTGCGGGCTGCCTCCTCCTCCCGCGCCGTCGTGGCGACCGTATGCGAGCGGCTGGCCCCGCGCGCCGATATGCGTACCTTCGACATCGGCGCCTTGCCGCATTACAACGCCGATCTGGACCCGCTGCCGAATATCGTCGTCGAATTGAAGCAGGCCATCGCGGAAGCGGACGGCATGATCATCGTCACGCCGGAGTACAATTACAGCGTCCCCGGCGTGCTGAAGAATGCAATCGACTGGGCGTCTCGCCCCGGCTACGCCTCGGTGCTGAAGGACAAGCCCGTATTCATCGCGTCGGTCTCCGGGGGCGCGCTTGGCGGTGTTCGCGCGCAGGCGCATCTCAAGAACATTCTGGGCGGCGTTCTGGCCCGCACCTTCATCTGGCAGGAAATCGCGATCATCCAGGCAAACGCCAAGGTGAAGGACGGTCGGCTCGCCGACGAGGCGACAGAGACGTTCCTGTTCGACGCGCTCAATGCGTTTCTGGCAGAGCTGGAGCGCTGAGCGGCGGTTTTTGCCTCGCACGCGCGTCGAGTTGCCTCGGAGCGAGGATTTGCGTGCTCGCGCCGTGCCTGTGCGGCGCAGCCCGAGCGGCCCTGGTCTTCACATGACGGTGGGAATCCCTATGTTCGAGGGTGATCGAGCGTCACCAGACGGTTGCAACGGACAGAAGCGCAATGGCCGAACTCGCCACCGACATCGAGCATGAAAGCCTCTCGGGCGATCTGAACATCGCATTCGAGGCGAGTTACGCCTCGCTGCCAGATCGCTTCTACGCTGATGCCCCGGTGCAGGCCGTTAAAGCGCCACGCCTTGTCAGGCTCAATCGCGCTCTGGCGGCGGATTTGGGGATCGATGCCGATATGCTGGAGACGCCCGCAGGCGTCGCCATGCTGTCCGGCAATGGATTTCCGGCATCCGCGCGCCCGATCGCGCTGGCCTATGCCGGCCACCAGTTCGGCAATTTCGTGCCGCAGTTGGGCGATGGCCGCGCTGTGCTGATCGGGGAATTGCGCGACCGCGAGGGAAGGCTGCGCGACCTTCAGCTCAAGGGCTCCGGCCCGACGCGCTTCTCGCGCGGCGGAGACGGGCGTGCGGCGCTCGGCCCCGTCCTGCGCGAATACATCGTCAGCGAGGCGATGTTCGCGCTCGGCATTCCGACCACACGTTCGCTCGCGGCAGTGACAACAGGCGAGAACGTCTATCGCGAGACCGTGCTGCCGGGGGCGGTCGTCGCGCGTGTTGCGGCCAGCCACCTTCGCATCGGCACCTTCCAGTATTTTGCAGCGCGCGGCGACCGGGAAGCTTTGGAAACCCTCGTTGGCTATGCAATCGACAGGCACTATCCGCACCTCAAGTCCATGTCGAAACCGGCGCTGGGCCTGCTCAAGGCGGTCATCGACGCCCAGGCGGAACTGGTCGCTCGCTGGATGCTCGTCGGCTTCATCCATGGTGTGATGAACACCGACAACATGACGATTTCCGGAGAGACGATCGACTACGGCCCCTGCGCCTACATGGACGCCTACCACCCGGCGACCGTCTTCTCCTCGATCGACCAGCGCGGGCGCTATGCCTATGGCAACCAGCCCCACATCGCGGTCTGGAACCTCTCCCGGCTGGCCGAGGCGCTGCTGCCCTTGATCGCAGATGACGAGGACGATGCCGTTGCGCTGGCGACCGAGGCGCTGCGCACCTTTCAACCCACCTACGATGCCGCGCTCCATGCCGGCATGCGGCGTAAGCTGGGGCTGTTGACAGAGCGCGCCGACGACATGACGCTCGCCTCCGACCTGCTCGACGCGATGGCAGGGAACCAGGCCGACTTCACGCTGACCTTCCGCACGCTGGCCCATGACACAGGAGCAGAGCCCGGCGAAGGCGCCGCCCGCGGGCTGTTCGCGGAGCCCTCCGACTACGACGTCTGGCACGCCCGCTGGCTGGGGCGCCTGTCGGACGAACCCGGCAGCGACGAGGAACGGCGCTCACTGATGAATGCCACGAACCCGAAATTCATCGCCCGCAACCACCGGATCGAGACAGCGATCGTCGCTGCGACCGAGCGCGACGACTACGGCCCCTTCGAGGAACTTGTCCGCATCCTGGAAAAGCCCTTCGACGAGCAGCCGGGCTTCTCACATTTCGCCGATCCCCCGCTGATCCACGAGCGCGTGCTGCAGACCTTCTGCGGCACCTGAATCGCCTTTAACCGAAGCGCCGCAGCCATCCGAGCGTGTCGGCAGTTCGTCCGGCAGGCCGGTATTCAGCTCCCACCCAGCCGCCATAGCCCGAGGAGTCGATTGCCGCGAAGACGCGGTCGAAGGCGATCTCGCCGGTTCCCGGTTCGCGGCGGCCCGGCACGTCGGCGAACTGGACATGCGCGATCCGGGGCAGGCAGGCGCGAAATCCCTCGATGAGGTCGCCTTCCGTGATCTGGCGGTGGTAGAAATCGAATTGCAGGCCGAGATTGAACCTCTCCGCCTCCTCCAGTATGGCGAGCGCGTCGCCCATGCGGCTGACCAGATAGCGCGGGACGTCGCGCGTGTTGCAAGGCTCCATCATCACCGTCACGCCGTCGCCCGCGAAGGCGTCCGCCGCCCGGCGGAGATTTCCAATCAGCGTAGCGCGCGCCACCTCCGGCGAAACGCCCTGCGGCAGCCGCCCCGGCAACACGTTGACGCGGCGTGCGCCGATCGCCGTCGCATAGGCCCGCGCCTGCTCGACAGAAGCTGCAAATTCGTTCTCGCGCCCGGGCACGCAGGCAAGGCCATCGCCGCCGCCGAGCAGGTCCCCCACAGGAAGGTTGATCAGGACAACTTCAACGCCTGCAGCCGCAGCGCGCGCCGCAACGGCGTCCGCCGCATGGTCGTACGGGAACTGGATATCGACGCCGGCAAAGCCCAGGTCCGCAGCCGCCTGAAACCGGTCCACAAACGCATGCTCGTTCAGCATCATGCTGACATTGATCGAAAAACGAGGCATGCCGCGCTTTCTCCCGCCTCCGGCGTTCCGGCCACCCGCAAAAGAAAAGCCGGGACGCGGCCCGGCTCTTCGACGCGGTCTGCCGGTCAACCTATCAGTTGACAGCGTCCTTGAGGCCCTTGCCGGCCGAAAACTTCGGCACGTTGCGGGCCGGGATCTTGACCTCAGCGCCGGTCTGCGGGTTGCGGCCCGTCGAGGCTTCGCGCTTGGACACCGAGAAGTTGCCGAAGCCGACCAGGCGGATGTCGCCGCCGTTCTTGAGTTCGGAAGTGATGACCGAGAACACCGCGTCGACGGCGGACTGGGCATCACCCTTGGAGAGCTTTGCTGCCTCTGCGACTGCGGATACGAGTTCGTTCTTGTTCATTAAAGAATTCCCTTCCCTGTGAAAGGCCGGCGATACGACTCAACCGGCAGGATGCGGAGTTTAGGGAATCAGCTCGCGCCGACCAAGCGGGAAATCGTCTCGCTCAGGCGATTTTTCCACGTTTTCTGCGGCTTTGAGCGTCAAAAGGCCGGGTCTGAACCCGGCCTTTTGAGCATGTCGTTACGGATGCCGCTAGGTTCAATGAGCCAGCGACTGCGCGCTCCCGTCGTCCGACTTGGAAGCGGAGGTTTCGGCGGGCTCCACCCACTCGATCGGATCGGGCATCCGCACCAGCGCGTGACGCAGCACCTCGCCGACGCGGCTGACCGGCACGATCTCGAGCCCGTTCTTCACGTTCTCGGGTATCTCCGCGAGATCCTTGGCGTTCTCCTCGGGGATCAGCACCTTCGTGATGCCACCCCGAAGCGCCGCCAGCAGCTTTTCCTTGAGTCCGCCGATCGGCAGAACCCGGCCGCGCAGCGTGATCTCGCCGGTCATGGCGATATCCTTGCGCACGGGAATTCCGGTGAGCACCGAGACGATCGCAGTCGCCATTGCGGTTCCAGCCGACGGACCGTCCTTGGGCGTTGCGCCCTCCGGTACGTGAACGTGAATGTCGCGCTTGTCGAATACCGGCGGCTCGATGCCGAAATCGATTGCTCTGGAGCGGACGTAGGACGCCGCTGCCGAGATCGATTCCTTCATCACGTCGCGCAGATTGCCGGTGACGGTCATCTTGCCCTTGCCGGGCATCATAACGCCTTCGATCGTGAGCAACTCGCCGCCCACCTCGGTCCACGCCAGCCCGGTGACGACACCGACCTGGTCTTCGCCGTCGATCTGGCCGTAACGGAAGCGCGGCACGCCGAGATAGTCGGAGACGTTCGTCTCCGTGATCTTCACCGTCTTCGTCTCGGTACGCAGGATCTCGGTCACCGCCTTGCGGCCGAGCTTCATCAGCTCGCGCTCGAGGTTACGGACACCGGCCTCACGCGTGTAGAGCTGGATCACCGCGCGAAGCGCGTCGTCGCTGACCGAGAACTCCTTGGGCTGCAAGGCATGGTCACGGATCGCCTTAGGTAACAGATGCCGCTTGGCGATCTCCACCTTCTCGTCCTCGGTGTAGCCGGCGATGCGGATGATCTCCATGCGGTCCATCAGCGGCGCAGGGATATTCAGCGTATTCGCCGTCGTAACGAACATCACGCTCGACAGGTCGTACTCGACTTCGAGATAGTGGTCCATAAAGGTCGAGTTCTGCTCAGGGTCCAGCACCTCCAGCAGCGCCGAAGACGGATCGCCGCGATAGTCCTGGCCGAGCTTGTCGATCTCGTCGAGCAGGAACAACGGATTGGACTTCTTGGCCTTCTTCATCGACTGGATGACCTTGCCGGGCATCGAGCCGATATAGGTACGCCGATGGCCCCTGATCTCGGCCTCGTCGCGGACGCCGCCCAGCGCCATGCGGACGTATTCACGGCCGGTAGCCTTGGCGATCGACTTGGCGAGCGAGGTCTTGCCCACGCCGGGAGGGCCGACAAGACACAGGATCGGACCCTTGAGTTTCTTCTGCCGGCTCTGCACGGCCAGATACTCGACGATGCGCTCCTTGACCTTGTCGAGGCCGAAATGGTCGGTGTCGAGAACCTCCTGGGCGAAATCCAGGTTCTTCTTGACCTTCGACTGCTTGTGCCACGGGATCGAGAGCAGCCAGTCGAGATAGTTGCGCACGACGGTCGCTTCCGCCGACATGGGCGACATGGTCCGGAGCTTCTTGAGCTCTGCGTCGGCCTTCTCGCGCGCTTCCTTCGAGAGACGCGTCTTCTTGATCCGGTCCTCCAGCTCCGAAGCCTCGTCGCGGCCATCCTCGCCTTCGCCGAGCTCCTTCTGGATCGCCTTCATCTGCTCGTTGAGGTAGTACTCACGCTGGGTCTTCTCCATCTGGCGCTTGACGCGCGAGCGGATGCGCTTTTCCACCTGGAGCACGGAAATCTCGGCCTCCATGAAGCCCATCGCCTTCTCCAGCCGTTCCTTGACGGACAGGGTGGCGAGCATCTCCTGCTTCTCGACGATCTTGATGGCGAGATGCGAGGCAACAGTGTCCGCAAGCTTGGAGTAGTCGTCGATCTGGCTCGCGGCGCCGACCACCTCAGGCGAGATCTTCTTGTTGAGCTTCACATAGTTCTCGAAGTCGGCGACGACGGAGCGCGCCAGGGCCTCCACCTCGACTTCCTCCTCCTCGGGCTCCTGCAGGGTCGAAGCCTCGGCCTCGTGAAAATCCTCGCGCGCGGTGAAGTTGCCCATCTTCGCCCGTGCCGTGCCCTCGACCAGGACCTTGACGGTGCCATCTGGCAGCTTGAGAAGTTGCAGCACGTTGGCGAGCGTGCCGACGTCGTAGATGGCGTCGGCTGCCGGGTCGTCGTCGGCGGCGTTCATCTGGGTTGCAAGCAAAATCTGCTTGTCGGCGCCCATCACGTCTTCCAGTGCACGGATCGACTTCTCACGCCCGACGAACAGCGGCACGATCATGTGCGGAAACACCACGATGTCGCGCAGCGGGAGAACTGCGAACACGCCGGTGCCGGAAGTGCGGGGGGTCTTGGTCATCGTCTAACCTTTCATGTCGCGGGCGCACAATTGGCCGACCGCGAATCCGGATATTAGCGACCGCTGGGCATTCCGCCTACCGCCGAACCTTGTCCGGGGCTTGTCAGCACGGATTATTGCCCACGGCCCGATGATCATTAGTTGGCGTTGCAACGCACAAAGATCAAGGTCGTGGCGCAAACGACTGCGGCGCCTCACGGCGCCGCATAGATGAACGTGGCAAATGGGTCACGCGCTGGCCGCGCTGCCCTTTTCCTTCTCGGCGTAAATGTAGAGCGGGCGCGCATTTCCGGAGACGACATCGTCCGATATAACGACCTCCTGAACGCCTTCCAGCGCCGGAAGCTCGAACATGGTGTCGAGCAGGATCGCCTCCATGATGGAGCGCAGGCCGCGAGCACCGGTCTTGCGCTCGATCGCCTTCTTGGCAATCGCCGAAAGCGCGCTCTCGTGGAACGTGAGTTCCACGTTCTCCATCTCGAACAGCCGCTGGTACTGCTTCACCAGCGCATTCTTCGGCTCGGTAAGGATCTGGATCAGCGCCGGCTCGTCGAGATCCTCGAGCGTCGCCAGAACCGGCAGACGGCCGACGAATTCCGGGATGAGGCCGAATTTGAGCAGATCCTCGGGCTCAACCTGGCGGAAGAGGTCGCCGGTGCGGCGATCCTCCGGCGAGGCAACCGTGGCGCCGAAGCCGATCGAGGTCTTGCGGCCGCGGTCCGAGATGATCTTGTCAAGGCCGGCGAAAGCGCCGCCGCAGATGAACAGGATGTTGGCGGTGTCGACCTGCAGGAATTCCTGCTGCGGGTGCTTGCGGCCGCCCTGCGGCGGCACCGAGGCAACCGTGCCTTCCATGATCTTGAGCAGCGCCTGCTGCACGCCCTCGCCCGATACGTCGCGAGTGATCGACGGGTTGTCGGACTTGCGCGAAATCTTGTCGATCTCGTCGATGTAGACGATGCCGCGCTGGGCGCGCTCGACATTGTAGTCGGCCGCCTGGAGCAGCTTCAGGATGATGTTCTCGACATCCTCGCCGACATAGCCCGCTTCCGTCAGCGTGGTGGCGTCGGCCATTGTGAACGGCACATCGATGATGCGCGCCAGCGTTTGGGCCAGAAGCGTCTTGCCGCAGCCCGTGGGGCCAATCAGCAGGATGTTCGACTTCGCCAGTTCGACGTCGTTGTTCTTGCCGGCATGCGCCAGCCGCTTGTAGTGATTGTGGACGGCCACCGACAGCACGCGCTTTGCGTAGGGCTGGCCGATCACATAGTCGTCGAGAACGGCCAGGATTTCCTGGGGGGTGGGCACGCCTTCGCGCGACTTCACCATCGAGGATTTGTTCTCCTCGCGGATGATGTCCATGCACAGCTCGACGCACTCATCGCAGATGAAGACCGTCGGCCCCGCGATCAGCTTGCGGACCTCGTGCTGGCTCTTCCCGCAGAACGAGCAGTACAGCGTGTTCTTGGAATCGCCGCCACCGGTGCTGACCTTGCTCATGCTATATCAGTCCTTTCAGCCTTGCCGGGACCGGAGGCACCACCTCCTGTCCACAGGCTCAACTCTATGGCGGGTCCTCGCCCCTGCCAATGCCCTTGGCTCGTGAAGCCGCTTCGTACGAAAGACAGATCGAAAACGGCAGCGACGGTTCGCGAATCCCCAGCAAAAGCTAAGCCGCCGAAACTCAACAGACGCTTAACGTAGGGCCTCGCACTTGCCGAGGGAACAGCAAATTGTGACCGAAATGGCGCATCCGCCGACAAAAACGCCTGCCTTTCGCTGCTGCCGCCACGTCAAGCGCCGCTTGGCGTCTCGATTGTGTCGCGCGACGAGATGACCTTGTCGATGAGACCGAACGCCTTTGCCTCCTCCGAGGTCATGAAATGGTCGCGGTCGAGCGTCTTCTCAATCGTCTCGTAGTCCCTGCCGGTGTGCTTGACGTAGACCTCGTTGAGGCGGCGCTTCAGCTTGATGATGTCCTGTGCGTGCCGCTCGATATCGGACGCCTGGCCGGAGAAGCCGCCCGAAGGCTGGTGCACCATGATGCGGGCGTTCGGCGTGGCGAAGCGCATGTCGGCATGGCCCGCGCACAGCAACAGCGAGCCCATCGAGGCTGCCTGGCCGATGCAAAGCGTCGACACAGCCGGCTTGATGAACTGCATGGTGTCGTAGATGGCCATGCCGCTCGTCACCACGCCGCCGGGCGAGTTGATGTAGAGCGAGATTTCCTTCTTCGGGTTCTCGGCCTCCAGGAACAGCAGCTGCGCGCAGACCAGCGTCGCCATGCCGTCCTCAACCGGACCGGTGATGAAAATGATGCGCTCCTTGAGCAGGCGCGAGAAGATGTCGTAGGCGCGCTCGCCACGATTGGTCTGCTCGACCACCATGGGCACGAGGTTCATGTAGGTTTCGACGGGGTCTCTCATCAAACGTCCCTTTCGGATGGGATTCGCGCGCCGGACGGGCAGAATCGATGCTTGCGGTTGTTCGTTAGATAGGATGCCGGCTTCGCCTTGTGCAAGGCGTTCGGCCCATGGTCGTGACGGCTTGGTAAAGCGACGTTACGGCAGCGCCAGCTCGCGTTCGCCGACCGGGCAGCGTTTGAGCAATCTATGCCGGATCAGCGCGTAGCCAGCGCTTGAGCGCAGCGATGTCGCCGGTCTCTGCCGCCTCTGCCACGCGGCGGCCCACCGCCGCGCCGAACTTGTAGCCGTGGCCGGAGCAAGCCGACACGATGATGCAGCTTGCCTTCTCCGTGGCGAAGAAGCGCTCGTCGTCGGTGAACGTATAGGCGCAGGTGACGACCTCGCGCACGATATATTCCCCGACACGGGCGATAGGCGGCGCGAACAGATCGCGGATCGCCTCGCCCTCGCCGGCGCGCGGCACCCTGTCTTGATCGGCATCGGGGTTGAGCGACTTGTGCAGGCCGGAGCCGAATTTGAGACCGCCCTCGCCCGAACGCGGAATGATGTAGCCGTCGGTTTCTCCCCCTACATCGAGGATCACCGGTGCGGCATCCCACGCCGCTCGCAGATCGCCCGGCGGATCGAGATAGACGACGGCGGTGCGCTTCGGCGTCAGATCCGACACAAGATCGGGAAAGAGCTTGGTGACCCACGCACCGGCCGTCACCACGACGCGGTCGGCGGCAAGCATCTCGCCCCCTTCCAGCGTCACGGTTGCGGCGACACAATCGACCTCGGCTACGCGACAATGCTCGCGCACGTCGGCGTCGTTGGCGCGCAGCCATTCGGCGATGCCGGTGGCGATGCGGCGGCAATGAAGCGCACCGCCCTCTGGCGAGAAGAATGCGTAGCGAAAGCTGCCAGGATCGAGGAACGGCCAACGCGAGACGGCCTCCTCCGGCTCCAACCTCTCGTGAGGCCAGCCGCCGGCGACAAGACCCTCCAGATATTGCTCGGCTTCATCTCCCGCCTCGCGCGAAATGCACATGAAGCCGCGCGGATCGTAGTGGGATTGGCCCAAGTCTCCCCAAAGCTCCTCCCACGCCTGATATGCCTCTGAGATAGCGTGGCCATAACCGGTGTCGGCGCCGTAGGCGCGACGGATGATGCGATGGTGATCGCCCGATGCCGCGAGCGGATTGGGGATCGGCCCCTGCTCCAGCAGCGTCACCTCATGCCCGCGCCTCGTAAGCGCCCATGCCGTCGACAGTCCGGCGATGCCGGCCCCCACCACGATCGTCTTCAACTGCATCTCCGCAGCATGATCGCGGCCGCTTCGAGCCGCCTCGTCGGAGCAACCATACGGACTGGCGTGCCTCGCGCAAGTCGCGCTATTGAGCCTCGATGAACAAGCCGTCCTACATAGACTTCGACGCAGCCCCGCGTCGTCTGCGCCTCGACCCGCACGAGCCCGCATTCGTGCAGGACCCCTATGCCGCATATGCCTTCCTGCATGATGCCAGCCCCGTCTTCTTCTGGGAGGAATACGGCATCTGGTGCATGGCCGGCTATGAGGACGTCAACCGCACCTTCCGCGACCGGCGGCTGGGGCGAGAGCGGTCGGGCGGCTACATGAAAAGCGTCGCGGCCAAGGGCGACCGCACCCACCTAGCCGATTTCGACCGTGCCGAAGCGTCGTCGATGCTGGAGTTGGAGCCGCCCGTGCACACGCGGCTGCGGACGCTGGTCAACCGTGCCTTCGTCTCGCGGCAGGTAGAGAAGCTGCGGCCGCGCGCCGAGGCATTGTCGCATGAACTGGTCGATCGCTTCGAGAGGGACGGACGCGCCGAGATCATATCCGCTTTCGCCACGCCGATACCCGCCACCATAATCGCCGAGATGATGGGCGTTCCCGCAGAGACCGGGCCGCAACTGGTTGCGTGGTCGAACGACATGGTGCGCATGTACATGCACCGACCGGATCGTGCGGCCGAGGAACGCGCCAACGCCTCCGCCCGAGACTTCGCCGCCTTCATCCGCCATCACGCCGAGGAGCGGCGCAGAAATCCCGGCGACGACCTGCTGAGCGTTCTCATCGCCGCGCATGAGAGCGGCGAGAAACTTTCGGAGACCGAGCTGGTTTCCTCCGCGATCCTGCTGCTCAACGCCGGCCACGAGGCGACCGTGCACCAGACCGGCAATGCGGTTCGCTCGATCCTGATGCAGGGCGGCGACCCCAGGCGTTTCTTCGCCACGCCGGAAGCGACCGCCGATACGGTCGAGGAGTGTCTGCGCTTCGACGCCCCGCTACATATGTTCACGCGTTATGCCTATGAGGCGGTCGAGCTCGCGCCGGGCGTGACTTTGCAGCCGGGACAGCAGGTTGCGTTGTTGCTGGGCGCCGCCAACAGCGATCCGGCTGGGTTCGCCGAGCCGCGTGCATTCAGCCCCGGTCGTCCGGACCAGAAGAACGTCTCCTTCGGCGCCGGCATCCATTTCTGCATCGGCGCTCCGCTGGCGCGACTGGAACTGCAGGCGGCGCTCAAGGTGCTGTTCGAGCGTCTTCCGGGCTTGCGGCTGGCCGAGGAGCCGCGCTACCGCGACATCTACCATTTCCACGGGCTGGAGCGGCTGATTGTGGAGTGGTGATCCCTACCCATCAACGCACCAGCGGCCGTCAGCCGGTAACTCGCGCAATCGATGCAACGATATCCCTGGCCGGCAGAATGAGCCGCCGATCCATCCCCTTGGTCGGCTGGAAATGATACTTCGTATAGAATTTCATAGCATCGTCATCGATTGCATGCACAAGGACGGCACGAAACGCGACCAATTGTGCAGCAGAGACAACGCTCATCAATGCATTTCGGAGAAGCGCCGGTCCCAGTCCCTTGCGCTGATGTTCCTTGGTCACCGCGAGACGGGCGAGAACCGCCACAGGCAATTCAGGCGGCGCCTGGCCCCCCTTTGCCGATCGGGAAACATCGTTACGATGGATCATTCCCGCACAAACGGAGTGATATCCGACAACATTGAAGTTCTCATCGGCTATCACGAAAGTCCGCGTGTAGCCCTGTGTCTGATTGTACAGGGCCATGTCCCGAAGCCAATCATCGAGCGCAGGCTTCCCGGAATCAAAACCCGTCACAATGTGATGCTCGGCAATCGGGACAGGCTTCCGATACGCCATGCGTCAATCGATCCAATCGACCTTGCTCTCGAAGAGTTTGACCAGTTGGTCGCGCGCCACGCCGGGTGCGGCCAGCTTTTCGCTCACTACATCGAAAATCTCAGACGAAACACCAATGAATCGCTGATCCAGCAACTCTTCCTGAGCTGAATAAACAGATGCCTCGGTCATAAAGGCAGTGATGCTCTTGCCGCAAACCTCTGCTGCTCGCGCGATCAGATCGTGAGTTTCGGGTTCGATCCGTAGATTGACGGTCTTGGTTTTCTTCAACGCAGACATGACATGCTCCATCCTTTCCACGAGCATAAACGGCTGACCGCTCGGGTGGATACGATTGCAATCCCACATAGGCGCGCGTATGGACAATGTAAACACATATCGTGTTACAAATGCGTTAGTCGTCTGATCGTTGCATTGGCCCGACGGCTCACACCCGGATCACATATTCCTTGCGGGTCGTTTCGAGGACTTCCCAGGTGCCCCTGAAGCCCGGCCTGATGACGAAGCTGTCGCCGGCGCTGACCGTGCGCGCCTCGCCGCCATCCTCGGTTACGATCGAGCAGCCTTCGAGGATGTGGCAGAACTCCCATTCATCGTAGACGACGCGCCATTTTCCGGGTGTTGCCTCCCAGATGCCGGCATAGATACCGCCATCAGTCTCCTCGACGTTCCAGGTGCGAAACTTCGGATCGCCGGCGATGAGCCGGTCAGGCGCCGGCGCGCCTTCGTTCGGCTCGCCTGTTGTCGCCACGGCGAGATATCTTGGTCCGCTCATCGCCTGCCCCCAAACACGAATTCAGACCGGATCGAGCCTGATCGACGCACAACCAAGTCCGGCCGGATCTGCAGCTTCACGTATCGATTCAACTTGTTCATGTATCGATTCAACACGGTCACGCCTTGGCAAGTGCCTGCTCCAAATCGGCGATGATGTCGGCGACGTCCTCGATGCCGACCGAGAGCCGGATCACGTCTGGCCCGGCACCGGCAGCCACCTTCTGCTCGTCGGAGAGCTGGCGGTGGGTGGTCGAGGCAGGGTGGATAATCAGCGATTTGGTGTCACCGATATTGGCGAGATGGGAGAATAACTCGACGCCCTCGACGATCTTCACGCCTGCATCGAACCCGCCCTTGAGGCCGAAGGTGAACACGGCGCCCGCTCCGTTCGGCGAATACCTCTGTTGCATTGCATGGTTCGGGTCGTCCGGAAGGCCTGGATAGGAAACCCAGGCGATCTTGGAGTGCCCCTTCAGCCATTCGGCCACCTTGAGCGCGTTGTCGCAATGACGCTGCATGCGCAACGGCAGGGTCTCCAGCCCGGTGGCAATAAGGAATGCGTTGAACGGCGAGATGGAAGGGCCGAAATCGCGCAGGCCCAGCACGCGGCAGGCAATGGCGAAGGCAAAATTGCCAAAGGTCTCGTGCAGCACCAAGCCCGCATATTCGGGGCGCGGCTCTGACAGCATCGGATAGTTGCCCGACTTGGACCAGTCGAAGGTGCCACCATCGACGATGACACCGCCCATCGAATTGCCGTGGCCGCCAATGAACTTGGTGAGCGAATGCACCACGATGTCGGCGCCGTGCTCGATAGGGCGGAGCAGGTAAGGCGAGGCCATGGTGTTGTCGACGATCAACGGCAAGCCGTGGGCGCGGGCGACGTCGCCGATCTTCTCGATGTCGACGAAGGTGCCGCCGGGGTTGGCAAGGCTTTCGATGAAGATCGCCCGGGTGCGGTCGTCGATCTGGTCGGCGAAACTGGCCGGGTCGGCGGTGTCGGCCCAGCGCACCTCCCAGCCGAAATTCTTGAAGGCATGGCCGAACTGGTTGATCGAGCCGCCATAGAGTTTCCTTGCCGAGACAAAATTGTCGCCCGGCTGCATCAGCGTGTGGAAGACCAGAAGCTGCGCGCCGTGCCCGGACGAGGTGGCGAGCGCCGCCGTGCCACCCTCCAGCGCCGCCAGCCGCTCCTCCAGCACCGCCTGGGTGGGGTTCATGATGCGGGTGTAGATGTTGCCGAACGCCTTCAGCCCGAACAGCGAGGCGGCGTGGTCGACGTCATCGAAGACGAAGGAGGTGGTCTGGTAGATCGGCGTGGCGCGCGCGCCCGTTGCCGGGTCGGGCTGGGCGCCGGCATGAATGGCCAGCGTGTTGAAGCCGGGCGTACGCTGCGACATGGGAACTCTCCTCCTGAACATTCCGGTATCCGGCCGCATTGTTCGCAAAGCAGCCGGCGAAAGGCTAGGCGCAATTTTACACCGAATTGCTGCAAAGGGCTGCCGGGCAATGATCGAGACGTACGGGCGCCCTGACAACCTACGCGACAGCGTGCTGACGGAAGGTGACAATCCGCGCAGCCACGTCGCGGGGATGAAGATGACGGGGCAAAGACTACACCCGCCGGATTCCGAAGCTCTGGTAGCCTGTCCGCATCACCGGCTTCTTGGAAGAGATGACGCCACTGTTGACGCCATTCCAGCCAATTTCGCCCGAAAGCCGTCCGTATTCGATCTTCGGGCACCGGTTCATCACCACCTTGACGCCGGCGGCTTCCGCCTTCGCCGCGGCTTCGTCGTGGCGAACGGTAAGCTGCATCCAGATCACTTTCGGAAGCGGGGTGAGCGCCAGCGCCTCATCGACGATCGGCGGCACGGCGGCCGAAGCACGGAAGATGTCTACCATGTCGATCGGCTCCGGGACATCGGCCAGCCGGGCAAAGGTCTTGCGGCCAAGGATTTCCTTACCGGCATGACCCGGATTGATCGGGAAGACCGTATAGCCCTTGTCTATCAGATACTTGGTTACGAAGAAGGACGGTCGAACATCATTGGTCGAAGCACCGACGACGGCGACCGACTTCACCGAATTGAGTATGCCGGCGATATATGAATTGTCGTAGGCGTCGTGGTTCATTCTGTCGTCGCATTCAACGGCATTTTCGGCTCGATCGCATATTCGGCCTTTGTTACACCAGATCAAAGCTCGTTTTCTTTGAAAAACTTGCCTCCTGACCCGGCGACATTTACGCTGGGTCAACGGAGGGCTTCGACATGGGCAAGACCAAGGTAAGCTACGGCTGGTTTATTCGAGATCAGGCTGCGGTTGTCCAGGGTTCAAGCGTCGGGCCGGAGTGGCTCAAGGGGCGCTCCCGCAGCGGACCGCTAATGAACGGCACGCATAATCTTATCGGCAAAGACATTGTCTTTCACGGCACCGGCAAGCACGCGCTCGGCGCGATTGTCGCCAAGATGCAGGAACTGGAGAACGTCAAGGTCCATTCCGGCATCTACCCCGGCATGTCGCTCGAGAAGTTCGTGGAGTCGGAATATGGCGGCGGCATGGACCAGGTGACCACGACGGCCACACGCGAAGACATATGCCGGATGGCGTACAAGACATACGTCTTCAAGCACGACAAGAGCGCCTATCACTTCGACTCGCTGGTCAGCTATCTCGTCATGCAGTCAGTGGGGTTCGCACCGTCCGGCGAAGGCATCGCCTCGACTTTCCTGGAACTGGTCAACGGCGGGCTGACGCTGCACGAAAAGGGCTCGAGCTTGAAACCCGACAAGAAATCGGACTTTCAGCATGCGCTCAACGCCGACAAGGTTTTCGTGATATTGACGTCGCGTGCGCTCAGCGGGCGCACGGAGGTTGCGAGCCATTCGCATACGCACACGATGCCGACATTGGCGAAGGATCTCGTCAAAGCCGTACTGAGCGGCGCGTAGGCGGCGACGTCGGTTGGTCGATCAAGCTGTCGTCGACGCCGGACGCAGCGATCGAACTGCGGTGTGTCGTCATTCTCCCGACCACTCCGGCTTGCGCTTGTCGAAAAACGCCGCAATGCCCTCGGCAGCGTCGGCGGCGAGCATGTTGTCGACGATCGCCCGGGTTGCCAGTTCATAGGCATCGGGCAGCGCTAGGTCGAGCTGGGCGTAGAAAGACTGCTTGCCCATCCGCACCGCAGTCTGTGACTTGGCGGCAATTATCGTCGCGTATTTGTCGACGATCTGATCCAGGTATTCCGGCGGCACGACGCGATTGACGAGACCGAATTCGCGCGCCGTGACCGCGTCGACCATCTCGCCGGTCAGCAGCATCTCCATCGCGTGCTTGGGCTTGACTTTGCGAGACAGCGCAACGGCGGGCGTGTGGCAAAACAGGCCGACATCGATGCCGTTGACGCCAAAACGCGAGCGGTCGGAAGCGATTGCGAGGTCGCAACTCGCCACGAGCTGGCAGCCGGCTGCGGTGGCGATGCCGTCGACCGATGCGATGACCGGCTTCGGCATGGCGACTATCGACTGCATAAGCCGCGAGCACGTCGCGAAGGTGTGTTCGAAGAAGGCGCGACCACCATCAGGGTCACTGCGCCGCGCGGTCATCTCCTTGAGGTCGTGGCCGCCGGAAAACAGCTTGCCGTCGGCCGCAAGAACTACGACGCGCACGGCCGGGTCGGAACCGGCCGCGTCGAGCGCGGCCTGTAGAGCATCCATCACCGCCAGAGACAGGGCGTTGGCCGGCGGGTTGGCGAGCGTCAGGCGCAGGATGCCGCCATCCAGCCTGGCGCTCACCGGTCCCGACTGCTCGGGAGCCCTGCGCATCGCAACGATCTCCGCCATGGCTACCTCCCTTACCAGCCCATCCGATCGATGGCCTGGCTCTGCATTCGTGCGGGAAAGTAGCACGCAGCGGGTTGAAGAACAGCGCCGAAATGGCGAAAGTCCTTTAACGTTTACGGAAACGGAATGCGGGAGGATGCGGTCTATGGGACAACTCACGCCGGTGATGACGGCGGCGGAAATCAACGACTTCCTTGCGCAGGTCTACCCGCAGCTCAACAACGATTTCAGCGAGTATCAGGCAGTCGATGTCTTTCCCGGCGGCTGCACCGTGCGTCTCAACGCGGGCGGGCGCCATCTGCGGCCGGGCGGCACGGTCTCCGGCCCGTCGTTGTTCACGCTGGCAGACATAGGCGGCTATGTCTGCGTGCTGAGCCACGCCGGGCCGGACGCGCTTTCAGTAACGACCAGCCTCAACATCAACTTCATGCGCAAGGCCGAGGCGGGGCCGATCGACGGCCATTGCCGCATCCTCAAGCTGGGCAAGAGCCTGATGGTGTTCGACATTGCGATGACCGCCGGGCCGGGCAGGCACATGGTTGCGCACGCAACCGGCACCTACTCGATCCCGCCGCAGCGGAAAGATGATGCGGTAAAATAATACCTCGTTCCTAACATACTGTTTTCAAATCGCTTTTCGCGACCCATGCCCATTTCGCTGCCTTGACGGCGTTCTGCCGCTCATCTATAAGCCGGCACGAAAGCAGCGACCCCTCGGGGTCGCCGTTTTTTGTTGCCGGACACGGCAACGCAAGCAACAAGAAACGCCTTTCCATGCCGTTCGCGGTGGGAAGGGTCCAGAAGAAAGCCCGAAACCATGAAGACCTTTTCGCAGAAGCCTGCGGACGTGGTGAAGAAGTGGGTGCTGATCGACGCCGAAGGACTTGTCGTCGGCCGCCTCGCCTCTCTCGTCGCCAACCGTCTCCGCGGCAAGCATAAGCCGACCTTCACGCCCCACGTCGATGACGGCGACAACGTCGTCATCATCAACGCCGACAAGGTCGTGCTGACCGGCAAGAAGTACAACGACAAGATCTACTACTGGCACACCGGCCATCCCGGCGGCATCAAGGAGCGCACCGCGCGCGACATTCTCGAAGGCCGCTTCCCGGAGCGCGTCGTAGAGAAGGCCATCGAGCGCATGATCCCGCGTGGCCCGCTCGGCCGTCGCCAGATGAAGAACCTGCGCGTCTATGCCGGCCCGAACCATCCGCACGAAGCTCAGCAGCCCGAGACGCTCGACGTCGGGGCGCTCAACGCCAAGAACAAGAGGGCCGCATAATGGCTGATCTCTCCTCCCTCGCCGAGCTCGGCACCGCTGCGCCGGCCCAGCCGGCCGCGCCCGTGCACGTCCAGAAGCTGGACAAGCAGGGCCGCGCCTACGCCACCGGCAAGCGCAAGGACGCGATTGCCCGCGTCTGGGTGAAGCCCGGCTCCGGCAAGATCGTCGTCAACGACAAGGAGTTCGACAAGTATTTCGCTCGGCCGGTCCTGCAGATGATCCTGCAGCAGCCGATCGTGGCGTCGAACCGCAACGGCCAGTACGACATCATTGCCACCGTCACCGGCGGCGGCCTCTCGGGCCAGGCCGGCGCAGTGCGCCACGGCATCTCCAAGGCGCTGACCTATTACGAGCCGACGCTGCGCGGCGTGCTCAAGAAGGGCGGCTTCCTGACCCGCGACAGCCGCACGGTCGAGCGAAAGAAGTACGGCAAGGCGAAGGCCCGCCGCTCGTTCCAGTTCTCCAAGCGCTAAGCGCCTGGACCAGGGAACAGACGGAAGAGCGGGCCTTCGGGCCCGCTTTTTTGTTGCGCAATCGTCGCATCCGGCCAATAGCTTGCCGCCGGACATCATCGGGAGATCCCCATGCCCTCGAACGCCATCGACCGCGCCTTCACCACCCGCAAGACGACTGGCAGCGAGAGCGAGCCGACTTATGCCGGCGCGCTGTCGTTCATGCGCCGCAGGTTCTCGAAGGACGTCAAAGGCGCCGACGCTGTCATCTGGGGCATCCCGTTCGATGCGGCAGTCTCCAACCGGCCGGGCGCGCGCTTTGGCCCGCAGGCGATCCGGCGCGCCTCGGCCATCTTCGACGTCGACCCGCAGTATCCGTTCGGCGTCGACCTGTTCGAGGCGATGGCGGTGGTGGACTATGGCGACTGCCTGCTCGACTACGGCAATCACGGCAAGACGCCGGCAATCATCGAGCGGGAGGCCGCGAAGATCCTCAAGCAGGCCGGCTTCCTGCTGTCGCTCGGCGGCGACCACTACGTTACCTGGCCGCTGCTCAAGGCCCATGCCGCCAAGCACGGGCCGCTGGCGCTGGTCCAGTTCGACGCGCATCAGGACACGTGGTTCGACGACGAGAAGCGCATCGACCATGGCTCGTTCGTGGCGCGGGCCGCGCGGGCCGGGGTGATCGACCCGGATCGGTCGATCCAGATCGGCATCCGCACCCATGCTCCGGAGGATTGCGGCATCAAGATCATTCACGGTTACGAGCTCGAAGACATGCGCGCGGCCGACATCGCCTATGCGATCCATGAGCGCACCGGCGGCAGGAAGACCTATGTGACCTTCGACATTGACTGCCTCGACCCGGCCTTTGCGCCGGGCACCGGCACGCCGGTGTCGGGCGGCCCCTCCTCCGCCAAGATGCTGTCCGTGCTGCGGCAGATGGGCGGCATCGACATCGTCGGAGCCGACGTGGTCGAGGTAGCGCCCGCCTATGACCATGCCGACATCACGGCAATCGCGGGCGCCACGGTCGCCATGCACTATCTGGGACTGCTCGCGGAAGCCAAGGCACGACGATGAGAAACGGATTCACGCGCCTGAGAGTTCGATTCAGGCGCTTGCCGGATTGATTCCGGCACGTGAAGCAACCATCTGTTTTTCCATTCGTTCCGGACTATTGATCATGAAACCGAAAATCTTCATCGACGGCGAACACGGCACCACCGGCCTCCAGATCAGGCAGCGGCTGGCCGATCGCAACGACCTCGACGTGCTGACCATTCCCGAAGCCGAAAGGCGTAATGCCGGCATGCGGCAGGAGCGCCTCAACGAGGCCGATGTCGCCATCCTGTGCCTCCCCGACGACGCGGCGCGCGAATCCGTCTCCATGCTCGACGGCAACAATTCGACACGGGTCATCGACACGTCCACCGCCAACCGGGTCAATCCCGACTGGGCCTATGGCTTCGCCGAGCTGGACGGCGAGCAGTCCGGCCGGATTGCCGCCGCGCGCTTCGTCGCCAATCCCGGCTGCTACCCGACCGGCGCCATCGCCCTGATCCGGCCGTTGCGGCAGGCCGGCCTGCTTCCGGCGGACTACCCGGTGTCCGTCAATGCCGTCTCCGGCTACAGCGGCGGCGGCAAGCAACTCATCGCCCAGATGGAGTATGCCACGGCAGCCGACCACATCGATGCGCCGCACTTCCTCTACGGACTGTCCCTGACCCACAAGCACGTTGCCGAGTTGCGGTTGCACGGCCTGCTCGACCGCCGGCCAATCTTTGCACCCAGCGTCGGCCGCTTCGTCCAGGGCATGATCGTCCAGGTTCCGCTCTATCTCGATCTGCTCGAAGGCGCGCCATCGCTGGCGCGGGTGCATGAAGCGCTGGTTGACCACTATGCGGGCCAGGACGTAGTCGAGGTGGTGCCCCTGGCCGAAAGCGGGCCGCTGGCGCGGATCGACCCGACGGCATTGAACGGCTCGAACCGCATGAAGCTCTACGTCTTCGGCACCGAGGGCAATGGGCAGACGAACCTCGTCGCCGTGCTCGACAATCTCGGCAAGGGCGCATCGGGCGCCGCGGTCCAGAACATGGACCTGATGCTGGGCCTGGCGGCGTAAGCCGCCCTGC